>Ga0137385_10001873_pt1 | contig 17788 bp, 17 predicted proteins | sample SagtaG_FD_104921 | JGI IMG/M metagenome (GOLD analysis project Ga0137385, IMG submission 104921) | Vadose zone soil microbial communities from Sagehorn Ranch, Mendocino, California, USA - Sage2_R_80_16 metaG | ecosystem: Environmental > Terrestrial > Soil > Vadose zone | place: USA: California... | reverse complement strand
GGTGTAGACGGGGACTGATCGGAGATACCCAAAAGTCCTGCATACGCCGACCGATATCTGAACCAACACTTTTCGATTGTAAAATTGGCCGCGACAGTTTCGCGGGCATGCCTACCAAGAGAGTATCGAAGTTCCGTAGATGACATCAGATCTAAAGCAGCAGTTACAAATGGATCAATCGCTCCAAATGGCACTAGAATTCCGTCGTGCATGTGTGTTATGGATTCAGCTACTCCAGAGACGTTGGTGCAAATGCAAGGCAGGCCACTCGCCATTGCCTCGAGCACTGTGAGATCGTGGGCTCCGTGAAAAGGGCGAGGCGCATAAATGAAGATGTCACTCATTGCCAGAATCTTGGAGACATCTCCACGGACGCCGAAGTATTTCACTTGCCGGTCCGATTCGCCATCTTGGCCAACGATCCAAATCTGGCAGTTCTCACGGACCGAGCGGATTCGGTCGACGCATTGCCAAAAGTAGTCTGGGATCCTTCTGGCCCTGGCTACAACTGTTAAAACGATCGAACTCCTTTGGGTTCGATGTACTGGAGGAGAAAATTCTGCCAACGAAACTCCGTTCGGTATTACTAGTGTTCTTTCGAAGTTGTGAACCTGTGCGCGCGAAACTGACGGAGACACACACACCAACGGCCAGGGTACTGGAGGCAGGATCTCTCGACCATGTAATGTAAAGAGCCCTGGAACCCCGAGCGCTCTCGCTAAAATCAGCGCATGTTCAACATGGTTGTATTTCATAATGTGGGCATGCAACACGATGGGCGAGTTAGCTTGAAGCTCGGTCATTGCCAATCGTGCCAGGTCAGTAATCTCGCCCGGCCGTAGAACACGGATATGCCTACGTTCGAATTCTGAAACGGCCGGACCTGATTGTGCAAACAGAACAAGATGTCTATACTCTCCCCCCGTGAGGCAGAGATTCTGGACTACCCTTTCCGTTCCACCGATTTCCGCCCATGGAACGAAGTGAATCACTTGTGGGATATTTCCGTTCATCGTCTTCCACAGACTTGGGAGGGTTCACTATAGACAACATGAAAGGATCGGCCGCTTCTGCCTCTGGCTGATTGGCAGTTTCTCGGGACTTCCACCAACTCCACTATCGCGCCTCCGGCTTTGCACAGCGTCTGATCCAGCGTGCTCGTATCACCCTTATCGGCACTCTGGAGCGTAACAGCTATCGCTGCATTGGTATGAGGAGCGTAGCATGGTTTACCCCGATTGCGTTTCGCGATTCACCAAGAGCAGAGAAGATCCAAGTCGAACACGCATTTCATAGTGTGCTATATTTGCTTAACATTTCTCACTGGGGTAATCTTGTGCGGTTCCGACTCTGCTGTGGAGGTTGTGTCATGACATCACTCCTGCTGATATGTCATCGCCGCTCCAAAGGCCCAGCATTGAAAAGGATTATGTCTCTCCCGATTGAGAGCCAGCGTCGTCGCATAAATCTCGAACTCGATCAGCAGATACCTTATTAAGAATGTGTAAATTGACATTCGAGGGAACGTCATGGCTGCAAATAACTCTTCAGTAGAGCTAACGGGTACCTGCTCCACACTCGATCCCGAAATTTCTGTCGTGATTGCGTGTTACAACCAGACTAGAGAACTTGGCCTCACGCTCCGTTCATTTGCCCGACAGGACATCGCGTTCGAACGTTATGAGTTAATTGTGGTCGATGACCACTCAAAGGATAGATCCGCGCGAAATGTCGTGAATGAAATCCTCAATGAGTTCCCTGACTTGAATCTCGTTTACGTGCGACAATTCCGAGACGACGGAGGCTCATACGGTGCCTCGGCAGTAATAAAGAATATAGGCCTGAGGCTTGCTCGGGGCAAAATCGTCTTTTTCAACAATGCCGAAATTGTCCAGGTGGGTAACACTTTGACCCACATCTTGAACAAGATGATGCAAGCGAATCCCGGTGCCCTCTGCCTTCGTGGAGTTGTAATAGAAGCACCATACGACGATCTGATTGGAAAAACTCCCGCATCTCTTGAGGTTCAGCATGACCAGGCTGATCGCTCGCGAGAGCGCGTAGCTACAGCCGATCATGCAGGTTTAGCCGCCGTATCACGAAAAGATTTATTAGCAGTTGGTGGAATCGATGAACGGTTTGACTACTGGGGAAAGGAAGACCTCGACTTGGCAGCGCGCCTAAAGAGAATTGGCGTAAGATACATTTACGATAAGGACCTGAAATCCTTCCATGTCTCACATCTTCCTAACTTCGCACGTGAGTCCGACTACCAGAGAATGTGCGCACTTCTAGAGGCGAACAACAAAGCAGGATTGATAGAGGCAAATGTTGGGAGGCTATGGGGGCAGCTGAATCGTGCGGCAGCCAACGAACTGAGTGGAACCGTAGTCATCTATTTAAATTCTACCCTTCTTGATTTACGCCTTCATCTGAAGCATTTCATCTACGGCCAGACAATGGAAGTAGTGGATGTGTTGGTTACGTGCTCTGAGCATAAACGTGCAGAGACCGAGCAATATGTATCTGCAAGGTTTCGTAATATTCCCGTACTTTCGCTTTCAGACTATTCGCTGCGGAGCCTTAGGGAACGTATACGGCCCTACCTGCGAACCGGGATCGTAGGTTTCATCCCATCTAGTTCGGCGCCTACTCGCATCTCTTGGTCCGCCTGCGAATTGATCACTGCGAATTCAGTGGACATTCGGCCGGTTGGCGTTGGAGAGCAACAAAGACCGTGCAAAGGATGGATAATGCCGACACAGCTTATGTGCTCTCTATTGGATGGCGACGCTTTGGAGCAATCGATATTGGATCTGAATTCATCCGCAATTGGCTCAGCTTAGCATTCACGTATGGCAACTCATATCTCTCGCGCGACCTGCGACAAATGACACTTCATTCCGCTTTGCCTCATACGCGTGAAAAGCGTGACCAGCCTAGGGGAGATCTTGCTTGTTACCGGGCCCGACAAATGGGCCCCTCGAATTGGAGTGTCAGCCATGGAGTTATGTTTCTCGGAAATCAGAATAGAAAACACAAACAGATGCGCGTATAGGTGCTTCTTTTGTCCACGCGAGGAGCTTACGCGCCCAAAAGGAACGATGTCAGTCGAAGATTTCAAGCTAGTTCTCGAGACGCTGGACAGTCATACCGGCATTGTTGACTTGCACGGCTTCGGCGAACCATTGCTTGATTCGGATCTGGTGACAAAGATTCGAATGGTGTCGCGCACTTGGCCTAACGCGCGATCCCGGATTTACACCACCCTTGGTGTGACCTTATCAAATGATACGTGGGAACAGCTCGCTTTCTCCGGCATCAGGGAGATTGAGGTCAGCTTCTACGGTTTCACGCCAAATGCCTACCGGGAGGTACACGGCGTACATCGATTCGACCTCGCGCTCGATAACTTAACGAGACTCTGCAGGCTTAAGAAAGGAGTGCCAGAACTCGACATTGTCATGCGCGCATTTCCTACACACTCCCAGATTACGCCTCCGAATCCGCACGAGATCGCAGTCGAGTTTTGGAAGAGAGTTCAAGAACTCGGAGTCGGCGTGATTCGGGAGCGAGATCTTCACAACTTTGGGAGTGGCCGTCTGTACAACCTCCCTGGCCGCGGAAAGACATGTTCCATAATATGGGGTTACCGCAAGCGGATTCTTCAGGTTACTTGGGATCTTAAAGTCATTCCTTGTTGCTTCGACTTCGATGCGTCCATGATTCTTGGAGATCTTCGCACATCAACGCTTGAGCAGATCTTTATGGGTTCCCCGTATACGAACTTTATCGAGGCACATGTGAACGACAATCTCAGCTCACTTCCAGTCTGCGCTGGCTGTGAGCGGTGCTTCAAACCTTGAGGTGACAAAATGACAGGTCTGAACATCCAGGCGCTAGTACCTGGTAACGAGTACTTCTTCCTACTTAGAGAGCTTGCAAGTGAGTATCCCCTTCCGCACAGCCTTTTGGGAACGGAAAAGGCACCGGAATATGTAATGAAGCTCGCAACACGGTTCGTGGACCAGCAGGGGGCTGGGTGGTATGGGTACATATGTGGCAATTCTATATCGGCGGCTGCGCACTTGAGCGTATACGGTTTTGGAAATGGGAGAGGTCACACACTTTGGAAGATTCGACATCCGATGCTCCAGACAGGTTGCGATCCGGACCATCTGGGCATCCTCCTGGATTTTCTCGTTGACCACTCTTTGCTATCCAGATCTGGCAGCGCCAAAATAGTGATGTTTCTTAGTGAATTCGAGTCGATTGCTATTGAAGAAGCTAGGGCGCATTCTTTCATCCTCCAAGGACAGTTGTCTGACTACTATCGGATCGGAGAAATGTGTCTGATCTACACGCGAACGGTCTTTGGTCAAGGAAAGCCGTGAAAACCCACAAAAATCCTGACTGGCTACACGTAGGCTTTGTCGTCGATGCAAGCCTCTGTTCACAATGTGGGGCATGTTCGTCGATGTGCCCACACCATAATATAAACATCACGCGAGACGAGCACTTCCGCTTCTATCCTTCCGTCATCGACGAGACTCCCTGCAAGACTCATTGCCGAAGCTTGTGCGTTGAAATCTGTTCGGGCGTGCATGAAGATCCATCGCTGTGGAAACGGGATCCAATTGTTCCCAAAGACTATGACGACTATTGCACCGGACCTATCTTGGAGACTCTCGTCGGCTACTCTACGGATCATGCCATTCGGACGCGTGGAACTTCGGGAGGGGTAGTAACGGGTCTACTGGTGTATCTATTACAGGCTGGCATAATCGACGGAGCGCTTGTAGTTGGCGCGAACAGCGCCGACCCAACAAGGCACAACATTTTCGTTGCTCGGAGCCGGGAGGAAATCGAAAGCGCTTGGGGATCGAAATACTATCCGATGCCACTTGGTGAGCAGTTTAGAGAACTCATTTCTCACGACGAGAGGTTTGCTGTGGTGTTGCTTGGCTGCCACATGCGATCTCTGCGACTGATGGAAAGGTGGATGGCTCCTTTGCGGAAGGCAATTGTGCTGCGTATCGGCCTAATCTGTGGCTATTGCTCCGGATTCAAAGCTACAGTTGATCAAGCGCGCGAATGGGGCGTAAGCGATCTGGCGCAGATTAAAAGACTTGATTACAGGGATGGCAAGTGGCCGGGAAATGTTCGGATTCAAACCGACACTGTCGATAGGGAAACCGTCATCTACAATTTCTTAGGTCGACTTCTATTCACTACTAACGAACGTTGCATGGTCTGCTCAGATATGATGAATGAAACTGCCGATATCACTCTTGGAGACGCATGGCTAAAGGATCTCACGACGAAGAAAGATGATGGGTGGTCAGTTGTTACCGTGCGTACGCTCGCAGCACAGACGTTCCTGAATCATGCGCGACGTGACGGAGCACTGTATCTCGAAACCGCAGATACTTCACGGCTCATTCAGAGTCAGGATAAGCCGCTCAGGTACAAGAAATATGGGCTAAGCACCAGGAGATGGTTCACGCGGAATATTCTCGGACATCATGTGCCTGATCACTCCGGAATCAGTGCGAATCCTGACCGAGCGAATGTCTGGAACCACGTTGGAAACCTTCTCTTCTTGATTACCTTGAGTGTCTTTTTCAAGCGAGATAGGCTGCGACGTCTGATGTACAGGATTATTCCACAGGCGTTCATTGGTTGGTATACGCGCGCAATTTTCCTGATGATTGCGCATGATGGAAAAGAGTCATTTCTTTGGAAGTGGATTTTTCGCCGCGACCCTGCAATGAACTGCGATGCGTAAGGCCTCCTAATCATCCGACTGTTTCCGGTAAATCAACCAGAGACGCTGACAACACAGTGGTGTGCTCTAGAATCTTCCGACGGGTAGAACGTGGTGATTGGATCGCATGGAGAACAAAAGTGACAAGCACAAGTAAGATCGTTATTTACGAGTGGCGAGCTTGGTCTGGGTTCCTTTTTCCCGCCATGTTTCCAGAATGTGTCAGGTTACAAGCCAGGCTGTCAGATTGGGATGACGACGTCGAGAGTCAAATACCCACTGGCGCCGAAGTATTCGTGTTCCACCTTGACATCACGCACAGTTCGGGCATTCCTCATAATCGACTTGCGCTTTGTCGTCGATTAGAGAACCAGGGAATCACAGTACTGAACTGCACCGCCACGAACATTTCGAAGGAATTTGTTCACCTTGCATGTAGGAGATTGGGACTGAATACCGCAGAAGAGGAACCGGATGGCAAACCAACGGATAAGCTCATCATAAAGACAAACTGGAACTACGGTGGTGAATCGGAGGCTGCCCTCGAGCCTCGTGACTGCAGGTTGTTGGGAATTGGGAGCGTTTCCTCGGACTTCACCGCAAGCTCCTACCAGATTGTTGTACGTTCGGAGATCCACCCGAGCATTTGGTCTCGGCCGGACTTGATTATCGAACGATTTATAGAAAACAAATCAGACATTTTCTACAGAGCGTACTGGCTCCGTGATCACTTGGTAGTCTCGGAGGTCACCGATCCGGCGCCGATAAAGAAGATGCCAGAAGGCATCGGGCGAAGAAATTGGTTCTTTAGGCTCTCTAGCCTGAATAGAGAATCCGCCCAATCGGTCCCCTCGGCGATCCGAGGTTTGAGTAATCAGATCCTAAGGTTTCTCCGTGCAACACGCATCGACTTTGGGACTCTCGACATAGTGATGGATGATCATGGGAAATATTACTTCATCGACCTGAACACGACGCCGTTCTGGGGCGCGACTCGAGAGCCTAGAATGCTTTCCTTTTTGCGCGATGGACTGTGCGACCCTGAACCCTTGAAACCACTTGCTTAATCATGGCGTCGGACCTTCATGCCTCCAGTGTTCCACCAAAGCGTTCTAAGTCATGTTAGTACCCAGTTCGCATGTTGCACATTCGTGACCAAAAAACTAAGTTAGGATACGCACCTCATGGACATAAACTTTGCTTCGTCTCGTCGGTCTTCAGCCACAAAGGCGCCAGACATTGTCGCTCTCGTTACTCACTTGATGAGATATTCCGGGAGCCGCCATTTAATCCTATGGGGCGACTGGGGGCAGAACAGTTTTCTCGAATCATCTAAGGGACAGTACACAGTGACTGTCTTGGGCGATTGCGACACTGGAGATGAAATATTCAGCCTGTTTGAACGTCAGGAGCAGGGATCATGCCTTCTTTTAGCCAGAGATGGTTTCAGTCGGAGCAAAGATTCCACGTTGCTGAGTGCAGTCTCGCGCTTCTGCACTTATTCAGTCGTGGCGGGCTCCGCATCCTTAGGCCAAACCTTGGAGCCTTCCTGCGGGATTTCACTGGAGTCGTCAAGATGGCGCTTGCTCTTCTCTGGAACAGTACTTCGCTCAGACGACGTGAGGGAACCGGTCAATGTCTTCTACCAAAAAGCTTTTATGGTAGAGGCACCGCCAGACTTCGCAGTCGTGGCAATAATTGCTGCGTACAATGAAATCGATATTGTTGCTCACTCTATCGCACATCTTTTGCAGCAACAGGTAGGCGTCTATTTTATTGACAATTGGTCAACTGACGGGACATTTGAACTAGTGCGCAAACAATTCGGAGATCGCCTCGTAGGTGTTGAACGCTTTCCCGCAAACGCTACATCGTCTACATTTGACCTTTATGCCCTCTTGAAACGTAAGGAACAGCTGGCGCAGTCAATTAATGCGGCCTGGATCATCCATCAGGATGCAGATGAATTTCGGTATTCCCCATTCGCTGGAAGGTCCTTACGCGATGGCCTCTTTGTCGTCGATCAAAGTGGATACAATGCAGTCAATCATACAGTTCTCGAGTTTCCTCCGACTGGGAATTTGAAACGATTGCACGACAATCCCGAAGCTATGTTGACGCAGTTTCGCTTTGGACGACAGGCAAGTGACCTGGTTCAAGTGAAGGCATGGAAAAAGACGCATCGTCTAGTTTCGCTAGCCGATAATGCAGGCCATCATGTCAAATTCGAGGGTAAACGGATTTATCCCTTCAATTTTCTTCTCAAGCATTACCCTATTCGCTCACAAGAACAAGGGCAACGAAAGGTCTTTCTGGAACGAATTCCGCGGTATTCGCAGGAAGGTAAACAAAGGGGTTGGCATGTGCAATATTCGAAGCTATGCAGCGATCACAGTTTTGCTGAGGATCGCTCAGATCTGGAATCCTTCGACCTGCATGATTTCGATAACCGGTTCCTCGTCCAACGGCTGACAGGCTGTGGAACTGGGACATTCAGCTAGATACTCTCTGAGACCTGTCGGTCAGGCTTATGCATAGTCGAGTGTTGGGCTGTTAGCTCGTGCATCCAGCATTGCGCTGTATTGGCCGAGGAGGCCGCGATGAGTACAACGGAATCTTACCGCTCTGGGCATCAGAAAGGCTCCCGCCTCGATGGGTTTCATTTCGACGCGGCCGGCAACTCCATTATCTTCTTGGTTACTAAAACTAACGACATTGATGCACTTTCGCTATGGGATCGCGTGAAGGAATGCGCAGATTTGTTGCACAAATGTTCTCCGGATATGTTTGCCATTGTAGACACGTCCACGCACCAATGGCGCGCTACATTTTGGAACCCTGATAAGACTCCAGAAAAGGTTTGCATCAACGCTCTACGATGTGTTCATCCGTTGGCGCAGCTGCTTCTGGGGCAGACATCGCACACCCAGTCGATCTCAATAGAAACACACCATTGCATGTTCAACTGTTTCATTGATTCGACAGGAAGGGCCGGCACATCGATGCCTTGTTCATCGGTCTTCATTGACAGAGTCTCCGACGGGGATTACATTGTGGACGTCGGAACACCTCATCGTGTCCGCATTGTAAGGAATCTTGTGAGCGACGACATTTCTCGCTTGGGGTATATGTGGTCAGAGGGCAGACATCCCGTAAATGCGACGTTCATCAAGGCGGAACAAGACGGTATAAGCGTTCGCACATTCGAGCGCGGAGTTGGTGAGACTGGGTCCTGTGGTAGTGGAGCGCTCGCATCATATATTGTCGCGAATCGGGAGTTCGTTTTGAAAGATGTCTCGCCATCTCAAGTGCCTGTCCATTTTCGCTCTGGACATGTTTTATTTGTGAGCCGGCATGAGAACCAGGATTCATACTGTGTGGCAGGCGAAGTGAATTCTGCAATGCACTTCTTTTTGTAGCGGACATTGACATTCCTTGCCCCGCTTAGTACTCAAGGCCGACGAACTCAAACGCTTTGGCATCTAGCTCATTGTGGAGACATCATCTGGCTCGTGAAGTTTGCGATCTGGGACCGTAGAGACATAGGACCATACTTCGTTACATGCTGGTTAGGTGCAGGTTTGCGAGATCACGCCATGAGAGAAGGCAGATCATATTGTCTTGAAGCGCTTTACGAAAATGTGAGCTCATCATTGCATCAAAATCTCTCTGTCTCCACGCCGCGTCCCAATTTTTTCTTCCAGATCGGACACGTTCGAGTTCCGCGTCCGCATATCCGAGATGAACGATAAGGAGTGTAAGCCCAATAGGGAGCGCTTCGATCGCTGACACGTAGAACTGTGTCCACGCCTCGGGTGATATGGAAGGCTTGACAATAACAATTCTCTTTACTTCAGGAATAAGATGCCGGATTTGTGGAGCGTACTCCCAACACTGCGGTCGCAGCGCTGGCGGAATAAAGGCCAACCTGTTCATTTTGGCCACTAGTTCCAGATAGCTACGCAAGAGATTTGGTGTACTAAACGCAGCCATCATGTGACAATCAATGTGGGTGGGATTAATACCAGCCTTCTCGATAGCACGAAACTGAGACATTCCTTCATCGACGATACTACCAACTGTAAGACGGAGTGCGTCGACCTCGGACGGGAAGTAGCCAGCATGATCAACCAATCCCTCTCGATCGGCATGTTGTGATAGCGGCCCCCACTTTGAGTTGGGGCATTCACTGGTAAGTGTCAGATGTAGGCCAAAGTCTGCGGTTGGGTGGCGGGCAGAAAACTCGGCCACCTCACTTAGCGATGCGCAGGGGCTCATGACACTTGCGGAAGTGATAGCCCCAGTTTCGAGAGCATTGAAGCTTGCTTGGTTAATTGAATGGCTCATCGCGAGATCGTCGGCCTGTATGATCAAGCATCGGCGGCGTCTCAAATCGTCCATTGTCAGCATAATCGTGACACACTCGTAAAGCGCGTTATGGTTAAGCGTGGGTACTCGTTAGAGTATCGTTCCTCGTTGCTCTTCACATAATGCACTCCATCTTGCCACGTCATCGGAGTAACTGCCAGCAAAGGTCCCCTCTGCGTATCGCTCAAAGCATCGCGTCATATTGTCCATGTCCCTGGAAGCTCGACTGCCTCCAGATAGATTTCGCTTGTCATCTCCGTGAGTGAGGTGTACTCCTTCACCAGCTTCTACGTGTAGCAGTTTCAGATTTCTCTGAAGTCGGAACAGAATGTCATCATCTTCCCAACCCCATGTTTCTAGCCCAGAGTAATATCCCCCAACGGCCAGAAAGTCGACCTTTCTCATCAGCACTTGTCCATGGCCTGCGTCACCCCCGGTAAGCAAGTCAGTCGCCGAAGTTTGCAGGGAAGTGCATGACCCATCGGAAAACTGAACTTCAATGTAACTGCGACGTCGCACAGAGCGAATACACGTGTCGTGCCCAATCACCACCCCCGCCAGTCGGGGCATTCCATTTGATTCTGATTCAAACCTGCTTTTGAGAGTAGCGAATGCTCCCTCTTCGACCTTCTCGATCGCCTCGGAGAACAAATCGGATGTCATAATTACATCACAGTCAAGGGTGAAAATTAGCTTCGCTCGACTGAACCAGACTCCAAGATTGAGTGCTAAGCCTCTATTGAATTCCTTTAAAGGGGTGTTGATTATCCGCAACGGCACGTTTCCTGACTGTGTTGCAGAAGCTCGCATAAGCCATTCATCGCCGCCGGCGTTGATTAACAAGACCTCGGCATCGTGCGACTCAAACCATCTAGCGTTCTCCCGCAGGCAATGAGCCAGTTCACTCCGGTTTGCCCATGGAACCAAGATTGAGATTGTGGGAGCTCTGCTCATGACCCGTTGCCTTACTCCATTCATGTCAAGCTGTGACTAGCAATCATAGAAATAGACTACGTTCTGAACGGAAGTCACTTAACTCAATATCTGTATTCCCATATCCCAAACAGTAGCACTTGGAGTTAACGATTGCTGTTCCGGTTGATTGGCGGTCTTTTGTCCCTTGTGTATCTCTCGGATGGCAAACTCTCTGAGCCCAAATGTTCTCTCCTGGTTTTTGAATCGATAATCGATCCAAAACTCGACAACTTGGCTCAACCGGAACGCGCGTCGAGGAAAATTTCTCTGATTAAACACTCCACAGTTCCTGATAAAGCCCGTTGCGCATCTTCAAGAGGGTGTCATGATTTCCTTCCTCAACGATTGCACCGTCCTTCACGACTACTATTCGGTCCATCTGTTGGATCGTAGATAAACGATGCGCAACAGCTACAACAGTTCGGCCCTCTAAGAGGGTAGCAAGGGCATCTTGGATACACTTTTCTGATACGGCGTCCAGGCTGCTAGTTGCTTCGTCAAAGATCAGTATGGGAGCACCCATTAGAATGGCTCGAGCGATTGCCACACGCTGACGTTCGCCCCCGGAAAGTCTTATCCCACGTTCCCCGACGATGGTATCGTAGCCTAAAGGGAATTGCGAGATAAATTCGTGACAATGCGCAAGGCACGCGGCTTGAATAACCTGCTCATCACTGGCTGTAGGACGCGAAAACCGGATATTCTCAAGCAACGAGCGATGGAGCAGAATTGGATCCTGGGGTACGAAGGCGATTGTGTTATGCAGGCTCTGCTGAGTGACCTTAGAAATATCCTGACCATTGATTAATATGGCACCGGAGTCTACATCGTATAAGCGAAGGAACAGTTTAAATATCGTTGACTTGCCTCCACCAGAAGGACCGGCTATCCCTACACGTTCCCCGGCCCTGATTCGGAGCGAGAAACCTGTGAGCGTTTCTCTTATAGCATCGGGATACGTAAAGCACACATCTCGAAACTCGACTGGTGCGGTGGAAGAAACCGTTAATTCTCTCGCGTCCAACTGGTTGACGACCTCGTGCGGCTTTACCAGAATTTCAGTCATCTCATTCGCGTCGGCCATGGCCTCATACACATGACGGATGTCGCTACCCATTTGCGTAACGTTCGAGGTGATCTGATCCAAATAGGAGCGCAACATAACAAAATCCCCGAGTGTCAATATGCCGACGTACCAGTAATGCAGTGCCATCAGCAGCACGGTGATCTGGAGTAGGTGAACAGCAAATGTCTGGATCGTGTCCGAGGTGAGCCCTAGGATCCTCGACTTGTATCGTGCGGACAAATGCTCGCCAGTCACTCTTTTGAAGGCCAAAGCCTCGCGCCTAATGCCGCAGAACAGTTTGAGATTTGTTGCGTTTGTAATCGCATCCGTCAGGTGAGCCGCAACTTTGCTATCCGCCTCTGCGCGGGCGAAATCATACCGCAATTTCCACCGTGAGAAGAGAACGTTAAAAGAAAGAAAGACAACGATCCACCCGATAAAAACGATCCCGAGCATGCAGTTACGCCAAAGAACCACGGTTGCAATTAGCGCAATGCGAATTGACGCTTGCCCAGTGTTAAACGAACATTGGTCTGCAATCACTTCAAAGCTGGATGCAAAGCGGCTAACTTTCTTGGCTAGCGCGCCTGCAAAATTATTTGCGAAAAAGTGGTGCGAGTGGTGTTGAAGGTATTCAAAACATGAATCGGTCAAGTCCTTCGCAGTACAGTTTTCAAAGTGATTGGCCGAAAATACAATCAAACGCCAACCAACCCAGTAGAGAGCCGTTACGACAACAATATTCACTATAGAGGCATGAAGATCTGGGGTACGGTACGCACGATGAGCGAGGTCGACTGATACTGATAATGAATCGAAAAATTGTTTATAGCCGAGTGGCAGGAGAACGTCACCTGCGATGGCAGCTAGCATCCCTATGGCCCACAGAATCAAAAATGGTCGATACGCCCGAACATGCCGCCAGTAGATCGCTAGAGTCCGACCTGTCAGATTAATCTTCGACCCCTGGGGCACTCTCCGATTGAATAGCTTCATATTCCCTGAGTCGCTCCGACTGACTAACAAAGAGCACTTTATTCCGGGAGAACGCGGTTAGTCCGCATTGTCGTCGGCCGTGAGTCCCACAAATCGGTGTATACGGTTGCTTTCTATATATTACAGGTGATTTGTGACCCCGAAAAACTTATTCAGGGCGAACCCGTGAGCGATACGTAAAGTCTATCTGTTTGCTGCGCGGTCATGAGAAGAGCGCGAATTGATCGACCCTGAGACGTCAGCGAGAGTCCGGGCATTCGCGTAAAAGAGTTACTGCGAACAAGCTAACCTTTATTTCCACCGCCGGAAGCCCTGGAAAGATGCCCCGGCGATTTGCCGTCATTCCGCAAACGCTCCGGGACCGCGGGGCGTTTTTAGTGTTCTAGTCTCAATCTGGCGGAGCGAGTGCAGTCTTCCGCGCATAAGGGGCTTGGGTCGGGACGCACGTATCGAAAATTTGGACCTAAGACGGCGTCGACGTCCAAGGTCTTGCTCTTTAGACGCTTGGCGCATAGATCGTCTATGTCGGACCATCTAAGCCCACGGTAAACTCGAACCTCGGGGTAGTTCTGATTGTCCCATGCTGATGCCAGACGGTGGATGTGATCCATCTTGTTCTTTACTTCGCAAAGATCGATAATGCTTGGATGGGATCGCAGTTTGTGTTCTTGTTTCCAACGGGCTAATGCATTTTTTGCAGCGTTCTGGATATCACTTTCGCATGAAAGCCGCAGATCCTTGGCAATGCTTTGACGTAGTATCAGCGGTGTGTCCCCAAAAACGTTCAAGGGATGATCGCTACTTACTTTGACATTGTCTGGCAGAACGCCGATGCAAGCGAATGGTGACACGTACTCGATTTTAAAAAGGGCGAGATACTCTTTCACCGTTTATGCGAGCTGATCGGTCATCGTGTAACCATTATCGAGCAGCCCGAGTTCGGCGAAATTGATAAATGAGATCAGTTGCATGTCTAGAGATTACCATCTGCTTCCGTAGACAATCGATGTGGCGGCGGCTGGTATGAATCAGAGTCCCGAGGCAGACTCGGGTGCAGAATGATCTGCGGATGCTTTCACTTTTGTGGAGTGAATCCATTTCCGGCAGATTTGCCCGCGACATTTCAATCTGTTAGGGTCTCTACCTAAAGCCAAGCGAATCGCGGCTACACCTCTCGTGAGTTCCTCTCAAGCGGCACACGCGGGCATCGCCGATGTGCCGACGAAGCAGAAGATCGTTGCCTTGACTGTCAGCTATCAGTCATCTCCGTAATTCGAGTTTTCGACGGGGATTATGGTACCAGTGAGACCTTTCCATTCATACATAGGCGCTGGAGGGATAGTCCAAGAGAATCTGACCTACACCGTGGTGCCGGTTGCCAACGCCAATATCAAACTAGGGCTTGAATTGGTGGCCATGCGTCAGCGCGTCGCGTTTTTCGGAAGCAATCGCAGTTGGCTACAACCTCGCGACGAGTGCCGTCGAGTTAGGAGTTGGTCTGACGTTTTCTTGGCGATCGATTCAATTGAGCGGAATGGCCGATGTTGGACGAGATAGGCGCCTGCCCGGAGTCACAATTGGGAGCGCAGCCCCCACCATTCCACCAACTGAGACCTACTCGACAGTCAAACCAGCGATTTCACTTAGTGTGAGGCTGCCGCTTGGCGGAAAATAATCGCAGATGAACGTTGCACTTGCTACGCAGAGATTTGGCGCGGATTGTAAAGTGCTTCCTCATCCGCAAGGATTAGGGGCGGCGTTGCGGGCAGGAACGAGACTGTTACGATGTATGGTCCGCCGCGGGACTGCAACGGAAAAGTTTGGTCGAGAAGACAAGTCTGCGCAAATGTATTCGGCCTTTGGGTGGAGAGTAGTTCTCCTGGCCAGGATGAGTTGCGCGCGTGTCTGTCCTTTTAAAACTCGTCGGTCGTTGAAGACCATTCGTAACAGCAGGCTGCGGACACGCCGTTGTGACTGTTCTTTCGTCGTTACTTACCCTGTGCAGACTTCGGTGGAGAAACTTCAAGCCGTCGTGGTGGTGTGGGAAAGTGGGAGCGCGCAGCGCTTCCAGGCCGAAGGCGCCTTTGTGCGCGGTGCATGTTCGACAGTTTGAGGGTGCAAGTCCCTTATCCAACCTGGTGTAGGTGAAGGATTAGCGAAGCGCAAGGGCGTCGTCGCGAGGCGGGGTCTGAAGGAAGCGTGGAGCAAAGGCGCGTGCCGATGGACAAGAACCGGATACGAGGCCAGCACTCGCGGGCGAGTTGGCAATGAGCAGCAAAGCCCATATCCATCAGGGCGAGTGTCGGTAAATCCGGCGGTGGTTCGCTGAAGGCGGTCGAACTTACCGCGGGAGGTCTGCTGCATGTCGCGGAAACACGACTGGAGAAGAAGCGATTCTTCTTGAATGTGCAGCAGAAGTCAGCAAAAGGCATAGTAGTCCGGTACATCGGACGAAGGCCTGAACGATAGGAGAGGCAAGTACGTGGCACGACTCAAAGGTGCAAAGCGGCAGAATAACCAGCTACAGCTGGCCTTCGAGGAAGCGACGACGAGTGAAGCTCGAAGTCAGTCCTCTGAAGGGACCGAAGCATCGGTGGCGGAGTGCAGTGCAGAAAGCCTGGCACCAGATGAGCAGTGGATGGAGCGAATCTGTCAGCGAGAAAATCTCTGGCAGGCGCTCAAGCGTGTGAAGAGAAACGGAGGCAGTCCGGGCATCGATGGAATGACGGTCGATGAGCTGCCGGGCTACTTGAAGCAGCACTGGTTGGATATCCGGGAACAACTATTGAGTGGAACTTATCAACCGCAACCGGTACGTCGGGTGGAAATCCCGAAGCTGGACGGAGGAGTGCGAAAACTTGGCGTTCCCACGGTCAGTGCAAACTGCACTTGACCGCAGTTCGCATTTGGGATGGGCAGAGATACGTCATCCGTTCCATCCACTTCGAGGACAACGCTTCGAAGTACTCAAGCAGCGTCGTGTAGCAGGCGTCGATACGCTGATTCTGCGCGAGCCCGAGCATGGCAGCATCAGTATTGCCCGCGAGTGGACGGATTGGGCGGATCCGTCTGTGTACGACGGGCTCAGTTGTACGCCCCGACGCTTCGATGCTGAGCTTCTCTTCCAGTTAGTTACTCTTGTGGAACTCTTGATGGGGAGAGGAGAAAAATGTTGATTGGCAGCTGTTTGTGCGGCATACTATCAGACCAGTTCTATACGTGGTCCGATGGATATACACACCGAGCCCGTTGCTACACTTTCGCTGCCCTAAAAAACCTTTCTGCATGGCTTACTAAACGGGATATATCCGGACCCGGCGATTGCTTGAGCGGTTCGAGTGCTTCCATGTTGTCTCCCTAGGGGGGAATGGCAGGACTGCGGGGCCTGCGATGTTCGAATGAAATTTAGGGAAAAGCCGCATCGCATGGACACAGACCGAGATTTCTTGGATTTCGATGTCGACGCAACTCAGGCGTTCAACCAGGCCGCCGCCTCGAATCATGCGGAGACCAACGAGTTGAGGCGCGCGGGAATTACGAGCGCCCAAGCCGGAGCATAGGTCCACGTAGTCTGGGCGCGTGTGATGTTGAAGATTCGAACAGGCAGACTGAAAATCAGGTGAATGAAAATCCAGGCGGGGTTTCATCTTCTGGAGGTATTGCAGGGGAGTTCGCCCGGGACCATGAAGGGCAGCGTCGGATCGAAGTCCTTGCCGCTCGCACTCCATCGGAAGGCCTGAACTACGTTGTGGAACTCTGACGAGCTACAGATGGTAAGTGACCTTCGATTTGACACCTATCTCAATTCGAGCTTTCATAGGAGATGCAGTAGTTAGCGCCCTCTTAAGCGACGTATCAGTCGCAAGTTAGTAGTGGGGGGATCGTGATAGCCCGCACCCTGGAGCTCTCGGTGCTGGGTGTTAAGGGCCCAGCGGTCGCAGTACATCGTGCACCGGATGACCCTAAGAAGAAGATCGGGCCCGGTGATTCTCCAATGTCGCCTCGCCGCGATAATCCAGTGCCAAGGCTGTCGCACGCCATCTATGCCTGCGGCGCACTCTGGCCCATATGAAGAAGCCGACACCACCGACGGACAGATTGGTCGATCGGTAGAAGTCCCGCTTCTCAAAATCAAAGATAGAGCTATGCCCCGATCTGGGCGGCGTCACAACCGCGCCCCGATCGCCATCAGGCCACGGGATTCGTGCGCGCGCAACCGCACGAATACGACCTGACCTCCGGGCAGTAGCAAACCTCCGAATCAAGATCCTGGCCGCCATCCTCACACGTCGCGGGATGCGCCGGCGCAATGCGCAATCTCGCGACCCGAGCGAAGTATGGAGGGGAAAAATCTTGCAGTCGCCGCGGGGGGAGAACAAGCTCCCGTACAGCTCAGCATTTGGGACTTGATCGAGGCTGATCCGGCCCCGGTCGAGCAGCCCACCGATCACAACCCGGCCGCAGAGGCTGGGGCACCCGAACAGCAGCCGGCTGCGGACCCGGTGATCGCGCACACCCGTGACCTAGAAGAGGCGGCGGGCCCAAGGGTCGGCAGCATCGATGGCTCGCCTGCAGACGGCCCGCCTCCTGATGCTGCTCCAGTCGAGCACACCAAG
>Ga0137385_10001872_pt1 | contig 17790 bp, 19 predicted proteins | sample SagtaG_FD_104921 | JGI IMG/M metagenome (GOLD analysis project Ga0137385, IMG submission 104921) | Vadose zone soil microbial communities from Sagehorn Ranch, Mendocino, California, USA - Sage2_R_80_16 metaG | ecosystem: Environmental > Terrestrial > Soil > Vadose zone | place: USA: California... | reverse complement strand
TGGCCGCTATTGTTTGCGAATCTCTGACCAAGGCTGCCGGCGCTGATCGCCGACTGCAAGTTGGTATCACTGCTCGTCAGCCGATCTTGCAAGCTCTCACTCACGTTCGTTACGTGCGCCAGTTTTTGCACACTGGCGAGCTGCGTTTGCGTCAGCGGATTGCCGCCACCCTCAAAGCCGCGAACACCTGCTGGCGAAATGCTCACTGTGTTGCCAACCGAGCTCTGCACCGACGCGATCTTTTGTCCGACCGCCTGGTGTGCCACAAGCATAGCCAACGCCAAGCCCACGCTCAACCCCAGAATTACTACAATCGAAACCGTCCGTACGACGTTGCGAAAAGCATTGCGTATTCCTCTGGTTACTACGTTCATATTTTATCCTTATTTAGCTGATGGTTTGAATGTAGCATGGCATTATTTAAAGCGAGCTTAAGAAGCCTGCGTTTTAGGCCAGCGGCAAACGAATGGTAAAGATTGAGCCTTTGCCAAGTGTGCTTTTAACATGGATTTGACCTTGATGCTGCTCAACAATTTTTTTGGCGATCGACAAACCCAAGCCGTAGCCGTTTGTTTGCTGCTTGCTGCGCGCTTGGTCGGCCCGATAAAACCGGTCAAAAATGTGCGGCAATTGCTCGGCGGCGATGCCTGTGCCGGTATCTTCTACGCTCACGGTGCCGAGCTGCGCGTGCGAGCCGCCTGACATCGTCACCGTTGTCTTTTCGGCGCTGTATTTAATGGCATTATCGAGCAAAACCACCAGCGCCCGCGTCAAACTTTGGCCATCGCCCAACACTTGCAGGTGCGGCACGGCGTCTTCAATGCTGATATCTTTGGCTTGAGCAGCTTTGATGACCCGGTTCATAGCTTCGCTGGCAATGTCGTCCAGCCACACCGGCTGCAGTTCTATACTCTTGTCGCCGCGGGCCAAATGCAGCAGGCCGTCTGACATGTCGCGCAAACGCGTCACTTCTTCGAGATTGCTGTGCAGCAGCTCTTTGGCACGTTTCAGCGTTAAATCCGGCGCACGCAGTGCAACTTCGTTTTCAGTTTGAATAGCGGCCAGCGGTGTGCGCAGCTCATGGCTGGCGTCAGACGCAAATCGGCTTTGCGCTTCCATTGCCCGTTCAATCGGCATGAGCGTGCGGCGGGCTAAGTAATAACTCAGAAAAGCACCGCCGGCTAAAGTTAACACGTTAAGGATTACTAATTTACCGAGCAAGTCGCCGCGGCCTTCTTGGATTCGCTGCTGGAAAAATCCGCGGTAATCCGGCACGTCTTGTTTGGGTACGATCGTCACATAGCCACGTAGCACCGAAGGCGTCGGTACCTGCCGGCCAAGTTCGCGCGATGACGTGTTATAAAATACGATGCTAAAGCCGATGCTCATGGCCATAATAATGGCAAGGTACGACAGCCCGAGCCGTCCGGTTCGCGTCCGAAGATTTTGCCACACCTCGAGCAGGTCTTGCTTCACGAAATTTCCCCGATTTTATAGCCAAAGCCGCGCACAGTTTGAATAAGCTTCGGGCCTTTGAACGGCTTGTCGATTTTCGCTCGCAAATAGGTAATAAAAACTTCGACGGTGTTTGGCAAAATGTCGGCATCAAAGTCCCAGACGTGCGTCATGAGATTGTTTTTGCTGAGCACCTTGTCTTTGTTGCGCATCAGGTATTCGAGCAAGGCATATTCTTTGCTGGAAAGTTGGATGGCCTGTTTCGCGCGGCGCACTTCTTTGCTGGTCGTATCAAGCGTCAGATCGGCAACCTTTAGAATTTCGCCCAAGGATTCGTGCGGGCGGCGCAGCAAGGCTTTGACCCGCGCCAGCAGTTCTTCGAATGAAAACGGCTTAATTACATAGTCGTCGGCACCGGCGTTCAAGCCTTCCACGCGGTCCCGAACCTGGTCCTTGGCAGTGAGGATTAAAATGGGTGTATGCCGGCCAGCGGCACGCAGTTTTTGGCAAATGTCAACCCCGTCCATGCCGCCAGGTAGCATGCGGTCTAAAATAATCAGATCATAATCTTCGAAGAGCGCCGCATTCAAACCTTCCTGCCCGTCATAAGCCAGGTCAACGGCAAAGGCCTCGCCCATGAGTCCATCTCTTACGGCATTGGCAATCTTGTGTTCATCTTCGATAATCAGTACGCGCATGCCTTTACTGTACGGGCGTTTCATTAAGTTTGGCTTAAAGAAAATGCCATGACCCGAAAAGCGCTGGCGGGGCGGCGGCCAGCCAGCGGCGCTTATAACAAAAGAGAGCTCAGGCTAGAACTCTCTTTGTAAACGAATGAGTTTTAGGCGGCGTCCGGCGCCGACTCCGGCCACACATAGCGCATCAGTTGCCGGCCTTTGGCGCTAAGCCGAATCCACGGATCTTGATCTGCGCGGCCGCTCATCGCTAACAACCCCTTGTGACGCAGCGCCTGCACGATGTGCGTCAGCCGGCGCCGGTCGAACTGCAAAGTCTCGGCCAGCATGCCGAAGTCCTCCTCGCCGTCTTCGTCAACCTGTTGCAGCACCAGTGCGTAATCCTCTGGCAGTTCAATTGCGTGCATATTTCCCCCTTTCGCTAAACTTTTGTTTCAATCGCCTGCATTTTGCTCGATTGAACTACTGCAATCGTACCGCGCGAGCCTTTAGAAAAACCTTAAGCTTTGGCATGGTTGTCATAGTTGCCGCGACTTTCTTCAGCTCAGCGCCAGGTGCAACTCAGGCGGCTCGGGCGGCGGCACTTATTTTTGCGGCTCGTTTTTACGAATCCAGTCGTACATTTTTTGCCAGTCAGCCACGAAAAACATGGCGCGATCAGTGGAGTGTTCAATGTCGAAAAAGTTATCCTCGTCAGACGCAGCGTTAGTGTAATTCCACGAGCCAGACTGCACCCACGCGTCGTCGACAACGGTAAATTTATTGTGCATAATTTTGTGCTTTTCTGACGTACCAACTACGAACTGCACCTTGGCGGCACGCAGCTTTTTGACTTCTGGCTTCTCAGTTACGCCGGCCGATTGGCTTTTGTCGAGCACCAGCCGCACGTCAACGCCGGCGTTGTGTTTTTCAATCAGCAGATCAACGAGCGGGTCAAGGTTAAAGGAGTAATCAGCAATGCGAATTTTCTTTTGGGCGGCGGCAATGAACTCCAAAAATGCTTTGAGGGTGTCATCCTGCGGCGAAAAATAGGTTTTTCGGGTGTTGTCGAGCATACTTTCAGTATACCAAACTCGTTGACTTCCTGGAGGGCGCGCATCGTTACGGCGGCTCCAATTACTATAGCCGGACACGAACGTCGTGTTTTTGGCAAAGTTGCTTGGCGGCATCCGCTTGGAGTTGCAGGCAGTTAAGCTGGCTTGGGGTGATGTCGATCAGGTGTTTGAGGTCGAGTTGCTGCTGGTTAGCTTGGTTTTGCAACGCACCGTATTGTTGCTGTTGTTGGTTGAGGTCATTCTGGTACTCAATCCGGTCAAAAAAATGTACGGCGAGGGCGGGCAACACCATCAGCACCAACAAAACGGCGAGTATTTTCCAGCTAAGCTTCCGGCGCACCAGTGAGGGCAGGGCGCCGTGAATTATAACGTGACGTTCGCGCAGTTGTTTACGATCGGACATGATTTATAGTATGACACCTCCAGATTGATATCCGAAGCCACGTCCGAGGCCCTCTGTTGTATAATGCGGCTATGCGCCGCCGCCAAAAACATCGAAAAGTCCGAAAGTACATTGCCTTCGCTGCCGTTTTTATCGTTATAATCGTCGGCGTTTTTTGGAAACTGACGAACCATGCACACAGAACCGACTCAGCCAAAAGCGCGCCAACTCAAACTGTCGGCGATTCAAACATCATCCGCCTGCTGGCTGCTGGCGATTTCATCGCCCACGACTCTGTGAACGCGGCTGCCAAACAGCCCGATGGTTCGTACAATTACTTGCCGCTGATGAGCGATTTCGTGCCGATTTTCAAACAAGCCGACATCCGTTTTTGCAACGACCCGATTTTGAACGGCGGCGCACAGTTTGGCATCGCCGGCTATCCCAAATTCAACTCGCCGACCGAATTCGTCACCGACATGGGCAAGCTGGGCTGCAACTTGGTAAACACCGCCTCGAACCACAGCTTTGATAAAACGCAGGGCGCCATTACCGCCTCAGTCGATGCCTGGGCCAGCGTGCCGAACATGCTAGCTGTGGCTGGCGAAAACCGCTCTCAGGCCGAGCACGATACCGTCCACTACTTCACCATGAAAGGGGTTAAGTTCGCCTATCTAGCTTACACCACCTATTCCAACACCGACGCGCCCGTCCAAAACAATTACGGCGTGAATATTTTTAGCCAGAGTTTTGCGGCGCAGCAAATCAAAGAAGCGAAAGCTAACGGCGCGCAAATTATCATTGCCAGCATGCGCTGGGGCACTGAGTACTCAACCTCCGTCAACGCCGAGCAAAAACAAGACGCCCAGTTTTTGGCGGATCAAGGTGTAAACTTGGTCATTGGCCAGGGCTCGCACGAGCTTGAACCTGTGCAGCAGCTCACTGGCGCAGGCGGTAACAAAACCACCGTCTGGTACAGCATCGGCAACTTTTTGAACACGCAGGAACCGCCGGAGACTTTATTTAACGGTTTGCCGGTCATCGACTTCGACGCCAAAACCAAGCAAATCACGAGCATGCAGTTCTTGCCGACCTACATGCATTACGAGTGGACAGCTGCCCAAGCAGCCGCCGACAATACCAACGCGCGGACAAACGTGCACATATATTTGCTCGAGGACGCCACGCAGAGCATGATTGACGCCCAGCAACTGCACACTACCATCGACGCCCAAAAGCAACGCATGAGTAGCACGCTCGATGCCGATGGCTTGCAGATTCCGCTCATTACTTCCAAGCAGCTCTGAGGCGACTAGTTTACTGACAACTTCACCAAGCATGGATATGCCCCGCTCAAACACTGCGGATTGAATACCGCAAACTGCGCGCGTGGGCATAGTATGCTTGGGTGAGTGCTTCTATTAGCCTGCGTAGTTCGGGCCGCCGGAAACGCCAAAGAACTCTTCGAGCGTTTCGATGCCTTCTTGATGCATTTCGCCGGAAAGTGCAGTGCCAATGTAGCGCACATGCCAAGGCTCGTATTCGTAGCCGGTTACCGCAACTTTATCGGCACTATAACGGATGAGGAAGCCGTATTTGTAGGCGTTCGCGACCAGCCATTTGCCTTCGGGCGTGCCGGCGAAACACTGTTCGACTTCGCAGGTTCGGCTGACGGGTTCCAGGTCGGCAGCCAGGCCAGTTTGATGCTCGCTATAGCCGGGCCGAGCGCTTTGCGTGTCGGCAGTGGCCTGGCCTTGAGTCTGTATATAACCATTATACAGGCTGACTTGATAGCTGTACGAACGATAGCCGCTGGCCAGCATCAAGTTAATACGTTGTGCTTTCGCGCTAGCAAACATGGTTTGCAGCGCCGTGGCCGTCACTTGGCGTACCTCCATTGATTCATTGCCCGGTACACGAAGCGGCACGCTTGGTACAACAAGATCACTTGGCGCGTAATTTTTTGGACTGAGCGGATGCTGTTTGTTCACGATTATCCAGATGCTGGTTGGATCGGTTAGGGAATATTGCTTTTTGTTAAAGCCAGGGGTGGTCGCGGGGACGCCGCTTGTGTTACTTTGCGCGCCCGACGCTGTTTTTGAACTGTTTTCGTACCGCCAAACAAACCAGGCACCGCCGCACAGCACCATGAGTACAATCATGATCAGGATAATTTTTTTCATAGTCCGCATTATTATATAGCAAACCCATTGATTTTAGTGCAACCCTACATATAGAGTCAGCGTATGATCTGCCAAAAACTATACAGTGCGAATAGCAGCAGAATACTGGCGGTGATGCGTTGCAATAAACGACCGGGCACGCGCTTTAAAACTCTACTGCCAGCGATGATGGCAAACCCGGTAACCGCCCACAACCCCAGTACCGCGCCGAGTCCAACACTCAGTGGATTGTGATAGTGCGCCGCATAGTTAGCAGTGGTAATTTGAGTGATGTCGCCCCACTCGCCGATAAAAATTACCCCGAAAGACGTACTAAAGACCTTCAAAAAGCTGTGATTTTGAGGCACCGCAGAAGCCTTCGCTTCCTCAAACCCTTGCTTGCCAAAAAACAAAAGCAGCGACCCGCCCAAGAAAAGTAAGGCAACGACCGTTTCGACCAACTTGTGCGGCAACAGGGTTAGCGCCTGGCCGGCAGAGATAGCAATGACTACATGCACCAAAAAGGCAGCAGCAGCGCCCACCCACACGTACAAGCCGCGGAACTTCGTACCTAGCACGAGCGACGCGAACAACGACTTGTCCGGCAACTCGGCAATAAATATAACGCCAAAAACAATGGCGATAATCGCAATATCCATATGCTTTTTATAGTATACACCCGCCGGCCTGTCTGCGGCTAATCGTGCCAATTACTTTTATCCGGCCAATAAAAAGCGTACTATATAAAAACATAAGGAGCATTGCATATGAACAAGAAAGTTATCGCCGGAATTGTTGTAGCTATCGTTATTGTCGGCGCGGTTGTCATCGTCGGACGCAATCCAAAATCATCGCCCAGCAGCTCATCGTCTACAAGCAGTAGCAATTCGTCTGGCACGCTTTCCAGCGCCAGCATGACGCCGAGCTTTACGATCAACGCCAACGACAGCAGCGCCGACCACGAAACTATTAGCGTGATGAAAGGCGCCAATGTCAGCCTGACCTTTGCGGTTGATACCAATGGCGTGTATCACGGCGGCCTGGAATTCAAGAGCACCGACCCACAAATCGATAGCGGCGGCATCGCACCAGGCAGTTCCAAAACCGTTACCTTCACTGCCGACCACAGCTTCACATTCCAGCCCTATTGGTTTCAGAGCGGGGTGAAAAAAGACTACCTTGTTACAGTAACTGTCAACTAGGCTGATTGTTTTGAAAACTTCTGTTAGCCGAAACCAGAAATTGTCATCCCTGCTTTTGAGATTTGGACTTGCGCTCGCGTTTTTGTACGCGGCCATTTCTTCGTTCAAAAATCCAGCGGCTTGGGAGAGTTTTTTGCCAACACTGCTGACGCACTACCTTCGCGCAGATGTATTGCTCAAGTTCTTTTCGGTCTACGAACTGCTGCTTGCGGCCTGGCTCTTGAGCGGCAAATATGTTCGCTATGCCGGACTGTTATGCGCCCTCACCTTCGCCGGCATTGTAACTTCTAACGTCCATGCGTTCGACATCACCTTTCGCGATCTAGCGTTGCTCTTCGCGAGCCTCGCGCTCTTTTTTGCCGAATAAAAAAAGCCCCGATGTTTTCAGGGCTTCTTTAGGCTTGACTGACCGCTAGCAATACTTCTATAAGGTATTGTTATAAGGCGATTTTAAGCGCCGAGTACTCTATCGATCCGAAGGATCTTTTTGTCTTTCGTTGGAGAAAACTCAAACGCAAGACCACTTTTGGTGAAAATGCTCACTTTGTTTATCCTTTTCTTGTTAGTTTTTTAATGTTTGTTTTGTGATCACAACATTTATTATTATACACGATTTAGTGTTTTTGTCAACGTTGCATTCGTATCACTTTTCCTAGTGTACAAACAAAAAAGTGTGTGTGCTAGTCTTGAAATAGGGAATATTGATGACGAAATACCAGTGTATGGTAGGCGTATTACCTCGTTAAATAACCGGTCGCGTATAGCTCCTGCTTAATTCCAGATTAAGTGGCCGCCGGATTAGAGCAATGGCTCGGTCGCCGCATTGCTGACCGGCAAGGATACGTCTTGCGCCACAGTTGCCTGGGCACGCCCAACTGCACGCGCCGCCGAATGAAAATTTAGGTAAGGTATTAGGTGACTTGCAGCAAGTTGCCGAGCGTTATTTGCTTGGCGTCGTCAATCTGCGTGTCGGTTCTGCCATTTTCCCGCAGCACGACTAAGCCAAAGTGCAACTTTTCTTTCGGGGTTTGGAGGTCACCGCCAAACGAATCGCCAAGCATAATCGCCTTGCTGGTATCAACGAGTATGTCCAGCTCTGAGGCTGCTCTTTTGAGCGCCTTGTTGAAAAAGTCGGAGTGCGGCTTGTCTTCGGGATCGCCAATTGAGATAGCGTTAATTGCAAACCTTTTTCTCTGAGGAGTTCAATTCTTTCTCGTTTGAGCGCTTCGGAATATGCCGGGTCGTAGATAAATTGCCCGTCCGGTTGCATTTTCAAACGGGCGTCACTGCTTGTGACGAGAAATAATGGGCGGCGGCGGGCGGCTATAGCCTGAGAAAGCTGCAAGGCGTCAGGGAAAACCTGTGTTCGTTCGGTCAGCGTCAGCCAGTAAGCATCGGCGGCTTCGTGGACTAGCTCAGGCGTAACTGCAAGACCAGCCAGCTCTGCGGCGCGCTTGACGAATACTTCCCGGCTCCACTTTTTGAAGTGACCATATGTGGCCGTAACCTGCTTTTGGCAGGACGCAAAATAGGCAACGAGGTCGTCAAAAGCCTTTTTACCCCCTTCTAGTTGCTGCCAATCTTCCTCGTTGCGCACCCGGTAGCCAGCCATCATGAGTGCAAAAAGATTGTTGAAGTTGGTTTGCACTTCGCTTGCTTTCTCTGCACCAAAACGAGCTTCAAATACAGCTTGTATACCATCGGAGGCAGTCGACGAAGTTCCGGCGGTATCAATCAGCGTGTCGTCCACGTCGGAAAACCAGACGGAATCCCGCCAACTCATCTGAGGTTTTGATGCAATCGTTTGCGACATTACCATATCATAGCAAATGACTGAGGCACATAAAACCTTCGCCGTACTCGATCGTAGCTACAGGCATCTCGCTCATTTTACTAAAAGTGCGAACCTCTATCTGTTACCAAGTTTGGTTGAGTACGTGCAATCGAATTTGGAACCTACTTGCTCATGAGATTTACAGATGGCAGGCGCTTTCATGGGCGGCTTAAAGTTTTACTTGGACTCGTAGGACTCGAACCTTACTTCTTTTTTGAGAATGAGTATAGCCAGTCGAGATCACGTTTATCCTGTCCGTATCTTTCACGCTCGTTTAGATAATGCCAGGCTATTTCTTCAAGTCCAGTATTCGTAAGCAACTCTAGGAATGACTCATGTGTTTTAAAGTTGAAAAAGCGCTCTGATCTACTACTAAAATTCTCAACAAACTCTGAGGTGCCTTCGCCTTTCTTCAAAGAAACGGCGAGCACGCCACTTGGCTTTAGGATACGTTTGAACTCTTGGAGCGCTTTTGTTATATCTTCGTCATTTAGATGTAGCAGCGTAGCATTACACCAAATACCGTCAAACGTACCATCGGAAAAACCAGTATCTCGTACGTCCTTAACGGCAAAACTTACGTCAGGCTGTAATTCTTTGGCGCGAGCAATCAAGGCTGGCGACAAATCGATTGCTTCAAGTTGAAATCCTTTTGACTTCATGTATTCCGTATCTCTGCCGTAAGCACAACCGGCGTCTAGGATAAATGAGCCAGGTGCAAGATATCCCAGAAATTCATCCAGCTCAGTCTTAGGCATTAATAGTCGGGTACTATCTTCATAGGTTTTAGTATCCTCGTAGGCCTGAATAGTTTTTGAAATATAATCTTCCATTTGTTAATAATACCAATGAAACCAGCTCATGATGGAATTTGAAAACAGATGATGAAATAAAAGCGGTCCCGAATTATTAAAATTCTGGAACCGTTTCGTATCTGACAGTTTGATTTGGTTGCGTACATGCAATCGAATTGCAACCTCTTGCTAGCAGAGCTGGCTAGATGGAAATCTATGCAAATAGAGAGTTACCCTTTTGCAATACCGTCTTTAGGTATGTAGCCCAGGTCATCTATGGTCGGCTGAATGTTGTAGGGTCCGTCGTTATCTGATGTAACAAAGTAAGCCGCTACTGGTTCCGGAGGATCTATGAGAATGGCCTTCGTAAATGCTTGGATTGCATCAGGATGGCTGAGCCAAATTGGTGCAAATTGAGTATATGGTTCTTCGGCAGGCTTATTAGCAGCATTGAGATCGCCAAGCCTTAATACTACGGTACGCAAACCGTACTGCTCATAGTATTCCCGCGCTAAATCCTCTCCCCAGACTTTGCTTTCACCGTATGGGTTACCTGGATTGTATGGATCGCCAGGGTTAATCTTTCTTCTATCCTCAAATGGAGATTTATCAGGAAAGCCTGAATGACCGCTATGTGTGTGCATTGAGCTAGCAAAAATTATTTTAGGCACGTGACACGTTGCCGCTGCTACGTAAACATTCTGAAGCCCCTGATAGTTTGGCGCTTGAATTTCTTCAGCTGGAGCATCCTGGTTTGCATTTGCGGCCAGATGCACAATGCAGTCGGGTTTTGTTTTTCTTATGGCGCTCAGCACAACTTCATATTCAGTAATATCACCATGAATAAGCGATTCACCTCCAGTTTTCGGAAGTGCTATGTCAAACTCGGTAATATTAAATGTGCGACGCAAGCCAGGTAGGATCGCATTGCCTACGCGGCCTCTTGTTCCGGTCACGAGTACATTTAGTTTTTTGGTAGTCTCTGCATTAGTCATAGGATTACTATGTCATCATTTTCTATAAACAAAAACCTCTACCGAAATAGCAGAGGTGATGACGCTTATGGTTGCGGGGGCAGGACTCGAACCTGCGACCTCGTGGTTATGAGCCACGCGAGCTGCCGCTGCTCCACCCCGCGATATCTTTTTTACTCAAATAACTATAACAAACAGAGGTGTGTCTGTCAATCGCTGGCGCTACGGCGATTGGCGATGCAAAAAGAAGTTCATCCAGGCCTGGAAATTGCGCTGATAGGCTGGCTGGTGGCTGACTGTAGCCGTCTTGGCCTGCTGATCGAGCGACGGGATAGCAACGGTGTGCGCCATCGCTACGTTCGCAGGCACCACGAGCACTTTCTCACCCGACGCAGCCAGACCAAATTCCTGGCGCGCCGTAATTTCGAGGTATTGGTTGGTGTTGAAATATTGGTGTTGCAGCTTGAGGTTGTTATCTTCGAGTTTTTGCAACCGGTTTTGCTGCTGGAGCTCAGCAATTTGTTTTTGCAGACTGTAGTTTGTGTCGATCACTTTGATGCCGCTCCAGCTAATCAGCAGGACGACAATCAAAAAAACTGCCAGCCCGGCGACGCGCACGTCACGCAAATCGCCGGCATATTCGTACGCTTTCTTTTGATATTGTTTGATTTTTTCGCGCACTCGTTCCATTGTATAACTTGCGACATAAATCTGCTATACTCGTCCCTGTTACAACACTGTGATACGGGGGCGTAGCTCAGTGGTTAGAGCAGTCGGCTCATAACCGATTGGTCAGTGGTTCAAATCCACTCGCCCCCACCAAAACAGCCTTACTCGAACCCTGGTCCACTACAGTCCGCCAGATTTGCTAATACTTTCACATCTAGGACGCTAGATCGTAACAAAGAACTCCGCGAACAGCCATTTCCCACGGCCATCGCCTTGTACGCCAGCCAGCGGATATTGCTGGCCGCCTTCACCACCCCGGCTTCCGCCCATAGCCAGGTCAAGGATTAAGTAGCGCTCCTGTTCCAAACAAGCCTGCTGCCTACTTTTTGGTCTTAGACTTTGACACAGGCAAAGAACACGCGGTTTTTGTCGTCAAAGTTAGTCGCGCCGTCGAGAGTCAGTACTTTTTTTACAGCAAACTCTTTGGCAAGCGCATCGGCAACTTTCGCAACCGGGTATGCGCTGACATCGAAACGGTCGCGGTGCAGCACGAACTTATTTTTCTTGTGGTGCAGAAAGATTTTGAGTTCCCAGTGGTATCGCTCGGGCAGCGCGTCTTTGAGCACACGGATGATCGCGTAGTCGTCGCCGACTTCGTTGGCGCTAGGCAGCAAGCTTGTAAGTTCGTCCAGCTTTTCACAGGTACTCATATCGAAAATGAACACGCCGCCTTTTTGGAGGTGTGTATGAACAGCATGAAACATTGCCGTCCACTGCCTGAAGTCCAGCAGATGGTTGACGGAATTATGCACGCAGTAGATGACATCGAATTTTCGCTCGAGCTTGAAGTCGACCATATCAGCCTGTATAAAAGGCACGTCCGGCAATTTTTGACGCGCCCGCTCAAGCATAGAGGCGGAGCTATCAAGCCCAGTGATACTGTACGGGCCATCCGCAAAGCCCTGCAGTACGCTGCCAGTACCGCAAGCCAAGTCCAATATGCTTTGCGCGTGCGGGCAATACTCGTGCATGAGCATCTGGACGCGCTCAATCGTTTCAGCCCTGTTGCCTTTAAGGGCATCATAGATTTGCGCGTAATGCCGAAAAGCGTCTGGCGCAGATTTTCGGGCGCGCATGTTTGGTTTGAACTGCATACTCATCTCGGTTGCAGATGCTAGATGGCGTCACGCCGCACAAAGAGTACGAGCGCTACGATCCACCCAACTACCAAGTAACCGCCAAAAGCCAGCGCTGCATGCCCAGGCGTGATGGTGCCGAGCCGTCCCTCAGGCACAGTGAGGATCGCGCCTTGTGCTACAAACGGCAAATAAACAGAGTGTGTTTTGAGCAAGAGCGACAATAGTTGCTCGGCCGTCGGAATCAAAAACAGCGCTGCGATAGTAGCGACCTGGTTTCGCAAGAGCGTGGCCAAGAGCAAGCCGACAATGGCCGTACTCCAACCGTAAAACAAAGTACGCCACACAAAATCGCCATAATGAAGCGTCTGCGACACTAATGTGACATGCTTGAATTGCCCGAAGTGCAGGCCAAACTTCACAGCCGCCAGGCCAACAGCCACGATCACGGCAGCAACAACGACACCGAACACCGTGATCGTCAAAAACTTGGCGACCAGCGTCTTCACTCGACTGTTCGACGCAGTGAGGGTGTACATGATGGTGTTGTAGCGGTACTCGTGCGTCAGCGTGAGCACGGCGATAATCGCGCTAAAAATGCTGATGTTGCTAATCAGCAGAAAAATGTCGCGCGACAGCGAGTTCGGGTCCGACGCATCAAACCCGTTCGCCTTGATGCCTTCAACATAAAAAGCAAAGAAGATAGTGAGCGCCAGCATCAGCAAGCTCAAAATATAGGTCGAGCGCACCGTAAACAATTTGCGGAATTCGGCTTTGAGCGAAGCAATCATTTCTTATCTCCTTCCAGAGCGTGGGCTTGGTACTCTTCGCTGCCCTCCGTCAATTCCAGAAAGGCATCTTCGAGCGAGGCGGCATGATTGGCGAGTTCCAGCACCGGCAGTCCGGCGCGGAAGGCCAACTTGCCAACCTCGTCGGTCTTGACGCCTGTTACTTTGAAGCCACCGTCGGCTTTTTCGTACACGAACGATTGCTCGCGCAGAATATTTTCAAAGTGCGACGGTTTTTCAGTGCGCACAAAAATATTTGACGACTTGCTGCCGGCCAGCATGTCCCCGATAGAGGTGCTGGCGATGAGTTTGCCCTTGCCAATCACAATGACGTTATCAGCCATCAGCGACATCTCGCTTAAAAGATGGCTTGAGACAAACACCGCGTTGCCCTTATCGGCGTACTCTTTCAAGAATTGCCGCAGCCAAGCGATGCCTTCTGGGTCCAACCCGTTAGCCGGCTCATCAAGAATAAGGTACTTCGGTTGGCCGAGAAGCGCGGCCGCAATGCCAAGGCGCTGACTCATGCCTAAAGAAAACTTGCCCGGCCGCTTTTTGGCTACCTCTTGCAGGCCGACTATATCCAGCACTTCATCAACGCGCGCGTCAGCTACACCACTGGCTGCCGCCAAAATCCGCAAGTGATTGCGTGCCGTGCGCGTCGGGTGAAAAGCTTTGGCCTCCAGCAAAATGCCCACGACTTACGAAGGCCGGGCGTACTCGTGCAATCGCTTGCCATCGAAAGTAGTGAGCCCCGCGCCATTGTCCAGACCGAGCATCAACCGCATGGTCGTTGACTTGCCGGCACCGTTCGGGCCAAGGAAGCCGGTCACTTTGCCAGTTTCGACGTTGAACGAAATATCGTCGACAGCGACTTTCTTGCGGTAGCGCTTGCGCAAATTTTGAGCTTTAATCATGGCTCTAGCATACAGGAATCGGTGGGCGCTTGCTAGCTAGGCCAGCAAGCGCAGCAGTTCGGCGGCCGATTCTGCTTGCATCAATTGTTCGCGCAGCTCCTTGGCACCTTCAAAATCACTGACATAAATTTTGCAAAACTTGTTTAGGACGTGCCCACGCCGCTCACCATTTGGCCAGGTTTTGGCAAATTGCTCGACGTGGCGGCGATACAGATTGAGACGCTGCTGTTTCGTGTAGCTTGCCCATGAGCTGCGCGCGGCAAACACGAACGGGTCTTGGAAAACGCCGCGGGCGATCATGATGCCGTCGAGCTGATATTTTTCGGCGAGCGCTTGGCCGTGGCTGCGCGTTGCCACGTCGCCGTTGCCAACAATTCTGGTCTCGGGAGCAAGTCGGTCGCGCAACTTGCGCACCTCGCCGATCAAGTCCCAATGCGCCGGCACAGCGCTCATTTCTTTGCGCGTCCGGCCGTGCACTGTCAGCATGTCCAGCTTTTTGCTCAGCAGGAATTCAATCCAACTCAGGTCGACTTCGTTAAAGCCGAGGCGCGTTTTAACACTCAGCGGCAAACGGCCGCCTAAGCCTTCCTTCGTGGCGTCGATGATTGCAGCGGCCAGCGGCCGATTTTTGATAAGTGCACTGCAGGTGCCGTTTTGGACTTCGCTTTTGGCCGGGCAGCCCATATTGAGATCAACGCCAGCAAAATTGTAACCCTCCGGCAAGCCAAGCTCCCGGACTAGGGTGCCGTCAGCGATTTGCCGGGCCACCGCTTTGAAATTTTCCGGCTGCAGACCCCACAACTGCGCAACGAGCCGCGTCTCGCTCGGCACAAATACAAGCTTGTGCAGCAAATGTGGGCGGCCTGCACTCTGCAAGCCATCGACGTTCACAAACTCGGTAAAAAACAGATCTGGTGGTGCGCAGCTGGCTATAACCTGCCGAAATACTGTGTCCGTCACGTCGTCCATGGGTGCCAACGCAAAAAACGGCCGGGGCAATGCAGCAAGAATTGACATATTTTATAACTGTAACCTTTCTGCGTAATAATACAAACGTCGCGCGCAAGTGGCTTGCTAAAACAGACTGGTTTGGGCGCGCTTGCTGGTGCGTTTTCGCAGGCGTTTTTCAAGCATGGCCATACTTGGGTCGAGGTTGCGTGGCAAAGTTGCGGCGGGCAATTCGGTAATAAAACGTGACGGCTTGGCGGGTTCGCCCGCGCGAGTTTTGGCATACAGCACAGTAAGCCGCCTTTTGGCGCGCGTGGCGGCGACATAAAACAGACGGCGCTCTTCGGCCAGATTGCCCTCGCCTTTTTTGTTGAGCTTTGGCAAGATGGTTTCTTCGCTCGCGCACAAAAAGACATGCTCAAATTCTAGACCTTTGCTGGCGTGAATAGTCAGAAGCGCGACGGCGTTGATGGAGGGGTCGTAAAAATCGCTTTCGCTCATGTGGTCGAGATGCTTGACGGCTGCGGCCAGTCCGATTTTACCTGCGCCAAACTGCACAAGCATGCCCAAAAACTGCGGCAGATGCGGCTCATCTTCGATTGCCAAACGTTCGGCGAGTGCGGCGGCTGTGTCACAGACTTTGGTGCCGTCCGCAATGGCGAGGTCCGCCAGCAGCGCTTGTACCTGCGACTGCTTGAGGTTTTTCAACCCTGGCAAGTCAGCTTGGGCGGGATCGTGCAAAAACCGCAAACCCGCGACTATGGCTTGCATGGCCGGGCGCTCGTACGGCGAATCTTCGCCGGCGATTTGGTAGGGAATACCGGCCTCGGCGAAGGCCTTCTGCACAGTTTTGGCGGCACGGTGCGTGCGGTACAATACGGCGTAATCGCGCGGTTGGCCCGCTGTCTCCTCATCGGCGTGGACGTGCAAAAAGTCACTGCCGCCAATGCCTTTCTCGATTTCGCCGATGATGTATGCCGCTTCGCTATATTCGTTGAGTGTTTGCAGCGCCTGCACGGAGCCGGGTGCAATATGGTGCGGGATGAGCTGCGGCGAGTTCGGGAACACGGCGTTCGCCAGCGTGATTATTTCCGGAAGCGAGCGGTAATTAACCGTAAGATCGACCGCCTGTAAGTCCGGAAAATCACGCCGGAAGCGGTCAAACATCTCGACGCCGGCACCGCGAAAAGCATAGATGGACTGGTTTGGATCGCCGATTGCAAAGACGTTGCGGCCAGGCGCTAGCAACTTGAGCAGCTCGTATTGTAGCTCGTTCGTGTCTTGGAACTCGTCGACCAGTACATGCGTGTAGGACGGACGGTTTGTAGGGGTATGACGCAGCAGATCGTAGGCTTGGCAGAGTAAATCGTCGAAATCATGCAGATCCTGCGCAGCCAGCGCGGCTTGGTAGACGGCCAGTAGTTGTCGCACCGGCTCGTCATCGGGTGGCTCCAGCATGGTTTTGGCCTGAGAAATGAGCAGACTTAGCTCACGGCTATGCAGGCCCTTAAAGGCTGCGGGTTTCGTGAGGCTGCGAATGATATCGCTGCGTTGCTGCTCGCTTACAAGCGTTTTAATAGCGCCGTGTCCTTTGAGCAGGTCGTGTCCGAACGCATGAAACGTCATAATGGGCGGTAGCGTGGCACCGCTGGAGCCAAGTAAGGCCGCGAGCCGTTGCCGCATCTCGCGGGCTGCTTTTGCCGTAAAGGTGAGTGCCATAATTTCCGCAGGATTGGCGTGCCCGGCCGTCAGCAGATACGCAATGCGCGCCGTCAGCGTTTTGGTTTTGCCAGTGCCCGGACCCGCCACAATCAGTACCGGCCCAGCGCCGGCCGTGGCCGCCTGGCGCTGCTGCTTGTTCAAATCGTCCAACAGCTGCATGCTTTAACTATATACTGTTCGCTTGCGCAACTTACAGCAGCGAGAGCTGATCTAGCAGCTCGGCTTTTTCGGCGCCGTCTTTGAAGACTTTGATGGTGCCGTAGATGCCGTCAAAGCCAGGCTCGCGGTAGACTTGATTTGTCCGGATGCGCTCTACAGCCAGGGCGACTGGCGGCGAAAACGTCCGGATGCGTTCGAGGGGTAATTTTCGCAAGATACTGAATTCGTCGCCCAAGGCCGCAATCAGGCGATCATACTCGGCCACGACCGCCTTGCCGGCGACCGACTTGCTGCCATGCAGCTCGGCCACGACCTCGGCCAGCGGCACAATGTACTCCACCTGCTTGCCGCTGTTTATTTTATCGGCCGGACGCGTAGCCAGCTCATCGTTACGGTATGCCACTCCCACCACGAGTGGCCGGCCACACACCGGACAGATGCCGTGATGAGCTTTGGTCTCTTCGGGGGTGAGCCGCACGTTGCAGCTGCGGTGGCCTTCGGCGTGATACTTGCCCTCTTCCGGAAAAAACTCGACGGTGCCGACGAGGCGCTTATCGTTGGTTTTGATGGCGCCGATGACGTCATCGTAACTGAGGTCGCAGTCGACCACCGTCGCTTCGCGGCCGAGCTTTTGCGGCGAGTGCGCGTCGGAATGACTGGTGATGGCCAACCCGTCCAATTGCTTGAGCCGCCAGTTCATGGGCGGATCGCTGGAAAGGCCCGTTTCAATTGCCCGAATTTCCGGGGCCAAATCTTCGTAGGCCTCGGCGATGGTATCAAAGCCGGATTTGCTGCCAAACAGACCGAACCACGGCGTCCAAATGTGCGCCGGAATATACAGAGCGCTGCGGTCGGCCTCCAGCGCCAACCGCAACAACTCTTTGCTGTCTAGCCCCAG
>Ga0137385_10001863_pt1 | contig 17831 bp, 13 predicted proteins | sample SagtaG_FD_104921 | JGI IMG/M metagenome (GOLD analysis project Ga0137385, IMG submission 104921) | Vadose zone soil microbial communities from Sagehorn Ranch, Mendocino, California, USA - Sage2_R_80_16 metaG | ecosystem: Environmental > Terrestrial > Soil > Vadose zone | place: USA: California... | reverse complement strand
GCCGGCAACTGCGCGATGGCGATGTGGTCACTCACGCCGGTCGGACAGTGCGCCTGACCGCGTGGTCACCCATGCCGGCCGGCTGGCCGGCTAGTGCACCTGGTTGCAGCGCGCGGCTGATCGTCGCAGCGCCAGCGTCGCCACCACCCAGCCCGACAGGCCGATGCCGGCCATGCCGAGGCCGGTGAACAGCAACACGATGCCGAACGCGCCCAACGTGTCGAACAGGGGGGTGTCCGGCTGTGGGGCCGCCACCATGCCGTAGGCCAAGCCGGCTGTCCCGCCGAGTACCCCCAACAGGAACGTGAACCCGCCGGCACGTCGGCGCCGCCGCCACATCCGGTCGTCGTTCACCGGGGCAGAGTATCGGCCGGAGCCTGGCGGTCATCCGCGGTCCGGGAACTTCGTCGGTGATCGTCTCCGATCCGTGGGTCGGGCTCGTGGGTGCTGGGGCGGTTCCGTTCTGTGGGTCGGGCTCTCCGTTCCGGTCGGGTCGCGGGCGCTGGGGCTGGTCGCGAGCGGGGGACTGTCTGCATTTCGCTTAACGAATGAGACCGGGTGATTTGCTCCCGAGTTCGGAGATGATCACCCGGTCGAGTGATCATCTCGCGACTGCTGGCCGTGTCAGTCGGAGTCGAACACGAGTTCCTCGGTGCGGCGCGGCATCAGCAGCAACGCGGCCGCGGCCAGCACGGCGACCACCACCAACGCCTCGAACACGTGGTGCGACGCACTATAGAGGCTGTCCCGCAGGAACACGGCCGCCCCGGCGTCGCCCTTGGGCAGTTTGCCGCCGAGCACCAGGCTGGTCGCGTCGACGCCACGCCCACCCAGTGCCGCCGACACGGCTGCCGGGGGATGGGCCAGTCGAGCCGCGAGCGTGCTGTTCGCGATCGCGCCGAACACGGCGGCGCCGACCGCGCTGCCCGTGGACCGGGAGAACATGTTCGTGGCGGTGACCACGCCCCTGCGGTCCCAGCCGACCACGGACTGCGCCGCGACCAACGTCGGGCTCGCCGTGAGGCCGAGACCCATGCCGACGACGAAACACGCGCCGCCGGCCTGCCACACCTGGGCGTGCTCGGGCAGCAGCGCGCACATCGCCGCCCCGACGATCACGATCGAGCTGCCGATCAACGCCGTGCTGCGAAAGCCGATCCGCAGGTACACCCGGCCGGCGAACGTGGCCGAGAGCGGCCAGCCGACGGTCAACGCGGCCAGCGCGAAACCGGCCACCAGCGCGCCGGTGCCCAGCACGCCCTGCACGTACGTCGGCACGTACGAACTCAGGCCGATCAGCAGCGCGCCGATGCCGAACGTCGCCAGGTTGCCGCCGGTCAGCACCCGACGCCGGAACACCCACAGCGGCAGCACCGGCTCCGTGGTCCGCCGCTCCACCAGCACGAACGCCACCAGCAGCACTGCGGCCCCTGCCAGGATCAGCACGCTGATCGCCGACGTCCACGCCCACGACACGCCGCCCTGCAACAGCCCGAGGATCAGCAGCGAGCCCCCGACCGTGAGCAGGCCCGCACCCAGGTAGTCGATCCGATGCGTGTTGCGTTCCCGGACGTTTTCCCGGAACCGGCGGGCCAGCACCACCGTCGCCACGATGCCCAGTGGCACGTTCACGAAGAAGATCCAGCGCCACGACACGTACTGCGAGAACACCCCGCCCAGTGTCGGCCCGATCACCGACGCGGCACCCCACACGCTGGCCAGGTAGCCCTGCACTTTCGCGCGTTCCTCCACGGTGTAGAGATCGCCGACCACGGTCATGCTCATCGGCTGCACCGCGCCGGCGCCGATGCCCTGCACCGCGCGGAACGCGATCAGCGCCGGCATGCTCCACGCCACCCCGCACAGCACCGAACCGAGCAGGAACACCGCGATGCCGAAGAACATCACCGGCTTGCGGCCCACCACGTCGGCCAGCTTCCCGTACAGCGGCACGGTGACCGCCTGGGTGAGCAGGTAGATCGAGAACAGCCACGGGAACTGCGCGAACCCGCCGAGATCACGCACGATCGACGGCACGGCCGTCGCGATGATGGTGCTGTCCAGCGCGACGAGCCCGGTGCACATCATCAGCGCGGCAAGGATCGGCCCCCGCTCCGAGCGGAAGCCGACACCCTGACGTTTGCGCTCCGAGGCAGTCCCCACCATGAACGTTGCAACCCGCGTCGGTCATCGCGCATTCCCGACCGTTATGCGTCAACCTCCCGGCGGTCCTCGCCCCACATCGTGTGGAACACGCCGTCGCGGTCGACCCGGCGGTAGGTGTGCGCGCCGAAGAAGTCCCGCAACCCCTGGATCAGCGATGCCGGCAGCCGCCCGGCCCGCAGCCCGTCGTAGTAGGCCAGCGACGACGAGAACGCCGGGGTCGGGATGCCGACCCGCGCCGCGTGCGCCACGATCCGGCGCCACGCGTCCTGGCCCTGCGCCACCGCGTCGGAGAAGTACGGGTCCACCAGCAGTGACGGCAGGTTCGGGTCCTTCTCGTACGCCTCCCGGATCCGGTCCAGGAACCGGGCCCTGATGATGCAGCCGCCGCGCCAGATAGTCGCCATCGCGCCGAGGTCGATGTGCCAGCCGTACTCGGCGCTCGCCGCCGCCATCTGGTCGTAGCCCTGCGCGTAGGCCACCACCTTCGACGCGTACAGCGCCTTGCGCACGTCGTCGACGAACCCGTCGCGGTCCTCCAGCGGCGCGGCGGACGCCGGTCCGGGTAGCGCCGCCTGGGCCGCGGCCCGCTGTTCCGGGTGCGCGGACAGGGCCCTGGCGAACGTGGCCTCCGCGATCCCGGTGACCGGCACGCCCAGGTCAAGGGCGGTCTGCACGGTCCACCGGCCGGTGCCCTTCTGCTCGGCCTGGTCCAGCACGACGTCCACGAACGGCTTGCCGGTGACCGCGTCGACGTGCCCGAGCACCTCGGCCGTGATCTCGATCAGGAACGACTCCAGGTCGCCGCTGTTCCACTGGGTGAAGATCGCGGCCAGCTCCGCCGGTTCGGTCTGCAGACCCTCGCGCAGCAGGTCGTAGGCTTCGGCGATGAGCTGCATGTCGGCGTACTCGATGCCGTTGTGCACCATCTTCACGAAGTGCCCGGCCCCGTCCGGCCCGATGTGCGTGCAGCACGGCGTGCCGTCCACCTGCGCCGCGATCTGCTCGAACATCGGCCCGAGCGACTGATACGACTCGACGGAGCCGCCCGGCATGATGCTCGGGCCCAGCAGCGCCCCTTCCTCGCCGCCGGACACCCCGGCGCCCACGAAGTGCAGGCCACGCTCGCGCAGAGCGGCCTCGCGCCGCCGGGTGTCCGCGAAGTGCGCGTTGCCGCAGTCGATCAGGATGTCGCCCGCTTCCATCAGCGGGGCGAGCTCGTCGATCACGGCGTCGGTCGGCGCGCCCGCCTTGACCATGATCACCACGCGGCGCGGCCGTTCCAGCTCGGCGATGAACTCGCCGACTGTCTCGGTCGGCACGAAGGTGCCCTCATCGCCGTGCTCGGTGACCAGGGAGACCGTCCGCGCGTGGGTGCGGTTGTGCAGGGCGACGGCGTAGCCGTGCCGGGCCAGGTTGCGCGCGAGGTTGCGGCCCATCACCGCGAGTCCGGTGACGCCGATCTGTGCCATCTGGAGTCCCTCCGTGTCTGCTCGGTTCCACCGTAGCGGGAGGGCCGGATCAGACTCGGACCTCGTCCAACGTCTCCGGCGGGAAGAGTTCCTCCAGTTGGAAGCGGCGGCGGGCGAGGCCCTGATTCTGCGAGTAGCCCACCAGGGTCTCGATCGTGTGCCGGTTCTGCTCGGCGCCGTACGTCCAGTAGTCCGTGCCCAGGACCGCCCTGGTCCTTGCCACCTCGTCGGCCAGCCACGGCAGCATGTAGCGGAGTGCGGCTGTCTCGTCGATCCCCTTTAGGGCTTCAGTTCGTGCTGCTTCGAATGCCTTGACCAGTGACCTCGCCAGCCAGCGGTTGGCCTGGTAGACGTCTCGGCGTAGTGCGATTACGTGCATGATTGGGAAGATTCCGGTTTGGGTGAAGTATGCTGCTTCGGCTTCGCGGAAGTTTGGGAAGAGTCGTTCGACCTTTCCTTCTGTGAACGGGGCTGGGGTGCGTGGGCTGTAGAGGGCGTCTATCTCGCCGTTGACCAGCATGTCTGCCAGTGTTTGGTCTGGTCCGATCGGCTGGACTTCGACGTCTGTTGGGAGGTCCAGTTTTACTTTTTCTACTCGGCCTGATTGGTGTAGTCCGCCGGTTCGGTAGCGGACTGCGTTGACGGGGACGCCGTGGTGTTCGGCCAGGATGCCTCGGATCCATACTGCCGCTGTTACCTGGTATTCTGGTACGCCTACGATTCGGCCGACCAGGTCTTGTGGCTTTGTGATTCCGCTGTTGGTGTTTACGTAGATGCCGCTGTGGCGGAATGCTCGTGATGGGTAGACCGGTAGGGCTACGAACGGGCCTTCGGCGTTGTCGTCCAGGGTGAGTAGGTAGCTGGAGAAGGATAGCTCGGCTGCGTCGAACTCCTGGAACCTGGCCATTCGGAAGAAGATCTCTTCGACTGGGAGTCGGAGCGTTGTTAGGTTGACGCCCTCTGGGGTGACGGAGCCCTCGTGTAGTGCTCGGGTTCGATCGTAGTCTCCGCAGGCTAGTGTGATCGGGACTCCACGTGGCATGGTCGGTGCCTTTCTGTTTGTGGCCCGATTCTAGCGCGCGTGTTGTGGTTCACGGTTTTTGGGGTTTATCAAGGCGGGAAGAGTACCTTGACAAACCCCAAAAAATGTTAAGTGCGGCTGTGTATCGGAAAAGCAGAATGCGGCTATATCCCAGGCGGGCGCGACTCCAACACGGCAATGACCAGGCGCAACGCGGCATCCCAGTCCTTGCCGAAGTCCGCGTATTGCATGTCTCCGGACAACGTCTCGTTCGGCCCGAACGCATGGTCGGGCAACTCGCATTCCTCCAGCATCGCTGGGATGAACCAGGGCCGGTCACGCGGCATGAGCCGGAACCGTTCGACCGCGACGATCAGTTCCTCGTTCATGTACGTCTGGTCTTTCCAGTACCGGGGCGAGAAGCAGGCGATGTAGAAGTCGGCGTTCGCGATGGCCCGTTTGATCTCCGACCGCCAGCGATGGCCGGGCAGTAGCCGGGAGCGGTCCATCCAGACGTCGTAACCGGCGTGCCGCAAGTCTTCTACCAGCTTCTCGACCAGGGTGAGGTCCTCCTGGACGTAGGACACGAAGACCCGCTTGCCGGTCGGCTTCTTCGCACTCTCGAACAGCGGCAGGTGGCTCGGCAGCCGGAACGCCGCGCTCGCCTCGGCGTCGTCGACAACGTCGCAGAGGATTCGTTCCGCATCGTCCAGTTCGCCGGCGGGTGAGCCCTGCCGATAGGTCTTGTCGAGCCACTCCCGGTTCATCGTGGCGAGATTCCGCCACGCAACCGCCGCATCGTCGGGCGCGACCGGACATGCCACCGTGCCGGTTGTCGCGGCGAGTTGTGCGACGAAGCTTGGGTCGACCGGTCCTTCTGCTGCGACGGAGATTCGTAGGCGGTAGCACCGGTTGGCATAGCGGCGGACCGCCTCAATGTAGCCAGGTTTCGCGGCCACGGCGAATGGGTCCGGTGGCGACTCGACTTTCCACATTGGACTTGACCGGCCGGTGCTGGCGAGGGTGGTGTATTCGGCTGCCAGCAGCCCCAACCGACCAGCCAACGCGGTGGATGGCTCCAGATAGACCCCAACGGTTGTCGGCGAGGACAACCAGGCGAGTGACTGCCAGACCGCCTCCCACGACACGCCGCCGGCCGCCAGTGGCGTCACTGCGAAACAGACCCGTCGGTTGGTGTCCTGCCGGCTCGATAACGACCAGGCCAGCCGCTTGCGTAGTTCGAACCGGGACTTCCGGGCCGTCGGCGCGAGACTGGCGTGAACCTCGTTGGTGTCCATGATCGGCTCTGCGCGAATGTGTCCCGGTGTGTTGGCGAGCCGCTGGCGCAGCGCCACGGCGGCGGCCACGACCGTGGCCGGGTCACGTCCGTGCACGCGCCCGAGCAGGACACACGACACCGGCCGGCCGCTGGTGTAGCGGAGTTCCCAGCGTGCGCCGTGGTCGGTCGTCCACAAGCCGGCGAGCCAGGCCCGTTCCACCGTCGTGTCCGCAGGCGCTGACGTCGGCAGTAGGCGCAGGCCGACCCACGCCCAGTGTGCGGTGGCCGTTGACGCGACCACCACTCCATCGCTCATGGGCGCTGGAGTTGGACCGGGTTGCCGGCAAGGGGGATCGGGGCCGCGCCGAAGTCGCCGTCCTCGATCTGTGGCAGGCCTTGTGGGAAGCCGTAGTTCAGCGGCACGTCCCGACCTTCCGCGGCGCTGTAGAGACCCTCGCGGCAGGCGGCGTGGATCGCCTCGCGCATCGCGCGTGGGCGTTCGGTGCGCATCATCTGCCGTTCCAGGTCCTTTCGGCCTGCCATGCCTTCGATCACGTCCAGTATGAACTGCTTGACCAGGCTGGCGCCGCGTCGGCTGCGCCACATCATCCAACCGAGGTACAGGCTGGTGCCGTAGCTGAACACGGAGACGTAGGCGGTGTACGTCCGTTCCTGCATCACCAGACGGTTGCTGACGTTGCGCTGGCCCAAACCGGTGCGAATCCGGCGGACCCGCCAGCCGATCGGTGACTGCCGCTCGCGTAGCGTGCCGGAGATGTGGCTGTAGACCGAGTCCGCCTTGTCGCCGCGATCGGGCAGCAACACCCGCCACTCGGCGATCGGTTCGGGCACCTTCGAGAACAGCATGACGACCCAGAAGATCACGAACCCGATGAGATCGCCCACGGTGAACAGCACAGCCGCCGAGCCACCGCTTGGCGGACCGCCGCTGGCCGACGACGCGAAGCTGGAGATTCCGCTGAGGGCCGCGAAGAACGCGAAGACCGCCCACGGCACGAAGGCGGCGATGAACGCGCGCAGCCACAGGTGCCACAACGCCCGCCAGCCGACGCTCTCGTCGAAGCCGAGCTCGATCTCGTTGTACCGAAGCATTTTATCCAGGTAGGCGTCGTCAGCTCCGCCACCTCGGTAGTCCGGCATCGCGCACGGTCCTCTCTCGCATGATGTGGCTGGATGCTATCGGCGCCATCCGGGGCAGTTCCATGACAAAAGGTGGAAGGTCTGCTGTTGGTGGGCGTGGCCGATCGCGGAGGTGACGTCGAGCTCGTCGAGGATGTTGTCGTCGCGGAGTTGACTGCCCAGTTCGGTGACCTGATAGCGGTTGTCGGTGCGGCACAGGACCCGACGGCGACGAGATGGTCGAGTACCTGGGTGAGCGCGCGCGGTTCGGTGTCGGTGGTGGCCGCGAGGTCGTCGGCGGTGGTGCCGGCGTCGGTGATCCGGTCGGCGAGTCCCAGGGTCGCCGCGACCCGCAGTGACATCGGCGTGGCCAGGCTGGCCAGTTCCCTGAGCGACCGGGCGTTGCCCGCACGAGAGATTTCCACCGGATCAAGGTACTGGCCAGGTCGACCGAATCAAGAGCCGAACCCTGTGACGACGGGCCCCCGGAATGTGCTCCGGGGGCCCGTCGTCACAGTGCTTCTACGAGTGCACGGCGGCTCCGAAGAAGATCAACCGGCTGTCGTTGGGCAGCGTGACCGAGATGATCGTCTTGGCAGATCCGGTGTCCACCGTCAGCCCGTACAGGCTCACGTCATGTGGAGTCGGGTTGCTCGGCAGCTGGTTCCACGTTGTCGTGGCCAGGATGCTGCCACCGGGGCCTGGCGTGTTGTTGAACCAGTCGGTCACGTCGATCGGGACCAGCGAGTTCGTGCCGTCGCTGTAGTTGACCTGGAGGAAGCCCAGGATCTCGCCGTTGTGGGCCGCGGTGATCATGCTGATCTTGCTGCCCGTTCCGGTCACCGTGAGGGTCTGGCCGGTGGCCGCCACGGCGTCCGGCGTGCCCGGCGTTTCGGCCGGGAACGTGACCGGGGAGCCGTCGACGTTGACCGGGTTGCCCGGCGTGATGCCGAAGCCGGCCAACGCCTGCGCCGAGTAGCTGTTGCCGACGCCGTCGAAGTTGCCGACCGCCGGGTTGCTGTTGTCGGACAGGGCGACGTTGTTGACCGCCGAGGCGAACGAGACGCCGGCCGGGGCCGTCGGGTTCGGCGGCGGGTTGGCCGTGCTGATCGAGAAGATGTTCAGGTTCCCGACGTTGGGCAGCGTCACGTCCGCGATGGTCTTGCCGGCCGGGATCGGGTAGACCTCGCCGTAGATGCCCACGACGTGGTTGCCGATGCCGCCGGTCGGTGGCTGGTTCCAGTTGGTGGACGCGACGACCGAACTGAGTCCGGTCGGTGCGTTGGCGAACCAGTCGTTGAACGAGACCGGCACGGCCGTTGTGGTGCCGTCGGTGAACGTCACTGTCATCGTGCCCTGGCCGGAACCGTTGTGCGCCGAGCCGACGATCACGATGGCCGAGCCGCTGCCGGACATCCGGATCACCTGACCCGCCGCGGTGACGGCGTCGGGTGTGCCCGCTGCCTGCGACGGGAATGTCGCCGTCGTCGTGCCGACCGGGAACGTGCCGCCCGGCGTGATGCCGGCCGCGGCCAGGTTCTCCGCGGAGAAGCTGTAACCGGATCCGTCGAAGTTACCCGCAGCCACATTGTCGTTGTGGCTCAGGCCGACCACGGTGGCCGCGGCCGCCAGCGATGCGAACGGGATCGTCGCGGTCCGCGTCTGCACCACGGATCGCGGCTTGCCGTTCACCGTGCCGGTCAGCGTGAAGCTGACGCTCGTCGGGCCTGGTGTCGCGTTCGCGGGCACCGTGATCTTGAACGTGGCGAACCGCACGCCACCGGTCTGCGGCACGCTGCCGAACGATGTCGGGCCCACCGCTGTGGCGGTCCAGCCGGCCGGCACGGTCGCGGCGACCTTCGTGCCGTTGATCGGGAAGTCGGACTGGTTGAGGACCGAGTCTTCCACGGTGTAGGTCGAGCCGGGGGTGAGGACGCTGGGCAGGCTGCCCACGTTCTCCTGCACCGGGTTGTCGGTCTTGCGCACCTCGTAGTTCGCCGACAGCGGCAGGTCGGCCGACGATCCGCCGACCGCGATGCCGTAGTTGCCGTCCTGCACGGAGAACGCCTGCGCGCCGGTGTCCCAGTAGGACAGTTGACCGGGGTCGACGGTCAGCGTCACGTGCTGCGTCTGGCCGGGTGCCAGCGAGACCTTGGTGAACGCGCCGAGCTCCTTGGGTGGGGTGTCCACCACGCGGTCGGGCTTGAAGACGTAGACCTGCGGCGCCTCCGCACCGAACACCTTGCCGGTGTTGGTGACATCGAACGACAGCGTCACCGGGGCGGACGAATCGCCCGACTTGTGCGCCAGCTTCAGGTTGTTGTAGTCGAAGCTCGTGTACGACAGGCCGAAGCCGAACGGGAACAGCGGCGTCTGGTTGTGCTCGTCGTACCAGCGGTAACCGACGTAGTAGGCCTCGGAGTAGGTCTGCTCGTTGTTGATGCCCGGGTACTGCGCCGGGGTGCTGGCCGGGACCTGGGTGTTGCTGGCCGGCCACGTCTGCGGCAGCTTGCCCGACGGGTTGTTGTCGCCGAACAGCAGCGACGCGGTGGCCGCGCCACCCTGCGAGCCCGGGTACCAGGTCTCCAGCACGCTACTGACCTGCGACAACCACGGCATCAGCACGGCCGAGCCGGTCTGCAGCACGACCACGGTGTGCGGGTTCGCCGCGGCGACGGCCGAGATCAGCGCGTTCTGCGTGCCGGGCAGGCTCAGGTTGGGCCGGTCGCTGCCCTCGCTCTCGCTGTCCTTCACGAACACCAGCGCGATCCCGGCGGCCTTGGCGGTCGCGGCAGCGGCGTTGACGTCCGATCCGTCGGCGTAGGACACGGTGGCCGACGTGCCGGCCCGCGCGACGATGGCGGCGAAGCTGTTGTCGACGCCCAGCGGGTTCACCTGGCTGCTGCCGCCGCCCTGCGCGCTGGTCTTGGCCGGCGTGCCGATGACCGCGATGCTGCTGGTGGCCGCGGTGATCGGCAGCGCCGAGTTGTCGTTCTTCAGCAGGACCGCGCTGGACGCCTCGATCTGCTCGGCCTTCATGTCGTCGGCGAGCTGGTTGATCGGGGTGCGGGGGAACGGCGCACGGTCGAACAGGCCGAACTTGAACATCACGGTCAGCGTCTCGTGCACGCGCGCGTCGATGTCGGCCATGCTGATCGACCCGTTGGCCAGCGCGGCCTGCACGTTCGTCAGCGTGTTGAACACGCCGGTCGGCAGCTCGACGTTCAGGCCTTCCTTGATCGACGTGGTGGCGTGCGTCGCCGGGTAGTCGGACACGACGAAGCCGTCGAAGCCGAACTGCGAGCGGAACGAGCCCAGCGTCTGGCTGTTGTCGCACGAGTAGACGTCGTTGATCTTGTTGTACGAGCACATCACCGAGCCGGGGTCACCGGTGGCCACCGCGATGCCGAAGTTCTTCTGATAGATCTCGTGCAGTGTCCGGTCGTCCACATTGACCGACACGGTCATCCGGTTGGTTTCCTGATTGTTTCCGACATAGTGCTTGACCGTGGCGATCACGCCCTGGCTCTGGATGCCCCGGACGTCGTAGCCGCCCATGATCCCGGACAGGTATGGGTCCTCGCTGTAGTACTCGAAGTTGCGACCGTTGACCGGCACCCGCTGGATGTTCATGCCAGGCCCGAAGACCTGGTCCTGGCCCAGCGCCTTGGCGTCACCGCCCAGCACGCTGCCGTACAGCTGCGCCACGTTCGTGTCGAAGCTGGCCGCCTCCGCCGACGGCGACGGCAGCTCGGTGGCCTTGTCGGCGCCGTCCCGGATGCCGGCCGGACCGTCGGTCATGGTCACGGCGGGCACGTTCAGCCGGGGGATCGCGGGCAGGTAGCCCACCGTGGCGAACGAGTTCGCGGACGTGTTGATCCCGTGCAGCATGCTGACCTTCTCGGCCAGCGTCATGGCGGCGAGCAGCTCGTCCGCACGGGCCTGCGGGGTCTGCGCCGCGTTCATCCACGGTAAGCCCGTGTCCGCGGCTGCCGTGGTGGACGGGACGATCGCGGTGGCGGCCAAAGTCGCCAAAGTGGTGAGAAGCAAGACAATTCGCCGGCGGGGCGGAAGTCGCAACATGGATGAAACGTAGAGCCGGTCTTCTCCGCAGGTCAAGAAGTCGATGGAACTTAATTTAAGCCATCAAATGGAGTCACGGTCGGTCACGGTCCGCATGGTTGCCGGATCGGCGCGCGGTGCCACGATCGGGTCACCGCACCTCATGTAACGTGAGGCCAGGAGGTGGACGTGCGTCAGGACGCCCATGAGATCGAGGTTGCGGCCCCGTTGGTGTTGGCCGGTTACACCAGTTATCTTCTGCGGCGCGCCTTCACCCAGTTGAGTCGCGCCAACGCCTCCGGTGCCCAGCCACGCGACTACGTGCTGCTCGGTGTGCTCGCCGAGGACAACGCGTGCTCCCAGCAGGATCTCGCCGAACGCCTCGGCATCAACCGGACGATCATGGTCAAGCTGATCGACCGGCTGGAAGGCGCCGACTACGTCACCCGCAGGCGTAACCCGGAGGACCGCCGTTCGTACGGGTTGTCCGTAACGGATGCCGGCCGCAAGGCGATGCGGGATATGGAACCCGCGGTCGCGCAGAGCGAGCAACGGTTCGCCTCGGCACTGCGCGCCGGCGAGCAGCAGCGCCTGAACTCCTTGCTGCGCAAGCTCGTCCCGCATCTGTCGGACGCACCGAGCCATCGCACCGGCTACCTGATCAACCAGGCCCACCACGCCCAGCGCCGCCGCCAGGACGACGCCATGGCCGCGGTCGGCGTGCAGACGCGGCATTTCAGCGCGCTGGCCGTCCTGTCCACTGCAGGCCCGTGTTCGCAGCAGCAGTTGGCCCATCAGCTGGGCATCACCGAGCCGGCCGTCGTGCTGATCGTCAACGAGCTGGTGGCGGCCAATCTGGTCCACCGGGGCCGCGACCAGCACGACCGCCGCCGCTATTCCCTCGGCCTGACCACCGCCGGCAGCGACCGCTTCGCCACCGCCCGCCCGGCGTACGAGGCGGTCCAGGCCGAGGTGGACGCCACCCTCGGCGAGGGTGGCGCCGCGGAACTGCGCCGCCTACTGACCAAACTGCTCCGCTGAGGAATTGCTAGCGGATCGGGAAGCCGTAATTCGCGCCGCCATTGTTGTCCCACGTGCCACCGGAATTGACTACGTCGAAGTTCAACACGCTGCCGGCCGGCGCCGTGATGCCGGCCGTCCACGAGCCGTCGGCCTGCTTGCTCATCGGGTGTCGGTGACGCCCTGCCAGCCGTCGTGGCCCCAGTGCAGGGTGATCGCGGTGGCCGTCGCGGCAAGGGAACCGGCGTAGCGGATGGTCGTGGCGCCGGTGGTCAGTGGCGTCGTGGACGCGGAGACCGGTGAGTTCACCGCGGCCAGGTTGTAGTCGGCGCCGCCGTTGTTGTCCCACGTGCCGGCCTGGTTCTGGAATGCCGTGTTCAGCCCGGTGCCGGCCGGGACCGTGACCGTCGCCGTCCAGGAGCCGTCGGCCTGCTTGACCATCGGTGTGTCGGTGACGTTCTGCCAGCCGTCGTGGCCCCAGTGCAGGGTGATCGCGGTGGCCGACGCGGCCAGTGAACCGGCGTAGCGCACGATTGCCGGCTGGCCGGCCACCGGCGGACTGACCGACGTGGTGACGGCCGGTTTCGCCGCGCCCGCATAGTGGTTGAACACCGCCGTTGCCGTGCCGGGCAGGCCGGCGATGCCGTGCTGCTGGTCGAACGACGCGGCGACCAACTGGATGTACATGCTCAGCGACCAGTTCAGCGCGGACATGGACAGGGTCGGCGTGCCCGGCGTGTTGCCGGCCGGCGGCGCGTTGTCCCAGACCTGTTCGGACAGCAAGCCGGCCGGGCTCGCGTAGTGTTGGAGGTCCGTGACATAAGGCGCGACCTTGCGGCCCAACGAGTACTGGTACTGGCCGTATTCGCCGTCCAGGATCGGCCACAGTCGACCGACGCCGACGCCGGTCCAGTTGGCGCCGGACGCCGGTTCGCCGTAGCCGTCGTGGTTGTAGCGGAAGAAGTCCAGGCCGTTCGGCAGCAGTTCGGCCAGCGAGCCGGCGTTCTCATTCGTGTTCGGGTTGGCCGTGACCGCGATCGTGTTGGCCACCCTCGGGTCGTTGGCCGGCAGGATGCCCAGGTCGACCAGTTGCTGGCTGTAACTGGGATCGGCCGTGCTGAACGAGTCGCCCCACGGGTGCCCGATGCCGGCCACGATCGCGCCGCTGATCGGATCCTGCGATGCCTTCAACCCCATGGCGGACACCAGGAACTGCTCGCCGCCCAGCCCGCCATAGGTGTCCAGGCCAGCGAGCCAGGACGACCACTGGTTGACGTAGCTGGTCAGCACGCCGGTCTCGTTGCCGGCCAACGTGGTCAGCTCACCGTCCACACTGGACTCAGCGGCACTCGCGGTGGCGCCCATGCCGATCGCCAGGTCGAACGACACGCTGGTCTGGCTCGCGACCGGGCTCAGGTCGAACTGGCCCAGCTGCGCGATGTTGCCGTTCGTGGCGGATGAGTAGGCGTTGGTCATCGTGTGGTCCGGGCTCGTGCCGCCGAGCAGGTCCTGCCAGCCGTCGTTGGTGCCGACGAAGCCGCTGGACAGCATCGTCGTGCCGCCCTGCGTGAGCCAGCCGATGCCGTTGCCCACGGCCAGGGCTGATGCGTTGCTCGTGGCGCCCGTGTCGACCAGCATCTGGCGGCCGTTGAACGTGACGGTCTGGCCGGTGTCGTTGTTGCCGTTGTTCTCCTGCGACGGGTTGGACAGCTCGTAGAGCGTGTAGCCGCCGAGCGTGCCGGACAGCGCGGTGAACGTGACCTTCTCGTCGACGACGGGCCGGTTCGGGTCGGTGTAGATGGTCTTCGTGATGCGCCACTTGCCGTTGCTGCCGGTGTTGGTCACGGTCCAGGCGAGCGAGTTGCCGTTGAACAGCGCGACGGAGTGGGTGGCGTCGGTCTTCTCGGTCTGGTCCCAGGTGTGGGCCGCGTCGCCGACGATGAACTGCTGGTCGGTGAAGTCGGACGTGTCCAGGGTGGGATAGAAGACGTTGGTCAGGACGCCGTTGGCGCCGGTGAACCAGGCGTCGTCGGCCGTGGTGGCCGGGCTCGCGGCGCGGCCCGGCCGAGGAACGAGTTGTCCCCAGGTGCCCAGTCCGAGCCGGCGCCACAGCAGTTCGGCGCGCCACCCGTGTTGAGCAGGGGCGCCGCCTGGCCGGTCGTGCCCAGCCCGAGCACCGCGACAGCGGCGGCTACCAGCACGATCGTCCGTCGACCGACCACGGGACCTCCTCGTCTCCTGGCCCGCGACACTGCAGCCATCGCACTATATGCAGCAGCATATTTTGCAGCGGCATAAGTTGTGGTGTCACATGTTGCTGCCCGCTCGGTTGCCGCAAGTAACGATACCGTTCCGAGCCGTATTGGCCGAGCGTCGGCACTTCCCGCGTGCTGGATCGCGGCCGGCGTGTTGTCGGTGCGGATCGATGCTGGTTACCGTGGTTTGGTGCAGCCATGGATCACGCGCAGCGTGCGGATCGCCGCGTCCGCGGATGCCGTGTGGTCGATGGTGACGGACCTGCCGCGGATGGGCGAGTTCAGCCCGGAGAACATCGGCGGCTACTGGCTGGACGGGGCGACCGGACCGGCGTTGGGCGCGAGGTTCCGCGGCACCAACCGCAACGGCGGCAAGCAGTGGTGGACCAGGGTCACCGTCGTCCAGTGCGAACCCGGCCGGCTGTTCACGTTCGACGTGCGCGCCCCGATCGGCATTCGCGTGTCCCGCTGGTCCTACGAGATCACGCCGACCGCCACCGGTTGCCTGCTGGCCGAGCACTGGTACCGGGTCGGCAACCGGTTCGTGCGGAACTTCCTGGGCCCCAAGGTGACCGGGCGCGCCGACCGGCCTGGCTTCAACACCGAGTCGATCGAGCACACCCTGGCCAAGGTCAAGGCGCTCGCCGAGGCCCGCTCAGCCGCCGCCTGACCACAAGAACCGCCGAGTCGACCTGCGGCGGCGGGCGAAACGCGTTGCGCGGCAACGACAATCCCGCCCGCACGTGCCACCGTCGCGGTGGCCGCTCGACATGTCGACGCACCACCGCCCGCTGGAGCACCAGATCCGCGGCGATCAGCGCCGAGCCCGGCGCGAGCAGTTGCCGCAGCAGGGCGCCGGTGATCGAATACGGCGGATTGGCCACCACGCGGAACGGGCGACGCGGCAGGCGCAGCGCCAGCACATCGCTCTGCACCACGGTCACGTCCGGAAAGCGCTCCCGCAACCATTGTGCCCGCCTCGGATGCGGTTCCACCGCGATCACGTGCGCGCCCGCGTCGACCAGATGTCGGGTCAGTGCACCACGACCGGCTCCGATGTCCAGGACCAGATCACCCGGCCGCAGCCCGGCGTCGGCGACGATCCGCGCCGCCCAGTCGTCAACGAGCGGATGCCAACCCCAGGCACGCCGCGACCCGCCTGCCACGGCGACGGGCCATGTTCATGATCGCCATGCGGCACACCGTATGCGGCGACCTGGCCCGCGACAACCGATTTAAGCGGGCGGCTAGCCTGGCGCGGTGAGTGTTGGGGAGTTGCTGACGACCATCCGGGAAGCCTTGACCGCACGGCGGGTGTTCGGCGAGCCAATCGAGCGGGACGGGGTCGTCGTCATTCCCGCGGCCGTCGTGTACGGCGGTGGCGGCGGGGGAGTGGGTCAGATCCCCGGCGCGCAGCAGGGGGACGGCGGCGGGTTCGGGTTGCTGGCCCGGCCGACCGGGGCGTTCGTCGTCAAGGACGGTACCGCGCGGTGGGTGCCCGCCGTGGACGTGAACCGGCTCGGGGTGGTGGCCGGGGTGGTCGCCGTTGTCTGGTTGCTGGCCCGGCGTCGGTCAGCCGGGTGACCTGACGGCGATGCGCGCCACACCGGCGTAGCCGGGGTTCTGGTCGTGCGGCGGCAACGGGTTGTGCGGCTCCGGGTGCCATTCGGTCATGTTGACCAGACCGGGGTCGATCAGGTTCAGGTCGCCGAACAGCCGCGCCACCTGCTCGCGGTCGCGCAGGTAGAAGCCGCCGATGTTGGAGCTGAACACCTCGGCCGCGTCCCGCACCCGGCCCGGCGCGCGCTCGCCCGCCGTGGCGTGCGAGATGACCAGGTAGCTGCCCGGTGCGATGGCCTTCGTGTAGTCCTTGATGATCGCGGCGCAGCGGTCGGTGTCCGGCTGGAAGTGCAGTACGGCCACCATCAGCACGGCGAGCGGCTGGTTGAGGTCCAGCAGGTCACGCAGCTCCCGGTTGCCCAACACCTGGTCGGGCAGGGTCAGGTCGCCCTCGATCGCGCTGGCCCACGGGTTGCCGGCCAGGATCTCCTGGCTGTGTGCCACCGCGACCGGGTCGTTGTCGACGTACAGCACGCGGCACTCCGCGTTCGCCTGCTGGGCGACGTCGTGCACGTTGCCGCTGGTCGGGATGCCAGAACCCAGGTCGAGGAACTGACGGACACCCTGGTCGACCAGGTGTTGCACGCTGCGGCGCAGAAAGTCGCGGTTGGCCCGCAACACCGTGGGCAGCTCGGGCATCCGCGCCGCGACCTCGGCGGCCACCCGCCGGTCGGCCGCGAAGTTGTGCCGCCCACCCAGGTGTACGTCGTACACCCGAGCCTGGCTCGGCTTGTCCTGGTCGACACCATCGGGCACCGGTCCAGGGCCCGGCCAGGCGAGATCGGAGTTCATGGACGCGACACTAGCCGCCATAGAGCAGCGGTGTTACCAGTCGGGGTCCGCGGACGCGTTCGTCTCCCGCCAGAGCACCACGATGAAGATCACCATCACCGGCAGCGTCGTCATCAGCAGCTGCAACTGGGTCGACGGCAGGAAGACCATCCCCACCATCATCCCGACCAGTGCCAACGTCGCGATCCACGCCGCGACCGACAGCCGGCGCGGCGGCACCGTCAGCCGCACGGACAGCCGGGCGTCGGGTGCCGGCTTGAGCTTCAGATAGGACAGCGCGATCGCGATCCACACCATGATGCCGACGGCGCCGGACGAGTCGGTGAGGATCACGAACACGTTGCTGGGCGCCAGGTAGCCGATGAGCGTCACCGCGAAACCGAGCCCCGCGGTGGCGATGACGGCCGTCCTGGGCACCCGGCTCGGCGAGAGGCGTCCCCACGACACGGGCGCGTCCCGGTGCAGCCCAAGGGAATACCCGATCCGGGACGCGGCGTAGATGCACGAGTTGAGCACCGACAGCACGGCCGTGAACACCACGATGTTGATGACCGTCGCGGTGCCGGGCAGGTGCATCACGTTCATCATGGTGCCGAACGGGCTGTCCTTCACCTGTGCCGAGCTCCAGGGTGCCAGCAGCACGGTCATCGACATCGCGACCAGGTAGACGGCGAGCACGGTGTAGGCGACGATCCGGATCGACTTGCGCACCACCCGGCTGGGCCGGTCCGCCTCGCCGGACGCGATCGCCGACATCTCGATGCCGACGAACGAGAACGCGGCCACCAGGATCCCGGCGAACACCGAACCGTTGCCGTTGGGGATGATCCCGCCGTGGTTGACGATGTTCGACACGCCGGGCGACTTCACGCCCGGCAGCACGCCGAGCACCCCGAGTACCGCAAGCACCGGCACCCCGATCGCCAGCACCACCTTGATCAGCGTCAGCCAGAACTGGAACTCGCCGAACACCCGGACCGGCCCGAGGTTGATCAGGCAGAGCGTGC
>Ga0137385_10001862_pt1 | contig 17831 bp, 9 predicted proteins | sample SagtaG_FD_104921 | JGI IMG/M metagenome (GOLD analysis project Ga0137385, IMG submission 104921) | Vadose zone soil microbial communities from Sagehorn Ranch, Mendocino, California, USA - Sage2_R_80_16 metaG | ecosystem: Environmental > Terrestrial > Soil > Vadose zone | place: USA: California... | reverse complement strand
CGGCGGGCCGCGCCGGGGAACCGGAAATCGGCAAGTCCCCGGTGCTCGCGGCGGCTGGCGGCGCCGCTGCTGGGCGTGCGGTCAGCGGTTCGGCGGCGGCTCAGGCCGGCCGGGTCGCGGAGCGGCAGCCTGCAGCGCCGCCGCAGCGTCCGCAGCCACAGCCGCAACCGCCACAGCCGCACCGGCAACTGCGCCCCGAGCGACCGCAGCACCCCGAGCGACCGCAGCGCCGCGAGGAGTCTCAGCGACCTGGGAAGCCACCCCGGGTGCCCGAAAAGCCTCCGGTTTCGCACCGGCCCCGGGTTTCTGAGCAGCCGCGGGTTCCGCAGAAGGACCGGGCTTCTGAGCAGCCGCGGGTTCCGGACAAGGGCCGGGCTTCTGAGCAACCCCGGGTACCCGAGCAGCCGCGGGTTCCCGACAAGCCTCGGGCTCCTGAGCAGCCGCGGGTTCCGGACCAGGCGCGAGCCGCTGAGCAACCCCGGGTACCCGAGCAGCCGCGAGTTCCTGAGGAGCCACAGCCTTCCGCTGGGCCCCGGGGTCTCCTGCGGCTGCGGCGTTCCGACCGGACGCGAGGCCCCGAGCGATCGCAGCCGGAGCGGCCGGCTGAGCCCGCTGCCGCCAGCCGGGGCCCTGCCGTTCGGGACGAACGCCCGGCCGCCCGGGATGAACCGCCGGCCCGGCCGGACGCCCGCAGGAGAGCCGAGCCCGGTACCGCGGCAGCCCGAGAGCGGCCGCCGGCACCGCCAGACACCCCGAGCCGGCGCGAGCCTGCGGCGAAGTCACCGGCCGAACCGGAACGCGCTGGCAGGCCGTCGTCTGGCGCCCGGCCGGCCCGCGGCGCTCGGCCGGAGCCTGCCCGGGCAGAACCCCCTGCGCAGCCGGAGCCCCCGGCCCGGGCAGAGCCCCCGGCCCGGGCAGAGCCCGCCGCTCGCCCGGAGCCCCTCGCCCGGCCGTATATCGCCTGGGCAGAGTCCACGTGGTCAGAGCCGGTCGCCTGGTCACAGGCCGCCCAGCAGGAGGCTGCGGCTCGGCCAGAGCCTGCTGCCCGGTCGGAGTCAGCCGCCCGGGCAGAACCGCCCGCTCGGCCGGAGCCTGCCGCCCGCTCAGAGTCTGCCGCACGGCCAGAACCCGCTGTATGGCCCGAGCCCACGGCCTGGCCCGAGCCCACGGCCTGGCCGGAGCCTGCCGCCCGCGCAGAACCCTCCGCCCGGCCGGAGCCTTCGACCCGCGCAGAACCGCCCGCCCGGCCGGAGCCTGCCGCCCGCGCAGAACCCTCCGCCCGGCCGGAGCCTTCGACCCGGGCAGAACCGCCCGCCCGGCCGGAGCCTGCCGCCCGCGCAGAACCCCCCGCCCGGCCGGAGCCTGCCGCCAGGTCGCTGCCTGACGACAAGCCTGAATCTGCGCCGCCCGCAGCGGCGGTTCCCGCCGGGTCCTCGGCGGCACCAGGTGGCGGTGAGGCGTCGCAGCGGAGCGAACCCGCCGCGTCCGCCCCGCCGGCCGGCCCGGCCAGCGCTGACGCCGGCGCCAGCGGTCCTGGCGGCGCGACGGCAGCGCCCCCTGGTGACAGCGGACCGGGCGCACGGGCTGCCGATGCGGAGGTAACCGTCGTACCAGGAATCACCAGGTATCACCGGGCCGGGTGCATCCTGATTCGCTTCCTCAGCGCCGAGGACCTGGAGACCATGACGAGGCAGGCCGCCGAGGAAGCCGGCTGTGTGCCATGCAAGGCCTGCCGCCCGGAGCAAGAACTGGCCGAAGGCGACGAATAGCTAGCCGAGAAGGCGGCGGAGCCAGAACACCAGTCCCAGGTCAGGCTCGACGTGCTCGCGGGCGCCAGGATCGGGGCCATCGCTCAGCCTCGGCCCGTAGTCGACAGCCAGCACCTCGGCACTGATCATCGCCCCGTGCTCGGTCAGGGCGGCTGCTAGGTCGGGATCCGCTGTGCTCCAGCGCAGCGAGATCCGGTCGCTGACATCCAGGCCGTCGCTCTTGCGCGCGTCCTGCACCAGCCGGACGACCTCCCGGGCCAGGCCCTCCCGGCGCAGCTCCGGCGTGATGGCGATGTCGAGCGCTACAGTCTCGCCGGCGCCCGATGCCACCGCCCATCCCGAGCGGGGGACCTGGGTCACGATCACGTCATCAGGCCCGAGGCTCACCGGGGCGCCGTCGACCACGACCGGGGCCTCGCCACCCGACCGCAGGTCCGCGGCCAGCGCCGCTGCGTCCGCCGCCTCGATCGCCGCGGCCACCTTGGGGGTTTCCTTGCCGAAGCGCCCGCCGAGAGCCCGGTAATTGGGCTTCACCGTGTAGTCCACCAGGCCCTCGGCCACGGCCGCGAGCGTGTCGAGCTCACGGACGTTGAGCTCCTCGGCGACCTGCGCGCGGAGATCGGCTGGCAGGTCGTTGAAGCCTGGCGCGCCGATGACCGCGCGGGCGAGCGGCTGGCGGACCCGCACCACCGCAGCGGCCCGCGCCGAGCGGCCTAGCTCTACCAGCCGCCTGGCCAGGGCCATCTGCGCGGAGAGGCGCTCGTCGATCAGCCCTGCGTCCTCCGCCGGCCAGGACGCCAGGTGCACTGAGTCGGGAGCGCCTTCAGCCCGCAGCACACCCCACACGTAGTCGGTCAGGAACGGTGTCACCGGCGCCATCAGCGTGGTCAGCGTCTCCAGGCACTCGTGCAGCGTGGCGAACGCCGCCGCACCGCCCGGAGTGCCGGGACCCTCCCAGAACCTGCGCCGGGACCGGCGGACATACCAGTTGGACATGTCGTCGATGAACGCGGCGATCCTGCGGCCCGCCGTCGCGGAGTCGAACGCGTCCAGGGCGATCGTGACGTCGCGCACCAGCGCGTGCAGCTCGCCAAGCAGCCACCGGTCGAGGACCGGCCTTTCCGCAGCTGGGGGCGCCTCCGACAGCCGGCCGGCGCTCCAGGCATCACCCTGCGCGCCCGCCGCGTTGGCGTAGAGCACCAGGAACGACACGGTGTTCCAGTAGGTCAGCAGCACCTTGCGGACGACTTCCTCGAGCGTTCCGTGCCCGATCTTCCTGGTGGCCCACGGGGACCCGGCAGCGGCGAAGAACCAGCGGACGGCATCAGCGCCGTGCGCGTCCATCAGCGGCATCGGCTCAAGCACGTTGCCGAGGTGCTTGCTCATCTTCCGTCCGCGCTCGTCGACCACCAGGCCGAGGCAGAGCACGTTCTCATACGAGGACCTGCCGAAGATGAGCGTGCCGATCGCCATCAGCGAGTAGAACCAGCCACGGGTCTGGTCGATCGCCTCGCAGATGAACTGGGCCGGATAGGCGCGCTCGAACTCCGCCTGGTTCTGGTGCGGGGCGCCAAGCCGGGCGAACGGCATGGACCCCGAGTCGTACCAGACGTCGATCACCTCAGGCACCCGGCGCGCCTCCCCGCCGCACTCGGGGCAGGAGATCACGACCTCGTCCACGTACGGCCGGTGCGGGTCCAGGCCGGACAGGTCGCGGCCGGCCAGAGCGGCCAGCTCGGCCAGCGACCCGACGCAGGTCGCGTGCTCCTGCGGGCATGTCCAGACCGGCAGCGGCGTGCCCCAGTACCTGGTCCGCGACAGGGCCCAGTCCACATTGTTGCGCAGCCACTCGCCGTACCTGCCATCCTTGATGGTCGGCGGGTACCAGTTGGTCATCTCGTTCTCGGCCAGCAGCTGCTCCTTGATCGCCGTGGTGCGGACGTACCAGGACGGCAGCGCGTAGTAAAGCAGCGGCGTGTGGCACCGCCAGCAGTGCGGGTAGCTGTGCTGGTGCCGCTCTGAGGCGAACAGCAGCCCGCGATCGGCCAGATCCCTGACCAGTACCGCGTCGGCCTCCTTGAAGAACATCCCGCCGACGAGCGGCACGCTGTCCTCAAAGTGGCCATCCCCGCGGATCGGGTTGACCATGGGCAGGCCATGCGCCCGCCCGGCCTCCATGTCGTCCGCGCCGAAGGCCGGCGCCAGGTGCACCAGCCCGGTTCCGTCCTCGGTGGTGACGAACGAGCCGGTCACGACCTTGTGCGCGCCGGGAACCGGCACCAGGGTGAACGGCGGCCGGTAGGTGGCCCCGGCCAGCTCGGCGCCCTTGATCCGGTCGACCACGTGCCAGCCGTCGCCGAGCACCCGCGGGTACAGCGCATCCGCGACCACCACGCGGTCGCCGTGGCCCGACTTGCGGGCGATGGCGTAGGTCTCGTCCGGGTGGACGGCGACCGCGGTATTCGACACCAGCGTCCACGGCGTCGTGGTCCAGACCAGCAGGTCGGCGCCCTTGAGCTGCGGGTTCGCCCGCTCCGGCAGAGTGACCAGAGGGAATCTCACCGTGACCGACGGGTCGGACACGGTCTGGTAGACGTCGGGCTGGCCCATCTCGTGGTCGGACAGCGAGGTCTCACAGCGCGGGCAGTACGGGCTGATGCGGAAATCCCGGATCAGCAGGCCCCGCTCAAAGATGACCTTCAGCGACCACCAGACGGACTCGATGTAGCCCGGGTCCATGGTGCGGTAGGCATGGGACAGGTCGACCCAGTACCCCATCCGCTCGGTCAGCGCCTCGAACGCGTCCACATGCCGCAGGACCGATTCGCGGCACCGCGCGTTGAACTGGGCGACGCCGTATGCCTCGATCTCCTTCTTCCCGGACAGGCCGAGTTCCTTTTCCACCGCCACCTCGACCGGGAGCCCGTGGCAGTCCCAGCCGCCCTGGCGGGGCACCCGGAATCCCTGCATGGTCTTAAAGCGGGGGAAGAGATCCTTGAATACCCGCGCCTCGATGTGATGCGTGCCGGGCATCCCGTTCGCGGTCGGCGGTCCCTCGTAGAACGTCCACGTCTGGCCGGATGAGGTCTGATCCAGTGACCGGTCGAAGACCTTGCCATCGCGCCACCGGGCGAGCACCTCGCGCTCGATCGCAGGCAGGTCGACGACCGCGGGCAGCTCGGGGAACGGGAGCTTCGCGGCGGGCTGGTCAGCTTGGCGCGGCATGGTGGGCGGCCTCTCGCGGGTTGTCGTGCCGTCAGGCCCGGGATCCCCGGCCCTCAGGCACGGCTGCACCGGAGGGACGAGGAACGCCGGCGGCGGCCCCGCGGTACCACCCTCCTTGGCCGCGACCGGTGCCTGCCGGCCCGTGGCGCGACCCTCTCGGTTCGTTCTGCTGCCGGTTCTACTTGGCCGCGACCCAGCCGTGTGGCGGACGCCATGGCCGGTCCCGCCCGCCATCCCAGGGGCCGAGATATAGCGGGGTGCCGTTCTTCCGGCGGCTCCGGGGTGATCTGGTCCGCTGCGCGCATCCCCGGGCTCGCACCGTCCCCGGTCGCTCCTGGCCGCCGCAGCGGCAGCTGTCCCCATCAGCGCCGTGCAGGATGTCAGGATAGCCGATGCCCGGCGCACCTGCCCTGATCGGTCTTTCCGCCATGCCCTCGGCGAACGTGTTTGCAGTAGCCCCCGGTAACCACTTATCCTCTCGTGACTGCTCGCAACGAAGATCATTACCTAGTTGCACCGAGGGGAGGCCGGACATGACCGCTGGCGCGCGTTCAGGTGCTGCAGCGCTTCCGGTGCGGCCGGGAGAGCGGCGGTGGACCGAAGCCGAGCTGGCCAAGGTGCGGGACAACCTGGCCGCGGAGGCTGCAGGGCTGCGCGCGGACATCGAGCGGGCTGAGTCGGACATCGCCTCCCGGCTCGGTGACGCGGTCGGTGATGCCGGGGATGATCAGGCCGACGTGGGCGCGAAGACCTATGAGCGGGAGCATGAGCTCGCGCTCACCCATAACGCCCGCGAACTGCTGGCCCAGACCGAGCGGGCGCTGGCCAGGATGGACGCGGGCACGTACGGCACCTGCGAATCGTGCGGGGAGCCGATCGGCAAGGCACGGCTGCAGGCGTTCCCCCGCGCGGTCCTGTGCGTGTCGTGCAAGCAGCGGGAGGAGCGCCGCTGACCAGCCAGGCGGCCGGGGGGCCTGACCGGCCAGACGAACCCGGCGCGCCGCCGTCGGCGCCGCCGCGGATTGGCATTCTGCTCGGCGCCGCTGCCGGAGTCCTCGCCCTGGACATCGCCTCGAAGGCGATCGTCGTGGCCACGCTGTCGCACCGGGCCCCGATCCGGCTTCTCGGCGGGTTCCTGACTCTCACCATGTCGCGGAATCCTGGGGCAGCGTTCAGCTTCGGTACGTCAATGACCATCGTGTTCACTGCGATCGCCGTCGGGGTAATCGTCTTTATCGTCCGCACGTCGCGCCGCATCTACAGCCTGGCCTGGGCGATAGCCCTGGGCCTCCTGCTCGGCGGCGCCACGGGGAACCTGACGGACCGGATCTTCCGGTCTCCCGGGCCATTCCGCGGCTGGGTGGTGGACTGGATCCAGGTGCCGCACTGGCCGGTGTTCAACCTGGCCGACTCGGCGATCGTCTGCGGCGGTGCCCTCATGGTGCTGCTGGCGGCGCGAGGCCACGGGATAGAGGGAAACGCGCGCCGGACCGATCCGCCCGTGCGGCCCGATCCGCCCGCCCGGCCCGAGCACCCCTGGCAGGAACACCCGTCGGGGGGCGGCGGCGGATGACCTCGCCGGGCCAGCGCCGGGTGCCCGTTCCTGACGGCCTCGATGGCGAGCGCCTGGACTCCGCGCTGGCACGAATGTTCGGCCTGTCCAGGGCCAGGGCGGCCGAGCTGATCGGCGACGGCTCGGTGCTCGTCGGCGGGCGGCAGGCGGCCAAGTCGGACCGGGTGCCTGCCGGGGAATGGCTGGACGTGACGTTGCCGCCGCCGGTCACGGCGATGCCGCCGGCCGAGCCCGTGCCCGGCCTGACCGTGGTGTACGAGGACGCCGACATCGTGGTCGTGGACAAGCCGCCGGGCGTGGCGGCGCATCCCACGCCCGGCTGGACCGGCCCCACTGTGCTGCAGGGCCTGGCTGCGGCCGGTCACTCGATCGCCGCCAGCGGCGCGGCGGAACGGCAGGGCGTCGTGCACCGGCTGGATGCCAACACCTCAGGGCTGATGGTGCTGGCCAAGAGCGAGCAGGCCTACAGCATGCTGAAACACGCGTTCCGGGACCGGGAGGTGGACAAGGTCTATCACGCTCTGGTCCAGGGGCACCCGGATCCGCTCCGCGGCACGGTGGACGCGCCGATCGCCAGGCACCCGTCCGGAGACGGGCGGTTCGCGGTCGTCGCCGGGGGACGCCCGTCGGTCACGCATTACGACACGCTCGAGGCGTTCCGGGCCGCGAGCCTGGCGGAGGTCATCCTGGAGACCGGGCGCACCCACCAGATCCGGGTGCACATGGCCGCGATCAGGCACCCCTGCGTGGGAGACCGGCTGTACGGGGCCGACCCGGTGCTGGCCGCCCGGCTCGGCCTGACCCGGCAGTGGCTGCACGCCGTGCGCCTGGGATTCACCCATCCCGGGGATGGCCGCCGGGTCGAGTTCGCGAGCGATTACCCGGCGGATCTCTCGGATGCCCTGGACCTGCTCCGCGCCGAGGCGTGAGCTACCTGCCCGTCGCGCAGGTCAGCCGGGCTGGTCAGCCTGACCGAGCCGGGAACGCGCTCTCAGCCCGGCCTGGCGCAGCTGGCTGAGCGTCCAGCCCTTGCGCTGCGGGTCGAGCGGGCGGGTGACGGCGCTGAAGATCTCGGCGGCGCGGCGGTAGGACATCCGGGCCCGGCCGGTAACCGGGCAGACGTCCGCGGCTGCGGCGCGGGCCGGGGCCCGCCGGTCGGTGAGGAACACCGGCCCGTAGGTGCGGCCCGCCAGCAGCCAGCCGAGCAGCTGGCTGGTGCTGTCGCGCCACCGGATCCAGTCGGCGGCGCGGGCCGGCGGCCCGACCGGGGCGCCTCCGCCGGGCAGGTCAAGGCGGCCCGCATCCAGGCCGAGGACATCGTCAACGTGCGCGGCTGAATCGTAGATGACCCGCCAGAAGGCGTGCTCGCGCAGCGCGGCCGTGGCCCGGAAGAGGTCGGTGACCTGGCCGCTGGTGAGCGGGGTCACCGGTGCCGCCTGGCCGGCCAGGTGCCGCAGGCCCGCCGTTGGATCCCGGCTGATCCAGCGCTGGTCCTGCCACCAGCCGACCGCGCTGCGCAGTGCGGACAGCTCGCGGTTGACGGTGCGCACGTCGGTGGTGAGCCTGCGGTCGGCGAGCGCGGCCGCCAGCCGGGACCCGGCATCCGCGCTGTCGAGCAGCGCCAGCGGCACGACCGGCGGCGCCGCGCCCCTGCGCTGCGCGCCCCCGGGCACCTGCCGTCCGATCAGCGCCCACGCCCAGCTGGTCAGGGAAATCCGGTAGACCCGGCGGGAGGCCGGGCCCAGCGACGCCTCGGCCAGATAGCGGTCGACCGCGACCGCGTACTCCACCGGCGCCGTTGCCTGAGCGGCCCGTGCTTGATCGGCCCGTGCGTGAGCGGTCCGCGGTGCGACCGCGGTCTGCGGGTGACCGGCCACTGTGATCTCCGTTCTGCCCTGGCGCAGTAAACCCTCCGGGCGTTTGCTGCTGCCTAAATCATAACGCTGCCTCCGGGCACATTTACTGCGGCAAGCAGGTACCCGGGAGGAATTAAATATGCTCCAAGTTGCTATTACCGATATGACAATGACATGGTGAACTCATGCGAGCCGGCCGTGATTCTTCAAGAGAATACCGCAGTAAATCGCCAGCTCAGGATCGTGCCGGAACCATTCATTACGCTATTCCAGCAGGCCCATCAAATCCGCGAGAGGTGAATCACGCTGCGGGCGGCCAGGGCAAGCTCGGCGCGGCCGTCGCACGGCGGGTGAGCGTTCTTCGCGGGCGCAACTTCCGCCGGTTCTATATCGGGCAGGCCACCTCCCTGCTCGGTACCTCGATGTCTGCGGTCGCGGTGACCTTTGCCGTGCTCGGCAATGGCGGCTCCGCGGCTGATCTCGGGTATGTGATGGCGGCGAGAATCCTGCCCCAGGTGGCTCTGGTGCTGGGCGGCGGTGTGCTGGCCGACCGGCTGGGGCGCCGTCCGGTCATGCTCAGCTCGGACACGCTGTGCTGTGCCGCCCAGGCGGCGCTGGCCACCGCGCTGCTCACCGGCAGGCCGACTATCTGGCTGATCGCGGCGATGGCCGCGCTGGTCGGCACCGGCGAGGCGTTCTTCGAGCCGGCGCTCGGCGGGCTCGCCGTCCAGATCGCGCCGCGAGACGAGCTGGCCAATGCGAACGCGCTGCTCGGCCTCGCGCGGTCCGCGGCCGGCGTGGCCGGTCCCGCCCTCGCGGGGCTGCTCGTGGCGGTGGCCGGGCCGGCCGTGGTGATCGCGATCGACGCCGCCAGCTACGGGGTGAGCGTGATCGCGCTCGGCCTGCTGCAGCTGCCGCGGAACGCTGCCGCGCCTGGCCGGTCGCTGCTGCGCGAGCTGGGGGAGGGCTGGGCCGAGTTCCGGTCCCGGACCTGGCTGTGGGTGACGACCGTGCAGTTCGCGCTGTTCAACCTGATCACGTGGGCGCCGTACCTGCTGCTCGGCCCGGTCCTGGCCCAGAAGTACCTGGGCGGCGCCAGGGCCTGGGGACTGATCATGGCGGCGAACGGCGCAGGAGCGATCCTGGGCGGCCTGGCCGCGCTCGGCCGCAGGCCGCGCCGCCCGCTCGTGGTCGCCACGCTCGCCACCTTCGGGTACCCGGTGCCGTGCCTGCTGCTGGCCCTGCACGCGCCGGCGGCCGGGATCGCCGCCGGCGCGTTCGCGGCCGGCGCCGGGGGCGCGCTGTTCATCATCTTCTGGTCCACCACGCTGCAGCAGCAGGTGCCCCCGGGCCGGCTGTCGCGGGCCAGCTCGTTCGCTACCCTCGGCGCGTACGGCCCCGGCACGCTCGGGCTGGCCATCGCCGGGCCGGTGGCCGCGCTGGCCGGCGCGGGCCGGGTGCTGGGCGCCGGCGCGGCCTGGGGCGTGCTCAGCACTCTCGTGGTGCTGAGCCTGCCCTCCACCCGGGCCATCCGCTGGCGGTCATCGGCGCCGCCCGAAGAGCCCGCGCCCGGCTGACCGGCGTTCGGCTGTGGCCCTCGCCGGCGACCACCCGTCAGCCCGCCAGCGGGATGGTGATTACGGTGGCGGCCGGGGCGGCGACGGGTGGGGAGATGGTGGCAGGCGGCGAGGTGGTGGCAGGCGGCGAGGTGGTGGGGGGAGGCGAGGTGGTGGGGGGAGGCGAGGTGGTGGCGAGTCTGCACACGGTGATGGTGACGACGGAGCCGGGCTGGACCAAGGTGCCGGCCTTGGGACTCTCGCTCACCACATCGCCGTTCCCGATCGAACCGCACGTGCTGGTGTATGAATCGCTCGCAGCCAGCCCGGCATTGGTCAACGTGGCCCCTGCCTTGCTCCCGGGCTGGCCGATGACGTACGGCACCGCCACCGGCCTGCCCGAGCTCGTGCCCTGGGCCGGGCCCGAGCCTGGGTTCGATCCCGGGCCCGCGTTCGTTCCCTGGCCTGGGCCGGGGGTCGGGCTGACGGTCGTGCGGGACGAAGCGGTCGAGCCGACCCGTGTGGCCGGACCGCTGCCATCTCCGGTGCCCCGTAGCGCGGACGCGACCGCGATCGTGCCGATGGCCAGCGCCAGTGCACCGAAACCGCCGGCCAGGGCGCGCGCGACGCGGGCCCGTCGGCGGGCCCGGGGCAGCGGCGCGCCGGGCGGCTCGAGCAGCCGCAGGTTGTGGCGGCTCAGGCCGGCGCCATCGCGGTCACCGATGTGCTCGCGCAGCTCCAGTGCGTGCCCCAGCAGCCGGGCGGCGTCGTCCAGGTGATCCTGGCAGAACGCGAAACTGCCGAGCTGATGACAGAAAAACGCCTCGTCCGCACGGTCGCCGGTGGCCTTGGCGGCATTGAGGCCATGGCTGAGGCTGTGGTGCCAGGCCTCCCACCGGCCGGTCGTGAACAGCACCGCCTCGGCCGCCCGGGCCAGCTGGGCCACGGCGGCCCAGTCACCGCGTTCGGCGGCGTACCCGGTTAGGGACACTGCCGCCTCCGCGGCCGCCTGAGACTCCACCACGCTGGGGTCCATCGCGATCAGCCAGCTGCTGAGCTCGCGGGCCGAGGCGGCCAGCTGGAGATCCTTCAGCAGCATCTGCCGGTAGCTTCTGGCCTTGCATGCCGGCAGGCCGAACCGGTCGTGCTGCTGCTCGGCCAGACCCCGCCGGTGCAGTGACTCCAGGCACTCGCCGGCGTAGGAGATCTGGCCGATCACGGCGACCACGGCCGCCGGGAGCAGCGCGCCTGCGGCCAGGGCCAGCGCCGCCAGCGTGCGCCGGTCGTATTCGGCGAGCACACTGATGCTGAGCCGGTCCAGGATATCGGGGTCGTGCTTGGCGCTGTTGGCCAGCGATTCGATGGCGTGCCCGCCTTCCCGCACCAGGGCCGCGGCCTGGGTCAGGTGCAGTGGCTGGCCGTCGACAGCGGCCGCCAGGCGCTGTGCAGCCGGGATCTCCTGGCTGGTCAGGGGACGGCCCAGGTGATCGGCAAGCACAGCGAGCGCCGCATCGGAGGGCAGCCCGGCCAGGTCCTGCGAGGTGCCCTGCTGGCCGAGCACCGGCCGGGTTGAGCCGATCACCACGCTGCAGCCGCGCAGCAGCTCAAGGAGGTAGCCGACCTGGTCGGGCCCGGCGGTCACATCGTCAATGGCGATGACGGCGCTCATCTGGCCCAGCAGCTGGGCGCACTCCTCCGGGGTCGGCTTGACCGGCCGGTCGGACCGGTAGAGCTCGGCCACGAGCTGCTGCAGCAGATCCCAGACGCGATCCTGGTCGGCGCGCAGGTAGACACACTGCGGTGCACCATGCTGCCCGGAGGCGCTGGCCACGATGTGGCGAAGGAGGGTCGTCTTGCCGTAGCCGCAGGCCGCGTGGAACCCGAGGGGACGCCGCGCCTGGATGGCGCTCTGGGCATCGGCTAACTGCTGCTCCCGGCCAACGATCGGCGGCTTCGGCAGCGGCTCAGGCCGCCCGGGCCGGAGCAGGTCACCAGCAGGCGGCCGGCGCGCGATACGCTCGGTGCGCATTCCCTGGCCACTGACGATCTCGATGCTGAGATTTCCGTAAAGGACGGCGCTCATCGGCCACCTCCGCACCCGGGCCGACTGGGTCGGTGTCAGGCCTGCCCAGAAATGAGTCTTAACTACCCACGCCGGAGGCATTTCCCTCCGCTGATACAGAGCAAGCCGAGGCCGCCCAGATACACATCTGCACCCGGCCTGCAGGACGGGAATCTGTATGGCCGCTGATGACGATGCCGCCGGGCCGCCGATCGCCGGCGTCACCATGCGCCAGCTCCGCCCGTCCGACTACGGCCCTGTGATCGCAGCGATCGATGACTGGTGGGGCGGCCGGCACATGGCGGACATGCTGCCCAGGCTTTTCTTCGAGCACTTCACGGACACCAGTTTCGCCGCGGAGCGGGCTGGCCACCTGGCCGGGTTTCTCGTCGGGTTCCTGTCCCAGTCGCGGCCCGCCGAGGCGTACATCCACTTCGTGGGCGTCCATCCCGGCGAGCGAGGTCAGGGACTGGGCCGGCTCCTGTATGAGGCGTTCTTCGATGTGGTCAGCGCGCGGGGCCGGACGGTGGTGCGGGCGGTGACCGCGCCGGTGAACACCGGCTCGATCGCCTTTCACCGCCGGATGGGGTTCCAGGTCGAGCCGGTGCCGGCCGGGCGCGCTGACGTCCCGGTGGCCGCTGGCTACGACGGCCCGGGCCAGGACCGGGTCCGCTTTACCAAGCACCTGCGCTGATTGCGGCTATCCGAGCGCGCGCCGGAACCGGTCGCGGCGGCCACATCGGCTCGCAGCGGCGCTGACCCATTCCGGGCCTTCGGTGCATCCGGAGTGTCGAGTCTGCAGGTTCGCCAGGTTCCGATAGGCTCGACAAGCCGGACCGGAGCGCGGGCCAGCGGCGGTCATACCGGGCCAGTTGCCGCGGGCTCGGCGTGGCGGTCACTTCCCCCGGCCCTTCATGAACGCCCGGCAGCGGGCGTCGTGACGCATGCCCGAAGGAGGCGGTACTTTCATGGCGGCAGCCTCGGCGGGCAGGGCGGCAGCCCCGGCTAGCACTGACAGGTCATTCGTGCACCTGCACGTACACACCGAGTACTCGATGCTGGACGGTGCCGCGCGGCTGAAGGATCTGTTCGCCGAGTGCGAGAAGTCGGGCATGCCGGCGATCGCCATGACCGACCACGGCAACGTCTACGGCGCGTACGACTTCTGGACCAAGGCCCGCGCGGCCGGCATCAAGCCGATCATCGGCATCGAGGCGTACGTCGCGCCCGAGCACCGCGGGCACAAGCAGCCGGTCCGCTGGGGCACCCCGGCGCAGAAGGACGACGACGTGTCCGGCGTCGGCGCGTACACCCACATGACCCTGCTGGCCGAGACCACCGAGGGCATGCACAACCTGTTCCGGCTGGCCTCGATGGCGTCCCTGGAGGGTTACTTCCGCAAGCCTAGGGTGGACCGGGAACTGCTCGCCCGGTACGCGAAGGGGCTCATCGCCACCACCGGCTGTCCCAGCGGGGAGGTGCAGACCCGGCTCAGGCTCGGCCAGGACCGCCAGGCCATCGAGGCGGCGGCCGCTTACCGCGACATCTTCGGGGCCGGGAACTACTACGTCGAGCTCATGGAGCATGGCCTTGACATCGAGCGGCGCGCCGCCGGCGGGCTGCGGCGGATCGCGAAGGATCTCTCGCTGCCGTATGTTGCCACCAACGACCTGCACTACGCCCGCGAGGGCGACGCCACCGCGCACGAGGCCCTGCTCTGCGTGCAGACGGCCACGAACCTGGCGGACCCGAACCGGTTCCGGCTCGAGGGCGGCGGCTACTACGTCAAGAGCCCGCAGCAGATGCGCGCGGCCAGCACGGACGACGAATGGCTATCGGGATGCGACTCGACGCTGCTGATTGCTGAGCGCGCGAACGTCGAGTTCACCAAGTCGAACCTGATGCCGAAGTTCCCGCTGCCCGACGGGGAGACCGAGTCGAGCTGGTTCTGCAAGGAAGTATGGCGCGGGATGGACCGCCGCTACCCGGACGGCTACGACGAGGAGCGCCGCCGCCAGGCGGAGTACGAGATCGGCGTGATCGAGCAGATGGGGTTCTGCTCGTACTTCCTGGTCGTCGCCGACTTCATCATGTGGGCGAAGCGGAACGGGATCCGCGTCGGCCCCTGTCGCGGCTCTGCAGGCGGCTCGATCGTGTCCTACGCACTCGGCATCACCGACCTGGACCCGATCTTCCACGGCCTGGTCTTCGAGCGGTTCCTGAACCCCGAGCGCGTGTCCATGCCCGACGTCGACATCGACTTCGACGAGCGCCGGCGCGGTGACGTCATCCGGTATGTCACGGAGAAGTACGGCGACGACCGGGTGGCCCAGATCATCACCTACGGCACGATCAAGGCCAAGGCCGCGGTCAAGGACGCGTCCCGGGTGCTCGGCTTCCCCTACGCGCTCGGCGACCGGATTACCAAGGCCTTTCCCCCGCCCATCCTCGGCAAGGACATGCCGCTGTCCGGGGTGTTCGATCCGGACCACCCGCGCTACGGCGAGGCCGCCGAGATCCGCGCTCTCTACGAGGCCGAGGCCGAGGTCAAGCAAGTCATCGACACCGCACGCGGCCTGGAGGGCCTGATCCGCCAGGCCGGCGTGCACGCGGCCGGGGTGATCATGAGCAGCGAGCCGCTGCTCGACCACATCCCGGTGTGGAAACGCGAGGCCGACGGCGCGGTGATCACGCAGTTCGACTACCCCTCGTGCGAGGACATCGGCCTGCTGAAGATGGACTTCCTCGGGCTGCGCAACCTGACCGTCATCGACGACGCGATCCGCGGCATCAGGGAGAACCGCGGCATCGATATCGACCTGGAAACCCTCGGCCTGGACGACAAGCCCACCTACGAGCTGCTGGCTCGCGGCGACACGCTGGGCGTGTTCCAGCTCGACGGCGGCCCAATGCGGGCGCTGCTGCGGGCCATGCGGACCGACAAGTTTGGCGACATCTCGGCGGTCATCGCGCTGTACCGGCCCGGCCCCATGGCCAGCGCCCCGGTGTACGCCGACCGCAAGACCGGGCGGGCCCAGGTCATCCCGATACACCCCGAGCTGGCCGAGCCGCTGGGGGACATCCTGGGCGAGAGCTACGGCCTGCTGGTGTACCAGGAGGACGTGATGTTCGCCGCGCAGCGGCTGGCCGGGTATTCCCCTGGCGGCGCTGACCTGCTGCGGCGCGCCATGGGCAAGAAGAAGAAGGAGATCCTGGACAAGGAGTACGAGCCGTTCGCGGCCGGCATGAAGGCGGGCGGCTACTCCGACGGCGCGATCAAGACCATCTGGGACGTGATGGTCCCGTTCTCCGGGTATGCGTTCAACAAGGCGCACGCGGCCGGGTACGCGCTGATCTCCTACTGGACGGCCTACCTCAAGGCCAACTTCCCGCCCGAGTACATGGCCGGCCTGCTCACCTCGGTCGCGGGCGACAAGGACAAGTCGGCGCTGTACCTGAACGAGTGCCGGCGGATGGGGATCAAGGTCCTGCCGCCGGACGTGAACGCCTCGACGGCGATGTTCACGCCGGTCGGCGAGGACATCAGGTTCGGCATGGCCGCGGTCCGCAACGTCGGCACCGCCGTGGTGGAGTCGATCGTGGCGGCGCGGAAGTCCAAGGGCGCGTTCGAGAGCTTCGCCGACTTCCTCCGCAAGGTGCCGGTGAACGTGTGCAACAAGCGGGTGATCGAGTCCCTGATCAAGGCCGGCGCGTTCGACTCGTTCGGCAGCCCGCGCAAGGGCCTGCTGCTCATCCACGAGCAGGCGATCGACACCGTGATCGACGTTAAGCGCAACGAGGCGATCGGCCAGGACTCGCTGTTTGGCGACGACACCGAGGCCGCGGCCGCGTTCGACGTGCCGGTGCCTGAAGGCGAGTGGGAGAAGCCCACGCTGCTCGGGTTCGAGCGCGAGATGCTCGGCCTGTATGTCTCCGATCACCCGCTGCTCGGCCTGGAGCACGTGATGGGCGCTGCGACCGACTGCTCGGTCGCGCAGCTCATCGGCTCCGCCGAGGAAGATGCCGAACGCAGCCAGCGATCCGATCGTGGCGACGGCCAGATGGTCACCGTCGGGGGGATCCTCTCCGGCGTGCAGCGCAAGGTCACCAAGCAGGGCGCGGCCTGGGCGGCGGCCACGCTGGAGGATCTCGAGGGCGCGATCGAGGTGCTGTTCTTCCCGGCCACCTACCAGACCTGCATGACGCTGGTCATCGACGACGCGATCGTGGTGGTGAAGGGGCGGCTGGACCGGCGCGAGGACGTCCCCAAGCTGGTCGCCATGGAGGTGACCGTCCCCGAGCTGACCGCGGGTGATCAGGGCCCTTTCGTAGTGTCGATCATGGAGGCGCGCTGCGTGCCGCCGGTGGTCGAGCGGCTCAGGGAGGTGCTGCGGACGCACCCGGGGGCCACGGAGGTGCGCCTGCGGATGCTGAGCGGCTCCCGTAGCACGGTGGTGCGGCTTGATGACAAGCTGCGGGTCAGGCCGTCACCGTCGCTGCTCGCCGATCTGAAGCAGCTGCTCGGGCCGGCCTGCGTGGGCTGACCCGGGGAGGCCTGCCATGCCGTTCATCCGGTCCCGGCCGGAGCCGTTCCGGTGATCCGCCTGCCGCTGCGCGGCTCGGACTGGCGCAGCGAGGTGCTGCGCACCAACCTGTGGCTGGTTCCCGCGGTCGAGGTGGTCATCGCCGTGCTGCTCTTCGCCGGCAGCTACGCGCTGGACCGGGCCGCCTACAACGGGGCATTCCAGGTGCCCGGGTGGGCGATCAGCGGGTCTGCCGATGCCGCGCGGCAGATCCTGACCGCGATCGCCGCGGCGATCATCACGGTCGTGGGCGTCGTGTTCTCGATCGTGATCGTGGCCCTGACCCTGACGTCCACCCAGTTCGGGCCCCGCATGCTGCGGAACTTCATCCGCGACCGCGGCACCCAGCTCACGCTCGGCACGTTCGTGGCGACGTTCATCTACGCCGTGCTGGCGCTGGGGTCGATCGGCCAGGGCCCGCGCGGCGATTTCGTGCCGCACATCAGCATCACGATCACGCTGGTGCTGGTGGTGGCCGACCTTGCGGTGCTCATCTATTTCCTGCACCACATCGCCGTCCAGATCCAGCTGCCGCATGTGATCGCGGGCATCGCCCGGGACCTGGCCCAGGCCATCGAGCTGCAGGCCGGCGACCCGGCGGTCGGCGCGGGAGCCCAGCTCGCCGCGCTGCTGATCGCGGACGCCGGCGGGCCGGGCGGCGACGTCGCGGCGCCCCGCAGCGGCTACCTGCAGTACATCAGGCACCCGACCCTGGTGCGGATCGCCACCGAGATGGATGCCGTGATCCATCTGCGCTACCGGCCCGGCCACTTTCTCGTCCAGGGCCACCACTACGCGACCGTCTGGCCCGCCAGCGCCGCGGATGAGGTGGCGCGCGAGCTAGCCCGGGCCCACGTCACCGGCCCGTACCGGACCCTGGCCCAGGATGTCTCGTTCGGCATCGACCAGCTGGTCGAGATTGCCATCCGCGCGATCTCCACCGCAGTCAACGACACCTTCACGGCCCTGACCTGCATTGACTGGATCGGCGACAGCCTGTGCAAGGTAACCGGCCGATGGCAGCCCACGCACATCTACCGGGACGCCGGCGGCGCGGTGCGGCTGATCGCGACGCAGGCCACCTACGAGCGACTGGTCCAGCGCGCCTTCGAGAAGGTCCGCCAGGCCGGGCACGGCATGCCGGCGGTGATGATCAGGCAGCTGGACGCCCTCGCCAAGATCATGGAACGGGCGACCGCGGCCAAGG
>Ga0137385_10001859_pt1 | contig 17836 bp, 21 predicted proteins | sample SagtaG_FD_104921 | JGI IMG/M metagenome (GOLD analysis project Ga0137385, IMG submission 104921) | Vadose zone soil microbial communities from Sagehorn Ranch, Mendocino, California, USA - Sage2_R_80_16 metaG | ecosystem: Environmental > Terrestrial > Soil > Vadose zone | place: USA: California... | reverse complement strand
ATCAGGGAAACGAGGAACAGCAGCAATGATACTGTGATGTTTTTCACGTTGGCATTCCTTAGCTACCCGTACGGTTCAGAGCTTATTTGAATATCGGTTGCCGCCATTCTACGATCTTGCGATTCGTAAGCCGTTCCGGATTTCATTGTACAACTCGTCTCGCTTCTTGTCCGAGTAGCTGTCGTGGTACAGTTCCAGGATTCTATATCCTCTCTTCCGTAAGAGTAATCGTAGTTCTTCATCCTTCGCCATCTGCGCTGTTCCAAGATGAACCCGGCCGTCGACAAACACAAGCAACGGTCTAGTCTCAAGCGAGAAGTAGAAATCGGCCGTGGTTACAGGTATCTCGACCTGGGTCTGGTAGCGTATCCGATCGTTCTGAAGTCTAATTGCTAGTTCCCGTTCCATACGGGATGGGTTGGCGTGTAGTCGTTCACGCCAGTCGCTCAGCTGACTCGACATCTTCAGGGTTGAGCAGTCTTTCCGCTATTGCTCAGACACGAGCCCGAAACTGCTGGTTAGACTGCGGACAAGGCTTATTGGGTCTTGGCCGGAGACCCGGGTCTCTTGTAGCCCGGTGGTGTAGTGGACTAGCAAGGGTCGAGAATGACCCGGCCAATGATGGGCTTTGGACTCTAAAACCAGGAAGAGACCCATCGACGGGAGTTCGAATCTCCCCCGGGCTACCATAGTGCCCTAGATACATTCGGTATATCGTTTGGATTATTGAAGACGCTCCGGGCAAAAGGCTTCTGTCCATGGATCCATGTTCCTATTTCTCGATTTTCTTGAGGATGCGACGATGCGATGTGGTTCGCTGAGACCCTCACTGAACTCCTCTTGCCGGAGATCGGCTACAACATCTCTTGAGTCGCTGGATTCAGTGACGAAATCCTAGCTTAGTGCAGAGCTAAAGACCGGGGGCCGTCGTATACTTGGAATGAGTTGGGCTATCTGTCCCTCCGTCCTGACAGTCTCGCAAGGATATTCTTTGCAACGCTCAGCGTCATCTCGGCCTCCTCTCGAGATGGAGTCCATCCTTCATGAAGTGCTCGATTTCTGTTCTGTGCTATCCAAAGAAGCCTGGTCATCTCGGACTCATGTAGAACACCTTGTTCCCGAACCAGAAGAATGAGCATTCCCAAACCGTAGCTTTTCACGTCTCTCTGCCCAGGCCGGAGTGGACGATCCTGCTTCAGCGTATTCCTAAGAGCAATTTCGAGAGCGGTGGCTGAGACGATTACTGTCTCCATGAACATTCCGCGACTATAATCATTCGTGGCCGTGGCCAGAAGACTGATGTACTGTTGTGTTGGTAACGGCAATTGCGAGAGTTCATCTTCAGCCCGTTTCTCAACCTTCTTGGCTTCTCTCTTTCTCTCTTGTATTGATTGCAATCCTTCATCGAGGATTCCAGAGAGTTGAGAATCTAGGTCCTTCTTCACATTGACAACAAGGTCCTTGTTCCGAAGAAATGGGTCATACTTGAATTCGGGAGCAAGTTCCTTGTCTATGAAATCCGAAAGACGAGGATCTCTCTTATGCACTTTCTTCACGTATGTGAGACTGGGCTTTTTGGTCTTGATTGCCTCTCTAGCTTCTTCAATCGTTATCGCTGAGTATTCTTTGCCGAAGATGCCAACAAATATGTCACAGTCTCTGATTCCCTTAAGGGACGCCTCTAAGACACTATCAAAATCGGCGCCTCTGGCTTCGAGAGGATTCGACTTCAAGAATGGCATTTTGTTGATATGGCCAGATAATTGCTTCCGTATTCTCCGAAATTCCTTCATGTCCCAGCTTATGAAAACGTCGAGCTTGTTCCTCGTCGTGTGTGGCACTGCCGATGCAAAGTTTCAAGCTCAACTCAGTATTTGAGATTTCTGCGAACCATGCTAAGCTTTGGCGGGCAACGTGACACCCTCAAGAGAGAAGTGCGCAATCAAGTCGACGGAATGATGAATAGACAGTTTTCACTCTTCTCAGAAATCTTTGGCAAGCCGCTCAAGCGAGACCTGTTTTCAAAAGATCGAATCAAATTACGCAGGAAGGCTGAGCGCTGGATTGACAGTGCGTTTGATACTTTTGGCGCTAACTGGAACACGCTTTCCGTGGTTGAAAAACGGGAGCGCTTGGGGTTATTTCTTGACAAGGCGTTTCGCATGTTTGCAAAAGTTCCCAGAAAACAGCATGCTTTGCTATGGTACAAGGAGCAGATGGAGGATGCCCTAACACTTAGAGAAAGCTCGCTGTTTGCAGCTTCCTATAACAGATACTCCAAAGCAATCGGGTGGCTCGTACGTGACCTCTTCAAAATGAACAGAATCAATATCGCGCAAGAATGCTTTGCGAAATTCGCCAAATCAGAAGATGGGTTTTCTCTAGCACAACTCTTCGCTCAACAATTACTGCCAGCCTATGGATCCCTGGATAGGCTCCAGACAAGGCACCTTGACTCACGAGACATTCACAAGCTCGCCAAGCTGTATTTGACCTATTCAGGGGCATTCGAGAAGATAGCAAGGATGCTTGTCGTTCTCAACAGGATTCGGGGACCAGAAATCGTTGACTACGTAAGTTTGACCAAGAAATCGATGGCTGAACTTCAGAAGGAAATTCAGAAAGAGCCGAGGTTGCGGGTCTTGCTCCGAGCGTTCAACAGGCACATTCGGAATTCTGTCGCGCATCACTCCTATAGCGTCAATGTCTCAACGAAGAAGGTGACATTTGACGATAGGGCGAAGCTAGTGAGCATGACCTGGCATCGCTTCAGACAAGAGACTTCTGGATTGTCATTCCTTGTCATCGCAATAAGCGTGACCCCATTTCTCCACTTCTTCCTGAGAGTCCTGGTGTCACTTGAGAAAGCGATTGGTCTTTCACGCTCAGCGAGTAAGAAAGCGGGATCAATTTGATCACTATGACTCCCGGACTCACTAGTGAGTTGACCGCTGGCTTTGGGCGAGGGCTAGTGCCTTAGAAATGACTGCCTTCGTCCTTTCGTAAGACCTCGCATCTCTACGGGAGATGACGACGTAGTAAAATCGGATTCCTCTCCCTATTCTTCCAACCGCTGAGATCTTCGAGGTTCGCAAGGACAATTCGAGCTACGTGCTCGACTGAGTTCTGGTCTCTGACGCTCTGAACTATGAAGAAGACCTTCTGGACTCCACGGCCAAATACTGCTTCGAGAACATGGGCGACAACAAGAGCCTGCCTGTCTGCTTCGGAATCCATTACTTCGAAGATGTAGCTTCGTCCTGTTTTCGTCTCAAATGTGGCGTCAGGATAGTAGGGATTTCGAGCAGTTCCCAGCACTTAATATCGATGGAGGACCCTGAATTCGGTTGTTCAAAGTTGGTTTTCGGTCCGTCGGCTGAGAAGCGTGCCCTCGCACGAAACGTGGTTGTCAGGGAGTTTCCCAGCTGCCCTATTTGTAAGGGGAATTCTGGTTACGATGTTTCGGGTTCTTCGCTCAACGCTTTCAGGTGCAACTCGTGTCAAGCTACGTGGGAGTCGAACCCTCTTTCTAACAATAGTATTGCCTCCATGAGTCTCGTCCAACCTTCGTTGTACGATTTCCGCGGCATAGAGATCGTCGGGTTGAGTTGTTATCCCTCCTTCTACAAGAGCTTCGATGCGTCCTACGGGGGTTTTCTCAAGAATTCTCGTTCACAAATGACTACTCAGCTTAGCTCGAAAGTCTCCCTCGAGATAAATGAGGAGTTGGTGTGGTCGTGGCCCGGTTCTGCCTGGGTCCGAATGCCAGCTCCTCTTCAATCGTTGGTGGGTCAAGTAATGCCCGTCCAATTCGCGCAACATGCGGGTCAGCTATTCCTGACGAATGAGAGACTCATCTGGCTTCAAAACGGAATGTTCAACTTCGAGGTGCCCCTCGAGGACTTGACCAGTTTCGTAGCTGCCGTTACTTACCAGGGAAGCAGTGAGACATGTATTGTCCTGCGGTCTGCTCGAAGGAACGTCGATGCCTGGCTCAAGCTTTGGTTGTGGTGGGGGACAAAGGCAAACGTCGAGATCGCAAAGGACAATCGTGCCTTCACCAAGGTCCAAGGAATTATATTCAGACACCAGCAGAAGAAACGCGAGCGCTTACTGAAAGAGAAGCAAAGAGAGCATGTCCAAGTCGTCCTTGATTTCTCATCGATCCGAGAAACCCTATCGAAAGGAGGAGTAGTAGTCTCCTCCCTCACGTGTCCACAGTGCTCAGGACCACTCGAACTTCCAGAGACGGGAAAGCAGACAACCTGCAAGTATTGCGGAGCATCGATAAGACCCGTCGACATCTTCGACAAGATCAAAAACATAGTGGGTTAGGACCCCTGACCAGCAGGAGACCCATCGACGGGAGTTCGAATCTCCCCCGGGCTATGATTGGCTGGCCATGACTTTATACCGCGTGCAGTAAGTCCTTCTCCAGCGCGTCCTTGAGGAAGGTCGTTATCACCAGAGTGTCGTGCGCGTTGGTTTGACTGGGAACCGGATTCTGGAGCAATGTTCTAAGTCACACTAGTAGAACGACCGAGCGGATTTCTCTAATCGTCCGGCTATCTGAGCGGTTGTATCAAGATCGTTTCACCTAACGTATTTCCCTCATCTTCGACACGTGGTAGGGCTGGAGGTAAGAGATCAAGAATGTCGTCGAAAACAGCCGTCGAATACCCGAACATTCCATCGATACTAGCCCTAGTAGGAGGCGCTTTGATAGTACTCGTTGACATATTTTTCGTGACCGTCAGCATAGTCATACTGCCACATCTCAATTACACCAACTTCAATTCGCCACGCGGCTACACGGGCGGTCCCGGCGCTCTCGCCGCAGGCTTCGTCGGAGCAATCGCAGTATTCGGCCTCATCTGTGGGATCATCGTCACAATGTCAGCCGTACTGCTGCGCCTCAAGCCAAACCAGCGACAGACGTGGGGCATACTAGTACTGGTCTTCAGCATCCTAGGCTTCTTCGGCTTCGGAGGCTTCATAGTCGGCTCAGTTCTGGGTATAGTCGGCGGAATAATGACTCTCAGATGGAAACCACCACCGACAGCACCAACAACACCACCGCAATAGGGAGAACCGATCGGACCAGCGCGAAGGAGTAGGGGTGAGCAGAAGACTTGGAGAAACTAAAGATCCTCCTGATAATGCTCGTATCGGCTGCAGCAGGACTCGCAGTCTCCGGGTACATCCTCGCCCTATTCCTTACCCCCACAGAATCACCGTTGGAGGTTCTCTCTCAAATTCTCACCAAGGGGTTCCCCGCCACCTTCCCATTTCTTGTACTGTTTTCCTCGCTTCTGTTTCTCTGCACAGTACTAGCGAGTGTGGTCGGGGTCATCTATTTCCTGGTACTACCTGAGATGAAAAACTACTACGCGCCAGGCAACGGTAACGGGAGAGAAAACACAGCCATGGTCCTGAAGACTCTCAAGGCTGAAGAAAGAAGCATCGTCCATGTTCTAGATGCCCACGGAGGCACCTACTTGCAGAAGTACATCACGAAAGAAGCGGGTCTATCACGATTGAGGACGCACAGAGTAGTCGCAGCGTTGTCAGAGCGCGGAATCGTCCAAGTTGAGAAGCACGGAAACACGAACCAGGTTAGGCTTGCGAAGTGGTTCCATGACGGGATGCATCAAACATGAAACCTGGAACGTCGCCATTCACCGATGCTGTCAGAACAGCAGGATCTTATCGGTGCCGGCCAGATCGACGTCTGGCCCAATTGTGGTCTCGTCGCCCGGTTTGATGCCGTCGTTTACTCGGAGAATTCACTGCAACGATATCGAACAGAATGCGTCTGTAGTTTATCGTCAGAGCCCTTGCATAGAAGGGCCCTGGAATGATCATCTCTTGGAATTCGTGACCTTTCTTTTCGTGTGGGCCGAATCTTTCGAACGACAAGCAGTTTTCAAGATATATCCTCAGGTTACCAACATCAGCATCTACCACGACTTCCTTTGGTATGGGTTGCTTCTTTGACTCGCGGAGCAGGTCATTCAGTGCTTCTCTAGCTGCTTCATGGTTCTTCCATGCTTCCTCAACATACACGGGGAATAGGCCGTTGGCTTCCATCTTTGAGACGAACGACCCGTTGACGTCTTCCGCGTAGCTTTTCAGGAGGTGTGCTTTGATGTTGAGCTCGTTTGTCCTGTCGAAGCTGTACAGGAACCGGCGGGCGTTGCCTTCTGTGTCTGACTTGTAGGCATGGTTTAGCGAGTCCCCGAAAGAGCCGCTGGCGAGGAGGAATCTTGCGATGTCATAGTCTTGGGAGATTAGGGCGCTGGAGATCATGTGTGCAAAGTCTGGCTCGTATGGGATCTCGCTCATCAGGAGACCCTTCCATGTGGTCTTGCGGGTGCGACGGTCTATCGCTCCAATCTCGACGAGCCAGTTTTCTGCAAAGGCGACCTCGCGGTGGTCTACCTTTGACATGAACTCTAGTTCCGAGAGTTTGAGACCGTACTTGGACATCAGTAGCACCAAGTCAAATGGGGTCTCTGTTTCGAGAGCTTTGCGCACTGGAATCGGGTCGATCTTCTTTGGAATCGGCGAATCGGTCAGGATGACGGCACGGCCCGGCTTGAACCGGCCGATTCGACCCATCATCTGCAGTAGAGTATTGTTGTCGACACTCGTGTAGTGGAGCGTCTTCTGGCCCAGCTTATCCTTACTGTCGATCACGTCGTCAAAAATCAGCACGTTGTCGACGTAGATGTTTACTGAGCTAGCGATTACATTTGTTGCGAAGATTCTCAGATTCTTGTCCGTCTCAGCTCGGCGCTGTATCCTGTTGACCTCGGAGCCTTCAAGGCCTCCATGGATATAGACGCCCCGATAGCTGTCGGCATATTTTTCGACCATGCGCCTGGTTGGGAGAAAGACTAGCCATGACTCGTCGCGCGGCTGCGAGTAGAGATACCGGTCTAGAATCCTGAACATTCCATTAAGATCGTTTACGAGCTCCACTTCGAGCTTGACGGGGTATCTGCGCCCGCTCATCCGGTAGAGGTTTGAAATGCCTAGGAAGGAAAGGAACTCTCTCGGGTCAATTGTGGCGCTCATGACCCGAAACAGATTCTTTGCATTGTCTTCCTCCTTCTTCGCCAGTGACATGCACAGTTCTAGCTGGGAAGACATCTGGTGGCTTTCGTCGAAGTAGATCGAAGAGTCATAGATCGAGTTCTCGGCCAGCATTCTCAGCAAGACGCCGTCTGTGACTATCTTGATCTTGCCATTGACATTGATTTGAGTGTCCTTCGTAATAACTGCCAGCTCGTCTCCCAGTTCTGGATAGAGCGCCTGAAGCGAATAGTAGAGAGCGTTACAGGCGGCCCTCGAGGGCTCGCGAATGACGATCTCCCTCCTCCGCTTGGACAGTTCGTATTCGTGAATCGGGGTTACAGTGCTCTTCCCGGTCCCGACGTCGCCGATGACTATGAAATGTTCCGAGAAATCTATCGAATCAAGAATCGAGAAGATTGGAAGTTTTGGTTCGGGCCGTTTGTCAGTTGCTTTCTTTACAAAGCCTCCCACAGCCTCCTCTGGGAGAGCTGGAAAACGATCATCAAAATCAACGCCGAGCTGGTCGCTTCCCAAGGTAGACTCGAGCCCTCCAGAATACCGTTTCCGTAACGGCAGAAATAAACCAGCGTAGATGCTGGACTGAGAAGATCTGACTCTGATTCACAATCACATTAGCCCATTCACCTGAAGGAGGACCAAAGGGCTATGAATCGGTTGAGCGGCTCAGTCACACTATTATCCTTCATCCGCTAAGTATCTGATGAAGGTGTCTCGGAATGGCATTGGGCAGGGTTCGCCCTGCTTTTGGCTCAAAGGTTCTTCGGGGCTCGCTATTCTCGATACTTCTCTTTCTGGCATTTTCAGTCTCAACATCAATAGTTCATGCCCAGTCTGCAGATTTCAGCTTGCGAACTGTGTTCAGGGGAGAAGGTCTCCCTCAGGGCAGCTCAGATAACTACAACGAGGTCAACGTGACAAGCCTCTACGCATTCTCGGGCAACGTAGGCCTCTCAGCCACGGTTGCTCCAATCCTCTCGAACGGACCCACCGTATCCTTCTACGTACCGAGCGTCAACGTTCCCTCTGGTGGAAGCGGAACTACCGCTATTCTGGTTTCGACCGTGTCCAACACTCCACTGGGAAACTATACAGTGACAGTTACAGGGTCGAGCGGGACTTTGTCACATGCGACCAGCTTCTGGTTGTACGTTTCAGCACCATACCAGCCGCCGGACTTTCTCGTCACAGGGCATCCTTCTCTGGTCACCGCGCCGTTGAGGCCCCATGTCGTGGTAAATGTGAACAGTAGTATCGGCTTGACCAGCCTCAACGGATTTTCGGGAACCATCTCGCTATCATTAATCACGCTCCCGGGACCCGCGGTATTCATCACCCCATCCTCGGTTGCGCTCACCTCTGGTGAAACCGCCAACGCGACCCTTACAATCCAGCCATTCCTCGCCGGTAACTACACTGTGACAGTGACTGGAACGGCCTCTGGCTATCCTAGCCATTCCGTAACTGTGAGCTTCAACATTCAGCCACCAGCCACGGATGTGGCTGTCTTAGGGTACAGGCTAACCTTCAACGCCAACCCCATTCCAGGCGGAACGTTGGTGCTCACGAACAGCTTCAGCAATGTAGGCGCGGCGTTGATCAGCGTGACTGGACTGACCTTCAATCTCGGATTTGGATCGTATGTCCCATCAACCGGTCTGCCGTTGAGCCTTACGAGCGGAGAGAACAAGGTGTTGACCATGAGGATCATGATTCCCTTGACGGCAACACTGGGGAACCAGAGCCTAGTGGCCACCTTGGAATGGATCTACTATGCCCCTGGCCAAGGGCTTTGGTTTCCGGGACCGACAAGGTACGAGTCTGGAAGTATCTCGGTCTCGCAGAGTCCCCTATTCGGACCCTTAGGCCAGATAATTCACCTTTCCGAAATAATAACCAATCTCAGCCCATGGCTGCTTGTTGGCTACGCCATAGCTGTCATGTCAGGAACAATGCTAGTGATTCGTCGGGGCAGGAAGAAACAGAAAAGTCTCAGATCGCACTAGTCTTTCACATCAAGCCAGTAGCTATTTCTGGCCGTGCGACGGCTGGTCTGCGGCATTCTCCAGAATAACTTGGACTGTTTTGTTTCTTGTCGTTGTTCCTCTTAAGATGATGATTCTCGATTTTTGGACCTTGAAGTGTTCGGCCAGAATCTCCACGAGTCTCTTGTTGGCTCGGCCGCCCATCGGCCTCTCATCGACCCGCACTTCAAAGTTGTCCTCACTGACCTTGACCACTTTGGCTTCTCTTGCGTTCGGAGTCACGTAGACCCTGATCAGCATACTTAGACGACCACGTGAACCTTTTCAGGATGAGGAAGCGTCCTGGCACGTTATCTTTGCCATACTTAGTTTCGGCCAGGACCTTGCAGAGCATCACCCAGAATTGTCACAGGACTACTGTTGCTACAGGTAAACGAAACCCTGTTTGAGCCTCCGATTCGAGTTATCAAATAGTCTGTTTCCGCCTGGCCGGAAATCGCATTACCTAGGTTCTGAAATGGTGGAATGCCTTGGCAACTCTGATCATCGTTTATGGCAGTGCTGACTATCACGAGATCCTCGGCGCCAACCGCTGAGAAACTAATCGTACAGATTCTAGGATCGATACATCCTGAAGACAGTGCTTCTGTCGCGGGTAGTTTCCGCGACGGGTCCCATGGATGCTGAGTATTTGCTCCGCTGATGCCCAACGCAACAAAGCCGACAAACGGGTTGGAGCCTGACCATGTGACGTTTATTCTGTCTGAGGAGAGCGGCGAATCTGCTATGGTGAAGTATTCCCATATGGGACGACCGTGCGGGGGCGTGTATGCTGCTCTCAGAGTCCAAGTGTGACCGCCATCATCGACAATTGATGTGATGTTATCAACAGATGAGGGTGAAGGGCAACATGATGCACAATTTTGGAAGATTCCGCACTGAGCGATTACAACTACTACATCATTAGCATTAGTCGTTGTAAGAGTTGCAGAAGCAGTTCGGTTGCTATTGTCGAATGCGCTACCAATCGCAACGCCATCCAGCTTAATGGAAGGCGCAACAGCATAGACCTGCGGAACATAGACCAGAATCACTATCAAAGGGAGTAGAAGTACTCCGGAGACGGATCTAGATACCATCTTAGAAACAGCCCTTGTAGCCTTCCATGTTCGGCCTTTTAGGCGTAATGGTTGAAGCGTAACACACTCCGGCTACGTGTCGTGCAGTTTCATTTCTCTCTATGTTCGGAGTCACGTAAACCCTGATGCTTACTTCAACAACCCTGATGAGTAATCGAAGACGCATGAAGCGATGGGCAATCTCACTACCTTCACAGGTTAATTCGGAAAGTTCTTATCGACAGAAGTCGTAACAGGTATTGGATGAAGGGCGTTTGAGGGTCGCGATAGGCGATCTCATCGCATCAGTTTTCTTAGCGGTTTTTACGGTTGGGTTCTTTGGTCTAGTTTACAACATCAGTGTGGAGAGTGGCTGGCCTATACTTACGGCCATAGGACTATCGTCTTTCCTCGTCATGGCTTATGTCTTGCAGAACCAGAGAAAGAACCAGCGGAAGTGGGAGAAACGGCCCATCACATTTCCCAATCCGGAAGGTGGAGGCATCCTGGGTCTCTACACGGAGCGTCCGTGGTATGGTGAACTGGCCGAGCTGGGCAGACGATACAAAAGAAAGAGAAACAAGTCTCAAGAAAAAAAGCGCTAAACTTGTCGAGCAGGACGAGTCGTTTTCTGGGCAGGGTTGATTCTCTTTACTATTATCAGGAACCAACGAGCAGCAACACTCAGATTATTGTCGTAGCTGTGGTCATCCTGATCGGATTGGTTCTGGTTGGAGCAATGGTTGCTTTCGTGTTCTACACACCAAGTATTCTTAGTTCCAGTAGCAGCTCGCTTAGCTTGCAGGATCCTAAGGTTACTGGTGCGACACTGACTTGTACTGGGATCTGCAATCTCACCGGGCAATTCTACTCAGACTATACTCGCCAGTCCGGGCCGATAGCCTCGAATGGACCGGGAATCTGGATGCTCCAGAGACCCTCGAACGCAATCTACTGGGACATTGAATGGCGATTCAATCTGACCTCAACCGGATCGATGACGATAACCCTGAACACTGGATTTGTGGTCCTACACCTTCAGGGTCCTACAAGTAACCAAGGCTCATGGACCACCTCCACAGGACAATACTAGTAGGTCTCACTTCTGTGAGACCGAAAGGAGCTTCGGAATGGAAAATAGAATCTAAGTGTTTCCTAAGGACCCCTCGGCTTGTTGTGTGGAATCGCGATTTCCCTCAAACGCTAGCACAATCTCCAATTACCCCTCGGGACACGTCGGGGCTACGCGCCACATCGCATCGACGCTTGGCTTAACGGAGCGAGTCTCTGGTCTGAGAGTCTGCGAAGAGCTGAACCCTTCCACAGTTCTGACAAACGAACGCGTCTAGGTGGAGTACACCCTCTCCCAGCTCGGCCCAGTTTCCAAAGAGCAGATGAGCAGCGCCGCTTGTTCCTCCGGTCCGGAATGGAATGTCGCCCATGTCAACCATAGCCGTGTTGCAGCTTTGACACTTCACAACGAGGCTAGTTTGGGAAGCCGATTCGGACAATACTCTCCCTGAGGAGTCGCGTCTATCTGACCCTTAAGCTTTGATCCAGTCCCCAGAACCCTGTTGAAAACAGATGACGCATGTGCAGTGAAGGGTGGAACGTTTTGGTTTCGCTCCGCTCTACTTGAGATAAGGAAGACATTCTCTTCTGGTTCCCACCCTTGCAGAAGAATCCAGATTTCTACGCTAGGTTGCTGCAGGTATGGTGCTGGACGTGCGGCAAAGTCACGAGGCATGAGATTACCTTCCGCTGGGGCGGCAGATGCTTTCTCTGCAAAGAGTGCGGAAATATTGTTGTCGAAAAGTTATGATCAGGAGATTGTTTAGAGTCCTAGCTAGTCTGTAGGCGGGTACTGGGAAACTTCGCTTTGGCGAGGCGTAGGATCTGCCGAAAGTCCAGACTGTTGGACGGTTGTTGGACTGCTCCAACCTTGGCTAAGAGGGTCTCTCCTATCTTCTTCTGGAGAATTTTGGAGGTATACCCAAAGACTCTGTCGAGTAGCGTTGCAAAAGTCTCAGGTTGGCGCGCTATTGTTTTCATGTCGAAGAAGAAGTTGATCGATTTCCACGTGTCGTTTCCGAGAATCTTGGACATGGTCTCAGTGACCGAATCGCTGACCAGCTCTTCAAAGCTCGTCGCCACTCACCCTTTGATTCCCTTAGACGGTTCCTTTGGAATCGACAACGCACCAGTCGGAGGAGCTGGATGAAGGGTTGCAAACTTGATTGATCTCCAGCCGACGAATAGTGCGAACACTCCCATCGACAAGGCGTGGAGGTAGAGCCCAAAATCCTCGTAGCCAGCTGTGGCAACGAGTCCGAGAGACCCAGCTATGTGCGGTATTTCCGATAGGACCCAGATTAGAAGGAATATGGACAGTTGGAATCGGAATTTTCCAAGACTCTTGCCCTTGAAGGCGAGCCGTGCGAATACGGCAAAGGCAACTAGTATCATGACCAGGTTGAAAGTTTCGAATATTCCAACGATGTCTGTTGCCATCTATGCAACTCCCACCTTGGAGTAGTATGCTCCGAGTCCCACGAGTAAGATGAGGGAGATGGGTTCGAGCACTGCGTCGGCCAGAAAGTCCTGCTGGTAACCAGAGGCGAGATGGTAGAACCCGTGGACTACCGCAAATAGTCCAAGGAGCAGGGAGAGGGTTCTCAGACTACGAATCTTGATCCTGAAAGCCATTATCAACGGGACGATCCCGGCTGCGACCATTATTGCGAAAAGAACAATGCCCCCAGTCACCAAGTCTAACATAGCACAGCCTGCTCACGTCAGAAAAGCAACTATTGCCATAAGAGAAGCGTAACCCCGGAACAACGCTAAGAGTGACGCGGCGTCTTGTGCCTAGCGAACGCACTGCTAACCTCCCGTTCGTTAGAGGCTTCTCGCTAAATAACTGGATGAAGACCCCGTATCGGGGACGACATTGGGTTTCCTGAGACGGCGATTCTCAGTATTCGCCCCGCTGAGCATCAATCGCCGGGGTCTCTCCTTTCTAGGAACTCTCGGGTTCATGACAGCCTTCTTTGGCGCCCGCGTTTTCGCGATTCTAAACCCGACCGTAGTCGTTGCGCAAGGGACTATCCATTTTCATCATTTCTGGTACGGGCTGGGAATGGTTACGCTGGTAGGCTGGCTCGGTATTGCTTTCAACAGGCCAAGGCTGGTTAGAACGTACGCGATAATTTTCGGGCTCGGCGCCGGTCTTATCGGAGACGAAGTGGGACTTCTCTTAACATTTGGCGATTATCAGTCCAGCCTAACTACGGATTTTTTCGTCGGAGTGGTCGGCTTCATCATTCTCGCAAGCACCTTGGTCAGGTACAGGAAAATTGTCATGAAAGATGTGACTCATACAAGCTGGAACGAACGGCTCATCTACATTGGAATAAATCTAGCCGGGCTATCAGCAATCTTCTTCGCAGTAAACAGCGTCACACCAGGACTGGTACTGGCAGCCCTTGGATTAATTCTGATCATCTCCGCATTCGAGGCCGCAAGAGCAGGCATCGCGGCCGGAATTATCTCTGGCAGCATAGCAGGGATAGGCAATTTTCTCCTCGCTGACAACTATGATGTTATCGGAAGAACGTTCGAAGGCACTCCATTCGCCCCAACTAGCGCGACTGGAAATCTAGCAGTCACTACAATCTACGTTCTAGCCGTGGACGTATTTCTCTCCGGAGTCATCGGCGGCGCAATTCTGGGACTAATCTTCTCCAGAGTACATGACAGATACTTGAGAGGCCATAGCCTCCGAACTCGAGGAATCGTCTTCGGGATGACTCTCTGGATATTCCTCAGCCTAACAAGTTTCGGATCCGAGTTCGGCCTGCTCTACGACACCATCTCAGTAATAATTGGACTAGTAGCATACCTCGCTTATGGCATCCTGCTGGCTCGATTCTTTCGGAGATTCAAACGTAACATACCTGAGATAGGTAAAGCGCCGCGGCTTCCTAGCTCGATCTAATCTTCGGACCTTAGTAGATAGGAGTCTATCCCAACGAATAATACTTCGATGGTGGACGAGTTCCTTAGAACGCACCTTTCGAGCGCGGATAACCAAGGCCATCATTGCTCATCGGTGTGAAGGTCTCCGAAGGCATACCGGGTGGGCAGACGACATCTGTTTGATTATCAGGGCAGAGGTCGCAACTTGGGGGATTAATCGCATTATTGGCGCAAAAGCGGTTGCATGAGGGAGGATTGACAGCTCCGCTCGTACAGATACAGGTGTCCCTTGACAAGTTGTATGTCTCCTTTGAGTTGCAGCTATTACACGAAGGATAGTTCAAAGCAAGATTCGAGCAAGTGGGACCCGACGGGCGAGCGGAAAGATACAGTCCAACGCCGACAGATGAGATGGCCACTAGGACAACTACTACAGATGCAACGATCTTTGTCCCAGTCCAGAATGGTCGGAACCGCTGACCAGTTACTTGTCCTCGACCGGTGATCCTTCCCGGAACAGTCAGGGGTCCCGAAGGACCTTCGTGTAATTCGCGTACGACCCCACCGCAGACTCCGCAAGTTCCGACCTTGAGCGCTATCGAGTCACAACCAGCGCACCGGAACATGTCGAAGATCATTCAGAAGAGGAACACCAGTCCTCTTATGCTTATCCCGATTCCAAGCGACAACTGAATCCGCCTTGCACCAGCCAGATCAACGTCCGCGGCCCCGAATCGAGTCTCTCACCGACCTCGTCTTCGGCCTCGCTCTCTCGATAGGAGCTATCGGCCTCATCAGTAACAGACCGAAGGACCCCACGACTCTCGCGGTGAGCATCGCCACCTTTGGCTTCAGCTTCCTCATTCTGATCTCGATCTGGTTCCGGTACACGGAGGTGATGTCGGTCCTCCGAGTCGAGATGACCCGGACCCGGGCTCTCAACACGATACTGCTCTTTCTAGTTGCAATTGAACCCTACCTGTTCAACCTTCTGGATTTCAACACGCCTTCGCCCCTGTTCTCTCTTTCCGACTTCGCATCGGTCGGCTTCGCCATAGACTTAGGAAGTATCTACACCATCATGGCATCACTGACCAACATCCTCGCCTCGGAGGAAAGCGGTCTTGTCACTCCGGATCTGATCAAAAAATATCGACGCATTCAGAGCCTCGAAATTGCGACCGCCTTAATCTTCTTCGTGACAACGATCCCATTATTCTGGATCGTGAGTCTTCCAGGAGGCTTTCCAGGAAGTGGAGGGCCCATCCGATACTATACGTGGCTGGTAACCTTCCCGATAATCAGAGGAGAGAACATACTGAGACGATTTAAGAAGAAATCTGGTGGTTAGGGCGATCATCCAATCGGTTCAGACAGCCTAGACATTAGTTGTAACTATCCCCTTGCAAACAAGTTACGCCACCGTTTCAACAACGCGACTCCACATCACGTCGTCTTTGTCAAACCAACCCAGATCGGCAAATCCTAGGATGACGAGTTTCACTGGGGTGTTCCTGCTCGTCTTCTCAGTCTTGGTGGTCGTTCTGGATACGGCGAATTTCTTCGCTATCGGGATCTCGTTCTTCATTATGCTGATCGGGATCATGCTGGTGATGGTAGGAGCGATGGGCAGGTTCGAAAAGAAAGCCGATCCAACTTCGACCCACACGGAGGTTCTTAGGGAGATCGTCAAAGTGAGGTGCAAATATTGCGGCACGTTGAATCTCGAGACTACTCAGAACTGCTCCAATTGTGGAGCACATCTCTGACAAACTCAATCTCGATTTTTGACATTGAGATGTGAGTACCCAGAAAGGATCGGATTCATTGACCGTACCTCTTGAATCCTTGGGAACTTATTCTACGGAAATTGGATAGATGCGTACAGCAAGTTAGAAAGTGAGAGAAATACGGTAATTTTGGGCAAACAATCCCAAAATAGTTATCAGTTTTGAAAACATCCGCAGAATACAATAGATTTATATTCGCAAGTCCACTTATATGTGATACGGTGAATTCGGGACGCGAGCTAAGCCCAAAAAGAAGAGTAAGAAGTAGAATCCGACGCATTGCGTAAGTTCTACTTCGAAATTCCCGAATTTCTTTTGTATATTCCGAGTTGAAGTCTAGAGCGGTTTCGAGGGGGACGCCTCCCTAAGCTTCTCTATAATCGAGGAGTGCTAGGATGAACATGGCGTGGGACCATGCGAGGGGCGAGGCAGATATTGGCTCTCCATTGTCCTTGTGCACCTGCTCGGCAAAGAGGTGCAGCTCGTCAACGTGTTTCACGCACCATTCGATTAGGGTCTTCGCCTTCTCATAATTTCCCTGTTGGCAGCGATAGAGCGCCATCCAGAGGGTAGTGATGAACCACGGATTCCCTCCGTGATATGTATCGCCTGGATATCGTCCAATTCCCTCCGAGGCGTAGGTGAACGCGTTCTCGATCTGTCGAGAACTGCTGAGGATTCGTGGATCGTCAGCTTCGAGAACCCTAAACGGATAGGTGAGGCCGAGTATTGCTGTGTCGATGGAAGAATCTTGGGGTTTCACGGATTTCAGGAATCGGCCGCTCTGCTCGTCCCACAGGTGTTTGACAATTGCAGTTTGCAGATTCTTAGCCTCGTCTGACCATGCGCCAGACAGCACCTCATATCCGAGGGTTGAAGCAATCCTAGCGCTTTCCCTCAGAGCCGCTGTCGCGGCCGCGTTAGTATAAGTGTGAAGTGCCTGCTTCTCCTCCCACAGATCAAAGGAAGGTCCGACGAGGCCTGTCTCCAGATCCCTTTTTCCGAGAAGATGCTCGACCCCCTTCTTTACCGTCGGCCACATATCGGCCAGAAACTCCTCGTCTCTGGTCAGACTGTGATGCTGTCCTATCCCCCACAGAATTGTCGCGCACTGATCTTCCTGTTCTCCCCAAGAAGGACCTGGAGATTTTTCAACATGGTATCTCTGAGCCCAACCGCCATCAGGCTGTTGGACTTCCTTGCACCATTGATAGAATGCTGCCGCGTCGTGATTGTAGCCACAACGATCCAATGCATATGCGACGTACGTCCCATCTCTCGACCAGACGTAACGATAGTCAGGCTCCAGAGTTGGGGCCGCGATTATTCCTCCAAGGTCAGGAGAGACGAGGGTCTGGAGAGTGAGTAGGGACCTTCGAAGCAGTTCTCTCCAATGTTCCTGGACCACTGTAGCCTTGTTCCTTCTCAGCCAGTCCTGACAGGAGCGATTTACATCGTTGACCATCTCTGCGAGCGAACTCTGTCTGGCCTCTTCCAATATGTCGAGGGCCTGTTGCTTGTTGTGGCCGAAAGTCATCAGAAGGACAAGCTGCTCCCTCGCACCCTGAGGTAGGTCGCCGAGATCCCATTTCAGACAGGAATTTACTCCCTTCACACCTGCATTCAGGGCAAGGGAGTTTCCGCCGAGATGACCATCCTTCGCATCGACAAAGGCGTCTGAGCCCTCCTCATGTACTCCGCACTGGTGCTGCGAAGAAGGTTTGTCCGCTCCATACGCAAACCAGTAGTGTCGCTTGTACGAAACCACACTGTCAGTCTTCTCATCATAATAGCAAGCATCACCCGACGGTGTCTCGGCTATGTCGAAATCGTTGTAATAGAGAAAACTGATCTTCAATGCCTCACT
>Ga0137385_10001858_pt1 | contig 17837 bp, 27 predicted proteins | sample SagtaG_FD_104921 | JGI IMG/M metagenome (GOLD analysis project Ga0137385, IMG submission 104921) | Vadose zone soil microbial communities from Sagehorn Ranch, Mendocino, California, USA - Sage2_R_80_16 metaG | ecosystem: Environmental > Terrestrial > Soil > Vadose zone | place: USA: California... | reverse complement strand
TTTTAAGGACTTTTGGGTGACCCCCCCCCCCGCCTTGGGTCATGGAACAAAGTTCCTGACCCCCCTTGGACCTGCAAAGATTTTCCTATCTTGTCGGACCCACGAACATGGAATTTTCTTCGTGCAGCCCGAGGTAGTCATGGCGCCACGCTTGGCAAGCACACACGACTTAGCGTCGAAAGCAACGAGTAGAATTATATAAATTTCTTTTTTATTTACAACATTTATTTTCTATGGGAAAAAACCTCGGCATGGGGGCATTCAAACCCCGCTACCTATGTTCTGAAAACGGAAGGGGACTATCGATATGGATTTGGCTGTAATTGGTATTCATCATACAGATTGAACCTCTGCCCTTTCATTTGTGATCTGTACCTTGATCTCAGGCTGTACAGTACAATCAATCAACACGCCGGGCGTTCGCAAACGTAATCATCGGAGCACCGCTTCAGTCGGGAGGGCAACTCACCCTTCTGTTCTGGCGCCGATAACCTAGTATTGGAGTCCTTTGATCTGACGATCCATCCGAGCATATCTATCGGATATTGAATCCTTGCATGTAGTAAGCAAGCGGGTGGCGGGACGACCTCCTATTGATGACGTCATGTAGGAGTCTACTTGCTCATATCGCGCGAGAGTAAGTTACTATCATTTCTCTTCTGCCTTCAGATTCTGCCGAGTTGACTTGCACCGTCCTGCCAGTGATATGCACCTCCGAAGAATTCCGGAACTTGTATGACAACGAGAGGCTCCTGACTGGGGTTCTTTCTGATGACGCACTGCGCAACATCATTGGCCCGAACAGCGCAAGACTACGCGCAGCCGACCCACGATATCGCCTCGACGACCTCTTATCTGCCATGTTAGAGCACGCTCCACACCCCTTGGGACAACGATACGTTGCAGTTTCTCTCCACGTTGCACACCAAAAGGGTGAAGACGGGGTAGTCAATGCTGCGAAAGCATGGCTGGACTACCTACTTCTCCCCAGTCCGTTCCTTTATGATCTTTATCTTTACGTCTACTAACTCCTGATGGCCCAGTGCTGGCAATCTCCAAGGCCATAAAATCAGAGCCCACCACTAGCCAACTTGAATCTCCCACTATCGACACAACAATGCCGCACATCGAGTCCGTCTCTCGGGGTAATCAGCGCATTCTCAGAGCCAATGTCAGTATCATGCCTTCGTCTTCTCGCTTTAGTCTGCTAAATTGATTTTAGGTCGCTCTCCGAGAGCAGTATCATTGTGCGATCACCAAGGCATTCGACCGCTCTCGTGCATCGAAACTCAGAAGGGAAGGACGAGTTGGAGAAATTCCTAAGGCGGGACAATATCCAATGGAAGCCGCGCATATCATCCCCTTCTTGCTCAACAAGTTCGACGACAGTTCCATTAGTAGTCCAGAGATCGTGCGTGATGTCCTTTCGTTCTCACGTCTTACACACCTTCGTAGACAGACAGACGCTGCTCTCACTTGGGATATGCTTCGGTCCTGGACGCAAATCGACTTTAGGGCACTGGTAGGATCGAATATCAACCCTCCCACGAATGCCATCTACATGACAAAGACGGAGCATGACACCTTCAGACATTTCGACTTTTATCTAGACAAGGAGGCAGTCAGTCGCTTTCGTGGTGACTTGTTTCTGTTGAGCTTGGGGCTAATACTTTTTAGTACCCGGATATTCCCAACAGGTACAAAGTACATATCCCCGCAGAAGGCCTATTTTTGAGCAATGGATCGAGTGAAGTTGATGTCGAGTTTCGAACTCTGGAGGAATCCTCTGTTGAGCCCCCGAACCCTGATTACCTCAGAGTTCACGCTGCCTTCGCTAAAGTTTTGCATCTCTGCGGGGCTGCTGAGTACATGGAGAGTGTCGAAAGGGATGCCGAAATGGAAGGGACTTTGCGCCTGAATGGGGAAACGGATTTCGCGTCGTACCTGCTGTCCAAATTAGCAATCATAGCGTAACTTAATAGTGTCGTTTTCGCTTTGACTCTTTCAATGTTCTTGGGACTCAAACATTACCGGTCATGAAACCAAGCATGAAACCATCATCCTGGGGAGTAGGCAGGCCTTCGCACTGCCTTTGCTCATGCACTCATGGCCCAAATTGGCATAATCATACCGCCTTCCGAAACCCGATCGCCTACAACCGTTTCCAAAACTACTATCTTATCCAGAGTCGGGTGAAAGCAGTTAAAGTAACAATCAAAGTGCTTGTATTTTTTCTAATGCAGGACGTCATCACTTGCGGTCATACTCATGTTTCCAAACGCCCTCCCGCACTCTTCAGAACCCAAAACCTAACTGACTCTCAGAGTCCACCTCGAGGCTGCAATCGTGTCCGTTTACGGACGAATTCTTCGGCCCGTTCTTCAGATAGCCGCCCCCGTGAGCCCACGAAGGGGGTATCACGCCACTGTATGCGTTATGCGCGCCGAGCACCGCGACCTGGCTGCGAAGTGCACCCTCTGGAGGTGCCGGCTCTCCGGTTGTCTCGTTCATATTGAGCGGGAGAACAAAGTCGGCCGGCGTGCGCCCCTCCAGCGAAACGAGGGTATTCTCAGCCCAAGCCCTCAGAGCGGACGTCAACTTGTTATACGTCAGCGAGCCCTTGTTGTATTTTCCAAGTAAGACGAGACTGTCGAATTGCCGGAAGAACTTGATATTGACCCTGGTGACATTGAGGCTGCCGACGAGGTTCCACGTGATGAGTGCGTCGAAAATCTGCTCTGCGACGTTGAACGTCGCGAAGTATTTCACCTAAAACCAACTTTTCAGCCGACACAGTCCCGACTGTGCTCAGAGCTTACATGCCCTCCGTAAGATTGGTCTTCCAAGAAGCAACCAAAGTACGGGGATTGGTCGGGAGGTAGTTGCTGGTTGATCGGGAAGAGTTCCTTGAAGGCATCGCTGACGACCCCGAGGCTTGAGAGCGCGCGGTCCGAACACGGTTGGAATGTCTCCGAATCGCAACCGAGTGTGGGGTCGAAGTTGATAACGGAAACAGTCAGAGGTACAGAACCTATACCCGAGCGCCCACCAGATGTAATGTTGGTGATCGTGGTCTCAGCCATATATCCCTCCTCCTCGTTCCAGAATGACTGCATGAAGTCTCAGTGTACGTCTTCAACACTAACGGAGAGGGACGACTTTCCTGGAGATAATCAAGGACATGTGGGGCTATCTTGTCATATCCGAGTGTGTTCTCATAGCGCCCTATCGTTCGACTGAGGCGCGCTCCTGCCACGAGAGCGCGGTACTGGAGGGATGACGTCCAGTATGACCCTCCCCACACGGGGGCCGACCAGAGATCCCATCTAAGGTCGGCGTCAGCAATTAGATGTCGGATCTCGACATGGGGTAAGAATCTGTAAGACTCTAGACGCACGAGCTCTGATTCCAGTGAAAAGCGATCCACTGGAGGTCTAGGTCGATAGCGGGCCAGAGAAAGTCGGCAACCCAAGTGTCATTGCCTTGTTCCGGCTGAAGAAGCCACTCGGCGTACTCGATCAGGAATAGAGCGCGGAACGGTGGCCCGTCTATAAGATCGAATGGACATTAAAAAGGTGAGGACGGACATGCGGTGCGGTGACACACCGGCAGCAGGGGACCCAATGCGGTAATCAGGATTTTTGACCTCGCCGATGTGAATGTTGAATAACGCTTCGTCTAGGCCACCGGAGAAAGCATTTCCAGCAATGTTGACGACATGCTGGGTCCTAATGAGAGCGTGCACGTAATCATCCACGAGCGCGCGTATTTTTTGATCTTTGGGGGACAAGACGAGCTCTATGAACCACGCATGATAGGCAAGGAGGGCATTGCGGAGCCAGAAAATGTCATAATCTGGGCGGTTCGCCTCTGGGAGAACGGTGATAAGGACACCGGGCTGTCAGAATAGTGTCAGTGTCGAGCGCATCAAGCGAGAGGAGGAACGTGGATTCACATCGGCCCCAATGGCTGGTCCGGCTATTCTGTTGACTAGCACGTCCTTCGCGACTGGAATGAGTTTATCCAGGTAGGCGCTGACAATATCTGGTTTACTGGTGTACTTGGTACTCCTCAGTACGGATGAAAAGGCGACTGTCGCGCCGTTCGCAACGGCGAGAGCCAGGAAAAGCAGTGAAGTGCGCATGGTGTCCTGCAGAGTACCTGAGAACTGGACGTAATCCTGCATCCCGCCGCCTTGTTTATAGTGTCTGTCTCCTGCCCGTAACTGGTGCTGAGCCTGCTGTCCATACTTTAGCATAATGAGAACCGATCTAGAGGACACTTCAAGTTCCATGACGAAGGGTCTGCTTCATGATGTTCGAGACCGCTGCCGTTTCAGCATGGAAGAGAATCTCTGAGACCATGACCCGCTTGAGGGGAATTTTGCGCAGTGTTCCTTGACATCGGGAAAAACCTCCCGCGGTAGCGAGGTATAATGCACAAGTACATTACTGTGGTGATACAGCAAGATACAAAGCGATAGGCCCCCGGCATCCGATCATACGTAAGCGGACGTCCAAGATCCAAGAGTGGGGTTCATCATGACAGCGGTGATGTCGGATGAAAGCAAGGATGAAAGGGGTTTCGCCACCTCTCGCCCCCAAGCTCGCCCCGGTGATATTCGCTTGAATCCGACAAACACGGGTGACCAGACAACCTGAACGGGCAGTGACCTGTACACTACGTGACGATCGTCGATTGTGTTCGCAGCGACATTGACAGATCACCGATCATGGCCGTGCCAGCCTGAGTGCATCATGCATCATGTCAATGCTATATGATCGTGCTCAAGTGACGGTCCGATGGCCCGCGAGGACGCGCTCGAGTTGTTCCCGGTCGGGCCGCGGGTTCCCGGTCATCGTCACCTCAGTTCGAGCTGCACACACCCGACATGGTGTGCAACTGTCACCACAACTTCAAGAGAGTTTACCAGTGAGCACGATCATCAAGTTTGGCGGGGAGGCGCAAACAACTGCCTAATGCAAAAACCCACCTGTTCCATTGAGGGGGTGCGCCGTGCGCCCTTGGCTGCGCCCATACTGTGCTGATAGAAACGACGCCGATAGAACGCCGCCGCTCAGACTGACGCCCGTCTGCGTGTCAGTAGCTGTGCGCTTTCCCTTTGATATCACTCCTCCAACAGCGCCTTGCGTAGGTTCATGGATCAAAAAACAAAACAAAACAGCGCCCAGGGTCAAAGGCACAGGGGTCCACCCTCTCTATATGAGCAACGCCAACTTGTAAGTGACTTCCAACTATACTTCTAGCCTACTACTCCCCGAGATGACGAGCGAGGGCTTCATTTTGCGCTACGACTCTCGTTCATTTGGTTCTGTGCCTCTCACAATTCCCGTTGCTTTGATTGTAGGCATTGTGATTTTCCTGGGTGTTCGGTATGTCAAGAGCCCTTGGCGCCGCGTTCCCCCTGGCCCCACTGGATTGCCTGTTCTCGGCAATGCCTCCAAGCTTCGGGATATGAATTGGTTGCTTGGACAGGATTGCAAGAAACAATATAGTATGTCCACTTCTGCTATGGGTCATGACATTTGTTTAATCGTACGCATATCCCAGACGAGGTGATGTACTGTAACGCTATGGGCCAGCCCATCGTCGTCATAAACAGCCACAAAGTGGCCACCGAGCTCCTTGTTCGGCGCGCAAACATTTACTCCGACCGTCCCCGCCTCATTGTTGCGAATGACATTCTTTGTGGGGGCTTGCTATATGCGTTCATGCCATACGGGGACCTGTGGGTGCATCGCTCTCCTCTAGAAGATTTGACAATAACGTATTATCTGTAGCTGGCGTCGGACTCGCCGTGCAGCACACGAGAGCCTCACAAGGTCGACAGTCCGCGACTATCATCCAATTCTCCACAATGAGGCAGTCCTTCTTGCTTCCGCCCTTCTCAATAGTCCCGAGGCCCGGGAGAAGCATTTCTCACAATCTGCGGCTTCCGAGACCTTGTCCATATTATATGACTATCCAACGCTTGAGACCGCGACGGTGGAGAATGACAAAACTGTCAAAGAGATCCACGGCTTTAATGACTATGTCTCGGAGGCTGCTGTACCTGGGGCACATCTAGTTGAGCTATTTCCTTGGATGATGCACATCCCCGACAGGTATGTATCAGTTATATGGCGCTTATTTTTCATACCGAATGCTGTGCCAGCCTTGCAAAGTGGAAGCGCGAGGGCAAGCGCCATTTCACTGGATACACAAACATGTTCGAAACGCTTTTTAATAATGTTCGCGGGGAGATGGTGGGTACCTTGGGCTGACCTCATTACATATTTGGGTTCACTGAGTCTTCACATCACAGTCCAAAGGGTCAGATCGCCCAAGCGTCAGCGCATCGCTCATCAAGAACTCTGAACGAAGTGGGCTTTCCAATCAAGAAATGGCCTGGTTAATAGGATCCTTATAGTACGTTCTTAACTCATGAAGGCCAAGAGTTTTCTGTGAACACCATACACAGCTCTGCGGGGGCAGAGACAACATATACTGGGATGAGTTGGTTTGTACTTGCGATGATTACGCAACCGGAAATACAGAAGCGCGCGCAAGCTGAGCTGGACGCAGTCGTCGGCCGGTCTCGTACCCCAGCTTTTTCGGACTTTTCAAGTCTTCCCTATGTACAAGCAATAGTTAAGGAAGTTCTCCGTTGGCGCCCCCCACTCCCGTTATCTATCCCCCACAGCACGACGGAGGACGACTGGTACGATGGAATGTTCATCCCGAAAGGGACTATATGCCTTCCAAATCTTTGGCTATGTCACCACGACCCGGCGTTCTATGGCCCCGATGCCGCGATGTTCAATCCAGGGCGGTTCTTGGATGCTGATGGACAAATCGTGACACCACCAGAGGCGCGAGAAGACGGGCACAGCACATACGGCTTTGGAAGGCGCGCCTGCCCCGGGAAGCACGTTGCCAACGATACTCTTTTCATCTTCATAGCCACGGTCCTATGGGCTTCAAACCTTGAGCGGATTTGCGACCAAGATGGCAAAGAGACTCCGCTCGATATGAAATCCTTCATATACAATGGCGTGGCTTGGTACGCAATCGTCATTTTTGTGTCACAATCGAGGATTTTGACTTGTACGCCGCAGCCGACCAGTTTCATACGAGTGCACAATTAAAACTCGGTTCCCCGAGGCGCTGTCGGTTCTGGCAGAGGAAAAAGAATTGCTCAAGACGTGACGCGCGAGGCCTGTGAGGAACCTGAAGGGAGGTGTTGGTCTGTTGGAGGGCGGTATGATCTCGGACTCCACTCATAGTCGCCGTGATGGTGGTGCTTCCTTGCGGAGATAACCCCTTAGATTTTTCCCTACATTTTAACTTAACTTAGCATCATGGTTGGAAGAGTACGGCGCTTCCACCTACACGATGTAATCTGTAAACTTTCTTGGATTCATAGTTCGGTTACGTTGCACAACGCTCTCGATTCCGGGCCATTCTGTACACTCCCTCACATCGTAGATTCGAGTGCGGGACCGCCTAAAATCTCTGGGAGAATGGTTTCCTTGGAATGTCACTTGTCCCGACCGTTTGCGCTGGACAGCCGACTCGAGTTACCGCTCTAACTTAGCATAAGCCGGAGTTGAGACTCAGGAGACAGAATCTTGATTGTGAGCGCGGGCGCTCGCCATGCACACGGTCTAATCCTAAGATCTAAGTGTCAGCGCGATCTACTGGTCATGTACAAGAGGGACATAAGAACCACATCGGACGAGATCGTGAGATTGGCCAAGGCATGCGGATTCCCGGGCTGAGATACGAACAGTTACAGAGCCTACAATACGTCCCAGTTTCATATTCCCCCCATCCCTCTTCCCTTCCCTAAATACCGCCAAGGGTAAAGTAGGCCCGTAGGCGTCCGAGTCAGCTTGCCACTAGCTCAATCATTTACTGTATGATGATGCCAAGGACGACGCCCATAGTACGACGCATGTGAGTCACATTTGAATTGAAGATTTTATGTAATTGTTCTTCAGGTTTTTTTTCTTATCCAGAGTGCGTCGGTACCGAACCCTATGTAGCACTAAACATTCTGAGCCCTTCTCCTGAAAAGTTTCAAGTCAAACCGCGCATTAAGACACTCTTCGAGTCAGCTACTAGTATGATCGGGCAGTTGCGACGACGCACAGACCCAGACCTGTGCGGATTCGGATGCGCATCATGCGCTTGACAGTTGCTAGGTACAACCAAAAGCACCTTCAGTCCTACGAGTCAGAGAGAGAATGCACCTACTTAAAGACTATTTTCCTTCTCTATGACGCTGCCCATAGATCCCTGGAACTCGCCAATTGTTCTCTCTAGCGGTCATGGCTTTTCTTCGAGAATTTCTTGTTATCATCTGCGCCGCAACTGCTACAGTCTTGGCCGCCCCTACAATACATGCTACTTATCCTACCGTCACGCTTGACAGGGGCACGTTCATAGGAACAACCGCCGACGGCGTAAACAAGTTCCTCGGTATCCCCTTCGCGCAACCACCGTCCGTAGTTGACTTTCGGCTCAGTTCTCTGTCCTCATTGACTGACCCGCCAAACCGACAGAGTTGGCGACCTGCGCTTCCGTCTGCCCAAAGCGTTTGGCCACTACGTTGGCAAACACAATGCTACTGCGTTCGGTCTTTCCTGCCCCCAACAAGCACATACCCTTGTGACTCCGAACGGGTTACCTAAAGAGACGGTCGACTACCTCAAGCTCTTGTTCGGCTCCGGAACCACAATTCTAGACGGCGAAGATTGTGAGGAAGCCATTGTAGAGGCTTCGTGCTCCGCGGAGAGCAATTCTGATGATAGTTGTAGGTTTGACTCTCAATGTCGTTTCACCATCCCAGGTCGGACATGGTTCAAAGCTCCCGGTTGTAGTGGTGTGTACTCTGTCATTGATATACTATCACTTCTGCTAATAGTAATAACCCGCTTTGGAAGTGGATATATGGAGGTGAGACTTACGCAATATCTTTGACCTGTTGCTCTCACTAACATAATTTATCGCCTCACAGGTAGCTTCGAAGGCGGGTCGTCAATCCCGTACGCTCACATTTATTTTTCCGTCATCCTTTTCCTGGGAAAATAAAGAAATGCATAGCTACGATGGCGGTGTCATAGTGAAGCGCTCAATTGCGCTGGAGGAGCCTGTGATTTACGTCAGTATGAACTATCGGTGAGCACAACATGAGTCGTTCTTCGTGACTTTGTGGGACCCTTATCTTCCTCTCAGCCTTGCAGGTGCGTCTGCCCTCAAGTTGATTTTCTCTAAACAAATTAACGCCTTGCTAGCCTTCGGGTTCCTGGCCAGTCAAGAAGTCAAAGACGCCAAAGTAGGCAATCTCGGGCTGTGGGATCGTGAGCGTCGGGCAGTCGGGATAATCAACGTTGTAACATCTGGCTTTACAGAGCGTCTGGCACTTCGTTGGGTACAAAAGTACATTCACGCATTTGGTGGTGATCCATCGAAAGTGACGATGTAAGTTAAGAGACCCCCTTAATGCGGAGGCTGCTGACATCTTTCAGCTGGGGCGAAAGTGCTGGCTCGGTATCGGTATCACTCCAGATGTTGGCAAACGGTGGGGACACCGAAGGCCTGTTCCGCGCAGCATTCATGCAGTCTGGGTCGCCCACGCCGACTGTTGATATCACCCGTGTAGGAATTTTTACTGCGATTTCGCTCAATTCTGAGTGGTCTTATAGGGTCAACAACGTTATGACGACCTCGTTGAACGCACTGGTTGCTCGGGCTCTTCTGACACCCTAGCGTGTCTGCGAGCGACACCCTACAAGAAGCTGAAGGCCGCTATGGATAGCTCTCCGTCAATCGCCGAGGTATGTGGTCTACTTCCCCACTGCTCGTCAGAGTTTCGTAGCGGCTAACGGACCATCCCACAGTCTCTTCCGCTCACCTGGCAGGCCAGTGTAGATGGCGTTTTTCTGGCGGACGATCCCCAGAAACTCATCCAACAAGGGAAAGTTGCGAGCATCCCATTCGTCACAGGGGACTGCGATGACGAAGGGACTTTGTTTTCCCTTTCTCATACCAACGTCGCGTAAATGCTCGTTTTTTGGCACGTCAGTCTTTTCACTGATCACGGAATGCCTGCAGGACCGAGGCGGAGCTACGCGATTATTTATCAGAATTCTTCTCGTCCGATGCAACGGATGCCGAGATGGATGAACTACTTACGCTGTACCCCAAGGATGTCACTCAGGGTTCGCCATACGACACGGGTACCGAAAATGCGTTTACCCCAGAATTCAAACGCCTTGCTTCGATCTTGGGTGATTTTGGGTTCCAAGCACCACGGCGCTTTTTCCTGAACAACTTGTCGGAAAGGCAGAAGACTTGGTCGTTTTGTACGTTGCACGTGTTTCCCCGCTGATGCGTGCAGGTCATTGTTCCCCCCCACTCACACGTCGATTCTCACACAGTAAGCAAGCGCCTGAAGTCACTGCCTGTACTCGGTTCGTTTCACGGGTCCGATGTTCTGAACATCTATGGTGGGGGAGACCTGACAGACTACCTAATCCACTTTGCCACGAATTTGGACCCCAATGGTGGATTGAGCCCACAATGGCCGCAGTATACCACCTCGTCACCACAATTAATGACACTCGTCGACAGTCAAGCCACCAACAGAACTATAACGCTAGACACATACCGCGTTGAGGCGATAAAATTCCTCACGAAACTCTCACTTGCGCATCCGCTGTAGGCGATTTAAAGGGGCGGCGGTTACTTGGAATCTTGCTTGGAATCGTATTTAAATTTCATAATTTTGTTTTCTCATGGACAGTAGTGAAGTCTCGTATGGTCTTTCTTGCTTGGAATCGTATTTAAATTTCATAATTTTGTTTTCTTATGGACAGTAGTGAAGTCTCGTATGGTCTTTCTTGGACGGGAAAGTGCTACATATGGTTATGTACCCCAAGACGCACTCTAATGGATTCGAAAGAAAAAAGGTCATTCTTGGGAAATGCCGCGGCGTCGCCGCCATATTCACCACGCTATCGTCATTTTTGTCACATAACGACGGTGATGATGTTGTGGCCGTCCTCACCTCGTGCCTGCTCCACGTTGTATGAAACGATATCCTACGGCAAGCGCCAGACCGATCAACCTCAGACAGCGGCAGAAGCTTGCGCAACCTACATTGGAAAATACGATAATGTCAGTAGCTAATACTTCATAGGAACTATAGCAACCTATTCCAACTCGGCTTGCCCTTAGGCTTAGACCTGTTAGCGTTAGTGGGTGTCTTTCCCCACCCTTTATCTTATTTTTGCTTTTGCCTTGCTCACTACTGTAGTTGGGAGTGGCTCGCTCACTTTTGTCTATCGTCGCTGTGCTAACTTACCCGTGACGCTTCCCACATCCCCACAACTCCCCAAGCATGAATACGAGGATTCGATCAACAATCAAAAGATTCGGAGATTGGACTCGCAAGCGAATGTGATCCGACTTAGATTGCAAAACTTCGTTCGATGTTGCCTATACCTCTCGTCAAATCTGTCCCACAGCGATCTTTCGGCGTGATTGGTCTAGCGGTGTTCGGATCTATTGTGTTGTGTACATATACATAACAGTTGGATATTTCTTGTGTGTGAAAACGCAACATGGTTCTCAGGATAGAGGGGAACATTTCAGGCATTTACCCTCATCCATGTTGATTGCTTGTTCATCACAATCCCAGTAGCGGATAACTGGATTTTGGTGGGTGCAATGTGATCACACGTCTGTCCGTGAAGTTGTCGACGTTGAATCTTCCATAGCCGCTCGAACCTCTGGAAATGAGTCAGCTAACGGAGATATCCGGCATGAATCACAACACACCCCAAGCCAGTAATTCCGATCGCGCCCTCGGCGTGAATCGTCGAGCCGTTGATGCTCACAGTGCCTACGAAAAACGATCCCAGTCCGGTGCAAGCGAACGAGTACTAAGCAGAACCACGAACCGGAATGAAGGCGCCTGGACACGTTCATCGCATTGTACAGATCGTTCGTCCAGACGGCAGCCGCCAATGAGTAGTCCGTCGAGTTCGCTAGTTCGACAGCCTCATCGATGGTATCGACGACGGCCACGGAAAGCACAGGCCCAAACGCCTCGCGCTGCCAAAGCCGTGTCTCTGTCTTGACGCCCACGAGGACGTGAGGCTTCACTAGCGCGGGTCCGGCTTTCTCCATGTCGCCAAGAAGGACCTCGGCCCCAGCCTCCTTGGCCTCCTTCAGCATTGCGATGACGTTATCTGCGCTGCGGTCCGTGAAGAGCGACGAGAGGTGAGCGTGGTCAGGGTCCCCGACGGTGATATTATTGATGCACCGCTTAATCGCGGCGACGAGTGGTTCGAACACCGGACGCTGCACGACCACCCGCTCGGTGGACATGCAGATCTGACCGGAGAATAGGAGTGCACCAAATACGATGGACTTCGCCGCCTGCTCAATGTCGGCGTCCGCGAGGACCTACAACACGCGCTGGATGTCAGTGCCGCGAGTAATAGGGCAGTGATGGTCACACGGACCACCGCGGCTGCCTTTCCACCGCACTCGAAGACACATGACTTGAGATGCTTGGCGGCCTCGCCGGCGAGGATTCTCCCGACACGGTCGCTTCCAGTGAACTTGTCGAACGCACACGTCGGAAAGTATCGAAGAGAAGGCTCAAAGTACGCACTGCGATCTTTCTGACTGCCGGATGGGCAATTATCTCCGAGGTGAGCGAAGGAGTGCTCTCCACGGACATAGGCAAAAAGTTAAGAACGCCAGCAGGAAGCCCAGCCTGGAGCTAGAATCAGCCTGGTCATTACCCCGTTCTCAGGTAAGTTTACGGACATCGTGCAGAGCGTCTACAATGAGGGAGGAAGTGTATGGGCAGACTTCCGAGGGGCGAACCACGACGGTGTTGCCACAAATAAGTGGAAGAGCCACAGACACGATCATTAGCGGAATCGGACCATTCCACGGTACCACCGAGTACCTGCAGTTCCGGTCAGCGCCGTGGAGGTAATGGAGAAGTAATAACGAGCAGCTAGGAAGCACGCACACTACCCCGAGCGCGCGCCGCTGTACGAATACTTGTCCACCGGGGATGGCGCTGGGAAGTGTTTCGCCTTTTATCTCGTTCGCCAAGCACGCGTAGTCCATGAGTACGTTGGCACTATAGTGATTAAAGAGAACCTGCGACTCCGGCATGGCCACCTCGCTGCGCATCGGAGCTGCCACCTTCTTCTGCCACTCCTCTGACTGCATCGTAGCTAAGGCACGAAGCAGAATCTGCCGACGGGCGTTGGATGGGGTGTCTTCCCACGCGGGGAACGCTCGCTGGGCGGCTTCGATGGCAGCTCGGCAATCGTCGGAGGACGCAGATGCAGAGATCGAAGCGAGCACACCCGTATGAGGGTTACGGACCTCGAAAGTCGCACCGGTGCTTGCAGGGCGACGCTTGCCGTTAATAAGCAGAGGAGTGAATGGGACGTTGGACATGATGAGCGCTACGGGGGGTGGGGGAGTGAGTGTGATTGTTGTTAGGATAATACACAGGCTTGCTGGCTTATATAGGCCATGTTCTATATGATACAAAGTTAAGGAATAGGTAAGTACAGTATGGTCCCATGATGTGCTTCTGGAGTGAAGTGGAATTATTTGTGAGAAGCAACTCACCCAAACAGAAAATGTATACTGCACACTGGCATTACAGTAAAGGCAAGGACGAACCTTGCTGGCCCCAGTAAATGGTCAGTGCCGTTGGTACTGTAAGTCATGATTGGCCACATCAAGCTCAAGCATGCTTCCAGATCATTTCCGAGTCGGCGAATTTCCGAGTCGGCGGCAGGGTAAGGTAACTGGTAACCGGCCTGTAGCCTCTCATCCTTGCTCTCATTACCTCTCATCAGAATGCTCAATTTGTAACTTGAATACGATGTGTTATTGTAGGCCATCAGTAAGTTGGAAAATTAGATACCGGGTTTTTGCTGGTTTTTGCTGGTTTCCAAGTTTCCGAGAACTTGAAAACCTAAATAGTTTACGAAGAAGGAATAAAATGCGTCATGGTGGGAAAAATCATTGGGAATTCTGGTGCCACCACGTCATTGGTAGCTCTCACATTTGATCGAATTTGATCATTTGCCCTTCCACATAGCTTCTACGACACCTTCGTGTCTAATTCCCATTAGATATTGTATAGTATCCATACACAAATCCGAAGTTACGTATGCTCCAGCAGGTTTCCTGGGTTCCCATCCTGGACCGTCCAGACAGGTTTCCGGGAAAATGGACCTACATTTCCAAGTGCCCGAGTTTCCGGGTTTCAGCTGGTTTTCGGTGGTTGCTCGAGTAGAGCAACCTCTGGAAACTGAGATGCACGATTACTAATGCCGTCGGCGTAGACTCAGGGATCCGGGAAAAACCTATGCCGTCCTGCACTGTCATTGTAGCCCTCACTGCTTTCTGGAGCTTCAAGAACGCATCGTAGCTACCACGGTCCCCGATTCTCACCATGTGCATAGTTACTGATGTGTGTCCCATCTTCTTATTATTTCCCCCTATTTTTTTCCCATGTATGACACCCCCATGCCTTCCGGCGTCCTAGAAAAATACCGTAAGATAGGTGAAAATGGGGTACCACCATGCGAAGGAGCGTAGGCGCGGTGGCCGGGGCTCAGGACTGCAGAGGTGGGTGACGATATCAACCCCCCATAAACTCCAGCGATGCTCGTGCTACGTCACTCATGGCCATGGGGCGGTGGCGGCGACGCAACGCCAGTCTCCATGCTGCCCCCACCGCATGGACCACGCTTGTGCCGCTGTAGGATGGCGAGCGCTGATGACCACACGAGCGATGAAGGAGGGAGCAGAAAGAACGAGCCTGTGAGATGTACGTAGACTTACGAGACCAGTTTGGTGTTGTCCCTTGGAAGGGACTTGAGTGAGGACTCGGAGGGTCGACCGTTTCCCGGGTAGGTTTGTGTAGAGTGCTGCGTGCCTTAGCGCAGCAGATGGGCAGGAGAAGCAGATTTAGAGGTACCCACGGCATGAGGAGAAGCAAAGGGTGATGGTGTGGGGCGAGTGAAGGAAAGGTGGGTGTAGCCGGGATAGGAGACATGCTTTCAGCGGTAGGATCGAGGGACAACGAAAGACGAGGCTGAAGCACTCTGCGGGATCGGAGCCCGACCATCTACTACGGAAAGCTTTACGGGCGTGCGGGTGATTGGGGGACACGGGAGTAGTGGACTAATGGGGAGGACGCGTGAGGGGACGAGGGACGATTGACTTACCGAGTGTAAGCTAAACAGGAATGGCGATACAAAAGGTGCTCGCCTGCAAGGTGAGTTGCACAAAGCAACGACGCTTTCTTAGTGTCACCGGGAAAGGAGTTGGGAAGTTCGTGGAAAGGGATTTCGACGAGAGTGATCTGGCCGCCGAAACACGCCTCGAGGAGCAACTCACATATCGGGACATCCATTCCATGGCAGGGCCGTTCCAATTAAGCCTTTAAGCGTCGGTGTTGACCCCTTAATGGGAGCGTGCCTCGGAGGAGCAGTGAGGAGACTATTTGGCAGACCAGGGGAGGTGGGTAGACGTGCAAAGGTGCGCAGAACTGAAAGAGTGCGTACTGCGCTCATGTAGTGAGCGTGGCAGCGCGACCTACTCCCAGGGCGAGCATACATTGGTGATAGTGATGGCCACGGAAAGGGGTACGCTAGCGAAATAAGACTGAGACGGTGTGATCACGACACGAAGAACAGTGTCGAGGTCTTGCACTTTGTATATCATGGCGCATGTGACTGACGGTGAACGTGCCCTGCTGTGTACGTACACCACTCGGGTTGGGACACTCTGCTCTGCCTCAACGGCCTCAACAGAGATATCCACCTGCGCAGAGCACTACACACCTTGACACCTTGCTTGTTTGTGATCTCACGTCATATGCAGGGGGGAATTACCTAACATTCTGTGAATCGTAAACATGGACAAAATGAATCTCGTTACCTAACACTCTGTAAATCATGGTCGAACTTGCGCCACCACACTATACATACGGCAATTAATAAATTCCTTATCACGTACCCGTCCTCCGTTCTCCCTGTAGAGCACGTGGCCCTTCCTGACATGCGGTCTCCGATGTCAGGTAAGTGGGCTGCATCTGCGCGGTGTTCTTCGGGCAACTGGCATGCAGCCTCCTCCAATTTCGCGCGAGATACGCGCTCAACGTCTCGCTCGCTTTGTCCTTTGCGGCTTTGATTGAGCGCGTCTTGTCCCAGTGTTACAAACTTGGTGAGGCGATCTATTGCTTTCTCCCCTCCCACGCCCATTGAAACGCGCCCACCGCAATCCCATGGAATTAAACGTTAACACGTGAAACACAGTTACTTTCACCAGCGCTGCGGCTCCTCGACAACACACGACCTCCGAGCACTGTCCGAGCACGTTCATCTCGCACCAACCCGTGAAGAGTTAGGACGAATGGTGCGACTTTGCAAACAAATAGTATCCATTCACACAGCGTACACCTCCTTTTGCCATGTCAGTCAAACCATATTTCTTACAAATGAATGAACGCTCCCTCTCCTGTGTATTTGTAACCACACCACCTCGGTCGGCTTCTACTGTCCATTATCCTCAATTTAAACTCAGTTAATGCACGCCTCCACAATTTCCGATTCACACTCCACATTATCTCTCGGAGCAAGCAGGGTTTCGGTCGACAAAGTGGACACCTAGTGAGAAAAGAGAACGATATGCGAATTTGAGCGGAGAAATGTGCGCCAATGCATGATGGCCAACCACGTGACCACGTCTACAGACGGACAGCAACTTGAAGGGACTACACCTCCAACTGTACTGAACTCATGTATGCAGAGACCTTTTTTTTTGGGGGGGGGGATGGGTTCTCCACAACACGGGAGAAGTTGAGCGAGCATGAGGTCCCTTCAGAAGGAACTAGGCGTAGTTCATCTTCGGGCCGTTAATGTTATCCAAGCTTTTACCTACCGCTTCCGACTCGGAGTCATCTGTTCTAGAACTAGGATCAGAAGCAAAGCGGCCACTTTCCAGTCCTGTGGCACTGATTGCGAAAGATGGCAACGTAACCCTCGGGCTATAGGTTCTTGAACGTTGAACGTTGAACCGTACCACGCCTTCCTTTTCCGGTAACCACCAACACAAAAAAATCGCGTCGCGTCATAACCGTCTCCGCATTGTAAGCCTGCAGTTGTCTTTGAAGCTGCCAGTGGTGTAGAAGGACGAGGTGTGATTTCTATGTCGTCCTCAGGTTCCTGAGGGGCATGATCCACAGCTACAGATGCAGGAGTTGTAGAAACCACAGGAGCATCAGCAAGCTCTGGGAAAACAGTGTTCAAAGCTGTGACGCTGTCGGTCTCAGGCTGCAATGATGCATCCTCAAGTGGAGTTGTAATGACACGACGGAGAGAGGGGAGTGTGAGCTTTAGAGACGGCTGGGGAGCTTCTGCACTGTTCTTATGCTTTGGACGAGGTTTTGGCCTGTTCGACATGGCCGCAGCGGGAGAAGCAATCAGGCCCACAGAAACCAGGGCAGCCATTGCAAAGGTCCACATATATTCAGAGACGTCCTACACTGTGGACTCAAACCTATGCCATTTGATGCACATTTTTAGGGCAATTCCAATGGTGATAATTTTGTAGCTATACAGTAGGAATTGAGAGAGATATTACACAAAAGCTAGGCATAACCCACCTTCAATGACTGAACCGACGCCCACCACCTTTTCATCGACTTGCTCTACTTTCACATAGACATCCTGTAGCCTCTTATTGACGCCCTCCACCTTGTCGTCAATGCCGCG
>Ga0137385_10001856_pt1 | contig 17845 bp, 22 predicted proteins | sample SagtaG_FD_104921 | JGI IMG/M metagenome (GOLD analysis project Ga0137385, IMG submission 104921) | Vadose zone soil microbial communities from Sagehorn Ranch, Mendocino, California, USA - Sage2_R_80_16 metaG | ecosystem: Environmental > Terrestrial > Soil > Vadose zone | place: USA: California... | reverse complement strand
GCTGAGGGGGAGTGTTGGATCCCATGTTTGTGGTTTGGCATGTATAAACAACGTGTGTACATATACCCAAGGAGTTTACCCAAGAATAAATATCACATCTATTCCCAACAACACTTTATCTCCAGGCAAGGGAGTTCCAAACTTTACATCTACTGCATTCCATCTGCAAACTGATGGCAAGACCGAGCGAGTCAATCAAGAGCTCGAGCAGCACCTCTGTGTTTTCTGCAATTTCCAGCAAGATAATTGGGCAGAGTTGATCCCATTTATGGAGTTTGCGCACAATGTTCAGCAACACAGCGCTACCAAGAAATCCCCCTTTAAAGTGTGGTATGGGTACAAGCCAGAGTTCATTCCTCCCATCCACTTCTCAACAAGGATCCTGGCAGCTGAAGATAGGCTGAACACCCTGAACCAAATCCGCAGTGAAGTTACCTCAGCACTGAAGGTAGCAGCAGAAGTTATGAGAAATTCCAAGTCACCCACCATGTTCCAAGAATTCAAGATAGGAGACTTAGTCTGGTTGGAAGGGACCAACATCCACACCACGCATCCCAAAGCTAAGCTAGCCCTGAGACAACATGGGCCTTTCCAGATCCTATCTACCTGGGGAGTTAACTGTAAACTCCAACTGCCAAAGAGCTGGCACATCCATCCAGTCTTCCACAATTCCTTGATCTCCCCATATCACGAAAACACCACCCATGGACCAAACTTCACCTGACCCCCTCCCAAGATCGTCCTAGGGGAAGATGAACACTATGAAGTTGAGAAGGTCCTGCATTCCAAGGTATCCCCAAATTGTAAAGGGATACTGTACCTGATCAAGTGGAAGGGATATCCCAAGTCTGAAAATTCCTGGTTGCCTGCCTCCAAAATGACCCACTCCCAAGCCCTGGTCCAAAAGTTCCACAAGGACCACCCCCATGCCCCTAAACCCAAATCACTCAGTGCTGATGGTGCAGCACAGTGTTAAAAAGGGGATACTGTCATGAACGTACAAACTCGGGTCATAACTCAGGCATCTAAGTCGGTCCATGCCGGACCAGACTTATGTAATCACCTTCCTAAAGAGGAAATCCGAAAGCGGAGTTTGAATTCTGTACTCCGACGATCACGTGATGGGTCACGTGGTTTCCCTGTGTTTATCAAGTCACATGTCAGGACACATGCAGAGTCAAGTCATACCATCCCATGGATTTATCCTATTGGACTGTGGAGCAGTCACACCACAATGGCATAATTGACTGCGGGGCAGTCATACCATTCTCCCAGTGTTATTCTGATTGGTCGACAGAGTTGTACCACTTTCCTTGTGTTATTCTGATTGGCCAACTGGATCATGCCACTCTTACATGTTATTCCCATTGGACACTATTCTTAGATATCTCTTAAATGTTCCTTTCCGCAGTATTCTGCAGCACCCAACAGGTGGCCCTAAGCCTGCCCTAAACCTTACGCACGGACCACCCCTCTACATATATAAGCTAGTGCAATACAACGGACAGTCCCTCAGACTGTCCACCTTGTGACATCCTCCTGCTTGCCCCTACACCCAGCTTGCCAGTAGCGAGTGCCCCTCCCATCTGAGCACCACTCACCCTCGGTTGCAACCGAGTTCTGTTGTAGCACCAAGCAGCTCCCCTCCAAGTCTTCTCTGCTCCCCACCGAGTCCTCCAAGCCCACAGTCTTCTGACCCCCGTCGTGCCTCTACTGTCAAGCGACAGTGAGTCATCACACCCTCTTCCCCTCCAGGAGGTGGAGGTGGTGGAGGAGTTCCCACTCCCCCCCCAGGAGGTGGAGGCAGTGGTGGAGGCAGAGGAGGTGCCACTGGAGGACCACCACACGCCAATGGAAGATTGGAGGGAAACCCCCCCTTCGAATTCACCGGCGACAGAGAAAGAAGCAAGCTTTTATGCTGGCCTTTCAAATCTACCACAGAATGAACCCCAATGCGGATGTTATGACCAACCCATACCAACGCACCATGACCTTCCTCTCCTACATCAGAGGACCACTCATTGATGATTGGGTACAGGAACAAGCCCAATGGTTGGTTGACCAAACAACTGCAGGGGTCTTACAAACCAAAGAAAATCTGTGGCGAACAATCGATACAAGATTTAGACAAGTGTATACAGACACTGCTGAAAGTGCTAAAGCCCAACATGAACTCAAAAGTCTACACATGACTAAAGATAACCTTGACAACTTCATATCATGGTTCCAAAGCCTGGCCAATAAAGCAGGGTATGACCTAGACCAACGAGTCACCCTCGACCTATTCCAGAACAGACTCCCTAATAACCTAGTATGGAATTGTGTCAAATTTGACCACCCCTACGATTGGGCCAGCTGGACCAATTCGGCACACCAACAACATGAGGAATATATTCAACTGAGCAATCAACTCAAGGGCAATAAAGTAATGGGAGGAACAAGGGAACAATGGACAAACGCACTTACTTGTCGCTGAGATCCAAACGCTATGGATATTGGACGAACAAGGGCATGCACAACTATGACCAAGGATGAAAAAACCAAGCGAATCAAGGAAGGAAAATGCTTTCGATACAATCAAAAAGGACATATCTCACGATTTTGCCCCCAAAAGAGCAATAGAATCACCAAAGCATCCACATCTTCATCCCCATCCAACAATGCAGTCATTGCTACTGCCACCATATCCTCCAACAAAGCCCTATCTGCAGACCAAAAAGCAGAAATATTCCTGACACAGCTCTACAATGAGAGCAACAAAGTCTGCACTCATTTCACCAATATCATGTTTGACAAGAAAGAGGATTTTCCTCATGCCTGAGGCCCATGGCTGGGGCTAGGGCATTAAAGATTAGCGTGTATAGTAGCAAATACCGATCTATGCAAATTCCAGTACTATTCAAATCCACACATGCTACAGCCAAAAGAGAAGTGTTAGCCGACTCAGGAGCCACTGACAATTTTATCAATATCCAATTACTTAAACGTCTCCAAATCTCCTATCTCCCAGTGGACAAACCAATTAAAATCTGGAATGTAGATGGAACATTAAACCAAGACAGTAACATTACACATTATACCAATCTCCAAGTCCGAACTGGAAAAGAAGTTCACGTACTATGATTTCTTATCACAAATTTGGGAAAAGACAAAGTAATCCTAGGATACCCATGGTTCACCGCTTTCAAACCAAAAATCTGGTGGAGAGAGGCAACACTAGAAGAAGAATATCAACCAGTGGTCATTTCAACAATAAATATCCACCAAGAAACAATTGAGTCAGCAATTTGGGCTCTAGAAACATACAAATTAGACGAAGAAGCCTGGGAACAACTCCTAGATGAAGAAAATGAACCCTTTGTTGCCATCTGAAAAACAACAACCATGTCAGAATTGGCACAAAAGGCAATGGATCATACAAAGAAAACCTTTGAACAAATGGTACTGGCACCATATCACCGACACCGAAAAGTATTCAGCAAAGAGGCATCCCATTGATTCCCACCAAAAAGACCATGGGACCATGCTATTGATCTACTCCTGGATTCCCCAAAAACTCTTGATTGCAAAGTCTATCCACTGGCCCTCACAGAAGGAGAAGCTCTTACCAAGTTCCTCAGTGAACAATTGAAGAAGGGATATATTAGACCATCCAAATCCCCTTATGCTTCTTCCTTCTTCTTTATCAAAAAGAAAAGTGGAGAGTTACGACCAGTACAAGACTACCGCAAATTAAATGAGCTAACCATTAAAAACCGCTATCCACTACCCCTGATTCCAGAGATAATCGACAAAGTACGAGACACCAGGTTATTCACCAAACTGGATGTATGCTGGGGTTATAACAATGTCCAAATTAAAGAAGGAGACAAGTGGAAAGCAGCTTTTAAAGCAAATCAAGGGTTATACAAACCAAGTGTTATGTTCTTCAGGCTCACAAACTCACCAAGTACCTTCCAAACAATGATGGACACCATTTTCTGCGATTTAATACTTACCAACAAAGTAATTGTCTATATGGATGACATACTTATCGCCACCATCTCTGATTCACATCACCATTGCAAGATCATCCATCAAGTACTCTATCGACTCGAACAACATGACTTATATCTCAAACCAGAAAAATGTTCATTCAAAACCCTAGAAGTGGAATATCTCAGAGTCATTATCAGTCATGGCAAAATACGCATGGACCCAGTCAAAACTCAAGGAGTAGAAATGTGGGAAGCTCCAACAAACCTCACGGAAGCACAAGGTTTCGTAGGATTCCTCAACTTCTACAGACAGTTCATAAAAGGATTCTCCAAGTTAGCATGACCCCTTCATGACCTCACAAAGAAGGGAGTCACATGGAGATGGACTCAGACAGAACAAGACACGTTCGAAGCATTGAAAGCAGCAGTAGCAAAAGAGCCAGTACTCCTATTCCCAAAGATGAACGAACCATTCAAAATGGAAGTAGACGCATCAGCCATCGTGATTGGTGCCATCCTAAATCAAAAGGGGGAAGACCACAAGATGCATCCTGTTGCTTACTATTCGGAATCATTCTCTGCTACAGAACAAAACTATGATGTCTATAACCAAGAGTTACTGGCCGTCATAAAATCCCTACATCAATGGAGGACCTATCTACTAGGATCCCCCCACAAGATCACGATATACATGGATCATTCCAACTTACAATATTGGAAAGAACCCCGAAAGATCAATTGACAAGTAGCAAGAGAATTTCAAGAACTATCAGAATATAACTTTATACTCAAGCATATTCTGGGAACTAGCAACACCAGAGCGGATGCATTATCATGGCAAACAAATCAAAATGAAGGAAAAGAGGACAATAATGACATAATCATCCTTCCCATGAACATATTCACCAACGCAACCTACACGTTGCTCAATGATGTAGACATGCTATGCTGACAAGAACAATCCAAACGCCAAAGCAAAATTGCATCATGGATAGATCACCACAACTTACAACAACATGATCAACTTTGGTGGAAGAACGACACCCTCGTTGTTGTGGGAAACAACAATCTTAAACAGGGGGTAATTCAATCATTTCACAATCCACCAAGCATGGGACACCTGGGAATTGCAAATACCTATGCTTTGATCCGACGAGACTATTGGTGGCCAAACATGAAATGGGAGGTTGAAGAATATGTCAAAGGCTGTGCACTATGCCAAGCCAATAAAATCAACACTCATCAAATAAAGCCACACCTCGTCCCAATTACCACCAATGTTGATGCAGAACTGTTTGAAGTAATTGCTATGGACTTCATTGTTAAATTACCAAGGTCCCAGGGATACGACACCATCCTAACAATTACCAACCATGATTGCAGTAAAGCAGCGATCTTTATTCCTTGCAACAAAACAATCACCACAGAAGGAGTGGTCAAACTCATAATCAAACATGTATTCCCACATTATGGTTTCCCACGACGAATCATCTCCGATAGAGACACACGTTTCATGTCCCTATTTATGAAACACTTCTATCAGAAGACAGGAACAAAATAAAATGTGTCCACAGCCTACCACCCTCAAACAGATGGGCAATCCGAAAGATCAAACCAATGACTAGAACAATACTTATGCCATATCTGCAACTTGCAACAAGATAATTGGGCAGAAGCACTGCCTCTAGCCCAATATGCACACAATGCATGGCCCAATGCAACAACAAAAGAAACTCCATTCTCACTAATCATGGGATGGATGCCAAGAGTCAACTGGACTAATGCGCCATCCACAGCACCATCAGCAGATTGAAGAATGGAAGAACTTCTGATCAGAAGACAACACGCACAAGATAGCATCAAACATGCACAAGGATTGATGGCTCAAAGAGGAAACTCCAAGTTCATGCCCTATGAACAAGGAACAAGAGTCTGGCTGGAAGGGGTAAACTTACGAACCCTTTACCCTACATCAAAACTTGCCCCTAAACGATACGGACCATTCTGAATCAAACGGGTCTTATCAGATGTCATGTACAAACTAGAACTTCCACCGCAATGGAAAATCCATCCAGTATTCCATGCCAACCTCCTAACCCCATATAAGGAGACAGCAATACATGGAACAAACTATACCCGACCACCACCAGACCTTATTGAGGGAGAAGCCAAATACGAAGTAGAACAAATACTCGACGCACATCGAAGAGGCCAAGGGTGCAAGACACATTACTATGTTAAGTGGAAAGGTTTTCCCATTAGTGACAGTACGTGGGAGCCTCTGGAACATCTTAAACACACCCAAGACCTTATCACCAACTTCTATCACCTACATCCTATGGCCGATGGGGTGCCAAAAGATGTATAAAAAGACCCCCTCATTGACGAAGAACTGACATCTCCCCTTTACCCACTACCATCATGACTACTCCCACTCTCTCCCCTACGACCACGACCGTCGAACTCACTGCAGTAGAAATAATTGAGGAGGCTATAACCAACCACCTCAACTTGAGGACGCTGCCTCCTTCTCCACAACTGACACTCCCCCTGTGTAATGCCACAGCCGGCGTTATCGTGCGACGTGTGTGGTGTTTCGTTCAAGTGTGAAGTCTTATCAGGACTTCAGTACAGTGATGAATAAGATCGTGGGAGCAGAGCTCAACCCGATATAGCGGAAGGTCTCTTCTATGTGGGACACAGATCGTATGTTGTCTGTCGGCGAGAGGCAAAGCAAAGGCCCTCTATCGCACCCTTAGGGAGGGCAAAGGATGACTATCCCCGAGACTGTGGATCGAATGCTGTGATTGAAAGAGATATCGAATCTACCGTACAAGCTAGGTAGACTATGGTTTATATAGTACAGGCCGGTGTTTGTCAGAGACAAACACATGACGCGATCCAACTATCGGGATCCTAGGAATGATGTCATAGTATCGTACATGAGTAAGCGTGCGTCATAGTGACGTCGTAATGATGTCATATGGAACGATCAGTCAGCCACTACGTCATAGATCAGTCAGCAGTCCATAAGTATGATGAGTCATGGGGGCGGCATGTAATGCAATGGAGTGGAATAACATAGAAGGAGAAGAAACATGTCCGGAATCATAACATTACCCCCCATTTAGATCTGAAGTTGGCCCGACTTCAACTCTCCCTGTCGCCATAGAGCTCAATGTCTACCTCTTCGTTGATGGGGTCTTCGTTGTCAACCGGTGGGCAGTGATGGGCGCACATGAATCCCAGCGGTCCTCGTCTTCCGCATGCACGACATTGCTCACGCGTGGGGCAATCGACCTCCTTGTGTCCGGGGTTGTTGCGTAGACACTTACCGCACCACATCGGTATGTTCTCCTTCTGCTCCAATGCCTCCGCTACCGTACGTTCTCCACGCGGGACCTCGATTTTGAGCCTCTTGAAGAGGCACTTGTTGGACCAGTGCGTGTAGCTCCCGCACCAGTTGCACTTCTTTGGTCCCCTGCGCTGGGGGCAGCGTCTCCATTTGTGGTTGGGGCTGTCGCACTGCCAACAGAGACTAGAGTGTGGGGTGTCGTTGAGTCGCGGCATCTCGAGGGGTCCCCTTGCCCTAAGTCCTAGGGGCGCGTCTGACAGTGAACGCGTCGGCCCTGTGATCATACTGGCGTAGGCGTTAGCGAGGGTCTGATAGAGACCCGCCCTCTCCATCTGATCTTGGATGGCCCCAATCGTCTGCTCGACATCGAACCTCGCACCCTGAAGTCAGGTCTCCTGCTGTTGGAGATCGTCGAGCTGCTTCTCAATTTTGATTTGCAGCTCAAGCTTCTCGCGAAGCTGCGACACCTCCGCGTCAATGTGTGGATCCTCCAGGTGTCGGAGCGTCTTGTCGATGGTGTAAGCCCGTGGGTTCTCACTTGAGAACTGAAGGATCTGCAAGTTGGTAAGTGGGATGGGTAGGTGTGTCGGATTGGGAGTGGAGAGGTAGACGGGGGTGGCGTAAATGGGTTTGTCTCATCCCATCGTTCCGACGACCTCCTGACCCCTGTTACGGTAGTAGATATAGGGGGCTATTATTTGGGTGGCGTGGTACAAGTCGTCTGTTTGGATGAGAAGGGGGTAGTAGCGGAATGAGGATGGGTGGTTGGGAAAGAAGGGGAGACCGGGGTCATCGTCGGTGGGCTGTTTGGCGACTCTGTGGTAGTCGATGGGTTCCTCGACTTCTTCTACGTGGGTGGCGGTGGTCTGGTCGATAAGATTGAGGAATCTGTCCTCCACCATTTCTCTTATCATGTCGGCGGACGGAATCATGACTGGCGGCAGGGTGACTGCTGTCTCCTCGACCGCTGTTCAGGTACTCGTTGGAGAGGAAATATGTGCCCTGCGAGCTTCGTCAGCGAGGACAGCATTTTGATATGCCCCCCATTCGCCTACACTGTCAGTCGCATCGCTGTGGTAGGATGTCATATTTTATGAGAGGGTTGCGTGGTAGAGGGAAGTGGGAAATGGGAAGAGGGGAGTGAGGTCTCTTCACCTTGTAAGGCTCCCTTTTTATGCTTTTCGAGGTGCTCCTTCTGCATCGGGGTATCGGCAATAGAAGTCGGCGATGAGTTCTGGGGTGTGTTTCAGGTGCTCCACAGGTTCCCAGGTGCTGTCACTTGTGGGGAATCCCTTCCACTTGATTAGATAGTGGAGTTTGCGCCCTCATCCTTGTCGGCATGCCTTTTGGACTTCTTCGACTTCGTATTCTTCTTCTCCATCGATAAGGTCTGGTGTTGGTCAGGTATAGTTCAGTCCATGTAGCGCCATCTCCTTATAGGGTGTCAGGAGGTTCGCATGAATCACCAGGTGTATCTTCCATTGAGGCGGCAACTCTAGCTCGTACGAAACATCCGATAAGACCCTTTTGATGGGAAATGGTCCATATCGTTTCGGAGCTAACTTTGATGTGGGGTAATGAGTGCGTAGATTAACCCCTTTGAGCCAGACCAGTGCCCCTGTCTTGTAGGGCGTAAATTTGGTCTTGCCTCATTCCGCCATCAGGCGTTGGGCGTGCTTGATGCATTCTTGTGCCTTGTCCCTGGCTTCTTTCATCTCGAGTAGTCTTTGGTCTATGGATGGTGTCTTCATTGTCCTTTCCCCCCACATCGTTCTCGGCTCGCTTCCCATGAGCAATTTGAAAGGTGAGCTTTTTGTAGTTGCGTTGGGCCAGGAGTTGTGTGCGAACTGCACTATAGGCATGAGGTCTGCCCAGTTATCTTGTTGCGTGTTGCTCCAGTGCCGTAGGTATTGCTCAAGCCACTGATTGCTCCTTTCAGACTGTCCGTCTGTTTGTGGGTGGTATGCTGACAATATGTTTTGTTTGATCCCCAGTGTTTCACAGAGTGTTCTTGTGAACTTGGATATAAATTGCGTTCCTCTGTCGGTGATGAGTCATTTGGGGATGCCATAATGAGGGTATACATGTTGAAGGTATATTTTGGCGAGTCCTTCTGAGGTGATGGTTTCATTACAGGGAATGAATATCGCAGCCTTGGTGCAGTTGTGGTCCGTGATCGTAAGTATGGAGTCGTAGCCGTTCGATGGGGGTAATTTCGTGATGAAGTCCATCATGACCACCTCGAATGGTTGTGCTTCAGGGTTGGTTGTTATTGGGAATAGGTGTGGTTTTTGATGGTGAGTGTTTATTTTGTCTGCTTGGCATACGGCGCATCCTTTGACATAGTCTTCGGTGTCTTGTCTAATGTTTGGCCACCAGTATTCCTGTTTCAATAGGTGGTAGGTGTTGGCGATTCCTGGGTGGCCATGGTAGGGAGGGTTGTGAAAACTGGAAATCACCCCCCACTTAAGGTTGTTGCCACCGGCAACAACTAATGCCATATCCTTCCACCATGTGTGGTGTTCGTATCATAGTTGATGTGAGTTGGCCCATTGTTGGATTGTTTTCTTATGAGCCATGTTGCTTGCATTGACCCTCGACCGTATGTCGACTTCTTCTATCGGTTCTCCGCCTGCGAGTTTGATGAAGATGTCGTGGGGTAGGACAACAACGTCTTCGTTATCTCCCTCCCCCGTATCATAATCGCTTCTTCTTGATAGGGCGTCTGCTCTAGCGTTCTTTGTTCCGGCTATGTGTTTTAGCACAAAACTATATTCGGATAGTTCCTGGAACTCTCTTGCTACCCTTCGGCTGATCTTCTGTGGCTCCTTCCAATATAGCAGATTTGCGTGGTCGGTGTGGATGACAACTTGGTGGGGTGCTCCTGCGAGGTACATTTGCCAATGCCGTAGGGACTTGACTATGGCAAGGAGCTCCCGGTCATATATGTCGTAATTTCGTTCTGCTTCGGATAGCATTTCTGAGAAGTATGCCACCGGGTGCCATCTGTTATGGATCGAACCGAGACTCTTACTCACCAGTTGTGACTATGGCGTAAGAGGTACTTAGTCACAGACACTTACATCAGTCAGCAGTGGAAGATCGTCGAAGGTCATGAAATGTTAGTAACACATGTGATACTTGTATGATAACCGATCTAGGAGGCACTTCAAAGCCCTCCTCACTTGTATATAAACCGCTAGTAGTAGACCAAGGCTCTCCAGCTTGGTCTTTCTGAATCGTCACTCTCATCCTCAGAAAGCTCTCTCTCTCTCCCCCTCTCTCTCTCTCTCTCTCTCTCTCTCTCTCTCTCTACCTCATCCGAAGCTTCATCTGTCGGATAAGATGTACCTCAAAGGAGAAGACTCTATAACAAGTATCCCGCATTCCTGGTTAGCTAAACCCGCGGGAACTAGGAAGAAGGGAACCATCGCGCGTATCAAGGAATGCTGCCTAGCATCCGCATATCACTCGGGAGTGATTGCCATATCGCTGAGTATCCCTAGTGAGACAGCCGTGTCATTTACCTAAGTCAGGTAGACGTACAGTGACTACGTAACATTAAGACCAAGCTCCCATCATGGTGCGTCTCACTACCAGAGATCACTGGGTGTTCCAACCCTACTCTATTGAAAGCCGAGGACACCGCAACGTCCCCACAAGATACCTTAAAGCAGCAAGGTGGAGGACCATTGGAGAAAGCACGGGCTACTACGTTGACATACCCACGAGACCCTCCAAACATTACCCTGTTGAGTTCAACTTCCCTCACTTCTGCTGGTGCGAAGTTACTTGGAGTGTGTTCCATCAGTGTTGGAACATCGTAAGGCCTGCAGGAGACGAATACCAGTGTGATATATTCGAAGACGAAGTAATCAACAACAAAAATCAAGGACCAATTGACGGACAGGAAGACGAAGATAACAACAGTATCCTTCTCAACCCGAGAACCCCAGCACCGTCAACAACCGAAGGTAGTGAAGGGGGCGACTCAGAGCAAGAATCGGCAACCACGGGAGAACCCAGGAATACAACGGAAGAAAGCCAATTGGCGGCATTAGCTGAGTCCATTCATATCAACCCCCCAGAGATGACCACAGTCACAGAACGTGTTCACGAGCGCATTGCGCAAATAGAAAACCCTGTCATAAACCCACACACTGGACATGTACAAGGACTAGAACAAGTCAACAATGCAGACAAAGTGGCCCTACGAAGAGCGATAGGGCCAGATCAACCAGACCCACCAAGTGGAGCGGAAGGATACTTACACCATGACCTCCCTCCACAAAACCCAGGAAGAGGACCCCCCGGCAGTGGAGGATTCCCCAGCGGCAGAGGATTCCCTGGTGGAGGAGGATTTCCTGGCGGCGGAGGATTCCCGGGCGGAGGAGGACCCCCCAGAGGAGGACCCCCCAGAGGAGGACCACCTCCAGGAGCACAAGTGCCACAACCCTCGGGCAAATTCGTAGGGGACCCCCCCATAGTATTCGACGGAACCAGAAAGAACACCCAAATGTTCACCAATCAGTGGGACCTGTACTGGGGAGTCAACAATGACAACCCCCTATTAGCAAATCCCTATCGAAGAGCTATGTTCTTTCTCACCTATATCAAAGGATCACTTGTCAATGAATGGGTCGTAACCGTTAGCAGATGGCTTAATCGCCAACTACAAGGAGGAATCCTCACTACCGACGAAAGACTGTGGGGAGAAGTAGCTTGCTCATTCACTCAAAGATTCGCCAACAACATGGAAAAAGAAGAAGCACAAGCTCAGCTAAGGCGAGGCATAAAAATGAAAGGAGACATTGACGCATACATGGCTCAATTTGAAGAGTTAGCACAGATGGCTGGCTATCGCCTAGACGAACCACAAACAATCGACACTTTCACGGTGGGATTGCCCCTCAATTTATACTTAAAAACCTTCGAACTCGATCAACCAAGGACCTACCAGCAATGGAGAGAAGCGGTAGTAAAAAGACAACAACAATACGTCCACGCACAAGCCTGAATGGATGCCCACAAAAATAGCAATCCAAAACCACGAATCGGAGGATGGGCCCTGAGGGGACAACTGTCTCACCCAGATGCCATGGATACATCTGCCAGGAGAACCAGAGGAAGACTTGCAGGGTCGGAAGACATCAATTACCACGCACCCCCATACACACCCCGAGGAGGATTTATGCAATGAGGAAGGGGAGGGGGGCATCCGCGTCGAGACATAAGGGAAGTGGAATGTTACACATGTCACAAAAAGGGACATTTCAGTCGCAATTGTTCTCAGCACATCTGGAACCAGCCCAAAAGTCAAGGACGAGAGGCTATCGTTGATGATAGGAGCGAAGCAGACAAAAGTCTGCCTCCTCAAGAAAACCCACAAACTCACGCCCAACATTGGCTGCAAAGTGTAGCCGAAGAAGGAGACGACGTAAAGGACCTAGTATTGCGAGACTTACTAGGACGGGAGGATTTTCAAAATGCCTAAACCCGGCAGCCTGGGTGAGGGCAATTCATCAGCAAAATTCTGTAATAGTAACTACACGATTCCGATCTATGCGAATCCCTATTTCTATCAGAACTAGCTTGACAATGGCCGACATCAAAGGACTAGTAGACTCAGGAGCCACCGACTGCTTCATGAGTCCTACAATAGTCAAAAGGATGGGACTAGGGAGGCGACCCCTAGACAAACCCCGAAAAATATGGAATATCGATAACACCGAAAACAAAGATGGGTTGATCACTCATTACATCGACCTAACAGTACAAACACACGGAGTCCACAGAGACATGAGATTCCTCATAACCAACATTGGATGAGAAGACGTAGTCATGGGATATCCCTGGTTAGCCGCATACAAACCCAAGTTCAACTGGAAATATGCAACCATCGATGAAACAGCGCTACCCGTGGTACTACGATCCATAAACCCCTGAACAACCCAAAAATCGATCATCGCACAAACCAATAGCGAAAAAGAAGAAATAGTAGCAGTACTGGAGTCGCAATGTTCGATAAAAACAACGGCCACAGAACTTGCTATACAAGCACAGCAATATACAACAAAAAGGGAAGTACCAAAGGAGTATGAAGACTTCGCTAAAGTATTCAGCGAAGAAGAATCAAAAAGGTACCCTCCCAAAAGAGCATGGGATCACGCAATCAAATTCAAAAAGGATGCACCAGATGTGATCGATTGCAAAGTATACCCACAAACACAAGAGGAAGACAAGGCACTACAAAAGTTCCTTGCCGAAGAAGTTGAAAAGGGATACGTATGACCATCCAAATCACCCTATGCATCCCCCTTCTTCTACATCAAAACGAAAGACGGGAAGCTATGACCAGTACAAGACTACCGAAAAATCAATGCAGTCACCATACGCAATCAGTATCCGCTACCCCTCATCTCGGACCTTATATGAGACCTCAGTAATGCCCATATATATACAAAACTAGACATCAGGTGGGGATACAACAACATATGCATCAAGGAGGGGGACGAAGGCAAAGCGGCGTTTAAAACACGGTACGGACTCTTCAAACCCACAGTCATGTATTTCGGACTCACCAATTCCCCGGCAACATTCCAAACCATGATGAACTACATCTTCCGAGACACTATCCTCAAACACGAACTCCAGGGAACAACTATATGAGTATACATGGACGACATCGGCATTGCAACACGAACTGACATGAAAGGACATACGGCGGCCGTTTGAGACGTTCTTCAAGTGGCACGCAATCACGACCTCTACTTCAAACCCAAGAAATGCACGTTCCATGTGCCCTCCATGGATTACCTGGGGGTAATCCTTGAAAAGGGGGTGACACGCATTGACCCGGTAAAAATCGTGGGCATAGACACATGGCTGACGCCCAAAAACGTCACGGAAGTACAAAGGGCAGTGGGCTTTTTCAATTTTTACCGCCCTTTCATTAAAGGCTTCGCACACATCACACGTCCACTACATCGACTAACACGCAAAGATCAAGAATGGACGTGGGGGCACGACGAACAACAAGCCTTTGACAAACTTAAGAAGCTAGTCACAGAAGAACCCATCCTTGCACACCCAGACCTCACTCAACAGTTTGAAGTCGAAGTCGACACCTCGGGATACGCGACAGGGGCTACCCTACTACAACGAAAGGAAGATGGAAAGAAGCACCCCATTGGATACTTTTCAGCCACACTCAATGAAGCACAAAGAAACTACGACATATATGACCTTGAACTACTAGCAATAGTACTAGCCTTCAGGAATTGGCGCCCCCTGCTTGCAGGGTCCCTGCATAAAGTAGTCGTATACTTGGACCACCTCAACCTACAATACTGGAGGTCCCCCCAGAAGATATCCCAAAGAGTTGCCAGGGAAGTACTTGAATTATCTGAGTACAATTTCGAAATACGTCACATTGCAGGAAAAATGAATGGAAGAGCAGACGCACTCTCCAGAAGGCTGGACTACGACCAAGGAGAAGACGACAACCGTGACGTAGTGGTACTACCTGACAAACTATTCGTTAGAGCCAACACGGTAGAACAAGCCCCTCGGTTAATACAAATACTGACTGAGGAAGACACTCGTCCCGAAGATCCTATATACCAACAGGATGAAGATGTCCTCAAACTGTGGGTGGACGCCCATAGGCTTAAACGGATAGAAGGGACTTGGTACAAGGAAGGAAAGCGAGTGGTCACTGGAGGAATGCACAACAAACGCACCATCATTGAAGCGCATCACAAGGCACCAGTGTACGGACATCCCAGAATCAAAAGAACCGCACAACTCGTTGCCCGACAATACTGGTGGCCGCAACTCATAAAAGACGTCATGGACTATGTCAAAGGATGCGCCGAATGCCAAAGACACAAAGTCAACACCCAGCCAACGAGAGCACCTTTACAACCTATATTCCCCACGCCAGAAGCGATGCCCTTTGCCACCATCACCCTCGACTTCATCACCAAGTTACCCATATCTCAGGGGTACGATTCGATCCTCACAATAACAGATCATGACTGTTCAAAAGTGGTTATCCTCATCCCCTGTCACAAAGAGATAACAGCTGAAGGGGTGGCCAGACTTCTAATTAAGTACCTTTTTGTCCAGTTCGGACTACCCACAAAGATGATAAGCGACAGGGACACCAGATTCGCATCGAAACTCATGCAGGAGATGTGCAACATCATGGGAGTAAAGCAAAACATATCAACCGCTTATCACCCAAGAACGGACGGACAATCTGAACATTCTAATCAGTGGGTGGAACAGTACCTTCGATTCTACGTCAACGAACGACAAGATAACTGGTGCACTTATCTCCCAATGGTGGAATTCGCGCACAACTCGTGGCCCCATGAGATAACAAGGAAGTCACCCTTCGAACTACTTATGGGATATAACCCTCGTGCTGATTGGATCGATAGGCCATCACCGATACCCCAAGTGGCCTTGAGGCTCCAACAATTCAAAGAAGCAAGGGCGCAGGCCCAGGAACTGATGGTCAAAGCTTAGAACCTGTGGATCAAACATAAAGATATGCCCAGACATAAGATAGGGGACCTCGTGTGGCTAGAAGGACGCCACTTAAGGACAAACCAACCCATGGCCAAACTAGCACCTAGGAGGCATGGCCCTTTTAAGATTACTCAGGTGATGTCTGCCATCAATTATCGTCTCGAACTTTCCACGCAGTGGAGCATACACCCAGTTTTCCACACTGATCTTCTCACACCTTATCACAAGACCCCAACACATGGCCCAAACTACGAGCGCCTGCCACCAGATCTAGTAGACGGATCAGAAGAATACGAAGTCGAGAAGATTCTGGACCTTCGGCACTTCGGCAGAAGGCGCAAACTACAATACCTGGTGAAATGGAAGGGATATCCCAACTTGGATAACCAGTGGGTCAACAAAGAAGACATATTTGCGGAAGATGCGATAAGGGAGTTTGAAGAATCCAACTCCGCCACAATCGCACATAAAAGAAGGAGACGGAAAGCTCGAAACAACATTCCCCATTCCTCTGCCAAGTCTTCATCCACTTTACCACTCCCGCACATGTCCAACTACTATGCCGGCTCCCCAACCAGGATCTTCGCCGCAGAGCTCGACGAAGGCCTTATCACTCTTGAGCAGGCTAGGACCATCTGCACAGAATGAGCAGCAGCAGGACCCATCACAGAAGATGAAAGGGTTGCCTTGGTGGGAAGATTCCCAGACCCAACGGAGGAGGCAATGCCCTCTCATGCACTATCACCCGCTATGTACAACCTGCAAGACCCTGATACCGGAGTACTGTATACTGGGCGACCCATCAGCGGAGCAGAAGTCAATCGACTTCTCGACACTCTCCCAAGCCGTCAAGAAGCCAGCCAACCCTTGCCCATGCCTCCAAGGATACAGGCTACAAATGGAGTTGAAGACACGACAAATGTGGAAGTCATGGAGGGACGAGCAGTCCGCGCAAGCCACAGCAGAGAGGCGAGAGAGGCGGCAAGTGAGGGCACAACAGCTGCAGGAGACCCGGGACCAGCGGACGAAGATGATGAACAAAGGGATCACTATCCAGCTGAGCATACCCATATCTCCTATGGCCAAATCGCTAACGACACACCCCATGCCCAAACTATGGAAGGCCAAAACATGTACCGAGCCACCGTACAAGTCAGACGGACTCACAGACCAACAGTCAACTGGCGCTTGAACGTGCCTCCCGGATTCCACCTCAATGCGGGACCACGGTACATCCCCTGTCCCATCTGAATCAACGGAGTCACGTGACAAGCCAAGTACATCCAAGTCATCATGGGACCAAACCCCATGGTGCTAGGCGTCATAGACGAGTCCGACCTTGTCTATCCCCGACCCCTTTATGCCACTCCTTTCCTCACTTTCGCACGACGACCCATCTACCCCCAAGAAGACTTGGATGTTCTCACAGCCAAACACGCTGACCACCCCGTAGTCGATAGGTGCGCCAAAGACATGGGGGATGAGTCAGTTATAGCGGAGATCCACCGCTTCCGGATCCTTACCCAAGAAGGCGATCGCATCGAAGCTCGCATCATTGAGCTGGAGAAGGCTTTCGGGGAGGTACAAGCCCTCAAACTGGGGAGTATCAGGCGTATGGAGATGGCAGATGTGATGGCAAGACTGGAAGAGCGCAGGACGGGTATGCTGGACTACAGGGAGTTGTGGCCCGACGTGGTATGTGGGCGTTCCACCTGAAAAGGGGGTGATGTTATGGATCAAACCGAGACTCTTACTCACCAGTTGTGACTATGGCGTAAGAGGTACTTAGTCACAGACACTTACATCAGTCAGCAGTGGAAGATCGTTGAAGGTCGTGGAATGTTAGTAACACATGTGATACTTGTACGATAACCAATCTAGGAGGCGCTTCAAAGCCCTCCTCACTTGTATATAAACCGCTAGTAGTAGACCAAGGCTCTCCAGCTTGGTCTTTCTGAATCGTCACTCTCATCCT
>Ga0137385_10001847_pt1 | contig 17876 bp, 18 predicted proteins | sample SagtaG_FD_104921 | JGI IMG/M metagenome (GOLD analysis project Ga0137385, IMG submission 104921) | Vadose zone soil microbial communities from Sagehorn Ranch, Mendocino, California, USA - Sage2_R_80_16 metaG | ecosystem: Environmental > Terrestrial > Soil > Vadose zone | place: USA: California... | reverse complement strand
TGTCCAGCACCTTTCCGTTGATCGAGGTTGAGGTCGTGCTCACTTCGCCCGCGTGAAGCACCGGCTTAAGCCTGTATTGTCCGTTGCCTTCCTGCACAATCGATTCGCAGGTGCTGAAATCGATGTCGAGATCCTTGGTCTGTCCGGCTGCAATCGTGAAGCCGCCAGACGCGATCTGCCCCGACGGAATCTTGATGCCAGTCTGGGATTCGCTGGAGAGCTGTAGCGGGTGGACGCTGCAGTCGAATGTGAGCACCACGCAATTGGCCGCGCTGCCGCAAAGATTGCGACTTACGCTGGCGCTGTTGCCGGCCAGCATCAGCCGGATTTGCTGGTACGTACCGGCCTGCAACTGCTGTGTGCCTCCTAGAGTGGCCAGAAAGCACTGGTTGTTGGCCTGTCCAAGCAAATCAATCTGCTTTGGAGCGCTGGCGAGACCTGGAGTTAGATTGACCCAGCCGCTGTCTGTACTGCTGGCCGTGGAGCTCACATTCGCCTGAACATCGGTAATGGTGACATATACGTGGGCGAATGGCCCAGTCGGCGCCTGGCAGGTCGCGGGGTCGCTGAGCATTACGTTGGCTGTCGCCATGCCGGAGCTTGACGTCTTGGTGCTCGATCCGCCGCTACACGCAACCACGATCAACGCCACCGCAAGGAGAGAGCTGAGAATAACAGCCGAGGGCCAAGCGCCCCCGGATACACGTACGATTTTCATTTTTCTTCTCCAGGACATCTACCCCGCCACAGGGGATATTTACAAGGGATGCCATCACCCTATTACACCAAAGTGCAGGAAAAGTTGTTACTTAGGGGGGATTTTTTTCCGTCGCGGAGATGCAGACGAGAGGATTTGTCGCTGGTAATGGCTATTCGCGAACCACTTTTACGAAGATGCCGTCGGGGAGTTCGCCTTCAAGCAGGTGGACGACTCCGTTTTTCACGTAGCCTTCGAGCACTTGCCGGGGCGCCTTGGGTGGGGCGGGTTGGTGAGCCTGGCGGCGCGGTTCCCCGCCCGGGCCGGTGACAATTGGAATCGGCTGCTTGGCGGTTTGCGGGCCGGAGGCCGCGCCCGGAGTTTTCCCCATGCCTTTGTCCATGGCTTCGTTAGCCAGGCGGTCGGCTTCCTTGTTGCCTCCGCGGAGCGTATGGCCCATCTCGAACTTGTCGAGGCGGCCGGCGAGGCGTTTAGCTTCTTCCCACAGAGGGCGCAGGCCCGGGCTGGCCACTTTGTACTGGCCCTTCATCTGCTTCACCATCAGCTCGGAGTCAGAAATGACGCGCATGCGCTTGTGACCGTGTTCCAGCGCCCATTTCAAAACAGCCAGCAGTCCGGAATATTCGGCATAATTGTTGGTTTGACGGCCGAGGTACTCGCTCAGCCGGGCTACGATGCGGCCGTGAGTGTCTTCGATGACTGCGCCGTATCCGGAGGGACCGGGGTTGCCGCGGGAACCGCCGTCGCAATGGGCCGTAAGCCACTGGCCGGAGGCTTCGGGTGCCGGGTTGGACCGTTCAAAGAGATTTCCGTTCATCGCTATCAAGTTTAGCGGTTGAGGCCTGTCCGGACTGTGGATTGCCGCTCACCAAATGAGTGTTAGCTCGTCCATTCGACAGCGGAACGTGGCGTCAACTTCAATCCCAGGCGGATACTCGATGGCGACGGATGCGATGAGTTACCCTACTTCCACGGTTGGCGCGGCGGCATCTTTGGCTTGGCCGGCCGGTGGGACGGTACAATCGTCCCGAGGCATGGCTGCGACGACCGCAATGGACGGACCAAACCGCGGACAAGGGCGCATGCAGTCCCGCGCGCCGGAGACTGAGCTGATCCGCGAGGCGCAGGCTGGTTCGCGCGCTGCCTTCGATGCCTTGGTGCGCCAGTATGAGCAGCAGGTTTTGCGGCTCGCGATGCACCTCACGGGCAGTGAGCATGACGCCGAAGACATCTATCAGGAAGCCTTTCTGAAGGCCTACCGCTACATCGGGAATTTCCGGTTCGAGTGCTCGTTTTATACGTGGATCTACCGGATTGTCACCAACCTTTGCCTGGACCAGTTGCGACGCCGCAAAACGCGGCGCGAAGACCAGGCCGTCATTGTCGACCACTCGGGCGACGAGATCGACATTCTTTCTTCGGTGTCGGATGACCGCTCCTTCTCCAATCCGGCCAAGGAACTAGACCGCAAGGTGCTGGGGGGAAGAATCCAGGATGCGCTCGGCAAGCTGACGCCGCGCGAACGGATGGTTTTTGAATTGAAGCACTACCAGGGTCTCCGCCTGCGCACTATTGGAGAGATGCTGAACACCACGGAAGAGACCGCCAAGAACACGCTCTTCCGGGCGACCAAAAAACTAAGAACACAACTGGCGGGATTGCGGTGAAAGTGCTGATGGCCCTTGAGGGCTGCGGACATTTTTTCCGAGGAAACAGCAATATTTTTGAGGCTGGAAGGACGTTGAAATGAACTGCGATCTTGCACACGAGCGAATCGTGATGGCAACCTACGGGGAACTGCCGGACGACGCGACCCACGAACTGGACAGGCACCTGAGTACCTGTGCGGCGTGCAACACGGAACGGGAGCATCTGCGGGCGCTGAAGCTGCTGGCTGACGCTTACCCTGTGGAAGAGCCCGCGGCGAACCTTGTGGCGCGTTCGCGGCTAAGGCGGGAGGAAGCGCTGGATGCGCTACCTCCGAAGCGCTGGTTTGAGCGGCTGGCGCAAAGAATCACAAACAATTTTGCCAGCCTGCAGTCGGCTCCACTGGCTGCTTGCCTGTTGCTCGTGGTGGGTGCCGGGGCGGGAAGTCTCGCCGGTTACCACATCGCTCAGAGACATGCGGCGCAAGCCGGCGCGACGACACAGCCCTCGACCGCGTTGCCGGCGACGGCGGCTCCTTCTGGCGTGGAGGTGGCGAATATCTCCAGCATTGTGCGGCAGCCCAACAGCGAGCTGGTTCAAGTGCGCTACAACCAGCTAGTGCCGAAAGAAATGAGCGGGTCGCTGGACGATCCGGCGATCCGACAGCTGCTGATGCTGGCGTCTGAGAATTCGGCCTCGGCGGGGGTGCGGGATGATTCGGTTGGTTTGCTGGCTGCGGAATGCCGGGCCGGCCATAGCTGCGAGGGCGCGGGAATTCGCGACGCGCTGATGGTCGCCCTGCGGTACGATCGCAATGTGGGCGTGCGCGAGAAGGCGCTTCAAGGTCTGCAGCCCTATGTCGCCGAAGATGAACGGGTGCGGAATTCAGTGCTCGAAGCGCTGCTGAATGACGGCGATCCGCGCATTCGCACCGCGGCTATCAATATTCTTGAGCCAGTAGAGGCGGACACGAGTGTGCGGCAGGTATTGCACACAGTAGCCAACTCAGATCGCAATCCCCAGATTCGGCTGGTCTCGCGGCAGGTATTAAGCCGGGTCCCGCAATTTCAATAAATCAGATTTGCCTTACGGACCTTCGCACCGTCAATAAAGAGTGCGAGCCGAGGGAAACGAAGCACGGAGAAGAAAAATGAAGTACCTTTTGAGGCCGTACAAATATCTTGCATTCGCCATGGTTCTCGGCGTGGGTGCGGGGGTGGCCGCTGCGCCCCCCGCCGCGTTTGCGCAGAGCTCCGAATTCACCAAGATCCTGCAGGAGATCAACCCCCTGCTGTCGCACTCCGGCTCGCAGGGCTACCTGGGCGTGCTGGTCGGTGACGTCGACAACGATTCCGCCAATAAGCTCAAGCTCAAGGAAGTGCGTGGGGCGGTGATCACGCTGATCGATCACGATGCGCCGGCCGGCCAGATCGGGCTCAAAGTCAATGACGTGATTCTCGGGGTGAACGGACAAAATATTGACGGAGCCGAACAGTTCGGCCGCATGCTGCGCGATATTCCCGCAGGTAAAAAGGTAAGCCTCACCATCAGCCACGAGGGCAACACCCAGACCATCGTCGTGCAACTGGTGGACCGCAAAATCATGGAGCAGGCGGTGTGGAACAAAATGAACAGCCCCGATTCGTTCGCCCCGCCGGTCGGGATGGGACTGCTGTCGGGCGGCGGGGACGCAACGCTGCCTGGTTTCCACCTGCCTTTTGGAGGCAGCCTGAACGTCGGTGCTCTCGTGGAGCCACTCACCTCGCAGATGGCCGATTACCTCGGTGTACCGAGCGGCATCATGATCAAACAGGTGGCACGCAAAAGTGAAGCCGCCGCAGCGGGCCTGAAGCCTTTTGACGTGGTCGTGAAGGTTGGCGCCGAGGCCATCAGCACCACGGCCGACTGGGACCGCGCGCTGCGCGCCAACCAAGGCAAGCCGGTGCCAGTGATCATCCTGCGCGACAGAAAGCAGCAGACCGTGAGCCTGCAAGTGGATTCCAAACACAAGAGCTGAGTTTTTCCCTGGGTAGACGGGCGCCGCCGGAGTTTCCGGAGGCGCCCTTTGTGTTTGCGGGGACATCGGTTGCATCCAACCAGGAAGTCCCAATGGGGCAGGTTGGTGCCGGATTTGAAGATTGCCTTGGAACAATGGGAAAGCTACAAGCTCACGGCTGGCGAGAAAGTCCGGCTGGCCAACATCGCGACGAATGCCACGACGTATTGCGATGACAAGCAGGCTGCCCGGGTGCAGGTGAAGCAGTATCGCAAGGAGATCGACGACCTTGCTGGGGCGCTGGCAGCAGAAAATGAGCGGACACTTTTGCTGATCCTGCAGGGGGTGGATAGCTCGGGGAAGGATGGCGCGGTACGGCGGGTTTTTACGGGCGTCAATCCGCAGCACTGCAAAGTGGTTTCATTCAAGGAACCGGATCGGGAAGAACTGGGTCATGATTTTCTCTGGCGGTTCTACCGAGCCATCCCGGCGAAGGGTGAAATGGGCGTCTTCAATCGCTCGCATTATGAAGATGTGCTGGTGCCGCAGGCCCGGGGACAGCTTTCACGAACAGCGGCGCACATGCGATTGGACCAGATCGCCGATATGGAACGGACGTGGTCAGAGAACGGGACCGTAGTTCGGAAGTTGTTTTTGCACATCAGCCGCGAGGAACAGACCCAGCGATTCAAGGAGCGGCTCGACAACCCGGAGAAGCACTGGAAGGTGGAGCGATCCGATTTCAGTGACCGTAAGCTGTGGCCGAAGTTTCAGGCGGCGTATGAGGAGATTCTGCATCGCACCTCAAGTTCGCACGCGCCGTGGTACATCATTCCTGCCGACCACAAGTGGTATCGCGATCTGGTCGTCGCGGGAATAATCCTCGCCACTCTACGAGCGATGAAGCCCAAGTGGCCGATGCCGAAACTGGATCCCGAAATTTTCACGATGTTGTGAATCCAGGTCGCGAAACGACCCGCCTTTTGCGAATTGCGAAATCGATACTTCCTATCCCTGCCTCATCACCAGGCCGAGGATCGGCATCGCCATCATCAGCACGAAGCCAACACCCAACAGCCAGTTGAGCCATCTCTTCTGGGGATGGTCAACCCAGTAGGCAAGAAGTGCAGACATCAGGACGGCTTGCGGAACAACCTCGAGCCAGCCTCTCATCTGCGCCCAGATCGGCACCGGCGTGTACACCATGGCTTCAAGCGATCCTGACGCCGGGCCAAACGTCGCCAGGATGCCGACCGCGACGAGCATCCATGACATACGCAGCCAGCCGTACCGCGTGCCGAACAGGTGTGAGCGCAGCATATAAAACACCGTTGCGAATACCACGCCCCTGATAGGCTGAAACAGCGGTCCGGCCATCACCCATGGGCTGGTCATGGGTCTCATCCCGGAGTCAGGAGAGGCAAACGAGGCAGCATAGTCGAGAAAGTGGGCCGCCAGCGCACCCACGGCGAAGTAGGTGATGGAGTGCACCACGATGGTCTTTACCGCAAGGCCTGCAAACCCTGGCCCAGCGTCATCTTGTTCCCCGCCTGCGGAATGGGGAGCCGAGTAGATCGGCATTTCCAAAATGTGAGGCATGGGTAAATTGTAGGCTTTGACGGCGCACAGGTCTGTGATTAGCTCCAAAGATTAGTGGGGATGCCATGCCGCTACTTGACGCCTTTATCGGGGTTCCATATTCCGTGAAGCTTGCGCACGTAGAGCATCTGCCCGATGTGGTACGCGTTGTGCGCTCCCACATGCGCAATGAGTGAGGCCTTCTCGGCCAGCGTCTTGTCATCGGCTGCTTCGACGGCCGTTTCCCAGTCCGCCATCACCTGGTTGAGCTTCTTCACAAGGTCATCCCACTGCTCGGCGGTGAACTTGTCAAAGGTCTCATTGTTGTTGCCGTCAAAGGGCGCAGGTTTCTCGCCCTTGAACTGTTGCAGCGACCGGGCATCCCAGTACCAGAGGTGATAGGCGAGCTGGCCGACGGAGTGGTTGCCTTTGCCGGGGCTCCACATGGCCTGTTCAGCAGTGAGCCCTTCGACGGCGATTTTGGCCGGCACATACCAGTCTTCTTCAGTGTGGCTGGTGCGGAGTTGCTCGAGCAGCACTCCTCGGAGGGTGGTGGGTGGTTTCTTGTTTTGGGCGATGACCATGAGTGGCACGGCAAGCAGCAGGAGCGGGATCAGTCTTCTCATAGAACTGGACCTCGAGGAAATTCGATTGCGGAAGTATACCGCTGCAGCGCCCTGGGTACCTGTCTGGACCTTATTGCGCCATCACCCGCTCCGCCCCGCGGAACAGCGCCTTGAGCGCCAGCACCACCCAGCGCACCAGCAGAATCGTGATCAGCACCAGCACCGCAACAATTCCCGCGGCCCAGTAGGGCTGCCAGATTGCCAACCATGTGAGAAGCACCGCGAGCACATCTTCGCCGAGGCTCAAGGCAATGTTCGATAGCGGTTCGGGCGAAGGAGTAACAGCGGCGCGAACTGCGGTCTTGCCTCCGTGGGCAATGAGAGCGATGGCGCCTCCGGCGATTGTGGCTGCGAGCTGCTCCCAGGGAGGGAGCGCCGCAGCAGCCTGATGCGCCAGCAGCGCCGCCACCGGAATGCGAATGAAGGTGTGGAGCGCATTCCAGATCAGGTCAAAGGCTGGGATCTTGTCGGCAAAGAACTCCACCATGAAGAGCGCGGCGCTGGCCCCGATCACAGTCCAGCTTGTGAGGATGTGCAGCGACGGGGGAAGCGGCAGCACGCCGGCGTGGCTCAGCAGCCCCAAAGTCGCGACGGTCGCGTAGACGTTCAGACCGGCTGCAAAGCTGATCGCCACAATCAGCGAGACAAGTTCTTCGCCCGGCAGCTTCATCCCGCCAGTATATGGGTCGTGGCTGAGTGCGGCTTCCGGGGCGCAGGACACACTGGTCGAGGAGTGGGCGATCGACGGCGACAAATTCTCACATCGATAGACCGGTTCAGATACCCAGGGCGTGACTGGGCACGCAGCGATTGACCGCAAACTGCCGCTGACATAAATTTCGATTGCGATGACGCGAAGCCTGCAAACTGCCCCTTCCCCGCTTCAGCAGACCGAGTTCGAACTTGCACCGCGAAGTGCCGAGAAGCACCCCGCGCAACGAGCGGCACGATGGCTCTTTGCCATCGGCATGATCGGACTCGGCATTCTCGCCCTGGTCTATGGCGACTTTGCCCTTGTGTGGCAGCCGGTCGCGCCGTGGGTACCCGGACGGACAGCTCTGGCCTACGGTTCAGGCGTGCTGATGTTGCTTTGCGGCGCAGGGCTGCTGTTCAGGGCCACGATGGCGTGGTCGGTGCGCATCCTGTTTCCGTACCTCATCGCATGGGCGCTGCTCAAGGTGCCGGCATTGGTGGTTGCGCCGCAGATGGAGGCGGTGTGGTTGGGCATTGGCGAACTGTGCGTGCTCCTGGCGGGTGGGTGGGTGTTGTTTGCCAAGCTGGGCGGGCTGCGCGAGGGATCGGCTTTGGGATGGGCCGCGGGCGACAGCGGAGTTCGAATTGCGAAGATACTGTTTGCGGTTTCGCTGATTCCGATTGGGCTTTCGCACCTGGTGTATTTGAAGCAGACGGTTGAGCTGGTGCCTGCGTGGCTGCCTTTCAAGACCGGCTGGGCGTATCTGACCGGCGTGGGACATATTGCCGCCGGCGTTGGCGTGCTGCTGTCGATATTTCCGCGTGTGACCGCGACGGCGGAAGCCGCAATGATCAGCGTGTTCGCACTTCTCGTTTGGGCGCCCGCGATTGTGGCTGCGCCCGGGGCGCGGTTGCCGTGGACGGCGTTTTTCATCACCTGTGCGATTGCTGCGGCGGCATGGGTGATGGCTAGTATCGGCGGGCGCAAGCATAGCGAAGGGTAGGCCCATTCTCGGCGAGACCAAGGTGATGGAGTCGGAAAAACCTTTAAGATGAGAGCCAGCCGGGTGCGACTCAAGTTATTGAATTTACATAGACTTAATAACAAACCCTCAATTTTCAGGCTGCTCTGAAAAATGGGGGGAGGGGGGAGGGTACCCTCAAATATGCTTGAAAATCGCGCACTAAACTATTTATTTTGTGCCGTATACAGTTTCGCTTGAGTCGTGAAAAAAGCGTTCTTTCCCGACAAAAATGGTCCTGAGGGGACATTTAGCGCAGCTAGATGGCTTTCTTGAAGCCGGTAGGGTAAGTCAAAATCCCTAACCGTTGATCCCATTGACTGGCGCTGTGAGCCAAGACGCTTACAAAGACCCGTATTGATATTGTGCGCCTGTGCGGGGAAATGATCGGCAAGGACCTAAGCAAAATCGGAGACTAACCATCTATAAACCGGGACCTAAGGCTTGGCTGGGCTGCAATTTTGGATGATCGTTGGGCGCGTTCAAGGACACAGGGTCGCCGGTCTGGTGGTCGGTGATTTGAAAGCGAAGAAAGTCATGGATGGCGGCGAGAGCGATTGGGTCGGCGGCATCAATGCGCACGCGGCCGCCAGCCTCGGTTTGCTCGTAACGGTAGCGGATCTTGTCTTTGAGGAGCTTCATGGTGGTGACGCCGGGCGGGATGGCGTCGTGCACGAACATGGGGGTGGAGAAATCGCCGTCGGCGAACATGACCGCGATGTGGGCAAGGTGCGAACGGATGGCGTCGATGCTGGCCTTGTCGGCGGGATCGATGGCGGTGACTTCGATTGCGCCGCCGCCCCCGGCCAGCCGGAAATGATGGGTGGTCTTGTCGTGGGAGAATCCCATTCCCGCGTCGCCGTGCTTCTCGACCATGGCGTGATGGGCGTCGGAGTTGGCCGGCTGCGCGGGGTGCATGGGGCAGGGAGGGTCAGTGGCAGGGACCTGGGCGTTGAGAAGCGCCGTTTCCGCGAGCAGGGAGGCGGCGACGGAAATGCAAAGAGCCGGTTTGTTCATGTCTTTTTCTCCACTCCTTGGCGGGTGTAGATCCTCAGAGCACGGGTGGGCCTAGCTGCCGACGCCCAACTGGCGGAGAACGGTGGCGTGATCGAAGTAGACGCGCTCGCATACGAGGCCATCGTGTTCGAACAGGAAGAAGAGGGCGGCGGCCACTTCCATAGGGCGGCCGGTGGGAGCGACGCCTGCCCATACGCCACGCTGAGTTCCGCCAAAGACGCACTCCACGATCACGGCGTCGTCGGAGTGGCGGTAGGCGCCTTCGCGCAGCCAGAAGTCGGGGAATGCACCGAGCAGGGCGTGGAGGAGTCCATCGACTCCGGCAGCGGCATCGACGACTCCGCCCAGCGCCGGAACATCGTACTGGGGATGCCGGAATGTAGCCAGTGCAGCAGCCACATCGTGGTCGACCGCCTCGGCCCGGATGTGCGCTTTGACGATGGCTTCGCGGCGCGCGCGCAGGGTGCCCGTATCTGTTGTGCTCACTTGTTCCTCCTGGGGAGAAGCCGGGATCAGCATATTCCCGGTGAAACCTGACGGCAAGGCGTTATTTGGGTTGGTTCGCCGGGTCTGTGGAGGAGACTGCCGGAGGCGGTGCGCGGCGTGGCGGGGAGGATGCCCACGCGCTCGTAGTGGCGCAGGGTGTCGGTGCTGAGCTGGGCAAGTGGGCGAGTTGGGATGGGCGGAGCGGTTTGGGGCTGGTTGCCATTGTGGCAGTAGAAATTTAGCCAAGAGTTGGCGTCGCAAAGGCGGGGGAATGCGAACTCTAAGTCTCTCTCCCCTTGAATCACGGTGCAATTCACGCGTGGGGCGCACAGTCTATTCGAAGGTCCAGATTTTCAAGGAGATTGGTTGGCCCTCTCCTCGCCGTCGCTTTTGCTGAGTGATCGTGTATTCTTTACGCAAGATTTCACAAAAGAGAACAGATGAGACAGGAATTCGAACTCCTTCTTTCTGTCGCTTTGTTTAGACCATGTGAGCGAGGGGAAATGATGGCAAAGAAGAGCGCACCAAAACCGGGCGGACAGGAAACCCAAAGTAGAAACGCTCTAATTAAGAAGCTCGAAGGGTTGCGAGGTTCTTCGGTGATTTGTCTTCTCACGACGCTGCGTCCCGGGGTTCAGGGAGCAATCTCCGATGATCAGGTGAGGGTGGTATTCGATCATCTCTTGGAGTTAGCGCAGCGGCCAATCCCACGACTCGACTTGTTCTTGGTCAGCAACGGGGGAAATGGGGTCGTCCCTTGGAGGCTCGTCTCACTTTTCCGGGAGTTCTCGAAGGAGTTTAACGTACTTATTCCCTATCGTGCATATAGCGCTGCTACGCTACTGGCCCTTGGTGCCGATCAAATTGTGATGCACACTTTCGGCGAACTGGGGCCGATTGATCCATCCGTTAGCAATGAATTTAATCCAAGAAACCCCCAAGGTCAGCCAATACCAATCAGCGTAGAAGATGTGAAGGCTTACGTCGCATTCATTAAGAAAACAGTTGGCATCACCCACGAAGACGAACTGGTGAAGACCATCGAGTCTCTATGTGCCCAAGTCCATCCGTTGGCGCTCGGAAACGTTGAGCGCTTTGTGTCTCAATCAAGAATGATTGCCATTAAGGTCTTGAAGACGCATATGAAAGAAGATGCCGACCACATAATCGACGAGCTAGTCGAGAACATGACTTCAAAGCTTTATTTTCACGGACACCCAATAAACAGAAAGGAAGCTAGACAGGACTTAAAGCTGAAGGTCCTTGCCAATCCGTCTGCTGAACTCGAGAACACCATGTGGGAACTCTACTGCGACTTCGAGCGGAGTTTCAAAAGTACTGAGCCCTTTTTCCCGTCAGGGGATTTATTCACGGCATTTGCCGGAAATACCGCTCTCAATACTACTCAAAGCATCAACGCAGAATTACTGCATGCTGCGATTGAGAGCCGAAAACTCAAGAGCGAGTTTCGCTCTTCGCATCAGATCACTATGACGCTCACTCCGAATGGTCCCCAACTGATGGACCAAGTTTTGTCACAAGGATGGCGTCATTCAAAACAGTGACAGGAACAAAGGGGAATACAACTGTCGTTGATGGCTCAAGTGGGTGCTCACGCGCACCAGCCACGGGAACTCCGAAGCTGTAAGGGTAAGTGCCAAGATGCTGATCGCCGACCACTTTGAAGCTCGCATCAAATGTTGTTCGTGTCATCTTTTTTTCCTCTGCAAGTCATGATCTGCAGGATTAGAGGCATGTAGATCCAAGATGTTGCCTCGTTGTTTGATGAATCGGCAGAATACATGATTCACTTTACCTAAGGCAATTATTGTCCCTAATTCGATATAATATGCATTAATTCTTTACAATAGTCCATCAACTAATTGCGACTAGCGTTTATGGTTTTTCGACGGATCTTCGGCTGCTCTGATCCAAGGCGGCACTCATCCCGAAGTGTGGTTCAATAGTAAAGATGGCTATTCCCCGGAGATCAACAGTGCGCGGGCGGGCGATTGCTGCGCGGAGAAAGGTGCGCGAGCTCGCGATGGTGGGCAGGGCGCTCGCTTCGACTGGGCATCCGGTGCTGGCGCAGATTGTGCCAGCGCGGTTTTGCAACCTGAGCTGCGCCTATTGCAATGAGTACGATAAGGTTTCGGAGCCGGTGCCGCTCGAAGAGATGTACCGGCGGATCGACCACCTGGGGCGGCTGGGGACGGCCATGATCGGCATCTCGGGCGGCGAGCCGCTGACCCATCCACAACTGGACGACATTATCCGGCGGATGCGGCGGACGGGCGCCATCGCGGGCATGATCACGAACGGCTATCTACTGAATGTAGAGAGAATAGAGCGGCTGAACAGGGCCGGGCTGGACCACATGCAGATCTCCATCGACAACGTGGTGCCGGACGACGTGTCGATGAAGAGCCTCAAAGTGCTGGACAAGAAGCTGCAGATGCTGGCCGAGCACGCCGAGTTCCACGTGAACATCAATTCGGTGGTGGGCGGGGGCTTCAAGGATCCCAATGATGCGCTGGTGATTGGCAAGCGGGCGCTGGAGCTGGGGTTCGAGTCGACGATCGGGATCATTCACGACGGGAGCGGGCAGCTGAAGCCGCTCAAGGAGGATGAGGCCCGGGTCTACTTCGAGATGACCAACCGGAAGAAGACCAACTATGCGCAGTTTGACAAGTTTCAGGAGGCGATTGCGCAGGGTCGGGCGAACGACTGGCGGTGTCGGGCGGGGTCGCGGTACCTGTATATCTGCGAGGACGGGCTGGTGCACTACTGTTCGCAGCAGAGGGGGTACCCGGGGGTTCCGCTGGCGGAGTACACGACCGCGGACGTGAAGCGGGAGTTTTTGACGGCCAAGAGCTGTGCGCCGAATTGCACCATTGGATGCGTACACAGGATCAGCTATATCGACCATTGGAGAGCGCCGCAGACCACGACGATTTCGCCGGGGATGCCGGAGGAACAGCCGGTGCTGGTGCAGATTCAGACGGGCGATTGAGGCTTAGAATCGCCTGCATTTTAAAAAAGCAGGTCCCCTTCGACTTCGCTCAAGGCAAGCTTTCGACTCGCCCGCTGCGGCGGACTCGCTCAGGATGACAGCTTTGTAGAACAGGACCGGCGCAACCCTTGTGGATTGCGCCGTTTGCGTTTGGTGTAATGGAGTGTGCCGAGCTCTTAATTAACGAATGGGGCCGGGGGTCTTAATTGCCGGGGGTCTGTTTAGGGGCGAGGGCCGATCTGCTCGGGGCAGCTTTGGCGGGTGCGGCTTTCGCGGGCGGGGCGGCGGCGGACTTGGTGTCGGCGATGGCTTGGTCGATGAGCTGGAAGAGCTTGCTGCGATCGACTACTTCAACAAAGGGCGCCCCCTTGGAGTTGGCGGTGGTGACCCAGATGGTGGGGGTGTGTTCGATGCCGATGCGCTGGCCGAGGGCGTAGTCGGCCTTGACCTCGGCGGCCAGCTTGCCCTGAGGGTCGAGGGCGAACGGCAGGGCGATTCCGTGGCTCTGGGCGAACTTTTCAGTGAACTTGGTCAGGACATCGGGAGTGGTAATGGAGATCTGGTTGGCGAAGACTTCGTCGCGGTAGTCGTCGCCGAGCTTTTTGCTCTTGGTGTCGAACCAGCGGGCGTTGACCGCGGCTTGGAAGCTCCACGCATGGAAGGGCAGCGGGAAGTCGTGGCGGACCCACGGAATGTTGTACTTGGCGGCGGCTTCTTTGAGCAGGGGGTTGGCGCGGCCGCAGTCGGGGCACTCCATATCTTCAAATTCGACGATGGCGACGCGGGCTCCGGCGGGCGGCTTGAGGGCGGAGGGGTCGTGGACCTGGGTTCCGGCGGGTGGGGGAACGAACTGTGCGTGCGCGGCGGGCGCAAAGGAGATCGCGGCGGCAACGAAGGCAAGGCCGGCGGGGCGAAGAGCGAGGGCAATGGAACGAAGCATGGTTATTGGACGGCTCCCTACTGGTGATTGTAACGGGAATGGGGGAAAAACAGTGCTCAGTGTTCAGTGATCAGTGAACAGGACTGGTGCTGCCGGCGGGGAAAGCGCGTGGGGATGGTTTGCTTTACTGGCGGTCGCGGCGGCGGGAGGCGATCCACTGGCGCCACTTGTAGTCGGCGAAGAGGGAGGCGGCGACGAGGACGATGGCGAGGATGCCGAGGAGGATCTTCATGGGACAGTGGACAGTGAGCAGTGGACAGTGAGCAGTGGGCAGTGAGCAGTGGGCAGTGAGCAGTGGACAGTGAGCAGCGAACAGTGAGCAGCGAACAGTGAGCAGTGGACAGTGAGCAGTGGACAGTGAACGGGGTGCTGATTTTGGGTCAGCGGCCGATGACGAGGATGGTGAAGCTGCCGGGGGTGATGGCCGGGCGCGGACGAGGATTGGCGGCTGTGGGTTCGGTTCGCGGTCCAAGATCGGCGGTGACGGTGTAGATGCGGTCGGTGATGGGGTCGTAGGTCATGGTGCGGGCTCCGCGCTGGGTTGGCAGGGTCTCGATGGCCGGGTAGCCGGCGGCTCCGGCGTTGACGACGGAGAGAACTCCCTCACCGCAGGAGGCGAAGGCGAGCTTGTGGGCGGGATCGTAGTTGGCGGCATCGGGTCCGTCGCCGATGGCTGCCGTGGCAATGTTCTTGCCGGTGTTGGAGTCAGTGATGGCCATCTTTTTGCCGTCGCAGACTGAGAAGAGTCGCGCGCCTGCCACGTCGAAGGCCAGGCCCGAAGGAGACTCGCAGGGGATGGGCCATTCCGCGTTCATCTTCCTGGCGTGGGCGTCGAGCCGGACGATCTCATTTTTGTCTTCGATGTTCACGAAGACGGTGCCATGGCTATCGACGGCGGGGAATTCGGGCTTGCCGGGGAGGCCGATGGTGGCGACTACTTTGCGGGTGGCGGCGTCGACTACGCTGGCGTCTTTGCTGCGGCCGTTGAAGGCCCAGACTGTTTGTGTGGCCGGCTCGAAGACGATGCCGTCGGGATTGGTTCCGACAGGGATGGTTGCCACGGTGGACAAGTTCGTCCGGTCAAAGACGACGATCGCGTTGCCGCCGCCATCGGAGATGTAGCCGAACTTGCCGCTATTATCGAGAGCGATTCCGTGAGTGCCGTGAAGGCCGGTGATGGCGCCGATGGACTTGCCGGTTTGTGAATCAACCACTTCGACGCGAGGGCCGTGGGTGATGTAAAGGCGGTGAGCGCCGGAGTCGGCAAGCAAGTAATCCCACCCGCCTTCGCCGCCGAGCTTCCAGTGATTGATTACCTTGTAGGGCTGCTGACCCGCCAGCAGTGCCGGTGCTGCGAAAAGAGTAGAAAGCACGGCCACAACGGCGACGAGCCGGACAAGACTACCAAGACCGCGAAGATCGCGCATGAAGACGCTCCGTAACGACTTGGCAAGGATACCACTCAACTAAAAAGCCGTGATGAACTGGCGTGTTCAGGGGTCTGGGTGCATGTCTGCCACGCTGTTTAATGCGGCGCTAACGCGAATCTAAGTGGGGCTTATTTGCCGCCTCGGACATTTACAAACCCGGAGCAACCTACGGCACAAAACGTCTCTCCTAGTAGCTGGACGGCGGACCGCCTGGAAGTTATTTCGAAGATAAGTGTGGTGCAACACAGCGGGATTCAGGCGTCCATAAAGCGAGTTCTCGAAAGCTTCGGGAGACAACACCACAACTGAAAGGACAGCGATTTGTTGGCGATGTGCCTCGGGGCTGCAAGCATTGAGGCTGCGCCTACTTGAAACGTCGAGCCCGCACGGGCGGAATAACACCATCGAAACAACGGGAGGAAACCGAATGAAACTTTTCTCAGCGCACATTGAAGATCTACGCACCCTCTACATCACTAGCCTGAAGAAGGCTCTTGATATGGAGCAGAAGATTACCAAGGCATTGCCCGACCTGATTGAAAACTCCACCGACCCCGAACTCTCCGACGCGTTCCGCGTGCATCTGGATGAGACTCGGGGCCACGTATCCACAATAGAAGGTCTTCTCCGCACCCACATTGGAGAAGCGGCGACGGAAACATGCAAGGTGATCAACGGTCTTACCACCGAGGCGTCCGATACGATCAAGGATGCTACCGATCCATCGGTCCGCGACATTGCCCTGATCGGCGCTGCCCAGCAGGTGGAGCATCATGAAATCGCGGTGTATGGAACACTGCGGCGTTGGGCTGAGATTCTGGGCTTGGACGAAGACGCGGCCTTGCTCGAATCGATCGAGGCGGAAGAAGAGAACGCGGATGCAGTGCTCACCGAGATAGCAGACAGGGTCAACCTCGAAGCCACTGTCTAGGAGCACCAAAATGCTGCGGCGGGAAGGCGGTGAGGGGGAAGGCTCGCCGCCTCTTTTGTTTCTGTGGCGCGCAGATTTAATCGGCTACAGATGCGGCGGTCAAACGCCGTGCCCGCGATACCGCGGTTAGCTTGTAGAGCACCGGCCCCAGCAGGAACACGCACAGAGAGAAGAGGAGCGCCGACATCTCGGTAGTGCCGAGCTTCACTGTTTCGTTGCGAGATGCGTAGAGTGCGTAGGCAATCAACAGCGCGGGTCCTAATCCTAAAGCGCAGGCGACGGCGAGATTACCAGCCTTGAACGGGCGCTCGAGGCCAGGTTCGCGCACGCGCAGAACTGCAAGCGCTACAAACTCAAGCAGCAGGCTGGTTCCGTATAACACCAGGTCGATGGTGATGAGTTTTTCAAAGGGCAGCTTGAGCGCGAGAGCCCACGCCAGGCCGCAGAGCAATACGCTTACCCAGGGCACGCCGCGCACATTGCGCTTTGCGATCACTCGCGGCAGCATGCCGTCTTCAGCCATGGCCATGGGCAGGCGAGTGTAACTCATGACCAGGGCATTGAACATGCCGACTCCGGTGATCACGCCGCCTGCCGCGACCGCCAGACCCAGCATCGGGCCACCCATGCTGGCTGCGGCAGTCATCCAATCGCCGGTTTTAAAGCTGTCAACCGAAAGCCCTGCCAAGGCGATGGCACAAAGCGGGAGAATGTAAGTAACCGCAACCAGCACCGTGGACGCGATCATGGCGCGAGGATAGGCGCGCTGCGGATCTTCCACCTCCTGCGCCACCGTTGAAGCGTTGTCCCATCCCATGTAATTCCACATCGCGACCAGGATGGCGGTGGAAAGAGCGGAGCTTGAGGCTGGGCCGCTCCACTGCACGGCAGGATGCAGCGTGAATCCGCGCCACAAACCCAGGACCACCATCACAGCGAAGGGCGCCAGTAGAAGAGCGGACATCCACACGGAGTCATCCCCGACGGCCGGAGCGCCGCGCAGGTTCCACGCGCTACACAGAACCACCACTGCGAGCGACCACGCATAGCCGTGCCAGTCTGCGGTCAGCGTGGGGTTGAACCGGGCTAGGTAGCTCACCACAAAGGCAGGATAGATGGCCATATCGAAGACGCTGGCCGATAGCGAGAGCCAGCCTTCCTGATAACCCCAGAACGGCCCAAGGGCCCGCCGCACCCAAACGTAAAAGCCGCCTTCGGCGGGAATGGCGCTGGCCAGCTCGCCGATCATCAGGGCGGTGGGCAAGCTCCAGAAGAAGGGTAGAAGCACCAGGATGACAATTGCCCGCGCATAACCGGCCCCGCCCAGGATGTCTTCAATGGCGTAAGGCCCACCCGACACCATAAAGAAGGTGGCGGCGACGAGGGAGACGAATCGCATCTTTCGTCTACCGGGCACGGGGGTAAAGCGCATGATTGTGAATCTAACATCTGCGGGCGGGACACAGCGGAAGGGGTGGGGGTCTTGCTCACTGTTCAGCGGCTGATCGTCAACGAGGCGGGCTGATGAGAATTGAAGTTGATGCCATTGGACGGTGCGGCCGGGACTAAAAGGGATCAGGAGAGCTGCGGAGAGCGCTCGTCTGGGTAAGAAAGAGCTGATAATCCGCAAAAAGAAGCGGCCAAAGCGCCGCAAGTCGAACTTCCGGTATAATCCCTTTCAGACCCGGAGAGATGGCCGAGTGGCTGAAGGCGGCGGTTTGCTAAACCGTTATAGGGTCAAAAGCTCTATCGGGGGTTCGAATCCCCCTCTCTCCGCCA
>Ga0137385_10001839_pt1 | contig 17916 bp, 15 predicted proteins | sample SagtaG_FD_104921 | JGI IMG/M metagenome (GOLD analysis project Ga0137385, IMG submission 104921) | Vadose zone soil microbial communities from Sagehorn Ranch, Mendocino, California, USA - Sage2_R_80_16 metaG | ecosystem: Environmental > Terrestrial > Soil > Vadose zone | place: USA: California... | reverse complement strand
CCCTGGTCTTCATAGAAGCGGATCGCGCGCGGCGTGACGTCGAATTCCCGCGCGAGCTCGGTGATCGTGTATTGCGTGTTCATCGGGGCATTCCGTGGCCGGGCAGAAAATCGGATTGGACGATAGAATCGACGTTTACGTTATCGTCAACTTGAGCGAAACGCAACCAGGCGCAATACGGCACCGGCATGCCCCAACCGGGCCGCAACCACGCCGCCCGGCATCGCATACCTCGCCATGCCGGGCGGCCGACGGAGGAAGACACCCGCAATGAATGCACTCGAACATCAACTCGACTATCCGTTCAACGACACCTTGCCGGAAGCCGGCCACGCTAACGAAGTCGCGCCCGGCGTGTTTTGGCTGCGCATGCCGCTACCCTTCGCGCTGGACCACATCAACCTGTGGCTGCTGCGCGATGAGATCGACGGTCAGCGGGGCTGGACGGTGTACGATTGCGGCATTACGTCGGACGCGATCAAGGAGAACTGGGAGAAAGTGTTCGACTCGGTGCTCGGCGGCCTGCCGGTGCTGCGCGTGATCGTCACGCATTGCCATCCGGATCACATCGGCCTTGCGCACTGGGTTTGCACCGGCGGCGACAGGAAACGCTGGGACGTGCGGCTTTGGATGACGCTCGGCGAGTACATGCAAGCACGCGTGATGGCCGCGGGCGACGGCTCGAACGCGGGCGGCGAGGGCGCGGCGCGTCACTTCGCGCGCCATGGCGTGACCGACGAAGAGTCGCTGGAAAAACTGCGCAGCCGCAAGAGCTATTATTCGAGCCTCGTGCCGGCGATTCCGGGCCAGTATCGCCGTTTGCGCGAAGCGGATGGCGTGAGGATCGGCGGCAAGACGTGGCGCGTGGTGACGGGCTTCGGCCATTCGCCGGAACACTGTGCGCTGCATTGCGAGGAGACCGGCGTGCTGATCTCCGGCGACATGGTGCTGCCGCGCATTTCGACCAACGTGTCGGTGTTCGACATGGAGCCGGAAGGCTCGCCGCTCGCGCTGTATCTGGAATCGCTCGGCCGCTACGAGACGATGCCTGAAGACACGCTCGTGCTGCCGTCGCATGGCAAGCCGTTTCGCGGCGTGCGCACGCGCATCAGGCAACTGCGCGAGCATCACGACGCGCGGCTGGCCGAAGTGCGCGAGGCGTGTGCGGAAAAACCGCAAAGCGCAGCGGATATCGTGCCGCTGATGTTCAAGCGCCAGCTCGACATCCATCAGATGACGTTCGCGATGGGTGAAGCGCTCGCGCACTTGCATCTGCTGTGGCTCGCGGGCACGTTGAAGCGCACGCAGGATGCGGATGGCGTGATCCGGTTTTCGGCTTGATCGCTTTTGCCCGGCGAGCCCGGCGATAGAAAAAGCCCGGTGCTTTCGCAACCGGGCTTTTTTGTGTGCCTTTGGACTTAAGCGGTATTACTGCACGGCCACCGTGCCAAAGTTCTGCCGTCCGAACGGACTCACGTGATAACCGCTCACGTTGGTGCGCGTGATCGCCGCCGCGGTCGGATAACCGAGCGGAATCCACAGCGCCTGATCGTGGATGATCTGCTGCGCCTGTTCATACGCCTTCGCGCGCTTGGCCTGATCCGGCGTGGCCTTGCCTTCGGCGATCAGCTTGTCGAGATCCTCATTGCAGAAGCGCGCGAAGTTGATGCCCGACTTCACCGCGTTGCAACTGAACAGCGGCGACAGATAGTTGTCCGGATCGCCGTTGTCGCCGGCCCAGCCCATGAACAGCGAATCATGCTGGCCTTGCTTGGCCTGCTTGATCAGTTCGCCCCATTCGATCACCTTCACGTCCGCCTTCACGCCGATCTTCGCGAAGTCGGCTTGCAGCAGTTCGGCGCCGGCTTTCGGATTCGGGTTCAGCACGCTACCGTTCGGCCGCACCCAGATCGTCGTTTCAAAGCCGTTCGGAAAGCCCGCGTCCGCGAGCAGCTTTTTCGCCTTCGCCGGATCGTACGGCCACGCCTTCACCGCCTTGTCGTAGCTCCACGTGTTCGGCGGATAGGGGTTCACGGCCGGTGTCGCGGTATTGTCGAACACGGTCTTCAGATAGGTGGTGCGGTCGAACGCCATGTTCAGCGCGGCGCGCACCTTCTGGTTGTCGAGCGGCTTTTTCTGCGTGTTCAACGCGACGAACGCGGTCATGAACGCGGGCGTCTTTACGATGTCGAGCGACTTGTCGGTCTTCGCGTCGGCGAGATCCTGCGGCTTCGGCGACAAGGCAATCTGGCATTCGCCCGCCTTCACCTTTTGCGCGCGCACGGTGGCGTCCGGCGTGATCGCGTAGATCAGGCGGTCGATCTTCGGTTTCGGGCCCCAGTAGCTCGAATTCACGTCGTAGCGAATCACGGCGTCTTTCGTGTAACTCTTCAGCACGAACGGACCCGTGCCGATCGGCTTCGCGTTCAGATCGACCTGCTTGCCGGCCTTGAGCAATTGATCGGCGTATTCAGCCGAATAGATCGACGCGAAACCCATGGTCAGGATCGAGACGAAGGTCGCGTCCGGCGCGTTCAGCTCGAACTTGACGGTGTTGTCGTCGACCTTGGTGATCGCCTTGATGAGCTTCGGCAAGCCCATCGACTGCGCATGCGGGAAGCCGCTCGCGCCCGCCACCTTGTGCCACGGATTGCTGTCGTTGAGCATGCGGTCGAACGTGAACACGACGTCGTCGGCATTCAGCGTGCGGGTGGGCTTGAAGTAGTCGGTGGTCTGGAACTGCACGTTCGGGCGCAGATGGAACGTGTAGGTGAGGCCGTCGGCGCTCACGTCCCACTTGTCGGCCAGCGCCGGCACCACTTTCTTCGTGGCCTCGTCGTACGAGACCAGCGAATTGAAGATCACGTCGGCCGACGCATTGGTCGTCACCAGCGAATTGAACTGCACGACATCGAAGCCGTCGGGGCTCGACTCGGTACAGACGGTCAGCGGTTTGGCGAGCACGAGCGCGGGCGCCGTGAACAGTACGGCGGCTGCGAGCAGTTTGAAGCGCATAGGATCTCCCATAACGAGCGCGGTCAGGCAGTGCGTCTTGGTGTGCTTATGTTCCGGTGGCGGGTAACGGGCAGCTGGCGCCCGTCGTCTTTATTGTGATACGTTTCCGGCGCTGACGCATGGTTTGGATGTCGCATCCATCGACGCGGCGCGGCCTTCGCGAAAGCTTATCGAAGGGTGCTGGCGGCGACAACAACTTAATCCGCATATCCATATGGACGGCGGAATCACGGCGCGCAATGCCGGCGCTTATCCCCGCGCGGCGCGTTGCAACAGATAATCGATGCCTTCGATCGCGCGCACGCCGTACCACGACACCAGTTCGCCATCGATCAGCTCGATACGCTTGGCCGCCAGCCGCGGATCGCGTTTCAACGCATCGCAATGCGCTTGCGTGAAGCGATACGGCTCGCTGGAAAGCAGGATGCGGTCGACACCGGCAAGCCACGGCACGTGGTCGAAGTCCAGCACGGGATAGCGCGCGGCGCCCGCCGCGCCGCCTCGCACGTCGGGCAGCGTCCGCCAGTTGACGAGCCGCAGCATCGCGGCGATATACGTGTCGCGCGCGACGGTCATCCACGGCTCGCGCCAGATCAGATACAGCACGTTTTGCGCGGGAAACGTGTGCGTTACCGCTTCACGCAGGCGGCCTTCGAGCGCTTCGCTCAAGCGCCGCGCTTCCTGTTCACGGCCGAAAATCGCGCCCAGTAGCGTGTAAAGCGATTGATTGTCTCGCGGCGTCCGCGGATGAGTGACGACGATATGCGGCACGAACGCGCGCAACTGGTCGACGGTATCGCGCTCGTTTTCGTCGATATTGACGATCAGATGGGTGGGACGCAACGCGCGAACGGCGTCGATATTCACGGCCTTGGTGCCGCCGACCTTGCGCACCTGACGCACCTTCTCACGTGGATGCACGCAAAAACCGGTGCGCCCGACGATCTGCCTTTCCAATCCCAAAGCAAACAGCAGTTCAGTGACGCTCGGCACCAGCGAGACGATGCGCGCATCGGCGCCCGCCTGTTTGTGCGCGACGCCGGCTGCATCGACCGTACGGGGCTGCATGGCTTACTCGGCGGCGGCGCGCGGCTTGCGCGGCGCGCGTTCGAAAACGCGGTCGTAGAGCCAGCGCGGCAGCACATGCAGCAGCATCGCTGCGATGCGCATCTGCCACGGAAACACCGCGAAGGCGGTCTGACGCTCGATCGCCCCGGCAACCTTCACCGCGAACCGGTCGGCGTCCATCAGGAACGGCATGGCGTACGGATTGTGCTCGGTCATCGGCGTGCGGATATAGCCGGGCGCGATGGTGACCACGCCGACGCCTAGAGGCCGCATCTCGACGCGCAACGCTTCCAGATACTTGAGCGCCGCCGACTTCGACGCGCTGTACGCGCCCGACCCCGGCAAGCCGCGCACACTGGCGACGCTGGCGATGCCGACCAGCGTGCCGCGCTTCACGGCGACCATCGCGGCGGCGAACGGCTCGAAGGTAGCGACCATGCCGAAGTAATTGATATCCATCACTTCGCGGAAGGTGCGCAGATCGCCGTGTCCGGTGAGCGCGCCGCGGCTGATGCCCGCGTTGGCGATCACGACGTCCGGCAAGCCGTGCTGCGCGATGAACCGCGCGGCCGCGTCCGCGAGCGCCTCGGCGTCGCGAACGTCGACGGAATAGATGGAGACGGCGTTTTGGGGATGGGACTGCTGGAAGGCGGCGAGCGCGTCGCCGCGGCGGGCAACGAGGCCGAGAATCGCACCGCGCCGCGCATATTCGGCGGCGAGCGCGAGGCCGATGCCGCTCGACGCGCCGGTAATGAAGACCTTTAGCGGTGAACTCATTCCGGCGCCTCGAACATTACATCTTCTTGGTGCGGACTTGCTGCACCAGGTAGTCGAGCACATCGACCGTGCCCGGCAGACTGTTGGTCGCGGCCGGACCCGTTTCATACTTGCCTTGCACCGCCAGCGTCGGCACGCCGTCGATCTTGTAGCCTTCGAGCATCTTCTTGTCTTTTTGCAGCGCGCTTTGCGTCGAGAACGAGTTGTACGCGTCCATGTACTTCTTCGGATCGACGCCGTTCTTCGCGAGGAATTTGGCCTGATCTTCCGGCGTCAGCAGGTAGTTCTTGTTGACGTGGATTTCATTGAAGACCTTCGGCGTGAGCTTGTCCGCGAGGCCGAGCGCGTCGAGCGCGTGGTACATCTTCGAATGCGGAATGAAGTCGTCGCGGAAGGCAACCGGCACGCGCTTGAACACGACGTCCGGACCCTGCTTCTTCACCCATGCCTCGAGGTACGGGTCGAATTCGTTGCAGTGCGGGCAGCCGTACCAGAAGAACTCGGTGACTTCGATTTTGCCGGCCGGCACGTCGGTTGGTTGCGTCGTGGACAGCACGGTGAAGTCCTTGCCCGACACCGGCGTGGCGGGCGCGGCATGCGCCGTGGCGGCGACGAGGCCCAGCGAGAGGAACAGAATGCTCAGCAGCTTTTTCATGTTTTGATGACCCAAGTAGGCGGTAAACCGGTGGCGCCACGCAAATGCCCGTCACCGTTTCAAAATCGGCGTTGAACGTTTTCAATCTTCCGTCGTGCCTGTGACACGCGCCGCGCGCCGATAGTTCGGCGGCGACGCGCTCCGGCACGTCACGTTTTATTTATTGTTGGCTTATTGCTTCGTAAAGCGGATCACGGCGGTATCCACGCCCGCGTCCGACAGGCGCTGACGGCTCGAATTCATGTCTTCGAACTTCGAGAACGGCCCGATGCGAACGCGATAGTACGTGACACCGCCCGCATCGCGCTGTGTGACTTTCGATTCGAAACCCTGGAACGCGAGACGCGCGCGCTGCTGCTCGGCGTCGGCCGCAGTCTTGTAGGCGCCCACTTGCAGGAAGTAGCCGGTGTTCGCATCGCCCGGTGCCGGTGCCGGTGCCGGTGCCGGTGCCGGCGCCGCGCCCGAACCGGGCTTGGCGTTGGCGGCTGTGGCGGTCGAGGTGCTCTTCGGCGCCGAACCCGCCGCGGTGGCGCTCGGCGCGCTCTCGCCTTGCTTCTTTGCGGGCGCCGTTGCCGTGCCGTTGTCCTGCGCGGGCTTCGGCGCGATCGCCGTGCCGTTCGCATTGGACGGCGGCACTTCGACGATCTGCGGTTCTTCCAGCATGCCCGACTGGGTCTGCGCGTTGGTTTGCCCAGGCGCGGTGTTCGGCGGCGCGGGTTGCGCGGCTTGCGGCACCGGCTGGCCCGGCGTCTTGCCTTGCAGCGGACGGTTCGGGTCGTATTGCTGCGTCTGGCTTGCACCGGAATCGGACGCCGCGGGCGGCGCCACCTTCGAGACGAACGGCGTAGGCGCACGGGTGATGTATAGCGCCACCACTACCGCGATCGCAAGGCCGACGATCAGGCCCAGCACGATGCCGAGAAAAGTCCCCCCGGTTTGTTTCGATTGCTTTGTTGTGCGGCGTGGTTTTGCCATCGTATGAATCACCTGCAAAAAGAATCCTGGAACGGCCGCCGATTATAACGACGGCCGCATGCATGTTGCGCCGGAGGACTTACATCTTGACGGGAGCGGAGACGCCGATCGTCGCGAGGCCGTTGGCCAACACCTGACGCGTGGCTGCAAGCAGCGCGACGCGTGCATTGCGCTCGGCTGCATCGTCGACCAGCACGCGCTCGGCTCTGTCATTGTAGAACGAGTGGAATTCCCCGGCGAGGTCGCGCAAGTAGAACGCGACCGCGTGCGGCGCGAGTTCGTCGGCCGCGTGTTGCAGCATGTCGGGGAACTCGGCGAGCTTGTTCAGCAGGGCCATCGCGCGTTCGCTGGTGAGGGGCGACACGTCCACGCCGGCGAGCGTGCTTTCGTCCGTGCTGTAGCGCGCCTTGCATTCGGCGATGACCGAGCAGATCCGCGCATGCGCATATTGCACGTAATGCACGGGGTTTTCGTCATTTTGTTTCAACGCCAGGTCGATGTCGAACACGAACTCCGTGTCGGCCTTGCGCGAGATCAGGAAGAAGCGCACGGCGTCGCGGCCGCGGCGAATCGTCTCTTCGTCGATCAGATCGACGGCGGCTTCCGAGCCCGGCGTCGCGCCGCCCGACCATTCGATCAGGTCGCGCACCGTCACGTAGCTGCCGGCGCGCTTGGAGATTTTCACCTCCTCGCCGTTGCGCATCACGGTGACCATCTTGTGCAGGATGTAGTCGGGATAGCCCTTCGGAATGCCGATGCCGAGACCCTGCAGGCCGGCGCGCACGCGCGCGATCGTGCCGTGGTGGTCCGAGCCCTGGATGTTGATGACCTTGGTGAAGCCGCGTTCCCACTTGGCGACGTGATAGGCGACGTCCGGCACGAAGTACGTGTAGGTGCCGTCGGTCTTGCGCATCACACGGTCTTTGTCGTCGCCTTCGTCGGTGGTGCGCAGCCACAGCGCGCCTTCCTGCTCGTAGGTCTTGCCGGCGGCGATCAGCGCCTCGACAGTCTTCTCGACGCGGCCTTCCTTGTACAGCGACGACTCCAGATAGTACTGGTCGAACTTCACGCCGAAGGCCTGCAAGTCCATGTCCTGCTCGCGGCGCAGATAGGCGACCGCGAAACGGCGGATCGCTTCGAGATTTTCCACGTCGCCCGCGCCGGTGACGGGCTCGCCGTCGCTCGCGGCAACCGTGACGCCCTTCAGATAGTCTTTTGCGATGTCGGCGATGTACTCGCCGTTGTATGCGGAAGCCGGCCAGCCTTCGTCGCCGGGTGCGAGGCCGCGGGCGCGCGCCTGGGTCGACAGGGCGAGCGTCTGGATCTGCACGCCGGCGTCGTTGTAGTAGAGCTCGCGGTGCACGTCCCAGCCTTGCGAGGCCAGCACGTTCGAGAGCGCGTCGCCGAGCGCGGCCTGGCGGCCATGGCCGACGTGCAGCGGGCCCGTGGGGTTGGCCGAAACGAATTCGATCAGCACGTGCTTGCCGGCGTCGCGTTGCGAGCGGCCGAACGCCTCTTTCTCGGCGAACACGGCGGCGATCACCGCCTGCTTGGCCGCGGCCGCGAGGCGCAGGTTGATGAAGCCGGGGCCGGCCACTTCGGCGGCTTCGACGAGACCCTTGGCCCGCGGCTGCGCGAGCAGCGCGTCGACAATCTGTTGCGCCAGCTGGCGCGGGTTGGCGCGCAGCGGCTTGGCGAGTTGCATCGCCACGTTGCACGCGACGTCGCCGTGCGCGGCGACTTTGGGACGCTCAAGTGTGATGGCGGGCGACACGAAAGCGGCTTCAGTCGCGCCTTGGGAGGCTTGCGCGACCTGCTTCACCGTGTCGGCGAGCAGTGTTTCGAGAGTATGTTTATGTGCGGGCAGCATGCTTGTTGCGAGTCCAGTGAGGCAATCCGGTGATGCGGGAGAGGCGCCGGCCGCGCGGCAGGCGCAGCCGGTTCGTCAGAAGCGTGGAAAGCGGCGATGTGCCCGCCCGAATTCGCCGGGCACGCCGGGCACATTAGCAGCGCCATCGGGCACATTGTCTGCGGCGCGGTGAGCGCGGCGCGCGGCGACATGCATGGGCGCCGGCTGCCGCGCGGCCGGCAGCAAGCGGCAGCAAGCGGCGGCAAACAACCGCAAGCAGCGCCAAGCGGGGTTGCGGCCAACCGGCCTCGCCGCGCGCCTCCTGCGCCACGCTTTTCCGTTCAGACGGATTTTAGCAGGTGCTAATATGTTCAATGAGATGCCCAGCAAGGGCCGTGGCCGCCGCGCTTTATCGGCGGGCTAACGTAACGCGCGCCGGCGGTCGTCCTCGAGCCGCTCGCGCGTCGATCCAACATAACGAAAAAGGGAACAGACATGCTGATTACTTTCAAATGCCGCGCCTGCCCCGACGTGATGATGCTGGAGAACCTCGCACAGTATCTGGTCGGCATCGTCGGCAAACGCCTTGGGGAGCGGGGCGTCATCACTCATGACGAACTGGGCCCGGCGATCACGAAACTCGAAGCGGCCATCACCGTCGACAAGCAGGAACGCGCCGAGCACGACGGCCATTTCCACGAAGGCGAGGAAGGCCACGAGCATCATGAAATCCCGCCGGGACTCGCGCAGCGCGCGTATCCGTTCCTCGACATGCTGCGCGCGGCGCAGAAGGAAAACGCGGATATCGTCTGGGGGCTGTGATCCTCGCGTGATCCGCCGGTGACGCTACGCGGCGCGCTTTGCGCCGCTGATGCCGGTGTGCCAATGAAAAGAGCCCGCTCAGTGCGGGCTCTTTGTCTTTACCGGCGCGGAGAACCGGCCGGCCTGTGCTGCTTACTGGCTGGCGGCCGCCGGCGCCGGGGCCGCTGCCGGCGCCGACGCACCCTTCTTCATTTTCTGCTTCCTGGGTTTCTTGACGTGCTTCACCGTGGGTGGCGAATACGAGCTGACCGCGCTGGAGCCGGCCGGAGCGGCAGGCTGGGCCAGCGCCGCCGAGGCGCCCGCGGCAAGGGAAACGGCAGTCAATAACAGCGTCAGCTTCTTCATACGATTCTCTCCGTTGACGATTGCAATTAGATAAGCCGACGCGTTTTTTGGCCGCGTCTGGCGGATAAAAGCAATTCAGTCTACAAAGACGAAAATTACGCTGCCGCAAATATTCAGTCTTTCTCGCCCGATATAGTGGGTTTCCCGCCGCGCAAGGCTTACAGCAATGGCGCCAAGGCCCGTTCGGCGTCGGTTTTCGACAACGACATGCGCTGTGCGTAGTCTTCCAGCTGGTCCTGGCCGATCTTGCCGACCGAGAAATACGTGCTGTCCGGATGAGCCAGATAGAAGCCGGAGACGCTCGCCGCCGGCAACATCGCGAGCGATTCGGTCACGGTCATGCCGATCTCGTTCGCTTGCAACACGTCGAACATATCGCGCTTCACCAGGTGATCCGGGCAGGCCGGATAACCGGGCGCCGGGCGGATGCCGCGATATTTTTCCGCGATCAGTTCGTCGTTGGAGAGCGTTTCGGCGTTCGCGTAGCCCCACAGGTCGCGCCGCACGCGCGCATGCAGCGCTTCGGCGAAGGCTTCGGCAAAGCGGTCGGCGAGCGCCTTCAGCATGATCGCGCTGTAGTCGTCGTAATCCTTCTCGAACTGCTTTTCCTTCACGTCCACCCCGAGGCCCGCGGTGACAGCGAACATGCCGATGTAGTCGGCCACGCCCGAATCCTTCGGCGCGATGAAATCGGCAAGCGACCGGTTCGGCCGCATCACGCCGTCGACCACCGGCCGCACGCTTTGCTGGCGCAGGTTGCGCCAGGTGAGCGCGACTTGCGAGCGCGATTCGTCCGTGTAGATTTCGATGTCGTCGTCGTTCACCGTGTTGGCCGGCAGCAGCGCGATCACACCGTTGGCTTGCAGCCAGCGGCCCTGGATCAGGCGCGCGAGCATCGACTTGCCGTCGGAGAACACGCGCCGCGCCGATTCGCCGACGATCTCGTCGTTCAGGATCGCCGGGTACGGGCCGGCCAGGTCCCAGGTCTGGAAGAACGGACCCCAGTCGATGTAGTTCGCCAACTCGTTCAGATCGAAGTTCTTGAACACGCGGCGGCCGATGAACTTCGGCTTGACCGGCTGATAATTCGCCCAGTCGACCCTGGTTTTGTTCGCGCGGGCTTCAGCGAGCGAGACCATCGGCAGCGCTTTCTTGTTGGCGTGCTGAAGGCGGATACGATCGTAGTCGGCCTTGAGTTCGTCGACGTACTTCGCCGCGCCTTCGTCGGAGAGCAGGCTCGACGCCACCGATACCGAGCGCGACGCGTCCGGCACGTACACCACCGGGCCTTCGTAATGCGGCGCGATCTTCACGGCGGTATGCACGCGTGACGTGGTCGCGCCGCCGATCAGGAGCGGTATCTTCTTGATGCGGAAGTAGTCGTCGCGCTGCATTTCCGACGCGACGTAGGCCATTTCCTCGAGGCTCGGCGTGATCAGCCCGGAGAGGCCGATAATGTCCGCGCCCTCGACCTTCGCCTTCGCGAGAATGTCGTTGCACGGGACCATCACGCCCATGTTGACCACTTCGAAGTTATTGCACTGAAGCACCACCGACACGATGTTTTTGCCGATGTCGTGCACGTCGCCCTTGACGGTGGCGATGACGATCTTGCCCTTCGCGCGCACGTCGGCGCCGGCTTCGGCCATCAGCTTCTTTTCTTCCTCGATGTACGGGATCAGATGCGCGACCGCCTGCTTCATCACGCGCGCCGATTTCACCACTTGCGGCAGGAACATCTTGCCCTGGCCGAACAGGTCGCCGACGACGTTCATGCCGTCCATCAGCGGGCCTTCGATCACGTTGATCGGGCGGCCACCGGCGGCGGCGATTTTCGCGCGCACTTCTTCCGTATCTTCGACGATGAAGTTGGTGATGCCGTGCACCAGCGCATGCGACAGACGCTTCTCGACCGGCTGATTGCGCCACTCGAGGTTCTCTTCTTTCTTCGCGGCGCCGGTCTTGAACTTGTCGGCGATTTCGAGCAGCCGGTCGGTGCCGTCGTCACGGCGATTCAACACGACGTCTTCCACGCGCTCGCGCAACTCCGGATCGAGGTCGGCATACACGCCGAGCTGGCCCGCGTTGACGATGCCCATGTCCATGCCCGCCTGGATCGCGTGGTAGAGGAACACGGTGTGGATCGCCTCGCGCACCGGATCGTTGCCGCGGAACGAGAACGACACGTTCGACACGCCGCCGCTCACCTTCGCGTACGGCAGATTCTCCTTGATCCAGCGCGTTGCGTTGATGAAGTCGACGGCGTAGTTGTTGTGTTCTTCGATGCCCGTTGCGATCGCGAAGATGTTCGGATCGAAGATGATGTCTTCGGGCAGGAAGCCTACTTCGTTCACGAGGAAGTCGTACGAGCGTTTGCAGATTTGCGTCTTGCGCTCGAACGTGTCGGCCTGGCCTTGCTCGTCGAACGCCATCACCACGGCGGCCGCGCCATAGCGGCGAATCAGGTTCGCGTGATGACGGAACGCTTCCTCGCCTTCCTTCAGCGAGATCGAGTTGACGATCGCCTTGCCTTGCACGCACTTCAGGCCCGCTTCAATCACTTCCCACTTCGACGAGTCGATCATGATCGGCACGCGCGCGATGTCCGGCTCCGACGCGATCAGATTCATGAAGCGCACCATCGCCGCTTTCGAATCGAGCATCGCCTCGTCCATGTTGACGTCGATGACCTGCGCGCCGTTTTCGACCTGCTGACGCGCGACCGCGATCGCATCGTCGAACTGGTCGTTCAGGATCATTCGCGCGAACGCCTTCGAGCCGGTCACGTTGGTGCGTTCACCGACGTTGATGAAGAGCGTCCCGGAGGTGACGTTGAACGGCTCGAGGCCGGCAAGGCGCATGGTGTGATCGGTCATGGCGTATGTGCGAGTGGATTGCGTGCGATTGGTGCGTCGTTTTCAGGCAGCGTCGCGGTATTGTGTCGGCCATTTGCGCGGCTTCACTTCGGCCAGCGCCATGGCAATCGCCGCAATATGCTCCGGCGTGGTGCCGCAGCAGCCGCCGGCAATATTCACCAAGCCTGCCTGCGCGAACTCCTTGAGCAATCCCGAGGTATCGGCGGGCAATTCGTCGAAGCCCGTATCGCTCATCGGATTCGGCAAGCCGGCGTTCGGATAGCACGACACGTAGGTGTCGCACAGCTTCGCCAGTTCGGCGATGTACGGGCGCATCAGCGCCGCGCCCAACGCGCAGTTCAGGCCGAACGTGAGCGGCTTGGCGTGACGCAGGGAGTTCCAGAACGCCTCGACGGTCTGCCCCGAGAGAATGCGGCCCGACGCGTCGGTGACGGTGCCTGAGATCATGATCGGCAGACGCTCGCCGGTGTTTTCGAACAACTCGTCGAGTGCGAACAGCGCGGCTTTCGCATTGAGCGTGTCGAAGATCGTCTCGACGAGGAACAGATCCGCGCCGCCGTCGAGCAAGGCTTTGGCCTGTTCGTAGTACGCCGCGCGCAATTCGTCGAAGGTAATGTTGCGTGCACCAGGATCGTTCACGTCGGGGGAAATGCTCGCCGTCTTCGGCGTCGGTCCGATCGCGCCGGCGACGAAGCGCGGCTTGTCGGGCGTCGAATACTTGTCGCATGCGGCGCGCGCGAGTTTCGCCGATTCGAGATTCATCTCGACCGCAAGCGCTTCCATGCCGTAGTCGGCTTGTGCCACCGTGGTCGCGCCGAACGTGTTGGTCTCGATGATGTCCGCGCCCGCGGCCAGGTACTGCTCATGAATCTCGCTGATGATCTGCGGCTGCGTGATCGACAGCAGCTCGTTGTTGCCCTTGATGTCGCGCCCATAGTCCTTGAAGCGCTCGCCGCGATAGCGGGCTTCGTCGAGCTTGTAGCGCTGGATCATCGTGCCCATTGCGCCGTCCAGGATCAGGATGCGCGACTTGAGCAGCGCTGGCAGCGCCGTGCCGCGCGTGTAGGCGGCGTCGGGACGGGCTGGCGTGGCAATTTGAGCAGGCTGGTTCATGGCGGACTTGGGCTTGCGCCGGCTTTTTTCGGGAACCTGACATTGTAGCCGCTGCCGGGCGGTTCCGCCGGCGCGGGCGGGGCCACCGTGCCCGTAGTCAGGGCATGCGACGCGTGAATAACAAAACGGCCCAGCAAGGCAAAAGCCTGCTGGGCCGCTTCATGACTGCTGACCGCCTTATAAGGGCCGCCGGCGAGGCCGGACGGCGCGGTCGATGTAGGTCGCCAAAATCGTTAAGCCGAACCCTGCGGTTAGTGAAGAATTACCGGTTGATGCATCAGGCTGTCGAACTGGCCGAGAAATTCGTCTACTTCGTCCAGCGACGGTTCCTCTTCGATCAGCTTTTGCACGTGCTCGCGAAAACGCGCCGCCATTGCACCGTCGATGTAAATTTCACGCTGCATGTTCTTGTCGACGATCTCATAGCCACCTGACTTCATGGCCAGCGGACCTTCCTGCGGCGGAAACTCGACGACACAATAGTTGGGGCTGTTATAGATCATTTGCATGGCGACACTCCTTATTTCCGTTGGCTCCTGGCCGTTCCTGCGCCATATCTGGAGCTAGTGGTGTGGAATTCAAGGGGTGGGTCCGGATTGACGCTTGTAAAAGTTCCGAACCTACCGGTTAGACCGGCCTTTCAAGAAACGTTTCAAGCAGTGCAGCAAAACGGTGAGATTGCTCGACAGGCGCAAGATGAGCGGCGTCGAGCAGTTCGAACTGGGCGCCTTCGATGGCGTCTGCTATCGCCTGTGTCGCAGCAGGCGGCGTGCCCGTGTCGTGGCGGCCCGCCACGGTCAAAGTCGGGCAATGTATTGCCCCCAGCTTACTGCGGACGTCGAAATCGCGCAGGGCTTCGCATGCCATGGCGTAGCCTTCTGGCAACGTATGGCTCAGCACCTCGCGGATCTGCTCGACCGCTTCGGGGTGCGCGGCCTGAAAATCGGGTGTGAGCCAGCGGCTCAGCGTGGACGGCACCAGCGGTGCCATTCCGTCCTGACGGGCCGCCGCGGCGCGTTGATCGAGAAGCGCGCGGCCCTCGGGCGGCGTCTCGCCGGTGCTATCGGCAACGGTCAAGGTGTCGATGCGCGAAGGGTAGTTCAGCGCGAATTGTTGCGCGACCATACCGCCCATCGACATGCCCACCAGGTGCGTGCTGGGTGCGTCGAGTGCATCGAGCAGCGCCGCGAGATCGCGCGACAGGTTTTCGATTGTGAACGGCTCGCTCGATACCGCGGTCTCGCCGTGGCCGCGCAGGTCGTAGCGCAGCACGGTGTAGTCGTCGCGGAAATAGCCGGCGAGCTGGTCCCAGACGGACAGGTCGCCACCGAGCTGGTGGATGAAGGTCAGCCATGGGCCGCCGCCCTCATTGCTCAGCACATAGCGCGTCTCGATGCCGTTGATGTTCACTTGCATACGGGCTCCTTGAAGGGAACGCAGTAGAAGGATCCATTTCGCGCGCTGTATCCGGCGTCGATTAGACGCCTTCACCACATCATACCTGGCGGCCGCGCGAACGGTTGCAACAGTTTGTGCGAGTGAGCGCTGACGCGGAAGTTTCGTGATGCGTTCGAGACCCTACTCGGGTTCGGGGCTTTCACGGTTTGATGATGCCTGGACCGTTGCCCGGATCGGACGAATCGACTGGCGCGGACGGCGCGGGCTCTGGAGGAACCGCTGAAGTGTTCGGAGGCGGCGGGCTCGCCGAATTGTCAGGCGAGACTGTGCCGCCATTGCCATTGCCATTGCCATTGCTGCTGCCATTGCCGGCCCCATTGGACGAGCCGCCGGCGCCCTCGGCATCGAGCTTGCCGCGCCACACCAGTTCGAATTGCGTACCGTTCGGCTCCGTCTGCACGATTCTCGCGGGGAGCCAGCCGAGCGAAGGCGCGAGCCACACGTCGATGCGGCGCTGGTCGCCGTCATGGCGGGGCAGGCGTTTGAAATGGCGCGTGTCGAGGTAGCCCTGAGCGGTGCGGATGGTTTCGTCGCCGATCGTCTCGACCGGCCAGTTCTCGCCGCTATCGCTATCGGCCACGAAGAATTGCCGCGTCACGCCCGGCTTATAGGCGGCAGGGTCGCCGCGCACGAGGCTCGCGAGCTGCATCACCATGCTGAAACGGTCTTGCGCGCCGTCCGGCAGCGGCAGTGTGGCGGGCGTGCGTGTAAAGGCGATTTTTTTGTCGGCGCGATTGAAGATCGAAATGTCTTCCGCCCGGCGGCCGCGTTTTTCGACGTACTGATCGGGCGCGAGGCCGAATGCGTCGATGCGGCCATGGCTCGAATAGACGAACGTGCCGACGAACGGCAACGGCACCGAGACGATCATTTCGTAGCTTTGCGCGCTGCTGGACCAGTGGATCGTGCCGGGCTGGTTGCGCACGCCGTTGTAAAACGTGTCGTACTGCAATTCACCGGATGGCGGAACGGAGAACTTCAAGCCCGGTGACGCTTGCGGCGCGCTGGCGGCTGCGGGCGCGCCGACCGTACCGGCGCCGTTCGCGCCGTCATTGGCGTTCGCATTGGCGGCGCTCGCCGCTGCTGCTGCGCTCGCCGCGGCTTCCGACGCCGCCGTCGCTGCAGACGGAGCTTGCGTTGCCGGCTGCAGTGCCGTCAACACATGCTCCCGCGGCTTGCTCGGGACGGCCTTATGTGCCGGCGCGGGTGCTGGCGTTTGCGGCGCGGCGGCCGGCTTGCGTTCGATACGTTCGGGTGTCAGCAGCGCGACCTGCACGGGGACATGCTCGTTGTCCGAGGGATTCAACGTCGCGCGGTTGCGCTCGACCCATTGCGCGGCGATCCAGTGCAGAACGGCCACCACGAGCAGGACCGCAATCCATCGCCACGCGCGCAAACCGGCGCGCGGCTTGGTGGGAGGCATGCGGTCGGAGCGGCGTGCGGTGAAGGGTGAGGCCATTTGACGGGTGAACGTATATCGATGGACGGTTTCGGGTTTGGAGTACACCCACCGGGGATGCGCGCGGCGGCTATCGGGAAAGAGCTGCGAACCCAACTGGCCGGAAGGTCCCAGGCCGGCAGCGAACGGGTTCGACCGTGCAGCCTTGAGCGATGTTCCTTGACGGAGAAAAGACGCATCCAGGCCGAACGCGTTGAATTGCGCAGCGTAGCAACGTTATACCGCGCAAGCCCGCTCGTCACGATACGCCACGCCTAGCGCGGCGTCGCACTATACCCCAGCTCATACGAGAGCTTTTGCGCGCATTCGCGCAACGCCGTATCGATCTCGCCGCCCCAGCGGATATCGAACGCGCCCTCATGGCCCAGCGCCACGAGACCGAGCGCGAGTTCGCCGGTCGAGTCGAACACCGGCATGCAGAACGCGTGAATGGTCGGCAGCAACATGCCTTCCACACGTGCCGCTTCGTGCTGCCGCACGTCGGCCAGCACGCGCTCGACCTCTTCGTGCGTGCGCGGGCCGCCCATATGCGACGAGCGGCGCGAATCGGCCAGTTCGCGCTCGAGCATCGGGGCGGTCTTGCTCGACGGCAGATACGCGGCAAACAGCAGGCCGGTCGCGGAACTGAGCAACGGCATGACGTCGCCGAGTTTTAGCGATGCCTTCGCCGGATGGCTCGATTCCATCCAGTGAACCATCGTCGGCCCCTGATTGCCCCACACCGCGATGCCCACGGTCAGGTCGAGCCGGTCGCGCAATTCGGCCAGCGCAATGCGCGCGAGCTTCACGCCGTCGACGCGAGCGAGCCGCGCGAGACCCAATTGCAACGCGAAACCGCCCAGTTCGTAGCGGCCCGACAGCGGATCCTGCGCGACCACGCCGAGACGCAAAAAACTCACCAGATAGCGATGCGCCTTCGCCGGGCTCATGCCGGCACGCTGCGCCAGATCGCGCAGCATCATGGCGCGCGGCTCGCGGGTCAGCACGTCGAGCAAGCGGAAACCGACTTCGATCGACTGGATGCCCGAGCGCAGCTTCCCCTCGCCGTTTTCGACGCTCTCGTCGTCGGATTCGGGCGTATCGAGCGGTTCAGCGGAGTCGGCGTCGGTGTGAATCGCGCCGGAGCGGGCAGTTGGAGGCATGAGCGAGGCGCATGGAGCGCGTTTAAAAGACAGTGAGAAAAGAGCTTTGGCAAGCGTGGTTCGTGACCGGGACTTGCTGCCGGGCCTGAAGCTTGGCCACAGTCCGCGCGCCGTCGCCGGTCACGGCACAAAGGCGCATTTGGGCCACGCCGATTCACCATCGTAGAATAGATTCCCTCTATCGTCACCAACACGGTTCACTTCCCTATGAAACTTGCCACGCTGAAGGACGGCACGCGCGACGGCCAGCTGATCGTCGTGTCCCGCGACCTGCACACCGCGTCCATGGCCGACGCGGTCGCGCCCACGTTGCAGCGCGTGCTCGGCGACTGGACCTTCTACGCGATGCAGCTGCACGAACT
>Ga0137385_10001838_pt1 | contig 17920 bp, 17 predicted proteins | sample SagtaG_FD_104921 | JGI IMG/M metagenome (GOLD analysis project Ga0137385, IMG submission 104921) | Vadose zone soil microbial communities from Sagehorn Ranch, Mendocino, California, USA - Sage2_R_80_16 metaG | ecosystem: Environmental > Terrestrial > Soil > Vadose zone | place: USA: California... | reverse complement strand
GCTCCCTTTGGGGATGCATACGAAAAAATTGGAACGATACAGAGAAGATTAGCATGGCCCCTGCACAAGGATGACACGCTGTTTCAGAGTGGTAGACCTACGGGTCTCAATATTTATTTTTCACGTTCCAGTGGAGCTAACACCTCCCTCAAGGCAGCTATCTGACTTACAGCGACCAAGTCGAGTCCTGCACTACATTAGATTGTGTCTATTTGAGTTACTATCGTTCCACTTTTACAATAACATACATGCCCTACTTTCGCGGACACTCGCCCGTTATCTACGCTCTGTGCAAGACGCGCTGCCAGTAGCAAAAGGCAGCGCGTCTGTCGGCTCTGATTCCTGGTCGGTAGTTTCAGCTCTCACTCACCCATACAGGTTAGAATCTAGTCACTACCGCGAGCTCGCCCCTACTAGACCCATAAATCTGCATGATAGCAACCTAGCCATCAGGCAGAGATTATGGTACTCTTCGAAGCCGCACGCATCCATGTATCATGCATGGGTGGAATCAAGGGTGGAATACTTATGTCAAATTCCTATTCCGCGTACTCCTTCGAGTTGCTCGGGCCTACTCAGAGCTTTAGGCCTCACCGACAAACATGTTACACTGAACGGAGGAGGTCGGGAGCTGCTCGTGCTCTAAACCGGGTTGGCGCCAGGTCGACCGATCGTCGCCGACTGTTTGCGCAAGGAATTCATGAAAGAGAAAACGAGAGGTAGTGCAACTAATGACCTTGATGGGACCATGCTAGCACACTCGGTGAGACACTCCCTCCTCACGACGCTCCATCCGACTAGAGCATTTGGACAACAAGGAGACGTCATCATTAGGGACATTAAATTGGCAGGAAAATGGCATTTAACAAAAAGAAAAAATGCAGTATCATTCAAGCGCTGAAGGTCAGCGTAACGTCGCGAATTTTCAGCTGCACGCTTCGCTCAGCCGTCCATTCAAAGTGCACGTGTTCGAAAGTCTCCTCGAGACTCATGACAGCTATAGAAATCGAGGGTAGGTTAAAAATGCTATTTGAAGGTAACCCGAGAGGGAGCTCACCCGCATCGCCGACGTTGAAATTGAGGGACTTGAACGGTTCGGAGCCCCCGTGCCCCTGTCTAGGCGGAGCACCAGGGTAGAAAAAACTCGTGAAACCAGTGCCGACCTTCCAGACTAGAACGATTCCTTCCTGAAGGGACACCGTCACAAGGCGCCGGCCATCTGGTGAGAAGCTGCACGCCGCGATTGCCTGCTTGTGACACTCGAGCACATATAAGCGCGTGGCCGTCTTGAGGTCGTACATCACGATCGCACCCTCGCTCGTCCCCACGGCCAGGCGCTGGCTTGCCGTGTGGAAGTCGATTGTGGGAAAACTCCACGCGCAGGGAGGAATCAGCCAGTAGATTCGAAGGTCAGTGGGAGAAGCGGGGCGCACGTTTTCACGACATGGCCGAGGATCTCGGTTGCCGTATCGAGGACGGCGTCGCGGTTTGAGGTGGAATTGGGGTCCAAAGACTTCACTACCGCTTCCACGAGCTTGGGAAGATGAGGATAGATGACGAGAGGTTTCTGAGAAGACGTCGGTGACGCTGAACAGTACGTAAAAAATTTCGATTACGACGAACCTTGCGAGTGAGAAAAGCTACTAGCTGTAATACGGACTTTCGATGCTCCAGACTCTGAGGGTGCAGAATGTCGAGTGAAAGTGTGGTCATGAATATCCCAGTATTGTTCGTCACAACGTGTAGGACTGCTTGTCGTGCCTGAGGTCCGATATTTTGGGCGTTTATGCTTTCTTTTTTTGAACTTGTAGCGAGGTTGAAAAGACTCCGTATCATCTCCATAGCGTCGATATAATGTTGCCAAACGGCAAACCCTCGGGAACAAAGGTCAATCGCCAGTGCTTTGCAGGACACATCGCTCTCGTGAAGGTACATCATCACAGACTTCGATATAATGTTCAGTGCGCTTCAAGATGAAAGTTTCATCAGAACACTCTCAAAAATGGTAAATAGGCGAACGCCACCTTGTAGAGAGTAAGCTGTATTGACGAGTAGCAATAAACCCACAGAGTAACAAAGCCTTTGCGGCGACAGGTGACCGTCTTTCAGAGTCCGGAAGTAAGAACGGCACTGTATGACCACCCGACATAAGCCCAAATACCAGACGTTGCAGGACCAAGACGTTACAAGAATGCTGCCACCGTTCCACCAGTGAGATAGTCTCCTCGTCCGTCAAGCCAGCGACTCCAGCGTCAAAGAGTGTTCTCGCTGCCACCCGCAGCTCGCCTGCGAAGACGACACATGGGAGGTGAGTCGAAAGCAAAGACAAGGGACATCATACATCGTACCTGATACATCGAACCACCATCTAGCAAGGAAAGAAAGACTAGGAGGTATATACGCTCTGCCCAGTGAGTGGGAAAGAGAAGTTGCATAAAACGTGATGACGGTGTTGACGGAGTCCGCCAAATCTGAGTCGAGACTTAGATGCGACGACCCACCATCCACTCAGTACTCACCCTCAAAATGTGTCAAAGTGCGCAAACAAGCCGTCAAGGCCAGCGCCCTGGAGGCAGACACCTCTCCCGAGACGCACCACTGACTCTGCGTGCTCTCCGATACAATCACGGAGCTTGCATGGTTTCTGAGTCACGGAAGTCAGAGTGGAGTCTCGCGCTACAATGAGACGAATGTGCGAACCTATGAAAACCAACGGATGCCTGAGTGACCGGGAGAACCAAATGCTCTCGACAGATCGCGTCAATATCAGGGTTCAAGCCGGGTGTATGAAGAATTTGCAGAAGGGAGCGCAAAACCCCGGCTGTCCTCTCGCGAGCCCTCGTCTCATCTCCGGCCGTGGATTTCGCAATGGCTACGGCACGTGAGAGGAACGATTCCAGATCTACCAGTATCGTCGAAGCTTCCATGCCAGCACATCAATCCGCCGGAACGTGAACGGAAAAGCGTGAGACGTACACGAGTCAGGTGAAAAGGCAGACAAAGTGGAATGGGCGCTTCCCGCCGAAGGCGTATCGTGTAACGACCTGCCCATGGAAGTGAGAATAATGCACAAGCAACGACTGTATACACCGTGACGGACAGTTCTGCCCAACCGCCTTTGTTGAGTAGCTCCTTCGCTTTCTCGATATTCATGGACCGCCAGAATTCCAGGGTCTTGACATCCCAGAGCCGCGCGCGGTCATCACCGTACAAAAGAAGAAGGTTATCTCCGCTGGTGCAAACCTTAATGAGAGGCGCTGGGGCACCAGGGACCATGTAAAGGCTACAGACATCAAATACAGCGCCAATCAGATCGTAGCGAAAAACGGCTCACAACTGATAATCGTCCAATGCAATGACGGCGATCGTGCCATCGCGGGCAATACAGAGCAAGCAACCTCTCAGCGGACCTCCTTTATCGTATCTCAGGTGCAGGACACGCTGAAGTGGGGAGATGAACAGAACCCATCGGGCCAGTGTCTTCATTGATCTGGAAGGCTGGCCGTTAGATGGCCGTCTGGCGATCCCTAGCATCGTCCTTACTCTAACGACCATATTGCGACCGAGCCATCGTCGGCGCCACCAACAATGAGCCTTTCTCCTGTTCTGTCATTTTGGGCGATGTGTAGACCAACGACGAAGCCGTCCAATGGGACATCCGAAGCTTCTTCAGGCGCCAGTTTCGAATTTACCTGAACCAACTTCGCGAACGACGACCGACCGATGGTACCGTCGCCTATTGCACCATTATCGGTAAGAAGTCACGGTCAAGCGATATTAATCATACTGTAGCCCAGAACGATTTGCGTGAGTTCCAATGGAAGCATGCACGTGATGTGTTTGTCGTCAGGGACATTTGGTCCTTTGTCGTGGGATTTCCACAATGTCGTGCGCGCCCATTCTTTCCTGCTCTCCCCTGAAGAGATTGCGGTGTGCAGCCTAATCTGGCGCCGTCCCCGACGGCTGATCCCCGTAGACAGCACGACAGTGGGAGACAATGCACAAAATGCCTGAGCTCTACGTACTGTCGCGGTGCTAATGACGTGCGAGCTATGAAGGACTGTTCAGCGGATCCACGTACTCAGCGGAAAACTTGTCTTCGTACTGTAATATCCCAGAGCTTCGCCTGTCAAGCACCCGGTCGTTGTTCGGATCCACTAGCCTCAGTCTGGATACCTCGAATCGGTTCTAGAATATTCAGATCAGTGTTCCAGTCCCTGTGACCTCGCGAAAATGCATAAACCGTAAACCCACAGAGTAGAGGGCGCAATAGGTATCCCAAGCGAGCCACGTGACATCCCTCAGCCCGCCAGTCGTTCCCAATGAATTAATTATAAGTCGTTTTGAGTTATATTCAAGTGCCTGAAGACAAGTTAGAGCACCACTTTCAGGATCGGTGAATCTCTCACGTAAAGCTCAGAGTCGGACCATGCGGCACCCCGTATACATTCCCTCGTGGAACGTAGTTGAATGCCCCTCAACCTTTGATCGAGTTTCAGCTCTCCGGCATCATGAAAATCTTCTAGTAAAACTCTACAGCCTTCTCTGCGGTCATCAAGAGATGCAGGACGCCCTTGGGACTGTGCGCTCCCAGTTTTGAAAGGGTTGAATGTGGCCAACCCTACGCTGCTATTGTCGTCCGGAGACCCCGATCCTAGCTGAATGGCAGCAGGAACAAGCACGATACGTTGTACAATGAGGTGGTTTGAGGTGTCAACATGGAAAACCCTCAGTGCATCTGGGCTTTCATTGGCACCTCCCTCCCATGTTAAACATCTCGACCACTTACCGTTTTCGTCGGCGCAGAAACCGACCCCAGCAGTGGGCCCTTCAACCAACCATTCGCCAGCCTTGTCGAAACGGAGCTCTTCGTCCCCCTTGTCAGTGTCATCTCGCAACTCAAAGACTGCCACGCGAGATAATTGTTGTTGGCTTGTACTGTTGTCGTCGTCTGCAGACAACCGCGAAGCGAATCCCCCGCCGAGGGCCGCAGAGGCAAGAATAACAACCGACTTGCGGTAGATGGTCAGTGGGACGATAGCGATCTACACCGACAACTCATACCTCTCCAGTCTCGTGGATGAACAGCCCTCTCCACGCCCAAGCTGCCCCCGTTGGCTGAACTTCTTTGGCCCCAGCTGGGGCAGCTGCTGGGAGATGAGAGATCTGCGATGACCAGACACATGACCCGTCCTTGACGGCGTATATAGAGAGGTCACTGGGATTTGGGTTAGATGGGCTGGACAGGAAGGGAGGGGGCTATCATGATACCCTTGTAACCGTAGGCACACAAAATGCCGACCATTTGCGAGCGTGCGTAAACCTACAACCGCATTTCCTGTGCCAGAGCGCTGGGGAAAGATGTGACACCCCAAAGAGAGGTGATATGGCAGACGGGATGGGGATGAGGGAGAACTAGGCGAAGGAAGGGAGGGGAGGGTAGTAACGGAGAGCGCCGGAGAGTGCGTTGCACTTAGCAGTGACTTTGCCTCGCTCCGTCGAACAGAGCCGGAAGGTGATGATAGCCCTTTGGACAATATGGGTTGCTTCTCAGCAACAGCAGCATTCCGATCAAGAGATAAAGGGAGCCTGTCGCCCGACGCCGAATCTCTGGCACCTCCCCTCAGTAATTCTTTCAGTTTTTCAGGCTCCTCGTCAAAATCTACGTAGTTCTTTGGGGCTTGAGCCTGCTCGTCGGAGATTCCTGAGACAACGCGCGCGCGAGAAGTGAGGGAAAATGGGGCAAGAGAAGATGTCGGAGTTCTTGGGCGGGAGCGGGAACGACTAGAAAGACGGACAGAGGCCGGGCTAGATGACCTTGACAACAAGGGCTTCTCAATGCTGATTGGGTGAGGAGTATGATTGGGGCTCTGGCGTAGGAGATAGAGCGTGCCGTCTTCACAACCGAGCACCACGCCATCTAGGGCGTCAAAAGAACCGAATTGTTGACTGGTGGGAGAGGCTTGGCCGTTTTTCAGCCAATAGGTGATGGACGATACATTTGCGACGGAAGAGGCCTCGTCTACGAGTATACTTGCGCAAGAGGAAGCATCAGAAGGCCCCTCTGGTCTTGAAGTACTCGCAGCAAGAGTGAACGGAAGTACAAGAGGGACCGAATTCATAAATCGAGATCACGGATGGGAACTAACCCGAGACTTGCAAGGAACTACTTCTCCGTCCGAGCCGTTCGGTCGAACGTTCGTGGAACGCAAACCTTGACGCGAACCTGGTCAAATCAAACCAAGAATATCAAGCACCAGACTCAGGCCGTTTCTACAGTGATGGTCAGATCAAAGACGGACTAGAAGTGCGACTGCAATTGGCCTTTGGGTTGATACTGCTGGTGACGACACAACCTCGCTGGTCACGTGGAGCCGGGCGTATCGCCCTTTTCCAACGAAACCGAAACCGGACTGACCGCCGCTGAACGTGGACTAGTACATGTTGCACCCGTGCGGTGTCTACTCTGGGCCAAATTGAAACGCCTCTCAGCTCTGAATTCCTATCACCGGTCATTTGCAGGATCCGCCGTGCTCACCGTGTATCACTGAGACATGTCTGAAGCGACGAGTCCAAAATCGGGCTCGGATCCGTTCGATGCTCTTATTGAACTATTGGCCACCGACGACGCGGCTGACGACTCTAACTTTCACATCGCTCCCGAAGGAGCCGCATCTACAGGACTCAGGGATGCAAGTGGAAAGCTAGACTACACCAAAATCCGATCGTTGTTCCAACAAAGACAAGCCAGCAAGAATACCGAGCATGTCTCATCTTCCGACCCATCTTCCGACCCGACTGCTAACGGATCCGATCCCGAGATCATACTGCCTGAAGTAATTGCACACGTGTCACCTATCACCAGATTACCGCTCATGCAGTCTGCTCTAGATCGTAGTCGAAGAGCCCACGGCTTTGGCGGGCATCACTCCCCCTGTCAAGCCACAACCACCACAGTGGGTTGACGAGTCAAGTGAAATCGAAATGGCTCCAGGGGTTCGTTTGTTCACCGTATCGTGGGAGTAGAGTGGTGCCTAACAACCGTTTCAAGGAAGGCAGCATTCCCAATGCTCAAGTTGTCCTCGCTCCTCAGGTTGATACGTTACCCCCTTGTCAAAATCTATCCTATTTTCTCATCGTCAATGTGCACAGGACCCTGAAGATTCTGTGGTGCACAACCTCGAGGATGCACTCTTCAAGGCTTATGAAGAAAACGCGGAGCTCCGGCGTCGAGTCCTTCAGCTCGAGACCCAGGCTGCAGGGCTATTCAAATCCAATTCGCCTCAAGGTAAGCTTTTTACCGTAAATCGGACAACGACGATAGTTCATTGCAGTGAAATACCCACCCCTATCAACAAGAGCCAGACCTGGGTGACAATCGTGGGTACGTTTCAAAGTCTGCAGCCTCGACCCTGAATAATGTGAGTTCTCAGTCATTCGGAGGTTTTATTCGTCCAATTGAGTCGATCATGGAATAACTTAGGCGTTTGGGACGGAGCCATTCGCGCCCATGGTGCCACCCGGCGTGGATCACTTGAACACGGAGCGCGCAATTCGGTTTCTAATCAGGGCCGATGAATTAGTGTGGCGGCGCTCTCGGTACCCCAACGGCCCCTCGGCGCCGGTATTTTCACAGGACAACATAGACGCCGTCACGCAACGTCTCACGTTGTGGGAAAGCATCATCAGGGCACCGGGCCCTCGATAATCTACACGAGAGCCCCATCACAAAAGCTTCTGTGTCATTAACCCCGCGCGTATCAAATCCAGATATGGTCCTACGCGCGACATGGCGTTTCCGCCGACCTCTGGGTCCATTTTGTTGAGAATCTGTTAGTTTGAACCCCTATTCTATGGACGTCGAAACGACGTCGGGGTCGGGGTATCGAACCTGTGTTTCGAATCTGTCCTCCTTTGTCGTTCACTACGAATACCCCCCCCTGGATTTACCTTCCCACCCTTCTAGTTCCATGAGACAGTTTGCCCAGAGGGGTAAGCACGGCTGTGCCATACCTTTCCTGCAAGCCATCAGTACCAGCACTGTGGTAAGCCGTCAACGATCGTGGCGATGGTTCCTCACGTTCTGTATATTGTATGGGTCACAGAGTGTTTCCGAAACTTTGAATGGGTATATATGTGGGCTGCCTGGCCCAGCCGACCTGAACCCCACGGCACCATTACCGTTTCCCCACCTCCTGTTGAGATCATAGCACCATTACCCGCCGATGTCCACCCCCGCATTACTTCAAGGCCTGAGCTTCGATCTCCAGAGCATCAATGACCTCGCCTTTGACGAAGATTGTGAGATCTTCTTGCAACTAGGTGGGTCCAGACACTCGGTGGCACCGTACACAGACGAACCTCTCTAGGCCTGTTGGCTTTTCTTGCGGCCTTCATATGGTTCATGAATAGCAGGCGCAGTTGGCAGGAGATATTTGAGACGCTCAATGGGCCGTTGTCGGTGTTATCTGAAGGTGAACGCGTACGCTGTCTCGAGATCCCGCCTATCTAATCCGAACATGCTGAAGGCTTCCTACCCAATTATTCTTAGTGTAATCGCTGAGCGTCCCCCATTTTGTATTTGTGCAACCATACTATATCACGGTCATCTCCGCCACCCTCCCATGCTATAATCACATTTGTTCAACATTCGTTTCTCGATCGTCAGCTCAGCTAGGCGTAAGGGGATCGATCTCGCTAGCTGATCACGACCATGCGAAAATGAATCACTGACGTACAGTGCACGATTGGCCTGGATTTAGCAAGAATGTAGTAATTTCCAACTCCAAGTTAATGCGGAGCCAAAATGGCCAGAACCGACGATCGGCCTTATCGGTTTTATCCTCCTTCAAACTCACTCAAGCTTCAATTACCCTACCTCCATCATTGACCGTCAGTCCGCACTCTCATTATAAATCACGTCCGTACATCGCATCGGTGCGCAGTTTTTTTGCACAGTCTTTTACGTTACGCGTTCCAAGTCCTGTGCAGCCATGCTGTGCGGGCCTGTCCCACTGCAGACGCTTGACTATGAAGGATTTGCTACTTAAAACACAGGTTTTGAAATACCCGAACGCTCAAACTATCCCCCTTCGCGCTATGAACCCGACGCCTGTCTACCCATCGAGACAAGTGCACCCACCAGGGCCTCATCCGCCCTTGCACCATGGTTCGGGACCATGTGGTCTCACAGCGTATGAGTGGCACGTGGTCCTCATATTTGTCATTTTACGTGAGCACCAACCTACCACACGCCAGGCCCGTTTTGGTGTTATTCGGGTTTACTAAGGCCAGACTCACTCACCCCGCCATCCCCGCAGTAATGTTCATCTTCCTTATCGCCGTTGTCGTCGCGTGGGTTCGATTGGAAGACGTCTCGGAAATGTGGATGAAAGCGAATCACTACGTCCAGGTGGCTAGAACGGGTAATAGACCACGCGTCCCTTGTTGCCAACGTATCTGGTGTATATTGATGTGCACACCTATTAGCATGGCGCCAGGAGCTGTTCAAGCACGTGCTGCCCCAGCACGACATAGAACGCCATGATGGTCCTATCACACCCGGTCCCAGCGTCCGCGCACGAGCGCATCCCGCCGTCAATTTTATCTTGGCGTATCTTTTTCCCGCGATGCGCCATCGGTCAGGCTCGCCGTAGAAATATGCTCTTGCGTTTGCCCCATCTTTATCTCTCTAACGTGCTTTATGATCGTGTTGCAACAGCTCACCATCTTTTTTTTTCTTGGATACAAATAGCTCGCTATCATCACCCCGCAAGCCGGTAATTAGACCTTACGTATATACCCCCATACGAGAAGCTTCAGTTTACCCCATGTACACTCTACCTATTCTGAGATTCATAGAAGTCAAAGCTTGAGAAGCCACACGGTCTGTTCAGTTTGAGCATCGCTCCGCGGGATGGGGTAACACCTTTTGACTCGTTCAGATTTGGGACAGCCTTTGTGATGCAGCTGAGGGGCGCAGAATAGCCTTTACCCCGCGCAGCAGCCTTTACCCCGCGCAGCCTCAAAATCACACGCTCCCACCAACATCTCGCCGGCCCACTATCCGACCTGGACGCTCGAACAAATTGAACTTAAAAAAATGAGGATGCCCCATCCTGTATTTGTGCAGGGCGACGATCAACCGCATTCTGCAACCCAGGTCAAAACTCTAGAGTGTTTGAACCCCATTTTCACCAGACGTCTCACGCGTCCACGGCGTAGAGTTAGATTGGGGGTACAGTACCGTACGCGTTGCTAGCCAAACAGTTCTTCAGCATCTAGAATACTATACTTTATATGCGAATTACGCCAGTGTAGCGTCAGGAGTACGTCTTAGACGCGCGCTGTCTTTCGCTTCCACTCACTGGCGATACAGTACAGTATTGTTTTCTTTTGTCTCTTCTCATTAACCCCCTTCAGTCTGATTTTGGTTTCTGATTTCACATCGCCCAGGCACCCGGATATACTGTAAACGACGATGACAGGCTGACAACGGCCGTCGTCGTAAACTTTTTCTGACTTATAGGAGCTACTCTAGGGGACTTTTGTTGCCCCTTCGCCCTCACAGTGTCCCCACGAGATGAAAGCCGCGTTCACGATTTCCAGAGCCCCGCCATGCTATACGCTTAATGACATCGAGACGTCCGACCCCTAGAGAGAGGCCGTTTCTTGGCGATATGCACGCGGACGCAATCGCCCCGCCCGATCGCAAGTCCCAACAACTTTGAGGTTGATGTCGCTGATGCAAAAGTACTACTGTATAAAGCTTCTTCTACTGGGAGGTGTTGACGCTTGTCGGGTGCGGAGAGCCCACGTCCGTCTCCTTGCAGGTCCCCCGTGTGCCTGCATGCTTTGGTACTCGAACGTTACGCATGTAGAAAGTTGGAGCTCGTCGCCGCCGCATATACATGTCCCCCCACTCTCCCTATTCGATGAGAGGTTCAGAGGTGAGCTTACTCGATGCTACCTCAGGGTTTTAGGCCTTTCGAGCCTGTTTTTCCTTGGAGTCTCGCCACACACGATCGATGTGCTCAAACCATTTTGGATCGTCGTTCAATTCGAATACGGTAAGTTTCGTGTCTCTGAGTCTCTGAAAGCATCGCGAAAATGTGGAAAAAAAAAGTGGTAGAAGCGCGCAATAAATTGACTAAAAGTTCAGGAGCAGATGTTATTGAATACTGTATGTCCGAGTCCGAGTCCGTGCGGCAAGGTGGTGCGTAGCAATGGCGACGTAGGTAGGAAACACGACCGACATGCGTCGCCGATTCTTACGAAGATGGAGCGTTGAATATCCCAAGGGCTAGCGCGACGAGCTTAGCCAGCGCTGGAGGGGAGTTCGATGGGGCACGGCGCATTGGTAACAGAGGTCGCAGTCGAATGTTTGGTAGGAAGGCCAGCGATGTTCATATCAATATTGAGACGGAATCGGAGGGCTGATATCGGATGAGTCATCAAAACCGTTAGCAGTGTGACGTGTGAAGATGACGGACCTGGCCGTTCGCCACCGGTGTACTGGGCTTTGCTTTTGCAAGCATTGTACCAATTGATCCCTATGAGAACCAGCTCAGCTAAATCCGTAAGAGGAATCGAAGCGTAGGCTGACATGTTTGATCGCTATCGTTAGTCGCCACGTACGTGAAGTTGACGGGCATCTGTATGGATGAGAATTTCTTTGCTGGTAGCTTGGTGTGGTTCAAGTGGCCCGTTCCGACGAGACGGAACGAATCGAGGTCGTACAACTGCGCATCCAGGTTTTTGAAAACGAGCGGTAGGAAGTTCGCACCGGTGTCGACCTGGAGTGACACAGCAGCCGGGAAGGAGAAGTTGGCGGGGAAGCGGCTGAACCCCACTGGGACAGACTGGTTAAACCAGCCTGAAGCAGACACAAGAGGGGTCTGCCCATTAATATTGAAGCCCGGCACGCGCGGGATAGTGAAGGCGAGCACGACGCCGATGCTAGAAAGAGAGAGGAGGGCAGGTTGGCCACAGCCGGTGTGCAAAAAGAAAAAAAAACCGCGTACGCGGCACAGAGCCCAAAGAGGAAGAACACGAGCGTACGGCGGGTGAGCCATTTGCGACCAAACATGCCGTATTCTCCACGGTTGAACGCCTTCCACTTTCGCCCGAAATTCTCCTTCTCCTTCTCTCTGCGCCCCCGTTTGGTCATGTCCTTCAGCTCGTCCTTTCCCCATTCCGCGCCGAGCGCGGGCACGGTGACCAGCTCGACAGGTCCTTGAGTGCTGGACTCTTCATCCATTTTCCCCGTGAGCTGTGGTGAGAGCTGCTGATAGCTGCCATGCACGTGTGAGCCGAGCCGAGCCCCAAAGCGTGATAGATAGATAGAGGGTGACGCACCTTGCTTCATTATTACCGATGCCAAATGCATGGCTATAGCGGGGTCCCTTGTTGTTGAAGTCTGCATAAACATCCCAACCGCCTTCGTTAGGCTGCTCCGGCTCGTCGTGACCGCCCTTGACAGGTTCCTCTCGCCCGGCGTCAAAGTACGACATCCGATTGTACCCGGCACCATTCGTGCGGCCGGGGCCTGTAGCACCTCTTGGGGGTGTTCCGGTGCCTGTGGGATTGAAGAAAGAAGAGGAAGAGTCACGGCGGGCTCGCGGGTCAGTCGTTGGGGCAGGGGCGACGTAGTCTCTGTTGAGAGCATCCACGGAGGACCTCCGACCGCCGTAGAATGAGGACACCGTGGATTTTCTATCAGAATCCATGGTGAACAACGGGAATGTGAAAGGAAAAGAGCGTCGGCGTCGTAGGCAACGGTGATGAGGGATAGGCGATATTGTCAGGGCCGAGCTTGGACCGCACGGCTCGGGAAATTCACACGCCAACTCAAGCGCACGCGATTGCCGCGGCTCGGGTTGATCCGATCCTGGTGTCCAATTGGTCATGGCAAGGTCATGGCGTTGATACCTGGGGACTTCATATCTTTCAATCTGCTTCGGAAGCGTAATATCGCTTGAAATCGGCTACTCGAGAGGTGATATTCCTCGCAAGTCAAGCCTATCGATAAAACACAAATATAGCGCTCTAATACACCCCAAAATGAGAATGACTCGGTACAACACGGGACGTGCATCGAGAACCTCCTCCAAAAGAAAACGAAAATGAGGCATGACGGTTTGGACGATATCGTTCATCGTCTGAACTGAGCGTGCGCTGTCGCCGCCTCCCAGAACCTCCCCTTCTGGACACTTCGCTTTGGCGCGGGCGATGTAAGTGCTGTCTTGGGTGTGTCGCCCTGCTCCGCGGCTTTCGCTGGGGGGGCAACGAGCGTGGTGTCTGAAGAGTCTCGTAAGCCACCTGGAGGCCCAGTGCTTAGCGCTGTATCACTCACTCGATTCATTGGTCGGTGTCCTTTTGGACAGCGAACCGGGTAACAACGAACTTAGGATCTTGTTGACCCTGCATGACGAGGGAACGCTGGGTGATGAGGTGTTGTTCTGCTTGGAAGACATGACTCGGAGGATGTGTGATATGTGGACGGATACAAATAAGAGTTGGTTTGTTATGAGGCCCATTTTATCCTAACCTGAGTCAGAGCTGTGCCGAGGTTGTAGGCCGAAGGGCGTCAATGAATCCTCGTTCCAAGCAGGAGAGGCGCCACGGAAGGATCTCGTTGACGAGTCAGGCGTCCAAGTCAAGTCCGATTTCATTCTCCCTCTTGCCATCGGTGGATACTGCTCTACGCCACATAGCCCACTGTTGGCGCTCCTATGACTCACTGAACCAATTTCACCTCAGATGGCTGGGCACAGGTCCATTGCGGGCCTGTTTTTTGCGACATCCGTTATTGTGCATCAGAACCCCACGTGGCACTGTACTTTCGGTTGATCCACTAACTGCGCTATTTGTTGGTGAGAATATAAGTTCTGCGCTTCATTCACTGTGAGCATGTGCGATAAGGTGTCAACGAAAATAGGGACGTGCATTGGCTATACAGTGGCGTTCCTAACTACACCGCCCAACGCACAGCCTAGGTACCAACCAAGAACTTTGGGGAACCGGCCAAGACTGCGGACAAATACAGTTCAGTTGTAGCAGTAGGCACAGTTGTATTGGCAGGTGGTGCATAGCATTTGTGTGCCTTGATGTTCTTTCCCAAGCACAGCTCGAATCTATCTTTGTGACACAGCAGCGGACCAGGAACCCCACCTACTTCCTTGTGTGCGGAAGAAAAGAACCATGGCTTGGGAGGGAAGAGCGGAGTCCCGACACGGCACATGTACTTTTGGGGATGGGGGGAGCCTGAGGTCAGCGATCTCTATTCGAATTGGGTCCGAACACGATTCTCCAAACTGCGCGGCCGCGTTTTACGATGGCGATGTCAAGAAGGTCGAAGTAGCCATGCATGACGCATTGACGCATTAGACTCTGGCTGATCGGCTCCCTCCGTACTCCGTGTCAGCAGGCGGCCCGGGTATACCGCTTACCTTGCCCATTAAAATTTGAAATTTGAACTCTAGTGAGAATCCTGGTGAATGGATTTGATTGAACAAAACTGAAATGGCCACACGGTGAATGAATCCAATGGAATCATACAGTATTCTGTAGAGATCTAAATTATTCAATGCAAGTGAATCTTGGTACTATCCCACCGTGACGCAGCTAACCATAAATCACACCAACCCACACCGCGTTTCGCATCGCCACAGCGGCGACAGTTCCCCAAGGGTAATTTGAGTTGGGGCCCTCAATCACAACTAGAGGAGAAGCGTCGTAGAAGATGTTTCTAATGAAAATCTTCCGAGAGTCTCCGAGTCACCATGGCTCTAGGGAAGTCCCCTTTCAATTTGTTATCCTATGAGGGTCACTGGTGATGCTCATGCCACGAAATGATGTACCAGGTTCAGGATCCCGTCAAGTCCGTCAAAATAGCAAGAACCAGTCTGGTTCTTCCCCGAGGCATCCTGGAAATGTTTTCCTCAGAAACTAGTAATTGGCAGCGGTTTTGTTAACTCGTCGGGCTTTCGCACGCGATGGAAGTCCTCAAGTTCCTACCCGTCATCCTCACATATCACTTCTCTGGGCTACCCATGCCATTCAAGTTCTTCCCTACTAGGTCGCATAGAAAGCCGCCACCTCACTTTGCGCTCTTCGGCAGCCTTTAACTCGAACGCGCTACAAAAACGAATTCAGACACCGCGGACGAGCTCTGAACACCTTTACCTTTACAGAACGCGTAGCGCGCAGCAATTAAAAAGCACACAACCGTCTACCACGTAATCACGATATATCATCTCGTTTCTCGCACTGAGTTACTAGTTGACGAACGCTCTCAGGTTGATGATGCTGGGCAATGGAGGCGCCTCTGCTTCCAGGGGACCAAAGAAGGAATCCAAACCGGATTTCACCTCATCGAAGATTATGATGCCGGGGGCCTGAATGTCGCTTGGAATGTCACCGACGAGATCCTTGAAAGACCTGTTGACGGGCCCTCTCAGCTCGTCGATGCTGCGATCTGCAAGTGTTGCATCGGCGAAGGCGCCACCTTCACTCGGGAGGGGGGGGGTTTCTAAAAAAAAAGTCGATTTCCATGCGCCTCAGGCTCAGGTGAAAATAACTCTACATAGCACTTCACAACAAGTATACTACTACGCCCGCCTTCTCTTTTTATTTCCGCTCTGGGTATCAAGGAGGGAATCAAAACCGGATCGGGCCTAAATGTCTTCGACGAGTCCATTACACTCCAACAAGTCACGGATTTCGGAGGACAAGTCATCGCGGACGGAGATCGCCTTGTCACGCGCGAGGAGTTTGCTTGGGGCTATCGGGGATAGAGACTTCGGGACCCGTATCGTCACGGCCGAACTGCTTGCCGGTGAATCGCTTGTGGGTAATGAGGGTAGCGGTGACTGCCGGATCATCGCGTCTGTACAGTGCGATATTAGCGGGGGAGGCATTGCGGTTAACAACGTTGACGGGAACACTGGCAGTGGCGCAAATGTTACCAACAAATCAGCCGGTATTGCGAGACTAAGAGGAGCAACAACGTACACGATGGGGACAGAGAGGGCAGGGGCAGCAGCGGAGGCGGCGAGGACAAGGATGGCGACCCAGGACGCGCGCATTGTGTTATAGTTCGTTGTCAATTTTTGTGTGTGGGTTTGCCTGAACGGAAGGTGAGGGATCCAAGTTGGCTGAGAGTTGAACGAAGAGGATTCAGACTACAAGCGCGTCAGCACGCTTCACAATGGGACGGGCCATGGATGTGCTCACCAACCAGCAAGAACTTGAACACGAAAGCTCAGGCTAAGGCAAGAGCTAAGGAATCTTGCATCGAAATCATGGTGCTTAAATAGCTACCACAGTCGCTGAGGTGAGATCCCGCCTTTATCACTTTTGGCATGATGCGGAACGTTTCCAACTGCATATTGAATCAATTTGGGATCGTGCAACAAAAGCCACGGACTGGGATGCACGGCAGTTTGCTCTCACAATACCCGAGTCCCCCTGAAAATCTTTGGCATTAGTATGTGGACTCTAGTACAACGGGGACGGACCGCCATTTCCCTACGTCCTGGTGTTATCAAGGAAAGACCGCTTGACAGTGGGGGGAACCCATCGTAGGTCTACACCCTTTTGGGGGTACAGAACTCTATGAAACACGGTTCCCTCGAATGTACCCTCTTCGTGGTCTATTTCTCCTCAAGTTCTCAACTGAAATAATCTGTATCTGTCCAAACATTAAAGCACCTCCCCGAGGTCTACAGACTCTACACCCATACTCCACTGAGTCAGGGCAGGAAAATAAATTGGTTTTTTAAAAAATAAAAAAAAAGGGGGGGAGGAGCACCAACCTGCTAGTAGAGTGCACGACTGTTCAACTTCAGCTAGCGGGGACTTGACTTCTCCAAGTCGAGGGCCCGGTCTGATTGCAATCGTAGTAGCAAGTTGGTTCAAGTTCGTCTATCGACTCTATGCCTTTGAGCCAATCACAGGTCATAGGACGAACAATCAGCATTGCAGGTATCAAAGGCACGACTACAGTTTGAGGCTTTGTTGTGATCGAGACTCATTTAATAATGAAGCATCAATTAAAATAGGACCCATGCCAAGACCCATGCGGGCACATGGTAAGGGGAAGATATAACTTACTGTAATTACCCTTTCTCACGTTCTATCATACAGCATCTTTCCGGTGACATACATACACACGTTGATATGTTGATATCTCACATCATCACAACAAACCCTGGTTCTCGTTCTGGTCTGGACCGATCCGAGTCCCTCAGTGTTCTTGGCGTCCTTAACGACCTCGAGTCCCACATATTGCTGAAGCAGCAAATGTTGATTGCCAAGAGAAGCTTCCCAAACCCGAAACACAGTTCCAAGAATAGTCCGGACCAATCCTGCCAGTGAAGGAGTATATATTTTCAGGAGTACTGTATACTGTATATCATGATTGTACTTCGTGGGGCTACACTGGGCCCCGGAGATAATGACATGGAGGCGGGGAGGACACCTCCACTAATGTGAGTTGCAAATCCCGTGTGCCGCCAATGATGACATGGCTGCGTGCGACCCCAATCATGGCGACCATGACCACGGCGCATCTTTTTTTTAGCATCCATTTTTGTGCGCCTTTGGGACAATCTGCTACAGATCGCCCCATGTAGAGTTTCCCATCTAACATGCATAACTACCACTTTGTATCTAGATCGATGATGCAATTTAGAATGTACCGAAATTTGAATGTAATTGAGGAAAATTTATTGTGCACTGAACAGATTTTTTATAGCGCTCTCGAGAAAACAGGCTCTCGATCGTATTTACAATTTCTTACAGCCAAATCCATATCGATAGTCCCCTTCAAAAAATACACATGGTTCGGACTTACGAAATTCACGAGCGGGGTTCATAAATAAGTGGGAGGAGAAATTCTCGGGAAATTGGTTATGTT
>Ga0137385_10001836_pt1 | contig 17929 bp, 17 predicted proteins | sample SagtaG_FD_104921 | JGI IMG/M metagenome (GOLD analysis project Ga0137385, IMG submission 104921) | Vadose zone soil microbial communities from Sagehorn Ranch, Mendocino, California, USA - Sage2_R_80_16 metaG | ecosystem: Environmental > Terrestrial > Soil > Vadose zone | place: USA: California... | reverse complement strand
CCATGACGTCCTGATCGACCTGGTGTCCGCACCGATCTACTACCGGGTGCTGATCACCGGGGCGACCGCCGACCGGAGCTACGCCGAGCGCCTGGTCCGGGCGGTACTGGCCGGCGCGCTCAGCGTGCAGGCGCGGGCCGGATAACGGCGCAGGCCGATGGCTGCGCCGGCTGGCCGGATGGCTGCGCGGGCTGGCCGGATCGCGGCGCGGGCCGGCCGGATGGCTGCGCGGGCCGGCGGCGGCGCGGCTGATCGGATGACGGCGCGGGCCGGGGCACGCGGGCGGCGTCACCCGTCGGCGTTCGTCAGGTGCTCACCCAGCGCCCCGGGCACCCAGTCCAGCGTCTTCTCGAAGTGCACCGTCGTCCCGGCACGGCTGTTGCCGGTCAGCCGCAGGTTGTCGGTGACCGCGTCGATGATCTTCAGCCCGCGGCCGCGCTCGGCGGTGACCGGCACAGGTTCGCTGGGCGGCGCGATCGCGACCGCGCCGTCGCCGCTGTTCACGACCTCGATCACGCACCGGCCGTCCCTGGCCCGCGCCATCACCTCGTACTCCTGGCCCGCCCCCGCGTGCAGGACCACGTTGGCGCACGCTTCGCTGAGGGCGAGGGCGATGTCGGTCCGGGTGTCGGCGGTCACGCCGAGGGTCTCCAGGCAGCTATCGAGAACCTGGCGGCTGATCGGCACGCTGGCGGCGTCGCGCGGCATGAACAGCACCACCTTGAACTCCACGTCCTCCACCTCCCGGCCGGATCCCATGCCTTCCGGCCCCTGCACTAGCCACTTCCCAGCACAGTAGATCCCTAACTCGCCGGCACCGCCGAGGCGCGCGGCCAGCGCCGCCCGCCACCGGGGAGGACCGGCCCCGATCCCGGGATAAAGGTGGTGACAACGGCCGCCGCGCAGGGAGAGCCTAGGTGTGTCCCGGGACGCGGGAGGCGGCGCGATGGGCGGCTGGTGCTCGGTAGAGGAACTGACCCGCGGGCCGTTCGCCCCCGGGCGGCGGGAAAGGAATCGAACCGGTGCACGGCCGCCAGGTAGCATCGCCTGTCGTGGCCGAGGCTGGAGTGGTTCGCAAATTCAACGTCCGGATCCCGCTGCGCGAGGGCATCACGCTGTCGGCCGACCTGGCCCTGCCCAAGGAGCTGCCCGCCCCGGCGGTGGTGGTCCGCACCCCCTACGGCAAGACCGGGGACCGGCAATCGCAGCGCGGTGCCGTGTTCGCCAAGGCCGGTTACGCGTGCCTGCACGTCGACGTCCGCGGCCGTGGCGACTCCGAGGGCGCCTTCGAGCCGTATCGCAACGACGGCCCGGACGGGGCGGAGGTCATCGCCTGGGCGGCGGCGCAGGACTGGTGCACCGGCGATGTCGCCACCCTGGGCGGCAGCTACGGCGGCCGGATCCAGTTCCTGACCGCGCTGCAGCAGCCGCCCGCGCTGCGCGCGATGGTGTGCCTGGTGACGCCGAGCGACCCGTTCGTGGAGTGGCCGACCGGGCTGCCCACGCCGATGCACATCAACTGGTTCCGGATGACCGACGGCCGGATGCCCCAGTTCACCGATGACGTGGACTGGATGGAGGTGTACCGGCACCGGCCGCTGCTGACCATGGACGAGGCGGCCGGGTTCGCGGCGCCGCTGTGGCGGGAGGAACTGCGGCACCGCACCCTGGACGAGTGGTGGGAACCGGTCCGCTACCAGCACCGGATCGGCGAGATCGACGTGCCCGTGCTGCACATCTCCGGCTGGTACGACGACGAGCAGATCGGCACCCCGGCCAACTTCGCACGAATGGTCGCCGCGGGCCGGGCCGGCCAGCGGCTGCTGATGGGCCCCTGGCCGCACGCGGTGAACTCGACGCGGAAGCTCGGTGAGGTGGACTTCGGCCCGGACGCGCTGATCGACCTGGACGCCTACATCGTGGCCTTCCTCGACGAGCACGTGCGAGGCATCGAGCCGGACCCGCGGCCCGCGCCGGTGCGGATCTTCGTGATGGGCGCCAACGAATGGCGGGACGAGCAGGAGTGGCCACCGGCCAGCGCGACGTCCACGGTCTTGTACCTGTCCAGCGGCGGGCGCGCGAACAGCCGGTTCGGCGACGGTCGGCTGGTTCCCGCGGCGGTGACCGCCGAGGAGCCCCCGACGAGTGGACGCACGACCCGGACCGGCCGGTCCCGTTCATCACCGACCAGAGCAGCGCGCAGATCGGCGGCCCGGACGACTACCACGGCATCGAGGGCCGCGGCGACGTGCTGGTGTTCACCGGCGATCCGCTGCCGGAACCGCTGGAGATCATCGGGCCGGTCAAGGTCATCGCGCACGTGGCCACCTCGGCCGCCGACGCCGACGTGACGGCCAAGCTCCTGGACGTGCACCCCGGCGGCTTCGCCCAGCGGCTCTGTGACGGAGTGACCCGGCTGCGCTACCGGGACGGATTCGACGCCGAGCAGCCGGTCACCCCCGGCGAAACGTACGAGGTGGAGATCCGCATGTGGGACACCTGCACGCGGCTGGCCGCCGGGCACCGGCTGCGGGTCGAGATCGCCTCCTCGGCGTTCCCGAAGTTCGATGTCAACCTGGGCACCGGCGGAGACATGATCAGCGAGACCGACGGGGTCATCGCCACCAACCGGCTCTGGCACACGCCGTCGCGCCCGTCCCGGCTCATCGTGAACTGACGCCGCGGCGGACCAGGGCGCTGATTGTGATGGTTGGCGCAACCATCACATTCTTTTGTCGTGGTTGCGCCAACCATCACGAACGCTGCCGCCGCGATCAGTCCTTCACGAAGACCGTCAGGGGCCGCAGCGCGTCGACGGTGCCCGCCGGCAGGTCGAGCACGACCCCGAGGTCGTCGGCCGAGGAGAACCCGCCGACCGGCGCGCGCTCGGCCACGATCCGGGCGGCCAGGTCCCCGGTGATGCCGGGCAGGCCGGTCAGGATGGCCGCAGGGACGTGGTTGACGTCGACGAGCCCGTAGTCGTCCGCGCCGGGGACGTCCGGCCTGCCGACGCCCAGCTCGCGGGCGAGGGCGGGCTGGCTGGCCAGCAGGCGCTGGCCCTCGGCCCGGCGCTCGATGCGGGCCTCGGCCGCCGCCATCCTCGGCTCCTCGCTGCCATGCATCCGGCGCACCGCGTCGTTGCTGACCACGAGGGCGTGCACGCCACCGCCGATCCAGGTGACCAGCCACAGGGCCGCACCTGCGCCCCGCGCGGTGCTGCCCGGATGAGCCGGCGTGTCCAGCACCAGCCACCCGGCCAGCGTGGCCGCATACACCGCGGCCCAGGCCCGCCACCGGCGCCGCCGCGCCCGGATCCCGATGTAGCCGAACGCCGCGAACGTGGTGAGGCCGAGCGGCAGGGTGAGCAGCAGCCAGGCCTTGGCCCGGAACGTCCGAGGCTCTGCTCGCCGGGGACGCGCCCGGGACAGGCACCGCCGGCGGCCGGCCGGGCGAACCGCCCGGGATCTGGGTCACTCGGTAAGGGTACGAGCCGGGTGCAGCGGCGGCGCGGCGAAATCGCGCAGCAACTGATCAAGAAGGGCAACCTGGCGGCCGGGCGGCACCCGCGCCGGGTACAGCACCGCCTCCACGCTGAGCCCGTCGATCAGCGCGACCAGCCGGTGGGTGGCCTCCTCGATGTCCGCGCCGGCGGCCAGCTCGCCCAGCCGCTGGGCATCGAGCAGCAGTTTCCGTAGCCGGGACCACAGCCTCTCGAACTCGGCGTTCTGCAGCGCGGCCAGCTCGGGGCTGCCCAGCGACCGGCCCCAGAAGCTGACCTCGATCTCGGCCTCGAGCAGCCGCTGCGGGTCCAGCGGCAGCGCCTCGAGCATCACCACGCGCAGCGCCGCGAGCCCGGCCAGGCCGGCCGCGCGGTGGGCCATCCGCTCGCCCACCCGGCGGTGCGACAGCACCAGCGCCGAGCCGAGGATGTCCTGCTTGTCGTTGAAATAGTGGGCGAGCACGCCGGCCGAGTAGCCGGCCTCCCTGGCGATCTTCCTGACGGTGGTTCCCGCCAGCCCGTGCCGGGCGATGACCCGCCAGGTGGCGGCCAGCACCTCGTCCCGGCGCGCATCGGCGTCCACGACCTTTGGCATCCGCATGCTCCAGGAGCGCTCTTGTCCGCTGATGAGACAGTACCTCGCACGCGGCGCACTCTTGAATTATTTCGGACGTCCGTCTAACATCCCGGCTAACCGTGGCACGAGGCCCCGGAGGCCAGGCATGACACTGCCGACCGCGTCCCCCCTGGTGGTCTGCCTCGGCGCGCACATTCTGGACATACTCGGCCGCCCCGTCACCGCGATCCCGCCCGGCCAGGGCAGCGTGCTGCTCGAGGAGATCCGGCTGACCGCCGCCGGGACCGCGGCGGGCACGGCGGTGGACCTGGCCAAGCTCGGCGCCCGGGTGGTGTCGATGGGCGCGATCGGCGAGGACGACCTCGCGCGCCTGCTGGTGTCGCTGCTTGACCGGCACGGCGTGGACACCAGCCACCTGGCCCGGGTGCCGGGCGTGCAGACCTCCGCCACCATGCTGCCGATCCGGCCGAACGGGGAGCGCCCGGCGCTGCACGTGCCCGGGGCCACCGGCCACCTGCGGCCGGGCGACGTGGACAGCGGCCTGGTCGCTTCCGCCGACGTGCTGCACGTGGGCGGCCCCGACGTGCTCGGCCGGTTCGCCGGCGAGCCGCTCGCCGCCGTGCTGGCCGCGGCCAGGGCCGGCGGCACGCTGGTCACCATGGACCTGCTCCGGCCCGGGTCGCCGGAGGTCCTTGACCGGCTGGCGCCGGTGCTCCCGCTGGTCGATTACTTCCTGCCGAACTCCGATCAGTTGCTGGCGATCACCGCCGCCGCCGACCTGGACGCCGGGATCAAGACGATCCTGGACGCGGGCACCGGGGCGGTCGCGGTGACCATGGGGGAAGACGGCAGCAGGATCGTGACCGGCGGCACCGACGCCCGCCTCCCGGCCCTCCCGGTGCCGGTGGTGGACACCACCGGCTGCGGCGACGCCTACTCGGCCGGGTTCATCACCGGCATCTGCCACGGCTGGGGCCCGGAGGGGGCCGGCTGGCTCGGCGCCGCGGCGGCCGCGCTGGTGGCGCAGGGCCTCGGCTCCGACGCCACCCTCACCGGCCTCGGCCAGGCCCTCGAGTTGATACCGCCCGGCGCCAGGCGCATTTTCAGAAATACGGAGGCCGCCCGATGACCGCTACCGACGCGCATGCCCGTACCACCGACGCGGCCCTGCGGGCCAGGGCGGCCGCGGTGATCCCCGGCGGCATGTACGGGCACCAGAGCGCGGCCGGGCTGCCCGCCGCGTTCCCGCAATTCATGGCGCGCGGGGCCGGGGCGCGGGTGTGGGACGTGGACGGCCGCGAGTACGTGGACCTGATGTGCAGCTACGGGCCGGTCATCCTGGGGCACCGGCATCCCAAGGTGGAGGCGGCGGCGGAGGCACAGCGGCTGGAGGCCGACTGCCAGAACGCGCCGTCGCCGCGGATGGTGGAACTCGCCGAGGCGCTGACCGGCACCGTGGCGCACGCGGACTGGGCCATGTTCGCCAAGAACGGCACCGACGCCACCACGCTCGCGCTGATGATCGCCCGGGCGGCCACCGGGCGCCGCAAGATCCTCGCCGCCCGCGGGTCCTACCACGGCGCGGCCCCGTGGTGCACGCCGCGGCCCGGCGGCGTGACCGCGGAGGACCGCGCGCACATGGGCTACTTCCGCTACAACGACCTGGCCAGCGCGCAGCAGGCGGCGGACGCGGTGGCCGGCGACCTGGCCGGCGTGATCGTCACCCCGTTCCGCCACGACATCGGCCAGGACCAGGAACTCGCAGACCCGGAGTTCGCCCGGGGCCTGCGCGCGCTGTGCGACCGGACCGGGGCCGCGCTCATCCTCGACGACGTGCGCTGCGGGTTCCGGCTGCACCTGGGCGGTAGCTGGGAGCCGCTCGGCGTGGCACCGGACCTGAGCGCGTGGAGCAAGGCGATCGCCAACGGCTACGCGCTGGCCGCGGTCCTCGGCGGCGAGGCGTTCCGGGCCGGGGCCACCGAGGTGTTCACCACCGGCTCGTTCTGGTTCTCGGCCGTGTCCATGGCCGCCGGGCTGGCCACGCTGGAGGCGCTCGCCGAACAGGACGCGGTGGCCACCATGACCGCGCGCGGCCAGGCGCTGCGGGATGGCCTGGCGGAACAGGCAGCCAGGCAGGAGCTGGCCATCCGGCAGACCGGCCCGCCGCAGATGCCGTTCCTGACGTTCGCGGGGGATCGGGACTTCGCGCTGGCGAACACGTTCGCCGGGGAGGCGGCCCGGCGCGGGGCGTTCCTGCACCCGCGGCACAACTGGTTCGTCTCGGCGGCCACCACGCCCGCCGACCTGGACCTGGTACTGGACGCGACCGGCCACGCCTTCGCCGCGGCGCGCAGGCACCTCGACGCGGACTCATAGCAAGGGCGGGCGGCGGCCCCGGCCGCCCGCCGCGGTGCAACACACGGCCAGCGGCGGTCCGGCCAGAGAGGGTGGGACCGTGGAAGACATCGCAGGCACCGGTGCGGGCGTCCTGTCGGCCCAAACGGGTGCCGACGAGGCCGTGCTCAACCGGTTCGGCTACGTCCAGGAACTGCGGCGCAAGCTGCGCTTCTTCTCCGTTTTCGCGGTGGGGTTCTCGATCATCTCGATCACCACCGGGATCTTCCTCAACTACGGGTTCGGGCTCGCCTACTGGGGGCCCGCGATGATCTGGCTGTGGCCAGTCGCCGTGGTGGGGCAGGTGCTGGTGGCGCTGGTCGTGGCGGAACTGTCCACCAGGATCCCGCTGGCCGGCTACGCCTACCAGTGGAGCTCCCGGCTGGTGAACCCCTCGTACGGCTGGTTCGTGGGTTTCGCCGGCCTGATGTACATGACGGTCGGCGGCGGCGCGATCATCCTGCTGGTCGCGGCCCCGCTGCTGATCAGCGAGTTCGGGGTAACGGCCACCCCGCACCTGACCCTGGCCGTGGCGATCATCATCATGATCCTGCCGGCGCTGATCAACATCATCAGCGTGCAGGTCGCCGCCCGGGTCAACAACGTCGCGGTGTTCACCGAGATCATCGGCACGGTCGTGTTCGGCGTGCTGCTGCTGATCCTGTGGGGCGTGGGGACAAAACCCGGCAGCGGCGCGAGCATCCTGTTCAGCACCACGTCGGTGCAGCACAACGCGGCCTGGTACTCGATCGCGCTGGCCGCGCTGGTGGGCATCTACACCCTGGTCGGTTTCGAACTGGCCGCCGACCTGTCCGAGGAGGCGGTCGACGCGGGCCACACCGTGCCCCGGGCGGTGATCTGGGCCGTGGTCGGCTCCGGCGTGCTCGGCATGATCGCGCTGATCGGCTTCACCATCGCGATCCCCGACCTGAAGGCCGTGGAGCAGCCCGGGCTGCCGCTGCTCACCATCGGCGGCTACTGGCTCGGCTCCGGGCTCACCAAGGTGTTCATCGGCTTCGTGGTCTTCTCCATGTTCGCCATCATCGTGGTCGGTGCTGCGGCTCAGGCGCGGCTGGTGTACTCGCTGGCCCGGGACAACATGCTCCCGTTCTCGGCGTGGTTCCGTAAGGTCAACCCGCGCACCCAGACGCCGATCATCGCGCTGGTCGTCTTCGGCGTCCTCGACATCGCGTTCATGATCTACGGGTACCTGCAGACCAACGCGTTCGGCACGCTCGTGGCCGCGACCGCGATCATCCCGTACATCATCTACTTCCTCATCACGGTGGCCTACGCGCGCAAGCGGGCCGTGCTCGAGCATGTGCCCGGCGACTTCCACCTGGGCCGGTGGGCCAAGCCGGTGATCGGGCTTGTGCTGGCCTGGACCGTGCTGGTGATGCTGATCCTGGCGCTGCCGGCCCCGTTCCACGGGTCGGACAAGGTCATCGCCGGCGGCGCGGTGCTCGCGGCCTTGTGGTACTTCCTGGTGCTGCGCGGCAGGCTCCGCAACGGCACCGCCGGCCCGGCGCCGATCGAGCGCGTCGCCACCGACGGGACCCCGGATGCCTGAGCCAGGCTGCGGCCCGGGCGGCGGTGTGGCGCGGTGGCTATCGGGGCTTGCGGTGCCGGTCGCCGTCGAGCAGCCAGTCCGCCTGGTTCATGACTTCCCGCTCGGCCCGGCGGCGGGCCTCGGCGAAGTAGCGCGCCGGGTCCCTGACCATGCGTTCCGGACGGTCGTCGTGGTCCTCGATGGTGATGTGCACCGCCACTTCGGCTGCCTCTCCCACGATCTCAGTGTCAGCCCGTGCCCACGGGGACACAATGGCCGGCTGGTCTGCTTCTCGTGCCCGCACAGCATCCTCTCTCAGGTTAGCGCGACCGCGAGCAGCCCGCCCAGCAGCCGGATGAGCGGCACGTCCGCCCGCCGGACCCCGTCCACCTCCAGCGCGTCGACCATCAGCATGCCGAACGCGTTCTGCCCGGCCGCGACCGGCACCGCGGCGAAGGACTGGTAGGTCTGCGGCGCGGTGATGCGCCAGCCCGGCGGCGCGCTGGTGGCCAGGTCGGGGCAGAACAGGTGCTGGTTGTGCCGGATCATGCCGAAGACCAGGTCGCCTTGGGTGGTGCCCTCGGCGATCGCCTCGAGCGGGTCGTCCACCCGGCCGCTGTACTGGGACGGGACCAGCATGGTCGGGGTGCCCGGCGCGAACCGGAACAGGCAGGCCCGGACCCGGCCGGTGCCGGCCAGGTGGGCCGCCGAGTCCAGCACCATCGGGATCGCCGCCTCGGCCAGCGCCGCGCGCTCGTGCCTGCCCGCGGTGGCGATCCGGCCGAGCTGGCGCACGATCGGGTCCAGGGCGTCGTTCATCGTCACCTGCATCGCGACGGCCGCGTCCACCGCGGCCCGCTGGGCGCGGGCCCGTAGCCGCTCCTTGCGGATCTGCTCATAGGCGGGGACGCCGGCGGCGGTGACGCTCGCGAGCGCGGCGCCCAGCGTCCACCAGCCGCGATCCACCGTGGCGGAGCCCGCCTGCATGCCGAACCACGTCGCTAAGGCAACCCCGGCCAAACTGATGACCGTGGTCAGGTAAACCCGTGCGCCGGGTGGAATACGCATGCGGAGCAGGGTAGTCATCGCCAGGGGGTGCTCGCGGGCCGCACGCGGATCCCGTTTGCCCCGCCAGCGCGATGTATGGGCGGGATGCCGGGTTAATGCGAGGTGAGCGTGATAACAGGGTTCGTGCCAGGTGGGGCGGATCAAGGGGTTGATGCCGGACACCGCCGGTATTCCCTGTTTTTCCACCCGGTAATATTGTCAGCTGATGCTGAAGGGGCACGAGTTGACGTATTACGAGGAACGCTACCGGCTCACCGGCCGGGCGGCCGCGGGCCTGGCTGGCAGCGTGCTCCTCGTGGCGATCGGCTTTCTGTGGCACCTGCCGGTGATCTTCCTCCCGCTCGGCTTCGGCCTCGCGGCGGTCACCGCGCAGGGTGCCGGGGTGCTCGACCGGGCCCGACGCACGACCGCGTTCCGCGCCGACGAGGCGGGCATCACGCTGGGCGCCGTGCCGGACAAGCTGACGGTGCGCCGGGGCTCGCGGCTGTTCATCCCGTGGGCGGATGTCGAGCGGATCGTCCTGTATCCGGTGCACCCGCGCGTCCCGGGCGCCCGCGCCGCGGTGCGGTGCGTCGGGGTCCAGCGGCGGGCCGCGGCCGAGCCGCTGCAGTGGGGCAACGAGCCCGCGCCCGGCTGCCCCGTGCCCCGCGTCCCGGCCTGGGCGACCCGGATGATCACCGGCTGGCGGCTGGACCGCGCCCGGCTGGCCGCGGTGACCGCGGCGGTGGCGCCCGGCGTGCCCATCCTCGACACCAGCACCGACCCGCTTCCCGACGAGGAAGAAGACGACGGCCGCGGGGACAGCGCCCCGGAGGCGGGGCCCGCGGCGTAGCCGGGCTGGCGGGCCTGCTCGGGAGTGGCGGCCTGGTCCGGGTGACGTCGGGCGCGCGGGTGGGGTGACTCCGCCGCTGACGGGGCTCGCGGCTCGCGGGTGACGGGGCTCGCGGGTAACGGGCTCAGCCGGTGACGGCCCCGGGCCAGGGCGAGGTCCGCTTCCACGCCGTCCAGGTCCCGGCCGGCCTCGGCCAGCGCGGTTGCGTCACCCTCGAAGACCGCGCGTTCGTAGAGCGCCGGGCGTTCTCGATCCGCTCATCCACGGCCATGGCCGCCTCCCTGCCGGGTCCGGCCCGCGACGTTACCAGCGGCCGGCCGCTGCCCCGCGACGCCGGCCAGCTGATTGCTTTGCGTGCTTACATCATCACTCGGAGGTATCGTACGAACGTGCCGGCAGATGCGACCACCGAGCCAACGGAGCGGCTCCACGGCCTGCGGCCCGCACTCACCAGCTTCGTCGGCCGGGCCGGCGCGGTGGACACGGTGGCCGGACTGCTCGGCAAGTACCGGCTGGTGACCGTGACCGGGCCGGGCGGGATGGGCAAGACGCGGCTGGCCGGCGAGGTCGCACGGCAGGTGGCCGAGCGATTCGCCGACGGTGTGTGGGGCGTAGAACTGGCCACCGTAGCCGAGCCGGGATTAGTCCCCGCCGCGGCGGCCACCGTGCTTGGGCTGCGCCAGGCTCCCGGGATGTCAGTCATGGAAGCGCTGGGCGGCAACCTTGCGCGCCAGCAGTTGCTGATGGTGCTTGACAACTGCGAGCACGTGCTTGAGGCGGCCGCGCAGTTCTGCGCGGCGGTGCTGCTGTCCGCCGACGACGTGCGGATCCTGGCAAGCAGCCGGGAGCCACTAGGCCTGGCGAGGCGCGCTACCGGCTCGCGCCGCTGGCACTGCCGGGCCGGGGCAGCCCCGGTGACGCGGTGACCTCCGAAGCGGTGGCCCTGTTCGTCGACCGGGCCCGCCAGCTCGACCCGCACTTCGCCCTGGACGATGAGGCGGGCGCCCTGGTGGCCCGGCTGGTGGCGCACCTGGACGGGTTGCCGCTGGCGATCGAGCTGGCCGCCGCCCGGGCCGAGGCGCTCGGCCTGGCGGAGCTGCTCAACCGGCTGGACGACCGGTTCCGGCTGCTGGTCAGCGCGCAGCGTGGCGCGGCCGCCAGGCAGCGGTCCCTGGAGGCCACCTTCTACTGGAGCTACCAGTTGCTCAGCGCTTCCGAGCAGCGCGTGCTGCGGCACCTGTCGGTGTTCCCCGGCCCGTTCACGCTGGACGCCGCCATGGCGATAGCCGGTTCCGACGCCGGCCCGGGCGTCCTGCACCTGGTCGACTGCTCGCTGCTCACGCCGCCGCGGACCGGGCCGGACGGGCGCTCCCGGTACTCGATGCTGGAGACGCTGCGGGCCTACGCCAGGGACCGGCTCAGGGAAGCCGGCGAGGAGCACGTGGCGGGCGCGGCGCTTTCCGCTCACGTACTCCAGGTGGCCGAGCAGGCCGCGGCCGGCCTCGCGTCCGGTGACGGGGAACTGGCCGCGGCGCGGTGGCTGGACGCCGAGGACGCCGCCATCTACCAGGGGATGGCCTGGGCCCTCGATCACGACCCGCCCGCCGCGCTGCGGCTGGCCGTGGCACTGGCGCCGTGGTGGCGGCTGCGCGGCCGGTGGATCCAGGGAACGACGCTGCTGCAGCGCGCGGCCGAGCGGGCGGGCCCGGGCGCCGGCGCCTGGTACTCCGCCCGGGTCTGGATCTGCAACCTCTCCCTGGGCACGTCCAACTACGACACCCTGCTCGGTCACTACAGCGCGGTCGCCGAGGCGCTCGGCGACGCGCCCGCCTCTGGCGACCTGGTGGACAGCCTGACCGGCCGGTCGGCGGTGCTGCGCAACCTGGGCCGCCTGGCCGAGGCGACGGCGGATGCCCGGGCCGCCCTGGCGCTGGCCCGCTAGATCGGCTACCTCACCGGCGAGCACGTGGCCCTGACCGAGCTGAGCCTGGCCTGCGTCTACGCCGGGGATGGCGAGCAGGCGCTGGAGTGGGCCAGGCAGGTACAGCGGATCGACCGGGCCAGGATCCCCGGGTGGGTGGCCCGCAACGGCGCAGGCGTGCTGCTGTACGCGCTCATCGTGAACGGGCCAGAGGAGGCTCCGCAGGATCTGTTCGCGCAGGCGGTGGCGCGGGCCAGGGACGCCGGCGACCTGGTGGCCCTGGCGGACTGCCTGTACCTCACGGCGGTGCTTGCCCTGCAGACCGGGCGCCCGGGCGACGTCATGGAACCGCTGCGGGAGACCCTTCAGATCGCGGCGAACGCGGGCAAGCGGCTGCGGGTGATCGACGCCCTGGACGAGTGCGGTTACCTGTGCGCGCTGACCGGCAGGCATGCCGAGGCGGTCACGCTGTGGGCGGCCAGGGACGTGCAGAGCCGGGCCAGCGGGCTGGCGGACACGCCGTTCGAGATACGCCGCCGCGAGGCGCCGTCGGCCGGAGCGCGGCGGTCGCTGGGGGCCCGGCGGTTCCGCGCGGCGCAGGACCGGGGCGCCGCGCTGACGCTCACCGCGGCGGTGGAACTGGCGGTGATGATGACCAGCGGGACCATGCCGGGGCAGCACGGGACGGCCAGCCCGGGGAAACTCAGCACCCGGGAACGGGAACTGGTCGCGCTGGTCGCCCGCGGGCATACCGACGCCCAGATCGCCGAGCAGCTGTTCATCAGCGTGCGCACGGTGCGCACGCACCTGGACCGGATCAGGGACAAGAGCGGCTGCCGCCGTCGCGCGGACCTGACCCGCCTCGCGCTGCAGGAAGGCATCGTCTAGCTGCCGTGCCCGGCCGGTGCGCGGATCCGACCCGCCTCGCGCTCCGGGAAGGCAACGCCCAGCCACGCCCGGCCGGCCCGCGGACCTGACCCGCCTCGCGCTCCGGGAAGGCAACGCCCAGCCACGCCCGGCCGGCCCGCGGACCTGACCTGCCTCGCGCTCCGGGAAGGCACCGCCTCGCCACGCCTTGACGCTCCGCCCATGGCCCGCGCCGGGCCGGCCCGATTACCCTCAGCCGGGCCGCGCCCGCGGCACAATGGCCGGCCGGCCCGGGGCGCGGTGGCGACGACGCGGCGAGACGGACGATGACGGCGTCGCGAGAAGGGGTATTCCGGCCTCTGCCTGCGGCTATGCCCGGCCGGCCAGCCTGGAGGGCCAGCGGCCAGGTATCCGGCCAGGCCGGGATGACAGGAACACCGATGTTCGCCACGCCGTACCTCCCCGCCCGGATCCCCGGCGCCCGCCACCCCGGCACGCCGGCCACGCCGCGGCAATGCCCCGGCGGTGACCCCGGCGGCCCGGACGTGGTGACCTTAACCGCGGCGCGTCCCGATGAGGCGCCTCCCCCTGGAGAGCCGCCCGCCGGGGCGCCGCCGGCCCGCACCGCGCCGCCGGTGCCGCCGGAGCGGGATCCCGGCCATGGCGGCCGGGATCCCGCGAGTCCTCGTCAGCGCTTACAGAACGACACGAAGTCCCCCAGCGAGCCGGGGACGCCGTCCCCGGTGGTGAGCAGGACCTGAGTCTCAAGGGTGACGGTGTAGGCACAGACGGGCAGGTCCGCGACGTTGAAATTGTTGGTGGCCGCGCCGGCGATCTGGCCCGGCGTGGCCGGCGGCAGGGTGAAGGTCCAGGTTCCGCCGCCCCCGATCATGACCAGGTCGACCGCGCCCAGGTTCGGGTGTGCCGCGGTGACCAGCACGGTCAGCGAGTTGGTGACCCCGCCGCACGGGCTGCCCGCCAGTTCCTGGACGTTCACGCTGGTCACGTCCAGCTGGCCGTCCACCTGGTGCGGCGACCAGCTGCCACCCTTGTTGACGTGGTTGTAGAGGGTGTTGTCGATGGCGAGCGTGTGGCACTCGCCGCCCGCCTGCTCGGTCAGCGGCAATCCCGCCTGGCGGACCCGGAGCCTGATGCCGAACAGCAGGTCCTGGGCCAGGCCGGCGGGCGGCAGCGGGGTCCCGGCCATGATCGCGCCGGCGTCGATCGGCGGCCACGGGGCGATGGTCGTCGTGTCCAGGACGATCATGTTGAGATTCGGGGTGAACAACCCGGTCGACAGGTTGCCCTCCTGCGGCATGGCGATCCACCCTTGCGCGTCGGGGGTGACGATGATCTCGGTGGCCGGGTTGGTCCCGTTCACGTAGACCTCGGTGACCTCCAGGTTCGCGCCCACCAGCTTCTCCGACGTGCCGATCCAGGTGGGGCCGATCTGGTGAGGCAGGACCGGGGTCCAGGGCCCGCCGGGCAGCGCCCGGACCTCGAACCGGTACTCCAGCGGCAGGCCGCCCAGCGTGGTGCCGACCGGGCCGCTGAGCCGCAGCCCGCTGAAGAAGGCGCGGTTGTCGCTGATGGTCAGACCGGATCCGCCCGGGCCGCTGTTCACATCGACCTGGTAGTCCAGGGTGCCGATGTAACGGAAGTCCGGAATGGGCTCGGTGCGCGGCGGCGCCTCCGGGATGCACAGATCGACGCAGAAGCAGGGGCCGACGTTCTGGCGGCCCGGGGTGCGCCCGGTGCTGGGCGGCTCGTCGAGCAGGACCACCCCACCGGGGCCTTCGATCCGGAAGTAGAGGTCGGGCCCGGGCACGAGTTCGATGTTGATCACCGGAGAGAACGGTGTCCTGGAGAACTCCGCCACGGTGTACCAGATCTGGAACTTGCCGCCGGGGCCGGTGACCGCGGAGCCGAGCGCGTCGTCCTGCAGCCAGTCCCGGTCGAACGCGAATACCGTGACCCCGTCGACCACTTCCTCGGTATCGCAGACGGTCACCTGGCCGCAGATGACCCACAGCCCCAGCCGGCCGAGCAGCGCGCAGGTCAGCCGCGGCAGCATCGCGTAGTCGAACGCCGCGACCTCGTTCCCGGCCTTGGCGTCCTCGGCGCCCACGGAGCGCCAGGCGGGCTGCAGCGTGGTCAGCGCCACCTGGGTCGGGCGCGGCGGCACATGGCCGCTCACCGTGCCGCAGTACAGGTCGATGTCCACGGCGTCGCCGCCGTAGGAGGCCGCGAGCTCCACCGTGTAGGCACCATCGGCGCCGATGATCGCCTCGCCGAGAAGTTCCCCGTGAGCCGCCTCAAGCGCGGCCCGATCCTCGGCATCGCGTGGTGGAAGAGGCGGAACGTGTGGCGCGGGTCCGCGGCGGCCCGGGCCGTCACGCCCTGGTTCGGCAGTGTGGCGTACACGCGCACCGCCGCGCCTTGGAGCGAAATGGGACAGTCCTCACAGACCGACGCACTCAGCACGCCCCGAAGGGTGAACGACATGACAGATTCCCCCGAATCTTTCTTGCGGGCAGCGGAGTGCTGACCGTCATGGTTACTTAGAGCGATCTGGGCATGCATAAATACACGGAGTGATCACCCAGGGTCAGCGGGGATGCGGCGGCACCGCGAGAGCCGGGCCGAGGAACCCGGCCGCGAGGGGTTAAGCGGGGGGAGCCTGATCGGGAGCCGGGCGCGGCACGGAGCCGAGGGCCCGTCGCCGGGATGGCCCTTGAACCTACGGGTGTCCCTGGGTTGCTAGCTTCGGAGGGTGCAGGAACCGACGGCCACGAGGCCGTACATGCCGGGCTACGGGACGCTGCCCGCGTCTGAGGGGACCGGGCTGCTGCCCTGGTCCTGGGCGGTGGAGCGGCTGGCCCGCTCGCACGACTACTGGCTGGCCACGGTGACCCCGCAGGGCGCGCCGCACCTCATGCCGGTCTGGGCGGTCTGGCACTCCGATCGGCTGTGGTTCTCCAGCTCCAACGGATCCCGCAAGGCCCGCAACCTCAGCGCCGACGCCCGCTGCACCGTGTCCACCGACAACCCGCAGGAGCCGGTGGTCGTGCACGGCCGGGCCGAGCGGGTCACCAGCCCGGAGGCACTGGCGGGCATGCTGGCGGCGGAGAACGCCAAGTACCGGACCGACTATGGCGCGGAGATGGTGGACCCGGCGCTGAACAGTGTCTACGCGCTCCGGCTGGACTGGGTGTTCGCCCTGGACGCCAGCGACTTCGCCGGCTCCCCGACCCGGTTCACCTTCGGCCTGGCCCCGGCCGGCTGACGGGCCCGGTCGGCTGGCCACCAGTAGGGGGCGCTGGCCACGCCTCTCACGGAACCGCCCAGAGCGGGCTCGCGGACCGGCTCAAGCGAGGGGGCAAGGCGGCGTTCCGCGAGCTGGTCCAGGCCCTGCGGCTGTTGGGCGGCCCGAGCGCTGCCGTGCCGCGCCCATGCGACCGACACGCACATCACGGCCAGTGGGACGACCACGAAGATAGACGCCTGGAAGATGCCGTGGCCGCGGCTGAACAGGCCAAAGGCGAGGGCGGTCGGCACGAACACGCCGTACCCGATGGTGCTGACCACCGAGGAGGCCCCGGCCCGGACGGTGGACGGCATCGCGTCATGCAGGTAACGGGTCAGCGCGATGTTGAGGACGGTGACCCCGAAGATCGTGGCGACCTGGGCACCGACCACCACGCGCGGGTCCCGGACGAACAGGCCGCAGGCGATCACGAGCGTGCCGAGCGCGGCGGCCATCACGGTGCCGCGGCCCCGCAGCACGTTGGCGAGGGCGCCGCCGCTCCAAGCGCCGGAGTACATCGCCGCGCAACTGGGCCCGTACCAGAGCACCGGCAGTGCCAGCCCGAGGTACCAGAGCTGGTAGAACTCGATGAGCAGGCGCATGACCACGCAGTTGGCCACCAGGCCGAGCACGATCCAGCCGACGTTGCCGCTGGTCGTGCCGCGCACGATCCGGCCCAGGTGAGCCCCGAGGTGCAGCCTCGGCACCGTGCGGTGCAGGCCGGGCTCACGGAACCGGGACAAGGTGAGGAACGCGCAGCAGGTGAACGGGATCGTCAGGAAGTATTCGACCCGCAGGCTGGCGTAGTGCGCGACCGCGGCGCTGAGCAGCGCGCTGGTGATGAACGCCGTGGCCTCGAACATCTGCACCCGGCCGTAGCAGCGCTCGAAGGCATCGGCCGTCCCGGTTTCCTCGAGCACCACGTCGTAGACCGCCGAGTCGTAGGTCCCCGCGTACGCGGCGTAGAACAGGCCCCAGACCGATATCCCGGTGGCGTACACCGGCAGGCCGTGGCTGAACCCGCACACTACGGAACTGCCGATGAGCGCGCAGGTGGCGATGTAGAGCACGCCCTTGCGGCTCCACCGGTCGGCGAGCAGGCCGAGCGGGATGTTGGCGACCATCATGACCACGATGTAGACGAGCGTGGCGATCGTGATGAGGTAGTCGTTCAGGCCAACCGACCGCATGAAGAGCTTCTCGACCGAGTACCACAGCACGAAGCTGTGGATGAAGCCGGTGGCGTAGAGCGGCCGCAACCGCTTGTTGACCGACTCGGCAACGGGAGTGCTCTTCATGGCGACCGCCGGCGCCGTAGCAGTTGCACCCTGTCCCGCATGAAGCGCCCTTCGGTAGCTGGCAGCGGCGATTCCGGCTGCCGGGAACCTGCACGACACAGCGTGCGGCGGCGGGATTGCACTCATCTTGACGCGGACCTTGCACCGCAGGTCAGCGGCACGGGCACGGGGGCAGACAAGAGAACGGCCAGCGGGCTTGCCCGCTGGCCGCAGAATGTCCGTGCGGCTAGGAGGTAAGACGGTCCATGGCCGGATTCAGGGTTTCCATGCGTATTCGCGCCGACTCGGCCTCGGGCACGCCGAGGCGCTCATAGATATCCAGCGCCTGCCGGAAAAGGATCCGCGCGGCATCGGGACGCCGGGTACTGAGCGTGGTTTCCGCGATCCCTTCGAGGATTTTGGCCTCCTCGTAGGGGTCACCGATCTCCCGGGCCAGCCTGAGCACGGCGTGGTACTGGTCGAGCGCCTCGCCGTAACGGCCCGATGCGCGGCATACGTCGGCGATCCCGCGCAGGGCGATGACCTGCTGGGACTGGTTCCCGATCTCCTCGGCGATCAGCCTGGCCTGCTCGTGGTGGATCAGGGCCTCGTCGTAGCATTCCGCCTTGCGGTAGATG
>Ga0137385_10001811_pt1 | contig 18046 bp, 17 predicted proteins | sample SagtaG_FD_104921 | JGI IMG/M metagenome (GOLD analysis project Ga0137385, IMG submission 104921) | Vadose zone soil microbial communities from Sagehorn Ranch, Mendocino, California, USA - Sage2_R_80_16 metaG | ecosystem: Environmental > Terrestrial > Soil > Vadose zone | place: USA: California... | reverse complement strand
GTACAGTATGTTCCGTCTTTTTACGGAACCGCATAGCGGGCGTTTGCGCGCATCACGCCTGCAAGAAGAACCTCAGGCGCTCAGCAAAGCGCGACCATGATCGACGTGGAGACCACGATGATGAACAGGCAGGTTGCGGTGAGGAGATCGTACGGATAGTTCATGGCATAACCATCAAACGTGGCGGGCGGAGAGCCGATCATAGACATAACCGTTCCACATGATTGTTAAGCATTGCCAGGTGCGGTGCACCACGAAGGCGAGCCGGCCGCGTGGGAACGCGGCCGGCCGGATAGCGCGTGGGAGTTCCGCGATTCGATTGCCACGCGCGGCCAGTGATGAAAACGTCGGCGCCGGCGAGTGTGATCCGGCGTTATTCGTCGCTGTGCTGGCAGAAGCGCCGGCCAGGAACATGCGATGCAACGGCCTGAGCGATTTCAAGCGGCGTGCTTTCGGCGGGCACCACCCGGCGGCTGGATTCGGGCGTGTACTTCATTGTCCATTCGACGAGACGGTATGAACGCCCCCAAGGATGCTGCAGTGGGTCCGAGACCTTGCACGAGTGGATCTGGCGCACCCATTCGTTGCCGGGCATGGCGCGCAGATGCGCGAATACCGTATCTTCAACCATGGCTTGACTCCTTCTTCACGGGCATGCGGCCCATCTTTCGGCGCGTCGGCGACACCCTGCGGAAAAAAGCGCCGCCGATGTTCTGGCGGCTCAACAGGGGATGGTGAGCGCCATGGTTACAGGGAAGAATTAAGCCAGACTTAAGATCGGGTAAAAGCGCATGCGTCAGCGCGCAGCCGTTTAAGGCAGCGTTGCTTCCGAAACCGGCATGGCCTTGCCGAGTTCCTTCTTCACGCCTTCGGCGTAACTCGGGTCGACCTTTTCGAACAGCGCCAGTTGCCGGTCGACGATCTCTTGCGTCACGCCCGCCATGGCTTCAGCGATATTGTGGAAGAAGCGCTCGCGCTGCGCCGCGTCGAACAGCTTGTACAACGCACGTGTGTGGCTGTAGTAGTCGTCGTCCTCGCGATGGTTGTAACGCTGGACCGCGCCATCCACTGCAAGCGGCGGCTCGTTCACCGACGCGTCCTGCGGGAATGCCCCGAAGCGATTCGGCTCATAGTTCGGCGTGCTGCCGAGATTGCCGTCCGTGCGCATGCTGCCGTCGCGATGATAGGTGTTCAGGTTCGCCGTGCGCGGCGCATTCACCGGAATCTGATGATGGTTGATGCCGAGCCGGTAGCGCTGCGTGTCGCCGTACGAGAAGAGGCGGCCCTGCAACAGGCGATCCGGCGAGAAGCCGATGCCCGGCACGACATTGGCCGGCGTGAACGCGGCCTGCTCGACGTCGGCGAAATAGTTGTCCGGATTCCTGTTCAGTTCGAGCACGCCGACGTCGATCAGCGGAAACGCCTTGTGCGACCACACCTTGGTGATGTCGAACGGATTTTCCTGACGCGCATGCGCCTCGGCTTCCGTCATGACCTGAATGCAGAAGCGCCATTGCGGGAAGTTCTTCTTTTCGATCTGCTCGAACAGATCGCGCTGCGCGCTTTCACGATCGCGGCCGATCAGCTCGGCGGCCTCGGCATTTGTATAGTTTTCGATGCCCTGTTTCGACTTGAAGTGGAACTTCACGTAGAAGCGCTCGTTCTGCGCATTGATCAGCGAGAACGTATGCGAACCGAAGCCGTGCATCTGCCGGTAGTTCTTCGGAATGCCGCGGTCGCTCATGAGGATCGTGACCTGATGCAGCGATTCCGGATTGCGCGACCAGAAGTCCCACACCATGTTGGCGTCGCGCAAATTGGTTTGCGGATTGCGTTTTTGCGTGTGAATGAAATCGGGAAACTTGAGCGGATCGCGGATGAAAAACACCGGCGTGTTATTGCCGACAATGTCCCAGTTGCCTTCCTCGGTATAGAACTTGACCGAGAAGCCGCGCACGTCGCGCTCCGCATCGGCCGCGCCGCGCTCGCCCGCGACGGTGGAGAAACGCATGAACGTCGGCGTGACCTTGCCGACTTCGAATACCTTGGCTTTGCTGTAGCGGGTGATGTCGTGCGTGACGGTGAGCGTGCCGAATGCGCCGGAGCCTTTGGCATGAACGCGGCGTTCGGGAATGACTTCACGGTCGAAGTGCGCGAGCTTTTCGAGCAGCCAGAAGTCTTGCAGCGTAATCGGGCCGCGCGGGCCGGCGGTTTCGGAGTTCTGGTTATCGCCGACCGGCGCACCGGCCGCGGTCGTCAAAATACGATTCGTCATGGCGTTTCCTTTGCTTGCTTGGCGGGGGAGAATGCACCGGTCGCTTTCGGGGCGACCCATGCGCAACGGCGCGCCGGCTGCCAGATGGTCCGGCGCGCCGCCCAGTCTAGCAATGCTTCTGACGCGGCACGCAATGAAACGTTGTTAAGGGATCTGAATAAAGCAGGTCACGTCGGGCGTATTGGCAGTTCCCGTGTCATGCCTCCCGCAAGACCGTTGCAAACGCTCGAGCCTCTCAAACGCCAGGCGCATCCGGCGGCACCCCGAGCAACTGCAGCGCGCCGCCCGTCACCCCGCTGAACACCGGCCCGGCCACCGTGCCCCCATAGAACGCCTTGCCCGCCGGGTCGTCGATCATCACGGCGACGATCAGCCGCGGGTCGCTCATCGGCGCCATGCCGACGAAAAGCGCGCGGTAACGGTCTTTCGCGTAAGTCGCGCCGACCTGCTTGCGCGCCGTGCCGGTCTTGCCGCCGATCCGGTAGCCTTGCACCGCCGCGGCGCGTCCGGTGCCGCCTTCACCGGTGGCCATTTCCAGCATCGAGCGGATCGCGCGCGCGGTCGCCGGCGTCGTGACCGCATGGCCTTTTTCCGCGGATTGCGTGGCGGCGCCCGCGCCATCGCGCACCAGACTCACGCGATGCATCGTGCCGTCGCCGGCGTAGGCGGTGTAGACCTGCGCCATCTGCAGCAGCGAAGTGGACAGCCCGTAGCCATAGGCCATGGTCGCCTGTTCGATCGGACGCCAGCGTTTGTACGGGCGCACCTTGCCGGACGCCACGCCTGGAAAGGTCAGATCGGGTCTCAAGCCGAGCCCGTATTCCTGATACTTGGTCCAGATTCTTTCGGCCGGCAGATTCAGCGCGAGCTTGGCGAGCGCGATATTGCTCGACTTCTGCACCGCTTCGGCGACGGTCATCACGCCGTGATTCGATGTGTCGTGGATCACGGCCGGCCCGATCTTGTACCAGCCAGGGGCGGTATTGATGACGCTTTGCGGCCGCACCTTGCCCTCGTCGATCGACAGCGCGACGACCACCGGCTTGATGGTCGAGCCCGGCTCGAAGGTGTCGACCACCGCGCGATTGCGCAGTTGCCGCCCGGTCAGGCGGGCGCGGTCGTTCGGATCGAAGCTCGGATAGTTCGCGAGCGCCAGAATCTCGCCGTTGCGCGCGTCGAGCACGACCACGCTGCCGGCTTCGGCGTGGTGCCTGGCAATGGCTTCCTTCAGTTGCGCATAGGCGAGCTGCTGAATCCGCCGGTCGATCGTCAGGTGGATGGTCGCGCCGTTTTGCGCGGGCACCAGCGGCCGGGTCTCGGACACCACGCGGCCGAGCCGGTCGCGGATCACTTCGCGGTGGCCGGGCACGCCGAGCAACTGCTCGTTGGCGGCAAGTTCGACGCCTTCCTGGCCGTTGTCCTCGATATCGGTGAAGCCGACCACGTGCGCCGCCGATTCGCCCTCGGGATAAAAGCGCTTCGAGTCCGCGATCTGCGTGATGCCGGCGAGTCCCAGTTTGTTGAGATGACCGGCGGTGTCGGCATCCACCTGGCGCTTGAGCAGCACGAAGCTCTTGTCACCGTTCAGACGCCGGCGCAATTCCACCAGCGGCAGGTCGAGCAGCTTCGAGAGCGGCGGCAGCGCGGCCTCGTCGATCTGCCTGGGCGTGGCCCAGATCTCGTAGGTCGCGAGGCTGACCGCGAGCATCGAACCATTGCGATCGACGATGCGCCCGCGTGTCGCATCGAGTTCGATGGTGCGCTGATAGCGCTTTTGTCCCTGATCGACGTAGAAGTCCTGGTTCATCACCTGCACCCAGAACGCGCGGCCCGCGAGCGACGCGAACGCCGCGAACACCAGCAGGACGATGAGCTTCGAGCGCCACATCGGCAGGCGCGCGGCCAGCAACCGGTTCTTCGCGACGGGAGCGTAGGGGGCGTGCGGCTCGGATTTCTTCTTCTGGGTCATGGGCTTTGAATCTTTGAATGACAAACCGCGACGAATAGCGGATTAGCTTGCGCCGCCTGAATCGGCGGCGCCGCTCCAATTGTAATAAGAACGTAATCTGTACGCGAGACCTCTGCAAGCTGATAGTGGACGAGCGGCACGTCGCGCACGCCCAAGCGGGCACAAAAAAGCCGCGCGGACTTGAAAATCCGCGCGGCTCTTTCGTTCGATTAATGCGTCAACTCCGACGCGGCGTGTTAAAGAGGCGCTCTCTGCCTGTCGAGCGCCTTCTTTTTTTGGACTTCCGCCAACGTCCGGCAGCCCCTGGAACCAGCCCTCAAGCCGGCAGCGCAAAGCTCGAAATCGCCTCGCGCAGCACGCCCACCTGATCCTTCAGCGAATGGGCCGCGGCGGCGGCTTGTTCGACGAGCGCCGCGTTCTGCTGCGTGACCTGATCCATTTCGCCGACGGCGCGATTGACCTGTTCGATGCCCGCGCTCTGTTCGCGCGACGCATTGCTGATCTCTTCGAGGATTTCGTTCACGCGGCGCACCGACTGCACGATCTCGCCCATCGTCGAACCTGCGTTGGCGACCAGCGACGCACCCGCCTCGACTGTATGCGTCGAGGTCTCGATCAACGCCTTGATTTCCTTCGCGGCCGTGGCCGAGCGCTGCGCCAGGCTGCGCACTTCGGCGGCGACCACCGCGAAGCCGCGCCCCTGTTCGCCCGCGCGGGCCGCTTCCACGGCCGCGTTCAGCGCGAGGATGTTGGTCTGGAACGCGATGCCGTCGATCACGCCGATGATGTCGCCGATCTGCCGCGAGCTGCTGGTGATTTCGCCCATCGTGCGGACCACGTCGTCGACCACGCGGCTCCCGCGCGTGGCCACATCGGCGGCCTGGCCGGCGAGTTGCGCCGCTTGCTGCGCGCTGTCCGCGTTCTGCTTCACGTTGACCGTCATCTGGTCCATGCTCGACGCGGTTTCGACGAGCGCCGCCGCCTGTTCCTCGGTGCGCTGCGAGAGATCCGTATTGCCGGCGGCGATTTCGGTCGCGCCGATATTGATATTTTCCGTGCCCAGACGCACGCGCGAAACCGTATCGACGAGACCGGCCTGCATCGTGTTCAGCGCATGCAGCAGACTTTGCGTGTCGTCCGGCCGGACCGGCACGCGTGCGGCGAGATTGCCGCGCGCCATCAGTTGCGCGGCTTCCACGGCCACTTCGAGATCGCCGCCGAGCGAGCGGCGAATGCTGCGCAACACCAGCAGCATCACGGCCGTGGCGATCGCGCCGAGCGTGACGGTGATGACGAGCCAGCGCAGCAGATTCGCGTAGAACGCGCTCTGCACGTCGTCCATATACATGCCGGTGACGAGATACCAGTCCCACGGCGTGAAATGCAACGAGTAGCTGGTCTTCGCGACCGGCTTGTCGCTGCCCGGCTTGGACCACAGATAATCGACGAAGCCGCCGCCGTCGCGATTGCCTGCCTTGACGATGTCGACGAACAGATGGTTGCCCGCCGGGTCGGTGAACTGCGCGAGGTTCTTGCCGATCATTTCTTTCTTGATCGGATGCATCAGCATCACGGGCTGCGAGTCGTTGACGGAGATGTAGCCGTCTTTGCCGTAACGCATGGCCGCCAGCGTGTCGAGCGCCTGTTTTTTCGCGTCTTCTTCCGACATCGTGTGCTGTTGGGCGAGCGTGTAGTAGCGGGCCACGATGTGGTTGGCCTGGTCGATCAGCGAGGTCAACTGATCGCGGCGGTCGGCGATCATCGAGGCGCGGTTTTGCCATGCGCCGAAGCCGCCGATCAGGATCAGGCCGATCCAGAGAACGGCGATCATGGAAGCCAGTTTTTTGTTCAGAGTCATAGCAAAGTGGTCGGTCAGAGGTCGGCGCCGCTTGTTCGCTTGCCGCGAGTCGTTTGTCGCTGACTCTGTTTACGGCGTAAGAGCGTTCGATCCACAGTGAGGGGAAACCCGCTGTTTCGCAGCTTCATTCGTCTGATTAAATTGGTTTTTAATGGTGTGAGCCGCAGTGGCGGTTGTCAGGTTTTTATCGTTTCGCTCGGCTTGGTCCCGATATTTTCCGGGCTGGAGACTGCGTATATGACAATATAAAAGTTAATGCGAGATGCGAATTAACAGAATATTAAAAATGTGAAAACAACCCGACCATCAAACACAAAAGTTGAATTGGCAAACCGTGAATCCAAGCCCGGCATGGCTTGCATCAGGACTCCACAAAATGCCAACAAAGTCCAAAATATCGCGCCCGCCTCGGATGCAAAAAACGACACATTTTTCCACTTAAGCGCAACGGGCGAAACGCGCTGTCATCAAAAAGACAAATAAATAAAAATTCCGCTATAGTCGCCATTTTCCAGACGACAGCCGGGCAAAAAGAGTCGAATAAGCCCGCCACCAGGAGTACAAAACATGAACGCCCGCGAACCCGCATTCGTCTCCGCTTCCCGCAGCGCGCGCCTGCGCCAGATGCTGGTCAGCAACGAACTCGAATTCATGATGGAGGCGCACAACGGCCTCTCCGCCCGCATTGTCCGTGAAGCCGGCTTCAAAGCCATCTGGGGCTCGGGCCTCGCGATCTCCGCGCAATTCGGCGTGCGCGACAACAACGAAGCGAGCTGGACGCAAGTCGTCGACAACCTCGAATTCATGGCCGACGCCAGCGATCTGCCGATTCTTCTCGACGGCGACACCGGCTACGGCAACTTCAACAATGTGCGTCGTCTCGTGCGCAAACTCGAACAACGCGGCATTGCCGGCGTATGTATCGAGGCCAAGCAATTTCCCAAGACCAACAGCTTCATCAATGGCGAAGCGCAGCCGCTCGCCGACATGGACGAGTTCTGCGGCAAGATCAAAGCCGGCAAGGACTCGCAGTCGGATGAAAACTTCTCGATCGTCGCGCGCGTCGAGGCGTTGATCGCCGGCTGGGGCATGGACGAAGCGCTGCGTCGCGCGGAAGCCTATCGTCGCGCCGGCGCCGATGCGATCCTGATCCACAGCAAGCTCTCGCGTCCCGACGAAATCCTGGAGTTCGCGCGCGAATGGGCCGGCCGCGGTCCGCTCGTGATTGTGCCGACCAAGTACTACAGCACGCCCACCGAGGTGTTCCGCGAGGCCGGCATCAGCACCGTGATCTGGGCGAATCATCTGATCCGCGCGGCCACGTCGGCAATGCAAGCCGTCGCCAAGGAAATTCATTCGAGCCAGACGCTCGTGAACGTTGAAGACAGTATTGCCGCCGTCAACGAAATCTTCCGTCTGCAAGACGCCGACGAATACTCGGAAGCCGAGGACCGCTATCTGACGAGCGGCCGCGCGGCCGGTTCGGCGGTCGTGCTCGCGGCGAGCCGCGGCGCGGGCCTCGAAGCCGTCACCGAAGACCGTCCGAAAGTCATGCTGCCGATCGCCGGCAAGCCGCTGTTGCGCTGGCTGGTCGATGCGTTCAAGAAGCAGGGCGTCAACGACATCACGGTGGTCGGCGGCTATCGCGCGGATGCGATCGACACGGCGGGCATCAAGCTGGTCGTCAACGAACGTCATGCGCAAACCGGCGAACTCGCGTCGCTCGCTTGCGCCGTTCGGGGTGCGGTAGACAAGCTCGCGGGCGACACCGTGATCTCGTACGGCGATCTGCTGTTCCGCAGCTATATCCTGCGCGATCTCGTGGAGAGCGAAGCGGCGTTCAGCGTGGTGGTCGATTCGTCGCTGACCGACGCGGAAAACGCCAGCGTGCGCGATTTCGCGTGGTGCTCGGCGGCCGACGACCGTGGCCTGTTCGGCAACAAGGTCACGCTGCGCCATGTGTCGAGCGGGCGGGATGCTTCGTCCGCGATCGCCTCGCAAACGCCGCACGGCCGCTGGGTCGGTCTGTTGAACGTGCGTGGCGAAGGGCGCGAGCGTCTGCAAGCGGTGCTCGGCCAGTTGCAGGCACGCCCGGATTTCGATTCGCTCGACATGCCCGCGCTGCTGAACGCGCTGATCGAAGCGGGCGAATCGATCGAAGTGCAGTACGTGCACGGCCATTGGCGCGGTGTGAACGATCTGGAAGACTTCCGTCGCGCCGGCGATTTCGCGCATGCGCAGGCGCCGTTCGCGGCAACGGCCGGCAACAAGGCTGCGGAAACAGCCGGCGGAGCCGCGCAATGATCGAGGCGGCACAGTTCGTCGAGGCGGCGCGCGAACGCGGCTTCGACTGGTATGCGGGCGTGCCGTGTTCGTATCTGACGCCGTTCATCAACTACGTATTGCAGAACGAATCGCTGCACTACGTGTCGGCGGCCAATGAGGGCGACGCGGTCGCGCTGATCGCGGGCGTCACGCTCGGCGCGCGCAACGGCCGGCGCGGCATCACGATGATGCAGAACTCCGGGCTCGGCAACGCGGTGAGCCCGTTGACCTCGCTCACGTGGACCTTCCGTCTGCCACAACTGCTGATCGTCACGTGGCGCGGCCAGCCCGGTGTCGCCGACGAGCCGCAGCATGCGTTGATGGGCCCGGTCACGCCCGCGATGCTCGAGACGATGGAGATTCCCTGGGAGACTTTCCCGACCGAAGCCGACGCGATCGGCCCGGCGCTGGATCGCGCCATCGCGCATATGGATGAAACCGGGCGCCCGTATGCGCTCGTGATGCAAAAGGGCAGCGTGGCGCCGTACGAGTTGAAAGATAGCGGCGCGGGCGCGCGCCGCGTGCCGGCAACGCCGCGTTCCCAATTCAGGAACGTCGCGGCGAACGAACTGGCTTCACGTCATGACGCGTTGAAGAAAGTCATCGCGCACACGCCGCTCGAATCGACGGTGGTGCTCGCATCGACAGGCTTTTGCGGCCGCGAACTGTATGCGATCGACGACCGTCCGAATCAGTTGTACATGGTCGGCTCGATGGGTTGCGTGACGCCGTTCGCGTTGGGCCTCGCGCTCGCGCGTCCCGACCTGCACGTGGTCGCGCTCGACGGCGACGGCGCAGCGCTGATGCGCATGGGCGCGTTCGCGACGCTCGGCGCGTACGGTCCGTCGAATCTCACGCACGTGCTGCTCGACAACGGCGCGCACGACTCGACCGGCGGTCAGGCGACGGTGTCGTCGCACGTGTCGTTTGCGGGTGTTGCGGCGGCGTGCGGTTATGCATCAGCGGTGGAAAGCGATGACCTGAACCTGATCGATGAGCTGTTCGACGCAACGCCCGCACCGAACGGCCCGCGCTTCGCGCGCCTCGCGATCCGCCGCGGCACGCCCGACGGTTTGCCGCGTCCCACCATCACCCCGCCCGATGTGAAAACGCGCCTGATGCGCCACATCGGCGCCGCTTAAGGAGCGCGCGAATGCTGCTGGGCAATGCCGGCCCGGTGACGCGCACGGAACGCGTTGGTAAAAGCCGGTTGCAGACGGATCTGTGTCACCGCGAAAGCGAGTTTTTCGACTTGCAGGAAGAAGCCCGCACGCGTCTCGTCGATCTGTACGGTCTGAACGCGAGCGAATGGCAGGCGGTGCTGATGACCGGCTCCGGCACGGCGGCCGTTGAAAGCATGACCGCCGCGCTCGTGCCTCAAAACGGCAAGCTGCTGGTCGTGGAAAACGGCGTGTACGGCGAGCGCATTTCGCAGATCGCCACGCAATACGGCATCGCGCATGAATCGCTGAAGCACGATTGGATGCAGGCGCCGGATCTCGCGAAGATTGCCGAACGGCTCGACGCGGATAACGCGTTCACGCACGTCGCCGTGATCCATCACGAAACCACGACGGGCCGCCTGAACGATCTGCCGGCGCTCGGCGCGCTGTGCCGCGAACGCGGTCTGCGTTTGCTGGTGGACGGCGTCAGCAGCTTCGGCGCGGAAGCGATCGATTTCGCGGACACCAGTCTCGATGCGGTTGCGGCGACGGCGAACAAATGCCTGCACGGCGTGCCGGGCGCGTCGTTCGTGCTGGTGCGGCGAGCCGCGCTCGCGCAGGCGGCGAGCCGCACGTACTACCTGGACCTCGGGCGTCTCGCGCGTTTGCAGGATCAGCGCAACACGCCGTTCACGCCGTCGGTGCATGCGTACTACGCGCTCGTCGAAGCGTTGCGCGAACTCGCCGACGAAGGCGGCTGGCGCGCGCGTCACGCGCGTTATGCCGCGCTCGCCGAGCAGGCGCGCGCGGGTCTGGCCGAGCGGGGCATTGGCAGTGTGTTGTCGCCGGAGCAATCGTCGGTGGTGCTGCGCGCGTATCGCTTGCCGGGTGGCGTGTCGTATCCGCAACTTCACGACACGCTCAAGGCGCGCGGCTTCGTCATCTATGCGGGGCAGGGCGGGCTGTCGGCGGAACTGTTCCGCATTTCGACAATGGGCAATATCCACGCCGCCGACATCGACCGTCTGCTGCAAGGCTTTACCGATCTCATGCGCTGATCATGCGCGGCTCAGGTGCTGACTTGGGTGTTGGGTCGGCGCCGATTCACGCGCCGGCTCGACGCGGACTCGCGCGTTGAAGCTCGTAGTTGTTCAAACCGTCACACCGGGTCTTTGTCCGGCGGTCCATCGGGCTGCTGCGGCTCCTCGGTGTGATGGCCGGGTGACGGCGGCACGAGCGGATCGGCTTCCGGGTCGCGGTTCGGATCGGCGTTGGGATCGGGAATCGGGCTGGTATGCATGTCGTAGCTCATTGCATCACCTTTGAGTTGAGAAGAAGGCTTGCCGGGCGACAGCGATTAAACAGACGCCGGCCGTTTCCTTCAAGCGTAGGCGATCCAGCGTGCCTCGCGTCCCTTACTTTTTCAAGCGGCGGCCCACGCTCAACTGCCAGTAACGTTCGGTAGCGAACACATCGTCGTAGTTGCCCGCGCCGAATGCTCGCAACTGGCTCTCGTACGCGAGCACCGCTTCGCGTTTGAGCTGCGCGCGGCGCTGAACGTCAATGGTGTGGCCCGCGCTCGGATGGGCCGGCGTCGCGACGATGCCGCGCTGCGCGAGATCAGCGAGCCGCGCCTGCACGACGCCGGGCGTGCGCCGGTGAATTGCTTCCTCATAGCCGAACCACGTCAGATGCGACAGACGCGGCAGGATTTCGCAGCAGGCTTCGAACACCCGCACGTGATCGTCGTGGTACAGGCCGAGCGGCATCAGCAACGTGTTCGCGGTCGAGCGATAGATGGTTTCCTCGAGCGCCGCCGCCATTTTGCTGATCGACGGCGAGTCAGCATATTGGGCGTCGCGAAACGGCATGCGCAGCGGAATCGCGTCGAGCAGCTCCAGCGCGCGGTTATCTTCGAGCGTGCGTTCGTGGATCGCCTGATGGGCGTTCGTGAAGCCCGACTTTTCATCCCATTCGGTGTGCATTTGCTGCTCGGGCGGCGCGGCGAACACCGTGCAGACCGCGGCGTCGGGATGCGCGGCGAGCAATGCGCCGCAACTGAAGACGGCGTCGTCGAAATGGGGCGAGACGATGAAGAGGCGTCGGCTGGTTTCGCTCATGGGACGTGTGGTGGTGTCGAACGCGCTGGCAGCGTTCGAGGCGTAAGCGTTGGGCGCAATTCGCGGCGTGACATCAGCTTAGGCGGAATCGGCGCGGCTTGCGCAACATCTGATGAGCGCAAGCGGCGTGCCTGGGCGGGTTGGCTGGGCGTAGGTGGTACGGCAGGGGTTCAGGCAGGGCGGGAATTTAGGCAGGCTCCCGAACTTCCTCACCGTCAGCGGACGCAAGCCGCGCGCGGTCGGCCGCCAGCGCCGCCGCGCGGCGGAAGTCCGTCACGATGGTTTCGACGATGTCCCCGCGCAAACGGGCATTGGCCATCCCCAGCGCATACGAAGGATGCCAGGTCGGCACGATCAGGCGCCCGCCGTGAGCGATGGTCTGCCCAAGGTATTCGGACAGATTGACGTGCGTGCCGGTCAGCGCTTTCAGCGCGGTCGCGCCGAGCGTGACGACCACGCGCGGCGCGACTTGCGCCAGTTCTTTTTCCAGCCAGTACCGGCAAGCCTCGACTTCGCGGCGTGCGGGCGTGCGGTGGACGCGCTGCTGGTCCAGCGTTTCCCACTTGTAATGCTTGACGGCATAGGTCAGGTACAGCGCCGCGCGCTCGAGACCGGCGCGCGCGAATAGGGTGTCCAGCAATTGACCCGCCGGTCCGGTGAAGGGCTCGCCGTGCTGGTTCTCGTGTTCGCCGGGCTGTTCGCCGACCACCATGATCGCCGCATGCGAAGGCCCGGCGCCGGCGACGGTCTGCTTCGCATTGCGCCACAACGCGCAGCGCCGGCAGGTCGCCAGCGGGCCGGTTGGCTCGAGCAGCGGCGGCGTCATCGCCGAATATTCGACCGGCGGTGTTTCCGGAACGGTGACCGCCGCGCCCCGCGCGCCGAGACGGCTGCGCTCGCGTGCGAGGCGCGCGGGCAGCGGCGGACCGGCGCGCGGCGTTCGCCAGTAGCGCAGCGGCACCGGCGCCGGCTTGCCATTGAACGCGCTGGCGTAACAGGCGAGCCAGAGCGCCTCGATGGGTTCGCTGGTGATGGCTTCGCCGGCCATGGCGCTCGCCGGTAAAGCCTGCGACGCTTGCTCGCTTTCCTCCGTGGCCGGCCGGCCGATGCGCAGCAGCATGCCGTTCCAGAATGCCGCGCCTTGCGGCGTTGCCAGCATCCACGTGGAATCGCCCATACGGACGGCGAACCGCGCGGCGGCGCGTTCCAACAGATCGTGATGCGGCTCATACCAGCCGACGAATTCCGGCAGTCCCATCGACGGATCGCGCCGTCTGAACAGCGTGAGCAGCAGCAGGTCGTCGGTTTCGTGCTCGACTGACCGGATGCGCTGATCGAGTAACGCGCCGTCGCGGTCGTTCGGATCGAGGACGCCGCGCTCGTCATGCGTCCAACGCCACAGGATGCGGTAGAGCAGCGCCCAGCGGTCCGGCGCCCGGAAGCAGGCAGCCGTTTTCAGCCGGGCGAGCAGTTCGCGGGGTATCGCGGGAGCGGCAAGAACGGTGGTAAAGACGGCGGCAACCGCAGCAACGGCGGAGCCTGTGCCGACGTTGCGCGCAGCGTCGGACATTGGCCCGGAGTCTGGAACGACGTTGCCCGCCGTACCGGGCGTTGGCGCTGAGCCTAGGCCAACACCGCCCGCAGTGTCGGATATGGGCGGGGAATCTGGAACGCCCGGCCCAGCCGCCGCGCTATATATGCCCACTGCACCGGCTGCAACTGCAAGCCGCGCATCCTGCCCGGCGTCCGAACCATCGCCACTGCCAACCGCCGCATCTCCTTCGAACTCGATCCACTCGATCTGCCCCGGCTCGACACCTTGCCGCAACAGCGCCCGCGCGGCGCGGCGCCATGCGGCGAAAGACGGTTCGATCAGAATGCGTTTCATGCGGATACGCCGTGGCCGTGCGCAAAACATAGTGCAGCAGCCCATGCGGCCAAAATACTGTATGGATATACAGTATGTGCCTGAATGCCCACCTGGATCAAGCCTGTCGTCTCATGCAGGGAAACGGGATTAATTGTGAGACTGAGGCGCTATTCGTGAGACCGGAAAACGGCACGCCCGCATGGCAAACGTTTGCGTTTCGTCAAGGCAGACCATGCAGCCATCGGTCCCGGCAAAACACCCTCGGGCGACCGAAAATTTCTGTAAAAAACGGATACAATTTTGTTGGCTCAAGCTACTCCAAGCCGATAACGAAATATATTCCATGGCCCGTCGGCGACCAGTAAACGCCGTAGAACCTGACGATACCGTGGCTTGAGTCTCGAGCGGACTGCTCCGAAATCAATGTTACGAATCGTTACGGGACCAAATTACAAACAAAAAAAGGTTGCCGGGAGGCAGTCAGCACATGAAAGCACTAAGTGTTCTCCATAGCGAGTCATCTCGGGGTTGGGGCGGGCAGGAAGTACGTACACTCAAGGAAATGATCGCGCTACGTGCGATGGGCCACAACGTGGAACTCGTCTGTCCTGACGATGCAACGCTCGGGATCCGTTCGCAAGCCGAAGGCTTTACGGTACATCATGCGCGCATGCGCGGAGGCGCCGACGCGCGTTCCATGCTGACGATCCGGTCGGTTCTCGAACAGCGTCGCTTTGATGTGCTGAATACTCATAGCGGTCATGACAGCCTGGTCGCCGGCATGGCCGGACGTCTCGCGGGAACGCCATTCATTGTCCGGACGCGGCATCTGGCGCTGCCCATTACGTCGCTGGCTACCTATAACTGGATTCCGCACCGCGTCGTCGCGGTGAGTCATTACGTGCGTAACTACCTGATATCCGCGGGCGTGCAGGAAAGCCGGGTGGAGACAATTTATGATGGCATCGTTAAGCCGGAGCCACTCACGCACTCAACGCTGCGCGATGAACTTGGACTCGATTCGGGCGCAGTCATCGCTGGAATCGTGGCGATGCTCCGCGGGAAAAAGGGCCACGAGGACCTGATCGCGGCGGTGAGACCGATGATGATCGACCGACCGCATCTACATGTCGTGATCGCTGGCGACGGCGGAGAGTTCGACAAGCTCAGTTCGATGATCAACGGCCTCGGGTTGTCCCATCGCATTCACTTGCTGGGCTTTCGCAAGGACATCAACAACGTGTTGCGTGGCTGCGATCTGTTCGTGCTACCGACCCATCAGGAAGCGCTTGGCCAGGCATTTATCGAAGCAATGGCGATGGGTCTACCTGTCATCGGCACGCATGTGGACGGCGTACCGGAGTTGATCGACTCTGGCGTGAACGGCTTCCTGGTGCCCGCACGGGACATCGACGCATTGCGCGGCGCGCTCACACGCCTCGTCGACGACGCTTCATTGCGCGTGCGCTTCGGACTGGCTGGGCGTATAAAGACGGATAGCAATTTCACGGTAGAGAGTATGGCGAGCGAGACTGTCGATTTATATCGGCGCGGCATCAATCGTCAGCGTCGGGCGTACAGTCGGTGGCGGGCGGCGGCATGACCCAGTCCGCTAGAGCCGTGCCTGTGCTGATGTACCACCATATCAGTACGTCGCCGGGCATGATCACAGTGTCACCGGGCCACTTTGCCGCGCAAATGGCGCATCTTGCGAACGCCGGCTACACGACGATCGGCAGCATGCAACTAGCCGCCTATCTGGCGGGAGAACCGTTGCCGAAAAAGTCCGTCATGCTGACTTTCGACGACGGCTATCTCGACAACTGGGTGCATGCGCATCCAGTTCTACAGGCGCACGGCTTGACCGCTTTGTGCTTTCTGGTGACGAGTTGGATCGGCGACGGACGCGTGCGTGCACATGCGCGCTCGGGCGCCACGCTACCCCCGCTACTGACTCACCGCGACGGCGAAATTGCGATTGAAAACGGGGAAGCCGATCGCACGATTCTCCGATGGTCGGAGATCGATGCGATGCGCGAAACCGGAACCTTCGAATTTCACAGCCATACGCATAGCCATGTGAGATGGGATCAAGTATCGGCTAATGCGGACGATAAGTGCGCAAGACTCGCGCGCGATCTCATCGATGCGCGCACAACCTTGAAAGCACGGCTTGGCGCGGTCTCGGATCATCTGTGCTGGCCTCAAGGCTACTACGATGACGACTATCGACGCGTCGCCAGTCAGGCGGGTTTCCGATATTTCTATACATGCGAGGCCGGGTCGAATTACCCCGCGAACGACGACAATTCCGTTCGCTCGATTACTCGACTCGAGGTGCGCGATCGGCCGACGTCGTGGCTTGCGTCGCGGCTATGGGTGCACACTCGGCCCACGATCAGCCGGACATATCTTAAGATCAAGCGGTGATGGCCGGACAGTCTCACGACGACCGGTTGGAATCTGCACTGCGTGCGCCGGTCAAAATGAAGCGCATCCCGGCAGCTGTGCATACTCACGGACGTCAGCACGCACAGCTTGCGAACGCCTTGAACTCCCGGCGCGATTGCGTCAAGATGCCCGCCTCCGTCCTGCATCAATGGGGCGCGTCGGCACACAAAGCCGACTATGTAAGGTGCGGGCATACGTGGCTCCTGGATGACGCGAGTTGATAGGTGGTGAGGTTTGTCAGCTCGGTACGTACATAACCCAGCGACGAATTTGCCGACGATTTATCTACCACGGTCGAACGGCTGTTCATGGCCCGGGTTTTGCCAGTCCAAGGCACCGGTCGGCGACTTGGAACCATACGTTCACCATTGCCAGACCGTCCGTCCCTCATGTTCACAGAATGAATTCCGTGAGCGCTGCCGTTATCCAGTTTCGGAGAGCGTGGACTGCAAGGGGCGCTAAAAATGGATGTCCGCCTCTTGCGTCTTCAATCGCAAATACCAACAGCGGCGCTACGATGCAGCCCAACACAATAATCCTGATGAGATCTTTTCTCCCCCATGCAAGGCCGCCGAGTTGCATTCCGGGATGAAAGACGGCAAGGGCGATCGTTGGTCCGGACGCGACATAAGTGAATACCAATGCGAGTGGAATCAGTTTGATCGTAGGTAATCTCGTCAACCAACTCACCAATCTCTGCAAGTCCAGGCGCGCAGTGTTCATTTTCGATTTATAAAAGCCGGCCTTCCGGTTCATGAACCCATCCCCTCGCGCGCGAGCCATGAACGGAACAGCACGACCAGTTCATCGCCAAATTTTCCATCCGGAACGTAAGTGCAATAGCTGCGTGACGGCAGACGAGGGCCGGCAAACGGCGCGACAAGCCGGCCAGCGGCGAGATCGTCGGATACCAGCGCAGTCGGTCCCATCGCGATGCCGATTCCGTCGATGGCGGCCTGCAAGGTCAGATAGAAGTGGTCGAAGGTCAAAGTGGCAGCCGGCCTCAGGGCAGGAATCTGTGCGCTCGCCAGCCAGTCGGGCCAAAGCCGGGGGAGACTCGAAGTGTGCAGCAACGTGTGTTGCTGCAGGTCACCTGGCAATCGAAGCGGCACTCGCTGCAAAAGCGCCGGACTACAGACCGGAAGCCTCTCTTCGGACAGGAAAGGCCGCATCGAATAGCCATAGAACGTGTCCGGACCACCCCGGATGACGATGTCATAGTCTTCTTTCAGACTTTCCAGCGGCCCGTTCGACGTTTCCACGTTGACGTCCACGTCGGGATGCCCGGCGCGGAATTTCGCCAGTCTCGGCACCAGCCAGCGCAATGTGAATGTTGCAGGCGCGTTCACGGACAGTGTCCGGGAGGCCGTTGCGGTGACACCGTATCTTGCGGTTGCCTGCGAGAGCTGCTCGAACACCGGACCGATTTCGTCCAGGTAGGCTTTCGCCGCCGGAGTGAGCGCCACGCGCCGGTTGTGCCGTTCAAACAACGGCGCGCCAAGCCACTCCTCGAGCAGACGCACGTGCTGGCTCACCGCGCCGTGAGTCACGTGCAATTCGCCGGCAGCTTCCTTGAAGCTGCCGAGCCGGCCCGCGGCCTCGAAGGCCCGCAAGGCATTGAGCGGGGGCAATACCCGTTTCATTCGCAAGAGTTTATCTAACGCGATTCCGCAATTTATCTGGTTTGTTGAACCACTACAAGATAGATATCCTGCTAATTGCATCGCTGATTCAATCTCCCGCTCACTTTCCGACCCGCAACCCGCATGCTCAGTTATACCGGCGGCATCGTGCTCTTTGCTGCCCTGCTCCACGCGAGCTGGAACGCAATGCAGCATGGCAACCGCGACCGTTTTTTGTCCGTGACGTGGATGAGTATCGCCATCGCGGCGGCCGAACGCCGGCCATAATCTTCCGCAGGAGGCACCCGAAGCGTTCGCTGACGCGGTCCTCGACATCAACGCATGGGCCGCTTGACGCTCTTGCGCATGAGGCGATTGACACCACTCTGTTAT
>Ga0137385_10001808_pt1 | contig 18060 bp, 24 predicted proteins | sample SagtaG_FD_104921 | JGI IMG/M metagenome (GOLD analysis project Ga0137385, IMG submission 104921) | Vadose zone soil microbial communities from Sagehorn Ranch, Mendocino, California, USA - Sage2_R_80_16 metaG | ecosystem: Environmental > Terrestrial > Soil > Vadose zone | place: USA: California... | reverse complement strand
GCCGTGGTCAATGGCGGGCTGAATGTGGCTATCGCCAACGGTGGTCCCGGCACCGGCAACGGAGTAGTCGGTGGCGCAGCCGCGTTCGTGCTGGGGCTGATCGCCCTGACCCTCGGCGGGTTGGCTCTGGCCCGCTGCCGCCGGACCGCCTTAGAGCCGGGGCGCATGACGTGAGTTCCACGAGCGCAATGTCGAATCCGGCCGCGAGCTTCGAGCCGTACCGCCGGCGCCTGCTCGGTCTTGCATACCGCATGCTCGGGTCGATGGCTGACGCGGAGGACGCGGTGCAGGAGACATACTTGCGCTGGCATGCGACCGACCGCGACAGAGTGTCGGACCCGAGGGCATTTCTCATGACCACAACGACGCGCATTTGTCTCGACATGCTGACATCGGCTCGCGCCCGGCGCGAGGAGTATGTCGGCCCGTGGCTGCCAGAGCCGGTCTTTGACACGGCAGCGCTCGCGCCCGACAGCCGCACGGAATTGGCTGAGGATCTGTCCATCGCGCTGCTCTTGATCCTCGACCACCTGTCGCCGCTCGAGCGCGCGGCCTTCCTGCTCCATGACGTATTCGATTTCGCGTTCAGCGAGGTTGGTACGGCACTGGAGCGGAGCGAGGCGGCGTGCCGGCAGCTTGCAACCCGTGCACGTGCGCACGTGCGTGCAGCGCGGCCACGCGGCGCGACTCCGCCGCCGGCGCGTTCGGGCGGGATCGATGCGAAACATGCGCAGCTCATGTCCGCATTCGCGGCGGCGACCCAGTCCGGCGATGTCAATGCACTGATGCAACTGCTCGCGAGCGACGCGCGCGTCGTGACGGACGGCGGCGGGAAGGTACGCGCAGCGTTGAACGAGATCGAAGGCGCTGATCGCGTGGCGCAGTTCCTGGTTGATGTGACACGCAAACGCCCAGGTGCGTGGTGGCGCGAGGACTTCAGACTGCGCCTTGGCACCGTCAATGGTCTGCCCGCTCTCATCGTGGACGCGCCCGAAGGGCCGGTGCAAACCACGGCGTTCGATATTGAGGGTGATGTCATACGGGTGCTGTACGTCGTGCGCAATCCGGACAAGTTACGTCATTTAGCGCCGGCGCGAGACGAGAGCGGTCCCTAATGAACGAGCTTCTGTTGATTCGAGTTGCGGAAATGCGCCGTGCGAGCGACATTGGCGAGATCACGATTGCGAATAACTGACGACCGGAGTTTTAATCGATGACTTCAATACAGCAGAACGAGAAGCAACAGTGGGAATCACCTCGTGCGGGAAAGGCTTTCATCGAAGGATCCTGGGGTGTTCGATATCAGGTCAAAGATGTTCAGCGGGCAATTTCCTTTTATACGCAGACGCTTGGTTTCAACCTGGACATGCAGAACCTGCCCGCCTTCGGCCAGGTTTCAATTGGCGGCCTGAAGTTGATCTTGAGCGGTCCTGGGGCATCCGGGTCCCGACCAATGTCCGATGGCCGTCAACAAGAGCCCGGCGGATGGAACCGTGTGCTTCTTCAGGTCCAGGATTTGTCTGCATGCATTGCTGACCTGAAAGGGGCGGGTCTGTGTTCTAGAAATGAAATGGAGGCAGGTCCCGGCGGCAAACAGATTCAAATTGAAGATCCCGACGGCAATCCGATTGAGCTGTTCGAGCCCTCTCGCCATTGAGGAAGGTCGTATTCCTTGAACTCGTGATTAGCCCTTTTCATCTTCTGGAAGAGCGAAACGCACCAGTTCCACTTCGCCGTTTTTCTTAAGATCTACCTCCAGCACCTGATTGGTCAGGTCGCCTTTTGTTTCAAGGTCGTCGAGGATCAACTTAAAGAGTTGACGCTGAACATCAAGGTTCAATCCAAACGGGGCGTTGATGCAGACCAGTCCGGCATGAAGCCGCACGTCTGCATATTCGCCCGCAGTGCCCGGTTTATCGGCCGGACCACGAAAGTCCACACTGTTGTTCGTCACGAACATCCACCCGCCATTGATAATGGTCGGCTTCAGCTGCCAATCCTTCTGCCCACCCTTCCCCAGGTGATTGACATGTGAGCATTGAAAACCGCGCTGATGAGCCAGCAATTCGAGAGATGGACTCAAGTTTTCATCGATAAGGATCTTTTGCAAATTCTCATCCCCCTACCGAAGTGCCTCGAAGCCGTCTCTTCGAAACCGAGACTCTTATCCTCTTCGGGAACGTCCTCCGCTTCGGTCGCCCCCTTTGAGGGTTCGCCCTCGCATAGATCGAAGCCAATTCGACCTGTGGCTTCTTGAGTCGGGGGTATATTTCCAGAATCTCTTCGATTGGAGTTCCAGATTCAACCAAACTCGCCACGTCATGAACCGGGATTCGCGTTCCCTTGATGACGGGCGTTCCCCGGAGAATCTCAGGATCTTCGATGACCATTTCTTGAGCCTCCTTCAGTTGCTTCAAGCGCCGGTCAACATCCTCCCAAATGCGGGAGAGAGATACCTGAACAGCACGTGATTCTTCCACTTTCCAGTTCTTAAGCTCCAGCCAGGTGTGATGATGAACGAGCCCATCACGAATGGCTTTCAACCGTGCAGAAGCAGTGAGGAGTTCCGCCGTTTCAAAATAGAATGCAATCCAAACGCAAGCATCCTTGCGAACAGTTCGGTTTTCTGACAGGCTGTAGAGCTTCTTCGGAAGGATCCTCCTGTCGATGACGCGATTGACCTTCGCAACCGGAACCCCAGCAGCAATCGCGGCCTCATTCGTTGTCAGGTTCTCGATTACGGCTTCCATAAGGCACCTCCAGCCATCTCCATGATAAATCTTCTCACGCTTGAGAACAATTAATATCGTAGCAATTGATCTGAAGTGGAGGGTGATCCTAGCAAACGGAAAATCGAGCTATTTGAGTGTGATGGGGCCGCAGTCCGCCTACCAGGCACTCAGCCGAGGGCAAGGTATGATAATTTCGCTAACCATTACGTTTACAATAAGATAACTTTTCGTGTATGATTCCTCCGCCAAACGAGACAACGCCTACGCAACGATTTCGTTGTAATCTCGTTGGAGCTTGTGATATTGCTTTGAATGGAGGTTCACCACGTCCACCATGCTTACTCGGCCTTCTGCTCTCGCCCTCGTTCCGGGACCGATATGGAACTCATTTGAGCAGTTCCGCAAAGGGGGGAACGCCACGCTTGAGGAAATCCCCGAGCACGGCGTCGGTACGCTCGTCGGCAAGGGTGTCACCTACCGCATCCTGCGCGAGGCCGATTTCCAGCATCTTGTCGGTCTGGCTGCGGATGTGCATCGGCTTCAGCAGGGCCTGAATGTCATAGTGCATGCTGCCAAAGTTGTCGCCAAACATCCCGATCAGGAACATGTCGAGCTCCTGATTCATTCGGCCGCACTGCTTGCCGGCTTTTCCGTTTTGGCGACTCGGGACGCGCCTGACGCATTCCAGTTGACCCAGGCGGAGGTCGAAGCACAGGCTTCGGATGAATTCAATCTGGAGAATGCTGCGATCCCGAGGCCCCGAGTCTAAACTTGTCATCGTCAACTGGCTCCGTTCGGAAGGGCCATTTTTTACGAGAGACATTGAGCCAGCCGTGCACCGAGTTTTCGGGCAACTCGACGGTGATCTTCGCTGCATTCTGTTCGGCCAGAGAGGGCAGGTTCGGCTTGCAGCGCTGGCACGGACGGAAGCCTGCTTCCTTGGCGCATACGGGGCACTGCCTGTGCCTAAGATCGGCAAGGCTCGAACCAAGCATTTACCGGCAACTGAGTATCGTTGCATTTCTCTCTCTTGACGAACGGACAATCCAGAAACAGTGCAGGGCACGAGTTGGCCGGAATCCTAAGCTGGACAAATTGGCCCACTCCTGCATCTGCTCGGCTGAGAAATGCAAATCACCGTTAGCTTTTCAGCAAAGGCAATCCGCGAGGGGTGTATCGAATGCCGGAAATACATAGAACATTTGCATCGCTCGTCAGATGCGGGGTTCAGCTTATTCGCCTTGATGCGATCCTCGAGTTACCGGGAGATGGCAGCAGAAGCATTGATAGGAGACTAATGGTCAAAGAGGCTCCAAGAAGACTGACCGAGCCCAACCATCCGGGTTTGATACTCACGAGCAGGAAGACTCCAAGGAAGGCCGCGATTCGGACTCCAAGCGAAACCCTCAGGAGGGGCGCTCGCAGCATGGCGAGGAGTTCGGCTTTGCTCGCCTCCTTCAATCGGAATGCTGCGCGGATCGCGCGCATGTGCCTGGCGGTCATATTGCCAAACGGGGCCATGAGTAGAGGAAATGACACCATTGCCACTTTCGGCCAGGCTTGGTCCAAGGACGATGTTCGAAGAACGAGGTAGGCCCCGGAAACCTGGATAGCAAGCACAGATCCCACCGCAAAATGACGCAGTCTCCGGACTGGCTCTATCCATGGATGAGCCTCAGCAAGAGTGGAAGCTGCTCGCAAGTGCACGAGTGAGAGTCCATCGATACATAAGACGGAACACAGCACGAAAACCGCTGTGACATGGATAACTAGAACGACAGAAAGTGGCACATTATCTCCCTTTTGATGACTTACACGGACGCTTGGTTCTGGAAGTTACTGGACTTATATGTTCCGAGGGTTCGATCGCCAGACTGTTCGTGGTTGGCAACTCCGCTCTGATCAGTGGTTCGATTCCAACTCTGCCAATGGAGAAGGCACCAAATCTCCACGTTCTTTGCAGGTTGATCCAAAGCTCATGCGGCGGTTACGCTCGCATCGGAAACGGCGTTGAGTGGCTTCCGCCGGTCTTGCACAAACCGATAGAGGGAATAGCCCGTGAAAACGCCGGGGATGACCTGCGTCACGCCCGTGATTTCGAAAAACAGATTGTTGGGCATCTCATAGGCCGGACGGGGGTAGAGTTCCGCCATCAGCCTGGGCGACGCGTGCGAGAAGTAGAGCCCGACCTTCAGTACATGGTTATAGGCTCCCTCGAACACTCCGAAGGCGAGGAAAGGAATCAGGAAAGCGACAGCTACAAACGCCCAAGAGGCGACCACACCGATTACACCGTTCGGCCGCTTTCGAAGCAGTTGGAGAAGGGCTGCGATCAGGGCTGTCGCAAAGCCGCTGACAAACGCGGCGTGAATGCGCCAGGGCGTGTTGTAGATATATGCGCCATAGACATGGTGAACTGTCGTTACGGCAAAGACGGCCACCGATCCAAACACTGCCCGCTGCGCAGCGCGCAACACTGGTAGAGAAACCTCGTTGTTCATGGGTGGTTGTCCTTTCACCTAATATGCGTTTGTGGTGCTTTGAGCTCGGCTCCGCATCTGCCTGGCAATGCCCGCTGGCCGTGAGAGTGCCAGTAATTCGTCGACGGACCATTGATCGTATGCGTGAGCCCCGTATTTACAGGCCAGGACCTTGCCATCGCTCGCGATGAGGAAATCGGCCGGCAAACCCAACCGTCCTCCATGTGGGTTCAATGGCGGAAGGGGACTCCCTCTGAAGATTGCCATCAGGCTGCGAAAGACGCCTCGCAGAATTGGCAACCACGCACGAGGATCAAGCAGAGCGCGAGGTCCAGATTCCACGCCGAACTCTGCGTAGAGTTTCTTGCCGGGGTCGCCGATGACAGCAAACGGTAAATTGCCGGCATGGTATGAAAGCTCTTCCGCACTTGTATGGAACACGATAACTTCCCGAATCGAAGCCGCCAGAATCGCATCATGTCGCTGTTCAACCGAATGCAGGTGCAGATTGCACACCGGGCAGCCGGCGAACCGCCGAAACTGCAGATGCACGAGTTGCCGCTGGTCGGGAATTGGAATGGGCTCAGAATGGATAGAGAGTAGCTCGCGCGGCTCCACGATAGAGCCAACCCGAAGTTGATTCATTTTCCGCATCATTACCCCTTCGAATCTTTGTTGAACATCATGATCGATACTGGGCATCTATTCACTTGGCGATGAGATGTTCGGCGATCAAGATCAGACTCGGCGCAACGTGGGCTGATTTGTTCCAAAAGTGCTCAAACAAGGCCCAATTGTTCGAATACCAGGGAGGCCGGATGGCCGCGAAAAAGGACAGACGCGTACAGCGGACGCAGCATCTGCTTAGAGAAGCCCTTTTTGCACTGATCCAGGAGAAGGGCTTCGAAAAGCTTTCGGTTCAGGACATCATCGATCGGGCCAACGTTGGCCGCGCAACGTTCTAGGCGCACTTCGACAACAAGGACGATCTGCTGCTCAGCGGCTTCGATGCGCTCAAGGCCTCGTTGAAGGAACGCCAGCGCCAAGCGCACTCCCACCAATCCGGTGTCGAGGAGCGAGTCTTCGCGTTTAGTTACGACCTGCTTGCCCACGTCAATGAATTCCGCCATCTTTTCCGGGCCATGGCAGGCAAGCACAGCGGTGCCGCCGTTCAGAACGTGGTGCGCAAGCTGATAAACGACCTCGTGCGAGACGACCTAAAGGCGATGCTTGAACAGAAAGAAAGTCATGGCGTTGTCACTGACGCAGTCGTCGAGTTCGTTTCAGGCGGCTTGATTGGATTGCTGACGTGGTGGTTGACCGGCAAAGCCAAGATATCGATCGAGGAATTGAATGCCCTGTTTCGGAGGTTTGCGATTCCTGTTGTCAAAACAGCGCTTTGAAATGAGGCGACACCACTTGCGGCAGGGGACATTCATCGGCGCTGTGATTTCGCCACACGACACACCGTTCAAAATCGATGGGAAACAATCGGCATCGAGAGGCTGAAGGCCTAAGACTGCGAAGGCCCGTTCAGATCAAAGAAGAAGTGTGATCGCAGCGAAATTCCTGAGAGTGAGGTTCCGTATGGCCAGGTTGGCAAATATTCTCGCATTACTTTCGACAGGATTACTGACTCGCGCCTTTGCGTATGGCTTCTTTACAGTAGTCCCGACGTTTTATGAAGTTCCGCTTGAAGTGCACCTTATCTACCGTACTGCGTTGATGAGGCACAACGGAATCTACATGCAGATTGCTATGGCGGCAAGCATCCTGGCTCCTCTGTGGTGGGCGTTCGCGATGAGTGGACCCATGAGTTCACGCTGGCTTGCCATCTCGGCGTCGTTGCTTGCCGCTATTTCATTCGTCGTGACTCGTTTCGGCAACGTGCCGATCAATCAGATGATAAAGACATGGTCTGCAGCAGCGCCGCCACCCGACTTTGAGCGGCTGTTAGGACGCTGGCTGGTTTTTAATGACATCCGGACGGCGGCTGCCGCCGTTGGTTTCGCCTGCATCGTGATTGCCACGACTTCGTTCAGAAGGCAATAGTTGCGAGGCATGGTTGAGATTCATTCCAGATTCCCGTCGATGCCTCCAGGTAGAGGGCAGCCTTTCTTGAGATGACTTCTTAAGATGACTTCTGATCGAGATTGTGGTTCGCTAGACTAGACTAGGCAAATCTAGATCGGTCAGGTCAATTGGCCACTTCAAGTACCAACGCGCTCTTCGAGGCCGCCCGCTGCCAAGTCGTCGAAATGCGCTCCGGAGACTGTTTGAGCCGGCTCCTCTCTTCGCTGGAACCGGCATAGAGAGGAGCTAAGCTTAACGCAGCATCCCCAGATTCATTAGCCGGTTGGACATCGCAGCTGCGCTCACGTGAAATCGCTTCGCCAAGAGGCTGATAGCCTCCTCGTCATCCAAATTGAGATCATTCCTTCGTATTTCCTGCTGAACAAGCCCCCTGGGCATCAGCAATGCGGCGCCAAGCTGATTGGCTTCTACTTCGTCGCGGTCGGCTCCCGTTGATGAGCTCGAATCGCGACGGAAGGTCATGTGACGGTCGATGAACAATTGCGCCTTCCCGCTTCGCTTGGCGTGCAACAAATAATGGGCGATCTCATGCGAAATGGTGAACCGCTGCCGCACTCGCGCGTGAGTCGAGTTGTATCCGATCGCGCCACGATCGCCCTTCACCATAAGCACTCCGGAAACGTCCTCACCCAGGGCCGCCGCTTCCATCGTCAGATCCAGGCGTTGAGCGACCATCTCGATGGCTACCGGCACACGGTAGGTATCGGTCTGGCGAAGCGTGCTTTCGGCCTTAGTTTCGAGATTTTCTCTGTTCATGTGATTTCCCGTCGGGTCGCGGCGCATCGATTGCCACTTGCAGCTTGCGGACGAGCCCGGTTAGCGCCTTCAGCTTGCTGGGATCCCCTTTCGTCGCGTCTTCGATCCGTTTCATCATCTCTCTTTCGAGCTGTACCTGGTTCGTCGGCGCGAGCAAATCTTCACGAGTGGGAATCAGCAGTGTTAATTCCGTCCCTAAGAGTTCAGCGATCTGCCAAAGCAAGTGCAGCGGAGTGCGCTGGCGGCCGGCTTCGATATTGACGATCGACGCCCGACTGATCCCCAGCTGCTTGGCAAGCGCGTCCTGGCTGAGTCGCTGGCCCTGGCGTTCTCTAGCCTGACGGATCTTACGTCCTAATTCGCGATAGAGTTCGTCGAAATCCGCCATTAAACGAAAACTATCGCCATTGGGCACATCAGGTCAACCGAAGCAAACATGATTGCACAGCAAACATGATTATGTAGTACTACATTTGACATCACGGTGACATTCGGATAAGGATAGTAATCGTTCGGAGTCTGAACCGGCCGCCCGCCTGAACGCCGCAAGAGCCCTTTTGTCCTGGGCGGGCGTTATTGGATGAAATCCAATCTATGACACGGCAAAGCAATTCGATCAGTACGGCAAGACGAGATCTGGCTTCGTGGAATTGAGCCGCTTTTGTGAACGTTTGATGAAAAATCCAGTGTGAGGTGTCCGAAATTGGCGTTTTTCACAGGCTTTATATGTAGAGGCGCAATTTTTTGGCGAGATCTCTGCTCCAAGGGGCCTCTGGAAATGCCTTTAGTACGCAGAAGACAGTGTGGACCGTCCTGCTAGCCTCCCCGTCTTCGGAAAGACCCATTCCAACTCGATGCGGTGATGTCATGAGTGCCACTCCCCCACTCCGTAAATTGGAATACGTCTTGGCCGTCGCACGCGAACTGCACTTTCGCAAGGCAGCGGAGCGTGTTCACGTTGTGCAGTCCTCTCTCAGCCGGCAAGTACGGGAACTCGAGGCGGAACTGGACTTCGAGATCTTCTACCGAAACAACCACCTGGTTGACCTCACCGACGCGGGACGTGCATTCATCCTTGCGCTGGAAGACAGTCTGACCAGGTTCCTAGCCGAGTACACACGCGCGCGGGATCTCAGCCGTCTTATTTCTCGGCGCAATGCCACATCGTGCCTGATTGGCTACTCGCCTTTTGTGCCCGCGACGCTTCGGCATGAAATTCGATCAATTCGGAAGCTGAGATTTCCGGCGATACGTCTGGAATTCCGCGAGGCCACCGAATCGGAAATGGCCGACTCCGTCGCAAGCGGTGCGTTTCAGGCGGGCATAACGCTCGCACCGCTCGAACGAAATCATCTGGAACAGATCCCCTTGCGCTCCGAACCTCTGCACGCCGTGTCCATTAGCGGGCAATCTTCAAGCGGCAATAGAAGCAACGCGATCAGATTTGCCGAGCTGAAGACTCGGTCGCTGATCGTTCCCTTTTCGGAACGCACGCATCCTGCGCTTTATCAGTGGCTGCACGGACAGTGTGCCATCGCGGGCTTCAGGCCGAAGATCGCCGCAGAAGCAACTTCCATGCAGGAACTATTCGATCTGGTTCAGGATGGGGTGGGCATAGCGATCGTACCGGATGGAATTTGCGAGGGGATGCCGCCGGCCCTTCAGTACTCTCCCATCCATGGAATTGAAGCGTTGCGACTGGTGTTCCTCTACCGGCGCGGAGGCTCCCCAGCGACTCAACGGATCGTAAGCGAGATCGCGAATTCCCTTCGCCGTGCGTTTCTCGAAAAGGCGGACTGATTTTTTTGCGGGCATGCAGTTCCGATCCGCAGCCCCTCGTTTCCGAAAGCTACACACCACGCCGTGGTGATCGCTCGAAAGCATCAACTCAGCCGAAAAAGGTCTTGGACAGCGGAGAGAATTCACGCCAATCTCTTGGGCATGACCTGCTCACAACAGGTCGAGTCTACGAAACCGGAGGTAAATATGAATCTCTCGCCCGCATGGCGGAGGCACATTCGAGTCTTACCAGTCTCGAAGACGGCCTTTCTGCTTTTTCTGCTCATGCCGATGGCCGCGCATGCGCAAGCAGGGGGCGGCTCACCCTTTGACACGGGCTTTACCGCCATGCAGAACCTGTTTACCGGAACGGTTGCCAAAGTCGCCAGCCTCATTGCCATCGTGGTTGGCGGATACCAGTTCGCACACGGCGAACCCGGCGCGAAGAAGACTCTGGCCGGCGTCGCCGCAGGTACTGGCATAGCCGTTCTCGCAACCAACGTCTTGACCTGGCTCTGGGGCATCTGAAGAACTACTGCTCCCAGAGTCACAACCGCAACCATCAACCATCTCAAGATGTGAGGGGCAATGATGCAGACACACATCAATAGCCGGCGCAGAAACCGGGTCTACAAGAGCCTGCACAAGCCCCTCACTTACCTTGGGGTAGAACGAACGCTGTTCTTCTTCGTATGTGTTGGGGCAGTTGGCGCATTCAATCTCTTCAACAGCCTGCTGGCGGGCGTCGCCGTATTTGCCGGCGGGTTTGCGTTCGGAAGCTGGGTCACCAACACCGATCCCGCCTTCCTCCGGATTTTGGCCAAGTCCGAAAAGTTCAAGGCGCGCAATGATGCCGCAAAGCAGCTTGTCCCGCGCGTGGAGGTGCAGTGATGCTTCGCCTGGACAAGATCATCAAACCCTGGAAGGAAGCGGCCTCGCTCAATGACAACATCAACCTGTACGGCTTCTGGAATGAAACCGTGTTTCTGACCAAGAGCGGCGACGTGGGCATGGTTCTCGGCGTCCCAGGGGTTGATTACGAGAGCCTCGATTCCCCCAGCCAGGAATATGCGGTGAAGCGGCTTGAAGCTGCGTTCAAGTCATTCGGTCCGGCTTTCCGCGTGTATCAATACGTGTTCAAATCGAACCGGCCGAAGATTCCATTCCAAACCTACGACGACGCCGTTGTGCAGACGGAAGTCAACCACCGGCGCGAGTTCTTCGACGCAAAGCGCGATCACCTCTATCAAGTCGAGATATTCTATTGCGTCCTGCTCCACGGTTCACGGTCAAAGACCGGCGTTGGCGCGGCCCTCGGGAGGTCGATCAATGATCCCGCGGGAGCGCTGGGAGAACTGAGGGCTCAGTTCTCAAGCGGCGGCATGAAGACTTTGGTTCGCGCGCAGATCGAGCGTGACGTTGTATCGCTCGAACAGAGAGTGCAGAGCTTCATCCGTCAGCTCGGCGACTTCATGCAGATCGAGCTCCTCAATCATGCAGGCCAGCTTCGATTCTTCCGCCGTCTGCTCAACTACGACGATTGGCGAATTGCCGGCGTACCGAAGAGCGCGCAATTTCTCGATTACCAGGCCGTCAACTCCGACATTGAGGCTGAGCGCGATCATCTGCGCGTGGGCGATCACTTCGTTCGCATATTGACGATGAAGGAAGCAATTGCAGAGACGCGGCCTCTGGTACTCGACGCTCTGCTGAAGGTTCCCGGCAACTTCTACGTTGTAACGGAGTGGACGCCTCTCCCCGGCGACAGAGCACGAAAGGAAGTGAACAAGCGCCGTCGCCATTTCAACATTTCAAAAACAGGTTTCATTTCGCAATTGGGCAACGATCCGCTCAAGACCAATCCACGCGATGTTCTGGTCGACGAGTCGAAACAGGCCGACATCGAGAATCTCGGCGATTGTCTGCGGGCTCTCGGCGACGGCCAGTCGCTCGGCGAGTTCTCTCTGACCATCGTCGTCTATAGCCGCGACAACCGCGAGTTGGAGCGACTGATCGGCGAATTCACAGGTGTGTTCACAAACGCCGACGGCGCTCTCTTCGTCGAAACCTACAACCAATTGAACGCCTACTTTGCCACGGTGCCCGGAAACTATGCGTTCAATCTCCGCCGGTTGCTCCTTCTCAACACTAATTACGCAGATCTCAGCTTCCTGTTCACCATCCTTCCGGGAGACAAGCGGAACCAGCACCTCGGCACCGAATATCTGGCTGTCCTCGAAACGGATAATTGCACGCCCTACTTTCTCAATCTCCATAACGGAGAGGTCGCGCACACCTTGATCTTGGGCATTACGGGCAGCGGCAAGTCTTATCTCTGCTGCTTTCTTCTCCAGAATGCGCAGAAGTATCAGCCCCTCACTTTCATCTTCGACATCGGCGGCAGCTTCCAGTCGCTCACGACCATCTTCGGGGGAAGCTATTTGAATGTCGGGCGCGAGTCGCGTGACTTCACGATCAATCCGTTCTCGCTTCCGCAGACAGAGGAGAACCTGCAATTCCTGTTCGCCTTCTTTCGCACTCTGATTGAGGGGAACGATCAGCGCTATCGTCTGGACTTCAAGGAAGAGCGGAAGCTCTGGGATGCAATTGAGCGGGTCTACATGCTGGAACCCGAGCAACGCACACTCTCGAACTTCTCCAATATCGTTGGCGAGCTCAAGGACCGGCTGCATCGCTGGACGCGCAAAGGACAATATGGATTTCTCTTCGACAACACGGAGGACACACTCTCGTTCAGCCGATTTCAGACCTTCAACTTCGCAGGCTGGGGCGACGCCCCTGAGGTCTTGGAGCCGCTCCTGTTCTATGTCCTGCACAGGGCGAACAACGAAATTGTCGACGGTGCGCGACTCGGAACATTCAAAGCTTTTCTGCTTGACGAAGCGTGGCTGTTCATCCGGAACGAGACCATTCGCAAATATGTAGTGCAGGCTCAGAAGACCTGGCGCAAGCACAACGCTGCGATGATTCTTGCGACCCAGTCCGTCAAGGAACTTGAGGAGTCAGGAATGCTTCAGATTGTCTCCGAAAGCTGTCCGACGAAGATCTTCCTCGCCAACCCTGAAATGGATCGCGATCTCTATCGCGAGGCTTTCCACCTCAACGATACAGAGCTCGATCTGATCGCCGGTCTTGTTCCTCCGGGTCAGATGCTCATCCGCAAGGCGCAGTCATCGAAGAAAGTTCACCTCAACGTCGATTCGGTCTCGCACTGGATGGCCGTGAACAGCGCCCGCGAGAACCTCATCAAGCGCGAATATTTCGCGCAGTTCGGTATTGCCGAGGGCTTACGCCGGCTAGCCGAAGACCATCCCTTCCGGCCCTTCACGACGGCCGGCACCATCCCATCCAATCCTCAAGGAGTCACAGCATGAACCGCCTATCTTTCGTCGTGACCGGACTCGCCCTGGTCTTCGCTTCGTCTGTTGCCGTGGCGCAAGACGCTGCGGCGCGCACTGTGCAGTATCACTCGCAAGACATTGTGACGATTCACGCCAAGCTCAAATACACGACGCTAATTGAAGTTCCGCCCTCAGAGAAGATCATGGAGGCGGCCACAGGCGACAAAGAGTTCTGGGTGGTCGATGTTGTGGGGAATTTCTGTTTTGTCCACCCAGCCAAAGCCGGTATCAGTTCCAACCTGAATCTGATCACGGATAAGGGCAACATCTACAGCTTTACGTTGCAGGATGTTTCGGATAGCCCGGCTGTGCCCGATCTCAAGGTTTTGGTTGAGCCGACGGACCACTCTTCGATTGTCGCCTCATCCGGGCCTCCACAGTTTGTGCCTGCGGCCCAGCTGGAGCAATCGCGGGAGCAGCTCGCCGCGGTGCAGGCGCATATCACACAGGCGGTGGACGAATACAAGAGTGAATATCCCTTGGCCCTCAAGTTCGATTACACGTTCCATCCGAACGAGGCGCCATTCGATATTCAATCCATTTATCACGATGACAAGTTCACCTATATCAAGACCAGCGCGCCTGAAAAATTTAGCGTGTACGAAATGAAAGACGGCAAACCGAACCTCGTGAACTACGACCTTCGCGACGGAACCTACATCATTCCTAAGGTCATGGACTCGGGCTACGTGGAACTCGGCAACAAGCGCATGGAATTCAAGCGGAAGGGGTAAAGAGATGGCGGAGCAGACAGTCAATTCCGAAAATACGGTCCCGCCCGAGCCGGAATTGCGCCGACACGAGGCGGAACCCAAGGGTGTCATCAGGAAGAACCTCAAGGTTCTCCTTTTTCTCGGCGTATCTGGATTGGTTGCGCTTGCAGCGATCTTCAGCGCCTCCGGCAAGAAGGCCCCTTCGCAATCGTCGGCGGCGCAGCATGAGCCGCCCAGCCGGCCATTCAGGACAGTACGGACAACAATGTCCAGGATCTCAAGAACCAGCTCGCGGCCGAGCGGCAAAAGGAAGCACAGGCGGCAGCGGCTCAAGCGCCGCCGATGCCGGATGCAGCACTGCCAAATGGCACGCTGGCTCAGCAGACAGCCGCCGCGGCCTATGGCCCGACAGGACAGCCGGCCATCTGTGCGCCGGGCCAACCCTGCCCGCAGCAGCAGAACGTCTATGTGCAGCAGCTCTCTCCAGAACAGCAACAAGCAGCGCAACTGGCGGCCAAGGAGCGAGAACTTGCCTACAATGCGCGCTTCGCATCGAATTTGGTCTACGCTCGCTCGATGGATGCGCAGGCTGAATCGCCCTCCAGTGGGGCCACGCGTGCCGATACAGGCGCAACGTCAACCCCGAACCAGGCTGTGTCTGGTCAGCCGGCGAGCAACATGCCCTCCGCTAGTCAGAGCTCAGGGCAGAAGAGCAATGCAACTGACCAACCTTCTGGGAAGCGCGGTGCCGAAGTCAATATCGATTCGGCAGAGGGCCAGCCATATGTCGTCTACGAGGGGCTCACGATGGACACGATTCTGATGAATCGGCTCGATGGCGACGCGGCTGGTCCGGTTAAGGTCCTGGTTTCGAGTCCCGTTTATTCGCACGACCGTCAGCATGTACTCATCCCCGATGGAACCATCGTGCTGGGTGACGCGCGCAAGATCGGCTCCGGAGGATTCGCCCAGCAGCGCCGTTTGGCGGTCGTCTTTCACCGGATGATCATGCCGGACGGCTATTCAGTTGATCTCGATCAGTTCCATGGGCTCAACCAGATCGGCGAGGAGGGTTTGAAAGACAAGGTGAACAACCATTACCTTGAGATTTTTGGGGCCTCGATTGCTCTGGGTGTGATCTCCGGAGCCGGCGAGATCGAGTCCGGCGGCGGCACCATCACGACCAGCGGCTCCCAGGCGTTTACCACCGGTGCGGCGTCAAGCGTTTCGCAATCGGCGACAACTGTGCTCGACCGCTTCATTCAGATCCCGCCCACGATCACAATCCGGGAGGGACATCGCGTCAAGGTGTACTTTACGCAGGACATGCTCTTGCCTGCGTACGACAACCACACAATCCCGCAAACCTTCTGAGGAGATCTGATTATGTGCCGTGTCGTCCTGTCCGCAATTCTCGTTGCAGCTTCCGTGCTCGCTCTGACTGGATGTGAAAGTCATCAGTCCAAAGTCGATGCGCTCCAAAAAGAGTACGACGACCTCGAAGGACAGTTCAGAAAGGATTGCTCACAAGCGTACATGCAGGCACAGCCAACACTGAGTCCGAAGTGCACGGAGGAAGACAAAAAGGCAAAAGATGCTTGGGCACGCCTCCAAGCAGAACGTGCAAAGAGATAACGTTCAAGGAGCAAATCATGAAAATCAGAATTCTCGTCGCGGCGGTGGTGATCGCCGCGACCGCACCGATAGTTCGCGCTCAATTCGGCTCCGGCATTGTGTTCGATCCGACACAATCGGGCCACGCGCTTCAACAAATCGCGCAAGGAAACCAACTGTATACGACAACGGTACAGACGACCAGAAATGCAATTGCCGCCTACAACCTGGCTCAACGAATGGCTTCACTGCCGCAGGCGCTGTACTCGTCTTATGCCAATCTGGGCCGTCAGGAGTGGACCGTATTGACACGCCCCGCGAACATCTATGGCAACTCGTTGCCTTGGATGAATGCGGCGACGACTGGCTATGGAGCTGCCTCCGCTAATCAGACCGCCAGCCTTTCACACGCTGGACAGATGTCCGGCTATTCCGCCCTCAATACACAAGGGCAGCAGGCAATCGCGGCACAGGGGGCGACGGTCGATCTGTCGGACGCTGTCAATGCGAGCAATCTGCAAACGGTCGGAACGGTCCGCGCGAACGCGGCGCAGCGAGAGGCGGACATCAGCCAACTCGAAGCGGTCTCGCATTCTACGGATCCTGCTTAGCACACTGAGATGGCGACTCTCCAGCGCATCAATCAAGCCTTGCTGATAGAACTCCGAACCCAGCAAGAGACAAACCAGATCCTGCAAGGACAGGCGCTGCAACAGATTGTCGGCCAGAAAGTGCAGCAGGACAATCTGAAAGCGCTGTTCCAAACCGGCAACGGCTATCAGCAGAACTTCAACTATCTGACACCCCAACAGACGAGCGCTGGGACGCAATGGGTATTTCACTACTAAGGAGCTTGGGGGCCGCGCATGGATTTTCTCATTCTGATCAAGAACGGCTGTGACAATTTGACCGCAACCGTGTCGCCTTCGGTGGATGCACTTGGGTTGCATATGGTGCTCTCTTTGGCCACCATCATGCTCGTCTGGTTTGGAGTGCAGGAGGCTCTGGCATCTGCGCAAGGTGGACCGGGCTTCAGCGTAGCCAAGTTTTTGAACTTCTTCCTGTTGATCACCTTCGCATACTGCTTTGTGAAGTTCTACGACGGCTCCATTCCCGGTATTGGATATTCACTCAAGGGTTTCATCAGTGGAGGGACGAGCACGTTGGTGGATTACATCGGTCACGACTCGACCCAAGAGGTACAGAGCACAATTCATTCAGCTCTGGGCAAGATCGGCAGCCTGTCGCCAACCTTTACCGAACCTTATACGCTCCTATGCACGTTTACCGTTCAACTGGTCCTCAGCATCTTGGCCGGCCTGATCTCGGTGATTATCGCGTACGGCGCAATCGGAGCGACCGTCATTGGAATTCTTGGTCCCGTGTTTATTCCATGGATGGTCTTCGATAAAACCGATTTTCTCTTCTGGGGCTGGCTCAAGGCATTTGTCGCTTTCGAGTTTTACAAGGTTGTCGCAGCCGCAACGATGAGCGTCATGAGCCATCTCTTGATCAACTATCTGACTAGCGGAGCAATGAACGTAGATGCGCCACAGCGGCTGATAACTGTGATGCCAGGACTGCTCATGCTTTGCTTTATCGCCGGCTTCGTACTCTTCAAGATTCCAACGATGACGGCGAGCCTCTTTTCCGGCCATGTGGGCGGTCACGGCAGAGGCGTCGGCGGGCTCATCACCGCTGCCGTTCTCAGGGGACTCTAACCGGACTGGAGAATCATCATGACCAAGACATCGCCGGATATCACACGCGCAGCGGAGAAGTACCTCGAACAGTACGGCGATCCGCTAGTGATGAACACCTATTTGAAGATCACGATCCTTGTGCTCGCGACTGTCTGCATCGCGCTGGCGGCACTCGTCTTCCGCAGTCAGAAGGCGCTCGCCGATATGCACCCTCTGATCGTGCGCATCAATGACGTGGGGCGAGCCGAAGCAATCGACTATCGCAATTTCCAATACCGTCCCCAAGAGGCCGAGAACAAGTATTACCTGACCCGGTGGGCTGAGCTCTACTTCACACGCAATCGGTTCACGATAGAGCGTGACCAGACCAATTCACTTTATTTCCTGAACGGCGACGTTCAGCGGGCGGTGATCGACCAGGAGCGAAAGGACAACATCATCCCGGCGTACACCAAGGACAGCACGCTGCCTTACGTCGATGTCGAAGTGAAAGAGGTCGTGCTGGACGACCTTCGGCAGTCACCCTATTCGGCGCGAATCGAATTCGAGAAGGTGTTCACGAACCCCTCAGACCACACGGAACTCAAACGCGAGCGATGGACAGCAACCGTTACCTACGTATTCCGAGAGAACGTGAAAAACAACGAACTGGCCGTCAACCCCCTCGGGTTGATCATCGTGCGCTTCCGGGCCGACCAGGCATTCAGCTAGGCACCCTCCCAGCCGGCCAATCCTGAAATCCCATTCAACAGATTCGACCTCTGCCG
>Ga0137385_10001802_pt1 | contig 18075 bp, 12 predicted proteins | sample SagtaG_FD_104921 | JGI IMG/M metagenome (GOLD analysis project Ga0137385, IMG submission 104921) | Vadose zone soil microbial communities from Sagehorn Ranch, Mendocino, California, USA - Sage2_R_80_16 metaG | ecosystem: Environmental > Terrestrial > Soil > Vadose zone | place: USA: California... | reverse complement strand
GCGTGGTCCGTTCCAGGTGGGCCGGTTCCCTCACGACCTGGCCAGCTGGATACGGCCAGAAGCGACGGGGAGGTCCCAGCCCATCACACTGGTGGGAAAGGAGACCCGCACGCTGGCACCGAACCCGGCGTCCCAGATCGCAGTCCAATATTAGCGGGCAGCGACCGAGCACCCAGGATCGGGTGTCAGGGGATGGGGGCTTGTTCGTCCTCACCAGTCACTTATGCTTACCCCCGAACGAGCGGTTGAACCTCCTGCCGCAGACAATCTGGCAGACTGATCGAACCGCAGCGTTTGGCGCGCACCACCTGCTCCGCCGCAACCCCTGGCGTGAGCTGCCCCGCGACAGCCAACGCCCGCACGGCGTGACCCCGCCTCGCGTGTCACCTAACCGTCGGTCGTGCCGATCAAAGGTAGGAACGCCCGTGACCACTGTGAACGACGAGGACCTGAGCCTGTCCGACGACGAGATCTTCGCCGCGCACGAGGGCGGCAAGCTCGGTGTGGACGTGACCGCCCCGCTGTCCGACCCCAAGTCGCTCTCCATCGCCTACACGCCCGGCGTGGCCAAGGTCAGCCTCGCCATCGCCGACGACATCACCATGGCCCGCCGCTACACGTGGGCGCACCGGCTGGTCGCGGTGGTCAGCGACGGCACCGCCGTGCTGGGCCTCGGCGACATCGGGCCCGCAGCCGCGCTGCCGGTGATGGAGGGCAAGTCCGCGCTGTTCAAGCGGTTCGGCGGCCTTGACTCGATCCCGCTGGTGCTGGCCACGACCGACGTGGACGAGATCGTCGAGACGCTGGTGCGGCTGCGGCCCTCGTTCGGCGCGGTCAACCTGGAGGACGTGGCCGCACCGCGCTGCTTCGAACTGGAGGCGCGGCTGATCGCGGCGCTGGACTGCCCGGTCATGCACGACGACCAGCACGGCACGGCCGTCGTCCTGCTCGCTGCCTTGCGCGGTGCGGCCGCCGCGACCGGGCACCGGATCGGTGACCTGCGGGTGGTCGTGTCCGGTGCCGGCGCGGCCGGGGTGGCCTGCGCGAACATCCTGCTCGCCGCCGGTGTGCCGGACGTGACCGTGCTGGACTCCCGCGGCATCGTGCACACCGGTCGGGCCGGTCTGAACCCGATCAAGGCCGAGCTGGCGACGCGCACCAACCCGACCGGGCTGACCGGCGATCTCGGTGTCGCGCTGCGCGGGGCCGACGTGTTCGTCGGGCTGTCGTCGGGGACCGTGAACGAGGAGCACGTCGCGGGCATGGCGCCGGACGCGATCGTGTTCGCGCTGTCCAACCCGGATCCGGAGATCCATCCGACCCTCGCCGGCCGCTACGCCGCCGTCGTCGCGACGGGGCGCAGCGATTTCCCGAACCAGATCAACAATGTGCTGGCATTTCCGGGCATTTTTCGGGGTGCGCTGGATGCCGGCGCGACGCGTATTACAGAGAACATGAAACTTTCTGCGGCGGCGGCGATCGCGGCGGTCGCGGCCGACGATCTGGCTACGGACCGTATCGTGCCCAGCCCGCTGGATCCGCGGGTCGCGCCCGAGGTCGCCGCCGCGGTGGCGGCGGCCGCGGTGTCCGACGGCGTGATCCGCACGGACTGAGGTCCGTTCATCGCCCAGAACCCACTCGTGACCGACTTACGTTGGGTTCTGGGACGATTACACGCTACGGTCCTTCTATTGGGTGAAGGACGACCGACGAGTCTGCGGTGCGGCGGCTGCCGTCCGTGAACAGTGGCCGCGAGATGAGTCGATCTCGTCACCCGGTCGCCGTAGCGGTCCAGCGGAAGGGCAAGCCTGTGGCCGAGCGGGTCGAACCGGCGAAGCCAGCCAGTGCGGTAGCTGGCCCCGCCGTGATGGTTGCTGCCCATCGAGAGGGTGCTCCGAGTGAGAACGGAGGCGGCGACCGAGTCAGCGTGTCCGCACTGCCTGACGCACCGTCGCTGCTCATCGATCGCGCCGGCCTCGTCATGCGGGCCAGCGAAGCCGCGGCGAAGCTGGCCGGGGTGGACCATCCCGACCGACTGGTCGGCCGAAGACTCAGCGACATCCTGGTCGGCACCGAGCCCGACCTGCGACTGGTCCTCGACGACTACGACGGCGTGCCGGTCCGCGCGGTCCGCTGGCGCGTGCCGGGTAGTGGCCTGGACGCCGTGCTGCTCACGGACGTGTCCGACCTGGTCAACACCAATATCGCGCTGAACACCGTGCGCCGCCGGTTCGACGAGTCGCAGAGCCTGGCCAAGATGGGCTGGTGGGAGTTCGACCACGTCACCGAGGAGGTGATCTGGTCACCGAGCCTGCACCGCCTGCTCGGCGTCGAGCCCGGCACGATGGACTCCTGCGCGCAGACCCTGCTGGACTTCGTCCACCCGGACGACGTCGAGAAGGCGCGGGTGCACTGGCGCCGCCACCAGGTCGACGGCGAGGCGTTCGACGTCGAGCTGCGGATCATCCGGCCGGACGGCCAGGTCCGCTGGTTGCACACCATCGCGGCCGCCCGCCCGCCGAGTGCCGCGCCCAGCCAGCCGATCACCGGCTACGTCCGGGATGTCACCGACCGCCACCGGACGCGCAACGAGTTGGCCGAGGACCGGGCCGCGCTGGTGGACGCCCAGCGGATCGCCAGGCTGGGCAGCTTCACCTACGACCTCGAGACCGGGCAGTTGCAGCGCAGCGACGTCCTGGACGAGATGTACGCGCAGGTCGACGAGGAACCGCCGGACGATCCGAAGATCAGCGTCGACCCCCGGCAGTGGCCGATGTTGCAGCAGGTGCGCGAGACGCTGATGACCACGGTGCTGGACGAGCCGCTCGAGTTCGAGATCAACGGCGTGTCCGGCGACCGGGTGTACGTCGTACGGCTGCGTGGCCAGGAGACCGAGACCGGCAAGATCACCAGCGTGCTGGGCACCATCCAGGACGTGACCCAGACCCGGCTGCTGGAACGGCAGCTGCTGGCCGACCGCAAGCGGTTCGAGGACGCGCAGCGGGCCGCGCGGATGGGCACCTGGGAGTGGGATCCGCGCACCGGCCAGAGCGTGTGGTCGCCGATGCTGTACGAGCTGTACGGCCTGGAAGTGGGTCTCCCGATCACCCACGAGACGTTCCTGGACCTGGTGCACCCGGACGACCGGACGTGGCTGCAGGACATGCTGCGCAGGCGCGTCGAGGACCAGCAGCCGATGGACTGTGAGTACCGGATCATCCGGACGGACGGCGCGGTCCGGATGATCCGCTGTTGCAGCGCGCTGCTGCCGGGCGCGGAGGCGACCGGCATCCGGGCCGGCACCTCCCAGGACATCACGGAGCAGCGGGTCGCCGAGACCCGGATGCTGCGCTCCAGCCAGCGGTTCACCGACCTGGTCGCGGTGACGCCGGTTGGTATCGGCCTGTTCGACGAGCAGATCCGGCTGGTGGACGCCAACGACGCGCTGTGCGACCTGCTGGGCTTCAGCCTGGAACGGCTGCGCGGCCGCACCGCCCTGCAACTGGCGCACCCGGACGACCGGGACACCATGGCCGAAGCGGGTGCGCGGATCAGGGCCAGCTACGACCGCGGCACGCACGTGATTCCGCAGCAGGTGCTGGTGCGGGCCGACGGCGAGCCGGTGTACTGCGAACTGCACGCGGCGATGTCCGTGCAGGACGACGGCAGGCGGTTTTGGCTGGTCGTGTTCCAGGACATCACCGAACGCCGCCGCACCGCGGAAGTACTGCGCCACCATGCCACCCACGACGAGCTGACCGGGCTTCCCAACCGGTTCCCGGTCCACGAACTGCTCGGCGAGACGCTGTCCGGCCCCAATGCCCACAGCGTCGCGGTGCTGTTCTGCGACATCGACAACTTCAAGCGGGTCAACGACTCCCTCGGCCACGACGCGGGCGACGAACTGCTCGTCGCGTTGGCGCGGCGGCTGGAAGGTGGCCTGCCGGCCGGCTGCACGGTGGCCCGCCTGTCCGGCGACGAGTACGTGATCATCTGCCCGGACATCGACGCGCTCGGCGGCGTGGACACGCTGGCCACCAGGGTATCCACCCTGCTGCGCACCGCGGTCCCCGTGCACGGCCAGCTGGTCCGGGTGACCGCCACGATCGGCGCCGCGGTGCCCAACGGTGGCCCCACGACCGCGGCGGACCTGTTGCGCTTCGCGGACGCCGCGATGTTCGACGCCAAGAAGCGCGGTGGCGGCCGGGTTTCGCTGGCCAGCGCCGCGCTGATCGCCTCGGCCGATCGGCAGGTGCACCTGGAGGGCCAGTTGCGCGAGGCGCTGGCCGCGGACGCCCTGGTGCTGCACTACCAGCCGGTCGTCGGGCCGGACGGCGCGATCCAGACCGCGGAGGCGCTGGTCCGCTGGCCGCATCCGGATCGCGGGATGCTGGCGCCGGACGTGTTCCTGCCGGTGGCCGAGCAGGGCGGCCTGATGCGCGAGCTGGACCGCTGGGTGTTGCGTGGCGCGCTGCGCGAGGCGGCGACCTGGCCGAACCACTGCGGCAAGCCGGTGTCCGTCGCGGTGAACCTGGCCGGCCTGGTGCCCGGTGATCCGGAGTTCGTGGACATCGTGGCCAACGCGGTGCTCGAAGCCGGCATCCCGTGGGAGCGGGTCGTGCTGGAACTGGTGGAGACCAGCCTGATCGACCTGCCCAACCGGTCGCTGGCCGCGATGTCCGAACTGGTGGACCGGGGTGTCCGGTTCGCGGTCGACGACTTCGGCACCGGCTACTCGTCGCTGGCGCGCCTGAAGGAGCTGCCGGTCCAGATCATCAAGGTGGACCGCCAGTTCGTGGCCGGTGTCGGCAGCGACTCGTCCGACTTCGCGGTCGCCAGCGCGGTGGTGGACATGTCGCGGGCGATGGGCCGCAACTGCGTTGCCGAAGGTGTGGAGACGCCGACGCAGTTCCACGTGCTGCGCGGCATGGGCGTGGACGCCTACCAGGGTTGGCTGTTCTCCAAGGCGGTGCCGGTCCGCGACTTCCACGCCCTGATCGCGGCGGGTCCGTTGCCGACGCCGACCGCCAGTACCTAACAATATGGTCACGGCACGGCCGCCGCGGTGTCTTCCCGGAGCGGAGTGGAGCGACGCGCCAGCGGCGCGGAGTGCAGCGCAGGGAAGACACCGCGTAAAGGCGGCCGGGCCCGCGAGCGGAGCGAGCCAATGTCACAGTGATCAGATGGTGAAACGCACTGCAATCGTCGGTGCCGAAGGCTAGGGTCGTGCGAAATCTGCGGCGGCCGGCGAGTGGCCGTCACGACCGGGAGGATCTCGGGTGATCGAGTTCCAGGCCGTGACCAAGCAGTATCCGGACGGCACGATCGCGGTGAACGAGCTGGACCTGACGATCGAAGCGGGCCGGATCACGGTGTTCGTCGGCCCGTCCGGCTGCGGTAAGACCACATCGCTGCGGATGATCAACCGCATGATCGACCCGACCGGCGGCCGGATCCTGATCGACGGCAACGACATCATGAAGTCCGATCCGCCGGTATTGCGCCGTGGCATCGGTTACGTCATCCAGCAGGCCGGTCTCTTTCCACACCGGACGGTGCTGGACAATGTGGCCACGGTGCCGGTGTTGACCGGCCAGAGCCGCAGGGCCGCCCGGACACGGGCGGCGGAACTACTGGAGACCGTCGGCCTGCCGGCCGGCATGGCGTCGCGCTACCCGGCCCAGCTCTCCGGTGGCCAGCAGCAGCGGGTCGGCGTGGCGCGGGCGCTGGCTGCGGACCCGCCGGTGCTGCTGATGGACGAGCCGTTCAGCGCCGTGGACCCGATCGTCCGCGAGGGCCTGCAGGAGGAACTGCTGCGGCTGCAGGCCGAACTGGCCAAGACCATCGTGTTCGTCACGCACGACATCGACGAGGCGATCAAGCTCGGCGACAAGGTGGCCGTGCTGCGCACCGGTGGCGTGCTGGCCCAGTTCGACCCGCCGGCCGCGCTGCTGGCCCGGCCGGTGGACGACTTCGTCGCCTCCTTCGTGGGCCGCGACCGCGGCTACCGTGCACTGGGCTTCCTGGCGGCCGCCGGTCTCACCATCGGCAAGCTGCCGTTGGTGGAACTCGGTGGCACGGCGGCGAACGCGAGGGCGGCGCTGGTCGATGGCTGGGCCGTCGCGGTGGACGAGACACGCCACCCGGTCGGCTGGCTGAACACCGATCGTCTGGCCACTGTGGACGATTCGACCACGGTCACCGATGACCTGCTGATCCGCGGCGGTTCGCTGTACACTGTGGACGCGAACGCCGGCATCACCGCGGGTTCGCTGCGCAGCGCGCTGGATTCGGCCCTCAGTTCGCCCGCCGCGCTGGGTATCGCGGTGGACGCGGACGGCGCCGTGCTCGGCTCGGTCGACGCGGCCGACGTGCTGCGCGCGCTGGCCAAGGCACGTGCCTCCGGCGAGATCCCGACATGACCGCATGGCTGAACGCGCACTGGGGACTGGTCTTCCGGCTCTCCGGGGAGCACCTGTACCTGGCGCTGATCCCGGTGCTGATCGGCCTCGTCATCGCGATTCCGCTGGGCTGGGTGGCCACGCAGTCCCGCATCCTGCGCGCGACGTTCTTCTACCTGTTCGGCTTCATCTACAGCATTCCGTCGCTGGCGCTGATCATCGTGGTGCCGGTCGTGCTGGGCACCCGGATCCTCAACCCCATCAACCTGATGGTGCCGCTGGCCATCTACACCGTCGCGCTGCTGGTGCGGTCCGTTGTGGACGCTCTGGAGTCGGTGCCGTGGCACGTGCGGGCCGCCGCCACCGCGATGGGTTTCCGGCCGCTGCGCCGATTCTTCGCGGTGGACCTGCCGATGTCGATCCCGGTGCTGATCGCCGGGCTGCGGGTGGCCGCGGTGTCCAGCATCAGCCTGGTCAGCGTCGGCGCACTGATCGGCCTCGGTGGGCTGGGCGACCTGTTCACCGAGGGCGCGCAGGAGAGCTTCATCGGCGAGATCGTGGTCGGCGTCATCGCGTCGCTGGTACTGGCGCTGATCACCGACATCGTGCTGGTGCTGATCGGCCGGCTGACCACCCCGTGGACGAGGGTGTGAGCCGATGAGTCTATGGGGCCTGCTCGGTCAGTGGCTGACCGATCCGACGCACTGGCAGGGGTCGACCGGCGTGCCGACGCGGCTGGTGGAGCACCTGGAGTACACCGGCCTCGCGATGCTGTTCGCGCTGGTCATCGCCGTGCCGATCGGCGTCGTCGTCGGGCACACCGGGCGCGGCGGGTTCGCCGTGGTCGGCGTGGCCAACGGCCTGCGCGCGCTGCCCTCGTTGGGCCTGCTCACCATCGTCGTGCTGGCCTCCGGCCTCGGCTTGGCGCCGCCGATCCTGGCGCTGACGGTGCTGGGCATCCCGCCGCTGCTGGCCGGCACCTACGCCGGCATCCGCGCGGTCTACCCGGCCGTGGTGGACGCGGCGCGCGGCGTCGGCATGCGGGAAGGGCAGGTCCTGCTGCGGGTCGAGATCCCCAACGCGATGCCGCTGATCTTCGGTGGCGTCCGCAGCGCCGCCCTGCAGGTTGTCGCCACGGCGACCATCGCCTCCGCCGTCGGCCTCGGCGGCCTGGGCCGGTTCGTCATCGACGGCATCGAACAGCAGGTCTACCAACAGGCCTTGGCCGGCGCGCTCCTGGTGGGGGCGCTGGCCATCGTGATCGACCTGGTACTGGTCGCGGTCCAACGCGTCGTCGTGTCGCCCGGGCTGAACCAGGCCGGCCTGACCCGTCGACGTGTCAGGTCCCGCCGCACCGGGAACCCACCGGTCCCCGCAACCGGAGCGCGGGCCGTGCACACAGGAGGAAGCACTTGATGAAGCGAACCGTAGTAGGGCTCGTGACCGCGGCGGTCGCGGTACTCGGGCTGACCGCCTGCGGGGGATCGAGCAACCCGTTGTCCAGCGGCTCGCCGCCGTCGTCGGGCGCGTCCGGTGGCTCCGTCACCATCGGCTCCGGCAACTTCGCGGAGAGCCGACTGCTCGCCGAGGTGTACGCGGCGGAGTTGACGGCCAAGGGAGTCACCGTCACCAAGCACCTGAACATCGGCAGCAGGGAAGTCTACTTCCCGGCGTTGAAGGACGGCTCGATCGACCTGATCCCCGACTACAGCGGCACCCTGTTGCAGTACCTGAACAAGAGCGCCACCCAGGTCACGTCCGACGACGTGTACACGGCGCTCAAGCAGACCCTGCCGACGGGCCTTTCCGCGCTGAACCAGGCCGCCGCGCAGGACAAGGACGCCATCGTGGTGACGAAGGCGACCGCGGACCAGTACCACCTGAAGTCCATCACCGACATCGCGCCGATCTGCGGCCAGCTCACCTTCGGCGGCCCGCCGGAGCTGCAGACCCGGCCGGATGGCCTGCCCGGCTTCAAGTCGCACTACAACTGCGTGTTCGGCTCGTTCAAGGCGTTGGACGCCGGTGGCCCGCTCACCGTGGCCGCGCTGAAGAACGGCAACGTGCAGGCGGCGGACATCTTCACCACGGACAGCTCGATTCCGAGCAATGGCTGGGTCATCCTGGACGACCCGAAGAACAACTTCGCGGCCCAGAACGTGGTGCCGATCATCAACGCCAGCAAGAACAACGCCACGGTCAGCGCCGCGCTGAACGCGGTTCAGGCCAAACTGGACACTGCGGCACTCGCGCAGTTGGACGCCACGCTGGCCGGTCCGAGTCACCCGGACGCGTCAACGGTGGCCCAGAACTGGCTGAAGTCGGTCGGACTCGGCTAAGTCCGGGTAATCCCTCGACCGAGCCCCGTGCCAACCATTACTCATCGGTAACCTGGTTGACACGGGGCTTGTCCGTCTTCGGACAAGACTGTTCCTTAAGCTGCCGACCAGGCGATTTTAACGTTTACTTGATTGTTGTAACGCGTTAAGGCCAAGTGTTGCAAGATGCCACCAATGCGCGGACGGGCAACCTCTTCGCGCTGGCAACGACTCGGGACATCCCGGGAGCGGAGGCACCGGATGGCAACATCGGTATCCAGCGGCTTGGTCGGCAGCGAGGGTGGCACCCTCAAACGGTCGGTCGGCTTCTACGGTCTGACCTTCATCTCGCTCGGCTCGATCATCGGTTCCGGCTGGCTGCTCGGTGCGCTCACGGCGGCCAAGACCGCAGGCCCCGCGTCGCTGCTGTCCTGGGTCCTGGCCGCCGTCATGCTGGCCGTGCTCGCCCTGATCCACGCCGAACTGGGCGGCGCCTACCCGGCTTCCGGTGGCACCGCGCGCTTCCCGCTGTACGCCTTCGGCACCCTCGCCGGCTTCACCGCGGGTTGGGCCACCTGGCTGCAAGCGGTCGCCATCGCCCCGATCGAGGTCGAGGCCAGTCTGTCCTATCTGAACAGTGTGTCTTGGATAGGTAAGAACCTCAACATGCTGCACACCGACGGCACGTTGACGCCAAGTGGCATCGGCATCGCCACGTTCCTGATGCTCGTCTTCACGCTCATCAACGTCGTGGGCGTCAAGCTGCTGTCCGACAGCAACACCGTCACCGTGATCTGGAAGACCGCGGTGCCGCTGATCACCGTCGTCGTGCTGATCTCGCTGCGGTTCAACGGCGGCAACTTCGGCGCGGGCGGTGGGTTCGCCCCGTTCGGCGCACATGGCATCTTCGCCGCACTGCCAGCCGGTGTCGTGTTCGCGTTGCAGGGATTCGAACAGGCACTCCAGGTCGGCGGTGAGGCTCGAAATCCACAGAAGGACGTATCCCGCGCGATCATCACCGCGATGCTGATCGGCACGGCCGTCTACATCCTCCTCGAGGTCGCGTTCATCGGTGCGCTCGACCCGGCGAACCTGGTGCATGGCTGGGCGAACCCGATCGCGAAGGGCAATTTCGGTCCGTACGCCGCGCTGGCCGGCGCTCTCGGCGCAGGTTGGCTGGTTGTGGTGCTGCAGTTCGACGCGTTCATCTCACCGGCCGGTACCGGCCTGATCTACATCGGCACGTCGGCGCGGGCGACCTACGCGATGGGCCGCACGCGCATACTGCCCAAGGTGTTGGGCCGGCTCACCGTCCGGGGTGTCCCGCTGTGGTCGATCCTGTTGGCGTTCGTGATCGGTGAGTTTTCGTTCCTGCCGTTCCCCAGTTGGCAGTCGCTGGTCAACATCGTGACGTCGGCCACGGCCATCATGTACGCGTTCGCGCCGGTCTCGTTGACGGCACTGCGCATGCGCGACCCGGACCGGCCCCGGCCCTACCGGCTGCCGGCCGCCACTGTGTTGTCGCCGCTGGGCTTCATCTTCGCCAACCTGATCATCTACTGGGGTGGCTTCGACACCACGATGAAGCTGCTGGTGGCCATCTTCGTCGGCCGAGTGCTGTTCGAGATCACCCTCGCGCGGACCAATCCGGAGGACCGGCCGGACATCGACTGGCGGGCCTCATCCTGGATCTGGCCGTGGCTGGCCGGCACCCTGTTGATCGGCCTGCTCGGCCGGTACGGCAACTGGGGGTTCCGCAACGTGCTGCCCAACTGGGTGGACCTGGGTGTCGTGGCCGTATTCAGCCTGATCATCTTCTACTTCGCGATCAGTCTCGCCATGCCGGCCGAGAAGGTGCTGGCCATGGTGGAGGCCACAAAGGCCGAGGAGGCGGCCGCGGCAGAGGATCTCGCCGCCTGAAGGGTCATCGGCCACCGGTCCAGGTCGCGATCATCGCGGCTCGGGTCGGTGGCCGATTCGCGTGGACAGCTCGGCCGCTGCCGCGTGTACCTCGGCTGCCAAATCGGGCCAGTCCTGGCCGCATTCGTTCTCGCACTCGTGGCGGAACGTCACGCTGATCGCGGCCACCGGGCGGTCGCCGTGGTCCAGCACCGGTGCCGCCACCGAGGCATAGCCGGCCGTGACGTGGCCGTCCTCGACCGCCCAGCCACGGCGTCGCTCCAGGGCCAGCAGGCGACGCAGGCTCGGCAGGTCCGTTGGCCCTCGGCCGGTTCGGTTCACGAACGTTGTCGCCGACGGGAACAGCGCCCGCACCTGTGCGGCCGGCAGCCGGCCCAGCATCGCCCTGCCGGACGCGGGCAGTTGCGCCGGCAGCCGCACGCCGACGTCCGTGACCAGGGTCTGCGGCCGTTCCGGCTGCTCCCGCACCAGGTACAGGGTCTCCGGGCCGTGCAGCACGCCCAGGTGCGCGGTCCGGCCGACCCTGGCCACCAGCCGGTGCAGCAGCGGCCGGGCCAGGCGTTCCAGCGGGTCGTGGCGCAGGTAGGCCGAGCCGACCTCGAACGCCGCGACGCCGAGGCCGTACCGGCGATCCTCCGGCAGGTGCGTGACGAAACCGGCCTTCGCCAGTTCGGCGAGCAGGTGATACGTGGTCGACCGGGGCAGGCCCAACTCGCCGGCCACGGCGGTGGCCGTCATCGGGCCTGCGTGGCTGGCCAGCAGTCGCAGCACGCTCAGCCCGTGGCGCAGCGCCGGCACGTCGGTGCTCGTGCCCATGGCCGCCAGTCTGGCATACCAGACACAGATCGCACGGCAGCGCTCGCGTCGTCGGCCGCAGAGGGCTGAGATGGGCATATGTACGGACCCGTCCTGCTGGATGCCGGCGCGTTGCGCCGTGACCAGGTGGTCGCCGTCGCGCGGCACGACGCGCCCGTCCAGCTCACCGAGGCGGCACGGGCCGCCGTGCTGGACGCCAGGGCGCACATCGACCGGCTCGCCGGCACACCCACCCCGACCTACGGCGTGTCGACCGGCTTCGGTGCCCTCGCCACCCGGCACATCCCGCCGGACCGGCGGGCCGCGCTGCAACGCTCGCTGATCCGCTCGCACGCGGCAGGCGCCGGCCCCACGATCGAGCGCGAAGTGGTGCGGGCACTGATGTTGCTGCGTCTGCGCACCCTGGCCACCGGTCACACCGGCATCCGCGCGGCCACCGTGGACGCGCTGGCCGGCCTGCTGAACGCCGGGATCACGCCCGTGGTGCACGAGTACGGCTCGCTGGGCTGTTCCGGCGATCTGGCGCCACTGTCGTCGGTGGCGCTCGCGCTGATCGGCGAGGGCATGGTCGCCGACCGCGCGGACACCGTGCGGCCGGCCGCCGACGCGATGGCGGAGGCCGGCGTCAAACCGGTTCAGCTGGCCGAGAAGGAGGGCCTTGCGCTGATCAACGGCACCGACGGCATGCTGGGCATGCTGGTGCTGGCGATGACCGACATCGCGCACCTGCTCGACGTGGCCGACCTGACCGCCGCGATGAGCGTGGAGGCCCTGCTGGGCACCGACCGGGTGTTCGCCGCCGACCTGCAGGCGCTGCGCCCGCATCCCGGCCAGGCCGTGTCGGCGGCCCGGATGACCGCGCTGCTGGACGGTTCCGCGATCATGGCCAGCCACCGCGGCCCGGACTGCAACCGGGTGCAGGACGCCTACTCGCTGCGCTGCGCCCCGCAGGTGCACGGCGCGGCCCGGGACACCCTGACCCACGCCGAACTCGTCGCCGACCGGGAACTGAGCTCCGCCATCGACAATCCGGTCGTGCTGGCCGATGGCCGGGTCGAGTCCAACGGCAACTTCCACGGCGCCCCGATCGGCTACGTGCTGGACTTCCTGGCGATCTGCGTGGCCGACGTGGCCAGCATCGCCGAGCGCCGTACCGACCGGATGCTGGACGTGGCCCGGTCACACGGCCTGCCGCCGTTCCTGGCCGACGACCCCGGCGTGGACTCCGGCCACATGATCGCGCACTACACCCAGGCTGCGGTGGTGTCCGAGCTCAAGCGGTTGGCCGTGCCGGCGTCGGTGGACTCGATCCCGAGCAGCGCCATGCAGGAGGACCACGTGTCCATGGGCTGGTCCGCGGCCCGCAAGCTGGGCAGGTCCGTCGACGGGCTGACCACCGTGCTGGCCGTGGAACTGCTCACCGCGGCCCGCGCGCTGGACCTGCGTGCTCCGCTCACCCCGGCGCCGGCCACCGCCGCCGTCGTGGCCAAACTGCGCGAGAAGGTCGCCGGTCCTGGGCCGGACCGGCACTTGGCGCCGGAGATCGCCGTTGCGGCACAACTGATCCGGGATGGGGAGTTTCGCTGATGTCGACCGTCATTCGGGCCGCGCGGGGCACCGCGCTGACCGCCCGCAGCTGGGCCACCGAGGCACCGCTGCGCATGCTGCACAACAACCTCGACCCCGACGTCGCCGAACGCCCGCAGGACCTGGTGGTCTACGGCGGCACCGGCCGCGCGGCACGGGACTGGCCCAGCTTCCATGCGATCACCCGTGAGCTCACGGACCTGCGCGAGGACGAAACCCTGCTGGTGCAGTCCGGTCGGCCGGTCGGCGTGCTGCGCACCCACGAGTGGGCGCCGCGCGTGCTGATCGCGAACGCGAACCTGGTGCCGGACTGGGCGAACTGGCCCGAGTTCCGCCGGCTGGAGTCGTTGGGCCTGACCATGTACGGCCAGATGACCGCAGGCTCGTGGATCTACATCGGCACCCAGGGCATCCTGCAGGGCACCTACGAGACGTTCGCCGCGGTGGCCGCCAAGCGGTTCGGCGGCACGCTGGCCGGCACGCTCACCGTGACCGCGGGCCTTGGCGGCATGGGCGGCGCGCAACCGCTTGCGGTGACGATGAACGGCGGTGTCGCGCTGGTCATCGAGTGCGACCCGCACCGCGCCCGACGACGTGTCGAGACCCGCTACCTGGACGAGATCGCGTCCGATGTGGACGACGCGATCTCCCGTGTCACCAACGCGAAGCGCTCTCGCACGGCGCTGTCCGTCGGATTGATCGGCAACGCCGCCGAAGTACTGCCGGAGTTGCTGCGGCGTGGTCTGGACGTCGACGTCGTGACCGACCAGACGTCGGCCCACGATCCGCTGGCGTACCTGCCCAAGGGCGTGGACCTGGCCGACTGGCACGACTACGCGTCCGCCAAGCCCGACGAGTTCACCGATCGGTCCCGGGACTCCATGGCCGAGCACGTGGACGCGATGCTCGGCTTCCTGGACCGGGGCGCCGAGGTGTTCGACTACGGCAACTCGTTGCGTGGCGAGGCCAAGCTGGCCGGCTGCGAGCGGGCGTTCGACTTCCCCGGTTTCGTGCCCGCCTACATCCGGCCGCTGTTCTGCGAGGGCAGGGGCCCGTTCCGCTGGGCTGCGCTGTCCGGCGACCCGGCCGACATCGCCGCCACCGACCGGGCGATGCTGGAACTGTTCCCGGAAAACGAATCCCTGGCCCGCTGGCTCAAGCTGGCCAGCGAGCGGGTGGCGTTCCAGGGCCTGCCGGCGCGAATCTGTTGGCTGGGTTACGGCGAACGGCACCTGGCGGGCCTGCGGTTCAACGAGATGGTGGCCAGCGGCGAACTGTCCGCGCCGGTCGTGATCGGCCGCGACCACCTGGACTGCGGCTCGGTCGCGTCGCCCTACCGGGAGACCGAGGCGATGGCCGACGGCTCGGACGCGATCGCCGACTGGCCGCTGCTCAACGCCCTGGTCAACACGGCGTCCGGCGCGACTTGGGTGTCCATCCACCACGGTGGCGGCGTCGGCATCGGCCGGTCCATCCACGCCGGCCAGGTCACCGTGGCCGACGGCACCGTCCTGGGCGGCCAAAAGATCGAACGTGTCCTGACCAACGACCCGGCCATGGGCGTGCTCCGGCACGTCGACGCCGGCTACACGGAGGCGGAAACCGTTGCCGCGCAACGGCATGTCCGCATTCCGATGGGCAGCCGGTGACCGCGCTGGCCGACCTCGCCGACGTCGGCCGGGACAGCCGGCGCGGCGGCTACTCCCGGCACGGCTTCGACCGGGCCGACGCCGAACTGCGCACGTGGTTCACCGAGCAGGCCGTTCGGCGCGGCCTTGACGTGCACACCGACCGCAACGGCAACCTGTGGGCCTGGTGGGGCCGGCCAGGCCCGAACGCGGTGCTCACCGGCAGCCATCTGGACTCGGTGCCCGGCGGCGGCGCGTTCGACGGGCCGCTCGGCGTCGTGTCCGCGCTGGAGGCCGTTTCGCTGTTGCAGCACAACGGTTTTCGGCCCAGCCGGCCGCTCGCGGTGGTGGTGTTCTGCGAGGAGGAGGGCGGCCGGTTCGGGGTGCCGTGCCTCGGGTCGCGGCTGATGACCGGTGCGCTGTCGCCGGATGCCGCCCGCCGGCTCGTCGATGCCGACGGCATCATCCTGGCCGAGGCCGCCCGTAGCGCTGGTATCGACCCGGCCGGGTTCGGGCCCGATCCGGCGCTGGCCGACGTCGGTTGTTTCGTCGAGTTGCACGTGGAGCAGGGCCGTCTGCTGGGTGACCATCCGGTCGCGGTCGCGTCGTCGATCCTGGCGCACGGCCGGTGGCGCTTCACCGTGACCGGCGAGGGCAACCACGCCGGTACCACCGAGGTGGCCGACCGCCGCGACCCGATGCTGCCCGCGGCCGCCGCCGTGCTGGCCGCCCGCGCCGCCGTCGTCGGTCGGCCGGCGTCCAGGGCCACGGTCGGCCGCCTGACACCGATACCCGGCGGCACCAACGTGATCGCCTCCAGCGTCGACTTCTGGCTGGATGCGCGCGGTCCGGACACGGCAGCGGTCATCGACGACATCACCGCCGCCGTGCGGGACGCGGCCACCGCAGAGGGCTGTTCGGTGGCCGTCCGCGAGGAGTCCTACGGCAACGAGGTCCGCTTCGATCCTGCCTTGCGCGACCAGGTGGCCACCCTGCTGGGCGACGTGCCGCACGTCCCGACCGGCGCCGGCCACGACGCCGGCATCCTGGCCGGTGTGGTGCCGACCGCGATGCTGTTCGTGCGCAACCCGACCGGCATCAGCCACGCACCGGCCGAACACGCCGAACCGGCCGACTGCGCGGCCGGCACCGCCGCACTGGCCGCTGTTCTGGAATCCTGGTGCCGATGACCGACTACTGGTGCGAGCGGGCCTGGCTGGCCGACGGTCCGGCCGAGCACGTCCTGGTCCGCACGGACGACGACACGATCACGTCGGTCGAGGTGGGCGCGTCTCCCTTCGGACACCGCTTGCCCGGCATGGTGCTCCCCGGTTTCGCCAACGGCCACTCCCACGCCTTCCACCGGGCGCTACGGGGCCGCACCCACGCGGGCGGCGGCACGTTCTGGACCTGGCGCGACGCGGTGTACCGGCTGGCCGCGCGCCTTGACCCGACCAGCTACCACCGGCTGGCCAGGCTGGTCTACGCCGAGATGGCCATGGCCGGCTACACGGCCGTCGGCGAGTTCCACTACCTGCACCACGCTCCCGGTGGCGCCCACTACGCCGATCCGAACGCCATGGGCACGGCCCTGATCGAGGCCGCCCACGACGCCGGCATCCGCATCACGCTGTTGGACACGTTGTATCTGGCCGGCGGCCTGGACGCCACCGGCTACCAACCGCTGTCCGGGCCGCAACTCCGCTTCGGCGACGGCGATCTGGACGGCTGGCTGGACCGCACCTCGGTGTTGGCGGAGACTCCCGTCGCGCGGATCGGTGCGGCACTCCACTCGGTCCGCGCGGTGCCGGCGTCTTTGCTGGCCAAGTTCGCCGGCTTCACCCGCGATCGGCCCGTCCATGTGCACCTGTCCGAACAGCCCGCCGAGAACGAAGTCTGCCAGGCACATCACGGCTGTTCGCCCACCGAACTGCTGTCGTCGTCCGGCCTGCTCGGTCCGTGGACGACGGCCGTACACGCCACTCATCTGTCCTCCGCGGACATTCAGTTGCTCGGTACGTCATTCTGTTGTTTCTGCCCCACAACCGAAGCCGACCTCGCCGACGGCATCGGTCCGGCCAGAGAACTGGCGGATGCGGGTAGCACGATCACCCTGGGCAGTGACCAGCACGTCGTGCTCGACCCGTTCGCCGAGGCCCGCGCGCTGGAATATGGCGAACGGCTGCGCACCGGCCGACGCGGCCGATTCACCCCGGCATCGCTGGTCGCGTCGGCCACCCATCACGGATACAGCAGTCTCGGCTGGCTGGGCGGCGGCCGAATCGCCGTCGGCGCGCCGTGCGACCTGGTCGCCGTGCGCACCGACAGCGTGCGCACCGCAGGCGCTCTTGCTGACCAGCTCTTCATGGCGGCCGGCGCGTCCGATGTGGACACGGTAGTGGTCGGCGGCCGGGTTGTGGTCCAGGATGGTCGACACCAGGCAATCGCCGACGTCGGCCGCGAACTGGCCGCGTGCATCGAGGAGTTGTGGATATGAGCGTCCTGATCACCGGGATCGGCGAACTGACCACGAACGACGTGGAACTCGGCCAGCTCAAGGATGCCGCGCTGGTATTGGACTCCGGCCTGGTCGCGTGGCTCGGCTCGGCCGCCCGAGCCCCCGTGGCCGACCTCAAGGTCGACGTCGCCGGCCGTGCCGCGCTGCCCGGTTGGGTCGACAGCCACACCCACCTGGTCTTCGCAGGCGACCGCACGGCCGAATTCGGCGCCCGAATGGCCGGCGCGCCGTATCAGGCTGGCGGGATCGCCGTCACCGTGGCCGCGACCCGGGCCGCCACCGACACCCAACTGGCGAGCACTCTGCGTCGCCATGTCGCCGAAGCCGCCGCCCAGGGCACTACTTACCTGGAAACGAAAACTGGCTACGGCCTGACGGTTTTCGACGAGGTTCGCGCTGCCAAACTGGCTGCCGAACACGCCGATGAGGTGACCTTTCTCGGCGCACACCTGGTTCCTGACGGCATGGCCGCTGACGAGTACGTGGATCTGGTGCGTGGGCCGATGCTGGACGCGGTGGCTCCGCATGTCCGTTGGGCTGATGTCTTCTGTGAGACCGGCGCCTTTGATGCTGACCAGTCGCGAGCCGTGCTGACCGCTGCGGCTTCCCACGGTTTGGGCCTGCGTGTTCACGGCAATCAGTTGGGCTTCGGTCCTGGCGTCGCGCTGGCGGTTGAGCTCGGTGCGGCCAGTGTCGATCATTGTACTTACCTGGCACCGTCCGATGTGGATGCTCTGGCCGGCTCGGACACGGTGGCCACGCTGTTGCCGGCGTGTGATCTTTCGACCCGCCAACCGTTGCCGGACGCACGGTCGCTCTTGGATGCCGGAGCCACGGTTGCGTTGGCCACCAACTGCAATCCCGGCTCGTCCTATACGTCGTCAATG
>Ga0137385_10001784_pt1 | contig 18151 bp, 15 predicted proteins | sample SagtaG_FD_104921 | JGI IMG/M metagenome (GOLD analysis project Ga0137385, IMG submission 104921) | Vadose zone soil microbial communities from Sagehorn Ranch, Mendocino, California, USA - Sage2_R_80_16 metaG | ecosystem: Environmental > Terrestrial > Soil > Vadose zone | place: USA: California... | reverse complement strand
TTTTGTGTCGCGGGAATTTTTTATTTTCTAAATTCTAGAAGGAGGCTGCTCGCTGTCTGAAACGTTTTCAAGCGAAATCTTCGATTTTTCGCGCAGAACAGCCGCATCCACAATTTTCAATTAGCGTAATGACGGCATCATCCCGGCGTAAACTCGGGAAGTTATGGAACACCCTCCCAGATCAGTGAACAGGGCTGATTCTGAACGATTTATTGTTCTCGTGGAATATTTCGCCCTGGGGGCTATTTTGCCTTCCACGTGAACGCTTTGACTATTTGGAACTCTGCTAGTGCATCTGTGACCCAGCCGTACTTTTTCTTCTGAGCCTCCAGGACCCGTTTTGCGGTTCCGCTCTTCAGGTCGAGAAACTTGGCGTTTCCTTCCAGTATTGCCTGGCGCTTCGAGCCGTCGACCAGCATCACGGTTGCAGCAGGATTCTGTTTCAAGTTCCGATAACGAGCGGTCGCCTCGTCCACGCCAAGATAGAAGATTCCTTCGACAGTCACGAAGTCTGAGGGTGATAGGTGGGGTCGGCCGTCCGGCCTTACCGTGGCTGCAAGAGTCAGAACTCTGCTATTGGCCATCTCGATCAGCTCGCTGGCCGTCAGGGGATTCTTTCCATAGACCTCTCTGGTGTGCGAGCTGGCTTTGCTCAAGGAGTCCTTGATAATTGAGCCTAGGCTGGACAAGGGTGTTTCGGTGCCGAGAGGTACCGTAGGGACCGCTATGATGATTACCCTACCTGCAACCTCGCGGCCTTTCCTACGAATGGATTTGCAAGCTTCTCGTCACCAATCGTAGTCTCGCGCCCGTGGCCCGGATAGACGGTTGTGTCGTCGTCCAGCTTGAAGAGCCGATTTCTGATGGATCGTATGAGGGTCTCGAGGTCTCCTCCCGGAAGATCAGTCCGACCGATAGACTGGTTGAAGAGGGCATCACCTGTCAAGACGAATCTGTCGCCCAACAGGCTAATACTGCCCGGCGAATGGCCGGGAGTGTGGATAACGCGAATCGTCTCGTCCCCCACTCTTAGAAGATCATCGTCTTTCACGTAACCATCAACCTTAGGTGGCGGCGGAACCTCGAATCCCATAAACTGGCGCACACGCGACTGCATCGACTGCAACATTGGCAGATCATCTGAATGGATCAGGAATGGAACCTTGGTCGACTTCCGGACTCCGTCAACACCGAGCACATGATCAAAGTGGGTATGGGTCGCAACAATGCGGGTCGGTAGGGTGTGGATATCTTTGATGAACTTCAGGATTCTCTCCGGCTCGTCGCCTGGGTCGACAATGATAGCTTCGCTTCTCGACGTGATTAGGTAGCAGTTAGTCTGTAACTGGCCCACTACCAGCGTATGTATCTCAGCCATTCACATCACTGACTCGATGATGCTGACTGCCCGATATGAACTTGAATTATCATGGGTCTTCATCGTTCGAGACACAAATTTCGACAACCAACTATCCAGCACGCTCCAAGAAACTGAGAGTGGACTGGGAGAATGAAAAAGAAAAAGCGGGAAGAGAATGGTGAGACCTAAGCGGGGATCATGCCATGGTGTGCGGGCGAACCTGGCGGGTCAGCCCTAATCCAGTAAGGAACGCTCAACGGGACCGTTCCGCCTGTCAGCTGTATGTCTCCGAAGTAGTCGCCGTTGGCCAAGCTCGCTGAAAGCGTAAGGGAGACTGTGACCGTTCCGGTCCCACCCGCAACAATAGTTAGAGATGTGACTGATGGATTGATGGTTGGACCAGAGGATGCGGCTAGCACCGAGATGGAATACGTCACTGTAGACGTTGAGACGGATGTGACCGTTATGTCGAAGGTTCGAGTAATCCCTGACGAAGGTAGCTCGCCGAAGCTGAAGCTAGCTTGACCATCGCCAGTACCTACAGTGGAGGGACTAGCCTCGAGTGTGGCTGTGACTTGTGAGGCAGCTGCTAGATCGATTCTGCCGCCGCCTCTGACCATTGGGTTGTTGAGTGAAGCACCGCTACTGAAACTTTTCACGGGTCGATGGGCAGTGTTGACGAGAGCTGACTTGATCTGTTCTGGAGACCAGTCTGGATGCAGCTGTACCAGCAAGGCGGCTGAACCTGCAACGTGGGGCGTAGCCATGCTAGTTCCCTGGAAGAATGCAAAGCAAGGTGGACTCGCACAGCCGAAGCTTGGAATTGAAGAGTAGACGTTAACACCGGGAGCAACGACATCTGGCTTGATCTTGTCTTGCGGCTGTCCAGCACCTACGCCTGGTCCTTGCAGAAGAGGTGGCCCAATCGAGGAGAACGATGCAAGAATGTCTGCGCTAGGACCGTCAGTGAAGAATTCTTGTGGAGTAGTTCCGTCAACGGTTACCGAAGACGGAGCGATAGCGGCCATAGCTAACCCGTTCGGCCGCGAGACCATGACTGCTGGAATGGTGGGCTGATTCGGAGTCCCATCCTGAGCCATTGCAATCGGATCGCCCTGTTGGCTGTTATAGACGATTACGCCCATTGCTCCAGCGCTCTGCGCGTTTCGTATCTTGGTACTAAAGCTGCAAGTCCCTCTAGCGATGAGGGCAATCTCACCAGTGAGATTTCCGCTTATCGCGGTGCATCCGTTGGTGGGGCTGGTCTTCACGTAAGTCGTTGTTACAGCTGGAACAAAGTTTGCGAATTGGCCTATTGCAGCTCCAAATGTGCCGATACTGGTTACTGTGACGGGGATGCCGATGAAGTGTGGATTGGTAGAGGCACCTACGGTAATGACCTTGTCAGCTAATCCAGGCGACTCGACTGTTCCGGCTCCCGGACCAGCGTTGCCTGCAGCGATGGCGACGACGACTCCTGCATCGACTGCAGAGTTCACCGCGTTGACCAATACGTCGCTAGGTTTCGCTGTTCCACCAAGGCTTAGATTGAGCACATCCATTCCGTCAGAGACTGCGGCTTCGACTGCCTTTGCAATGTCATGACTGGAAGCACTGATAACATTGCCTGGGAACACATTGTAGTTGCCAAGATAAGCCTTGGGTGCGATACCGCTCAGATTGCAAGCAGGTACAAACGGAGCGCATGTGTTAGCGACTCCCGCTGCTATTCCCGATACGTGTGTGCCATGTTCTTGGGCTGCGTGGCCGTCGAAGTTGGTTCGGGTCTCGAAGACCTTTGCAACTATGACCTTGTTGCTGACAAAATTGCATTGAGTGTCGACAATGCCTACAGCGGAATCGATAGCGTCACATTTTGGAAATCCTGCGAGGGCTGGTAGCGAATTGTCCGTTAGGAATGGGTGGGTCTGGTCGATTCCGGTGTCAATAATCCCTATCTTGACTCCGGCCCCAGCATTGCTTTGGCCGCCGACAGCGTTCCAGAGGACAGGCGCCCCGATAAGCGTGGGGGACCTGTTCATCTCCAAGTGGAAGAGGTAGTCTGGGACCACAAAGTTGGCTCCGGGAGCGTTGAGCAGGTGATTCATGTCATGACCATTGAGCTGTACTGCGATAGCGTCAAGGATGACCGAGTACTCATCGATGACCTGGACCTCAGGAGCGTTGTTCTTGAGCCAGCCCTTTGCGAGTCCTCGACCATTAGCCAAGTAAGAAGAGTAGGACTGGGAGGCGGCTGAGCCGAGATCGAGCTTGTGGCCAGGCATCGGCATCGTCCTAGCGTAGCCTTGAACGTGGCCATCATAGCTGGCCAAGGGTTGGTCTCTGAGTACTATTATCGCATTGTCCGCGAGAACACCATCGGGGGCTGGAGTTGCATCCGAGCCTGTGTAAATGGCTCCTGTGAAGATTGGGGCAAGAGAAAGCACTGAGACGAGAATGACAGAAAAAATAATCTGTGTCTTCATGGATATTTTCGGAACCGCCTATCGAAGTAGCGGTTTTAACCCTTGTGGTAACGTCAAGGCTCAGACAGCAAGAGCAACACCCCGATACCATCGGATTTACCCAGACATTCTAGAATCGTATGGGGGATGGAGTCGATGCAGTCTCATCCATCCCTACATCGCCTGGGATAGGTAGGACGAGATAGTGGACCCCAAAAAAATGCATATAATCGGGCATTCCAAACCCGGCCTCTCGTCCACTCACTCCCGATCAGAGGACTAGTATTTGTCAGAAGTTGACATCTGTCCCGTCTGCGGAGAACCCGTTAGAAGGAAAAATCTCATACGTCACTACCGAAAGGTCCACCCGAAGCGCGCCCCAGCTCTTCTCCATGGAAGACCTGAAACCGAATCGACGAGGAATGCGAGAATTCGCAGGCCGAGAAGAATCCTGTTCTACTCTCTCATTGCCATATGTGTCATACTTGTTTCCGTTGCGGCAGCATATGTTGTAAATGTGAACATGATTCGAATGCACATCCATCCAACGCTCTCAATACTGATACGCGGCGCATCGGAAACCCTCCCAGCCAACATAGGAATCGACCATGACCTATGGAGGGACCACTCCCTCGACCGGTACGGCGTAAATGGAGCATCACCTCTTCTCACAAGGGACAGCTCGGGCACCATTCATATAGAATCCAATACTCCTCGCAATTTCACACTGTACGAGTTTCTCGCAGTCTGGGGAAAATCATTGGACTACAGTCAAATAGTCGGCAACCCCGTACAGCCAGGCGAAACGGCTTGCATCCTCGTCAATGGACAATCAATGTCGATATCTAGTGACGTAGTATTTGTCGATCAAGAAGCGGTCATCCTCGAGATTCCTCCCAATTCACAATCCTGCTCAGCGATAAGCTAAACACTGTTCACGTATCACCTCATACAAGACCCGATTCCGATTACAAACCGAGAACAGTAGAACATCTTTGTCCAAGGACTTCGCCCCTAGAAAAGATTCCGAAACGGCCGGAAGAGTCTTTCTGCTTTCATGATGAGATCATCCTCGTCCGGTTTTGGGCAGAACAACTAGAGTTGCTTCAGAATTCGGGAATAATAGCTGGGGCTAGGGATTTCAGCTCACAGGTATCCGTGTCTATCTTCGAGAAGCCAAGAACTTATATTGATAGTGGAGTTTAAGCCCTGAGCATGAAGAAAATACTAGCAATATCAATCCTAGCAATTGCTGCCCTAATGATTACTCCCATGGGCATTGGCCCTGTATCAAGCATCTTCAATTTCGACTATTCACCAAGCATTCAATTCGTTCAACTCGGACCTTTGACGACTATGCCACAAGGCCTTCCCTTATGCACAAGTGCCTCCCTTGGTAACATCGTCTGCTACTCACCGGCGTTTGTCAAGAAAGCATACGAGTACCCGTCCACCGCTACCCTTGACGGAACAGGACAGACGATCGTCATAGTCGACGCTTTCGGAAGCCCCGGCATCGCCAGCGACCTTGCAACGTTTGACACGGTCTTCGGAATCCCCGCCCCAGCGTCATTTACGATATTCTGCGGCAATTCTCCGACCCCCTTCGACACATCTACATGTCCAACAGTGACCTTCAACTCGCAACATGACATCCATGACCAGATAGGCTGGTCGGTCGAGACAACCCTTGATGTGGAATACTCCCACGCTATGGCTCCTGGGGCAAACATCGTCCTTGACGTGGCCTCGACGTCCTCTGGCAATGCTATCAATTCTGCCGAGGCTTCGGCTATCGCCGCGTTTCCGGGAGCTGTCTTCTCCCAGAGCTTCGGCATTCCGGAAGTCTTCCTAATCGGGAACAACGGCCAGGTAAGCCAGGCACAGACTAACTATGCGAACGGAGTAGCTGTCGGCGACACGTTCCTTGCTTCAGCGGGAGACACTGGCGCAGACTTCGGTACCGGCACAGCCCAGGCAAACTTCCCAGAATCCAGCCCATACAATACTGGTGTAACTGGAAGTATGGGACTGCCCTACAACGCAACCGGAACACTTGAACCGTGTCCGACTTCCACGCCGTTCTCATGCACTTCAGGACTCAGCGCTTATCACGGCCCCTGTGTGATTGGCTCTCGTTATGGATCGCCACCCAACTGCGTCGCTGATGGCTACGGCGGTGAACAAGTCTGGAATGAGCCTTCGTTCGGCGCTGCGACGGGCGGCGCACCGAGTCTCCTCTTTGGTGTGCCATCATACCAAGCGGGACTAGGTCTAACAGCTAGAGGCCCCGATGTCGACTACAACGCAGCCGTTGACGGCGGAGTCTTGGTAGTCAACAGCGCCATAACAGGAGGGTTCCCAGGACGGTTCATAGTTGGAGGTACCAGCGCTGGTTCTCCACAATGGGCAGGCATCGTTGCCCTCGCCAACCAGGCCCGTGCCAACCTAGGTAAAGGTCCAATAGGCGGCAACCTAAACCCAACGCTCTACAGCATCTACCACAGCGCCCGCTACGCGACAGACTTCCACGACATAACTTTCGGCAACGACACACTCACCGGCTCGACCGTCGGATACTCAGCAACCACAGGCTACGACCTAGCCTCAGGCATCGGCACTCCCATAGTGGACCAGCTGATCGTCGACCTAGCATCTGCGTAGACAAGAACCGATACACGGGAGGACAACCCTCCCCATCCCCTTTCTTTTCTCGTTACATCAAGGAAAACAAAGCTCCATCACGCTTCGCTCTGTTAGCACTCCTCAAATGGGTTGAGAACAAAAATGCGATTTGATATTGTCAGCCTTTCCGCGCTACGGTCGAGCCGACGCGTTTTCCTGATCGGAGTATTCCGCTCCGGGCTGGCGACTCAGCATGTTAACTGCGAATCGCCTGTTTTTACATGTGCAACGGAGGCCGCCCGCCTCCCATGGAGCCCTGCGAGGAGGGGGCGGTGGACGTGAAGACTTCAACGCGATTGTTGCTGATTCCCGAAGAATTTCCAGTATCTATCACGTACACGCTGCCTGAAGCGTCAATAGTCAGGCCCTCGGGATCCACGAACTGGCCATTTCCTGAGCCAACGGTTCCGAAAGACGTGAGAAACGTGCCACTGCTGGTGAACTCTTGGACCCGGTCATTGTACGTATCTGAGACGTAGACGTCTCCAGTCGAATCCGGAGACAGATGGCCGGGTATACTGAATTGGCCATTTCCCGAACCTGAGCTTCCCCAAGCTGTCAGAAATCCGCCGGAACTCGTGAACTTCTCAATACGATTGTTGGACGAGTCCACCACATATACATTGTTTAGGCCATCCACGGCGACCCCCGTCGGGCCGCTGAACTGTCCATTGGCGGCCCCGGAGGACCCCCACTGTATGATGGAATTTCCTGAGCTGTCGAATTTTTGAACCCTGTTGTTTGAGTAATCTGTGACGTAAACATTGTTTGAACTATCGATCGCGATGCCGAACGGACCGTAGAATTGCCCGTTTCCTGTTCCGAATGTTCCCCAAGCTTTGATGAAGGTTCCGTTTGAAAGGAACTTTTCGACTCGATTATTGGAAAAGTCAGCAACATAAATATTCCCGTTATGGTCGACTGCGATTCCAGTTGGACCGTCAAGCTGGCCGTTTCCCGACCCAGTCGTTCCCCAAGCCATGAGATATGTTCCAGTCAGAGAGAACATCTGAACTCTATTGTTTCCTTCATCCACGACGTAGATGTGCCCTGAACCATCGACTGCCGCGTCATAGGGACTGGCAAACATACTGGGCCTTGGATATAGCATACTCGAAAGATAGCTTCCTGAACTGGCGGACAGCCTCTGAATCCTGAAGTTGTTCGAGTCTCCGACGTACACGTTCATCTGACCGTCGACCGCAACCCCGACGGGACCATCAAACTGTCCTGTCGAAGCGCCTGTGGACCCCGAAATCCACTGGGCCTTGTTATTACACGCGCTAAACTTCACAACGTCATTCCCGAAATTGTCAGTCACGTATACGTTGGAGGCATTGTCTGTGGCCACCATTGCTGGTTGAAATAGGGAACTTCCTCCCCATGTGCAGACAAAACCGCCTGACCTAGTGAGTTCCGTAATATTACCTGACTGAAATGAGCTGTCACTCACATACACGAACGTTGGCCCCACGGCCACACCGAAGGGGCTCTGAAACTTGCCAGCTAGGTTCGATCCTAGACCGCCAAATGATGCCACGTAGGTTCCATTGTTTCTATAAATTTGGACGCGCTGGTCTCCTTGATCGACCGCGTATAGGAAACCTGTAGCGTTGACGGCGAGCCCGAAGGGATGCTTGAGGATGCTTGTCTTGTTCCAAGTGTTCCACGAGGCAATGAAACTCCCAGCGTTCGTGAACTTCTGAATATTGTTGTTGACGGAATCCGAGACGTACACATTTCCCGAACCGTCTAAAGCCACGCCTTCAGGGTTGCTGAATTGTCCAGGGCCGGTACCGTAGGATCCCCACGAGGTGACGAATGATCCACTGCTTGACAGCTTGACAATCACGTAGCTCTTCGCATCGGCGATGTACACGTTTCCTGAGAAGTCCACTGCAACGCCATTGGGCATTATGGGTCCGCCATACGAGCCCCACTGCGATGCATAGCTGAAAGAAGGACCTCCAGTGACAGAAGCCTGACCGCCTGCTTTTGTAATTGGCTTCCTAGAGGTAGAGTTGACATCGAGAGTAGCAAGAGAAAAAGATAAGAATAGAAGGATCACACCCAAAACGCATAGCATTTTCTTCCCTCCGACACTCTCACTCGAAGGATGTTGGCGATTCTCTCGTTTACACAAACGATATCGTCGTGAGTGATGATTACTTGAATGGTGTTGAACGTGATTGAATGAGCCTCTCTCTTGTGTAAAGGTTATCGGAAAAAGAAGCCACAACCGGTCTCTTGCGTTCAGACAATTACACCTCGTAGAAAACGCTTTCCTATGTTCATACACGTCGATGAGACAGCAAATATCTCCGGAAAGCCGAGTCCTGCTCTGTGTTTCTGGCAACTGGCCTCCGCTTCATCAGATGCGTTCGTCGCCAATTGAAAGATACATGAGTGTCCAACCTAAAACAACGCTAGACGGGGTCTCGACTCAGTCGAAAGCAATGCGCAGTCCGTGAAGCTTTAAGCTCAAACTGGACTCCGGCTGACGCTGAGCTGATCGAATGGGCACGGTCCACCGCGTCGTGTTTGGGGACTGTCGGGTGATGAAGGAGATTCCTAACGAATCCATTGAGCTCACTATCACCAGTCCGCCCTACTACAATGCGCCGTTCGACTATCCGGGCCTGTTCAGCGACTACGATGAATTTCTCGTGTTGATTCGGGATCTCAGCCTTGATCTCTATCGCGTTATTGCACCCGGCAGGATCGCCTGCTTCGTCACTGACGATATGCTCGTAAAGGGTCAGAAGTATCCCGTCGTGGCTGATGTCACCAGGCTCATGCTGCAAGCCGGGTTTCGGTACCGGGATCGCATAGTATGGGTCAAACCCAAGGGCTACGTGCGAATAAGTCGTAGAAGCGGCGTCGTTGTTCAGCATCCTTATCCGATGTACTACTATCCCGACAATATTCAGGAGAGCATTCTGATTTTCCAAAAGGGCAGGTTCGACTATTCATACGTCCGAGAACTGCCTTCGAAGACGCTGGAGAAATCGAAGATTTCTCTACACGACTATAACGATCACGAATGGCACCTGACAGTATGGAACATCACCAATGTCCTCCCGCTAGGGCCCAGACTGGAGAAGGGAATTGCGGCATTCCCAGAGGAGATCCCAAAACGTCTGATCAAACTCTTCAGTTTTCACGGTGAGACTGTTTTGGATCCTTTCTTGGGATCGGGCACGACTATGAAAGTTGCACAAGAATTGGGGCGAAATAGTTGGGGTTATGAGATTGACCGAGGACTGAAGAGAGTCATCAAGCGAAAGTTGGAGAATGACCATCAATCAGACTCGAAGGTCGAATTCCGGTTCAGACAAGAATCGAAAAAGTCTCGCCCATCCGCCCCACGGAGACAAACCGCCCGGTCAGACAGCCCTCAGTTATTCCAGTAGGGCCTGGTCGTTATGAATTGCAGCTTGGCCTCTAACAGATCCTTGTAGAACTCATCATCACTCTCATGCATTTTGGACAAGACCCTGCTGGCGGTCTGAGGACCAATCCCGTAAACAGACTGAGCGATGACAGCTCTCCTACCATAAGCAATCACGAGGTCGGCAGAACGGCGCGCTCTCGTCAAAGCCTTCTGCTCACTCTCGTCCAGTGACTGCTTAGTCCGTTTCTTTCGAAGAACGCTAGTCACGTATGCGCTAGACCAGAAGACGGGAGCCAATAGAGCAGATCCACAATTCTGACAAGAAGGATGATCGGAAAGGCTCGCGATGGTGATTTCAGTTGTGAGGTTCGCGCAGTCGAAGCAGAGTAGGTCAATGGCTCGGCCTTCGATCGAAATACGCAACCTGGCCATATTGTCGGCTGCAACATTCTCTGGAGCGATAAGCTCGGGAATGTCCACGTGACGATACAGGAGATGGTAGGCAAGTGGTGTAGGCTTGTCTTTGGATCGGAAGAATCTAACGTCCATATTTCCTTCTTTTATGTGCTTGAAGATCTTCTTGACTCCTTCAAAATCTGCCCGTTCGACTTGAGCTTCGCGAATTGTCTCGTCGTAGATCGGAGTTAGCCGGAACCGGACCTGTAGCTCTTTCATTGCACCGCCATACATAAGACGGCCGCGGCTCAGTGCCCCAAACCTCTCAGCGATCTGTTTCATCTGCAGCTCCCATGGGAAGTGTCGGTGCAGAACTCCGTGACAAGCCCCTCCTAGTACCGGCTCGTCGACCCCGAAGACCTGTTTGAGGAAGAGATTCTCGAGGTCCAGGTCTGCAGTGTCCGCAGTCATCTCATAGAGTATGCGATAGGAGTCCCACCACCACATTCGCACGAGTCCTTGGCGTCGGAAGAACTCCTCGATCACCTCGCCTAGGGTGAAATTGAGAACGTCTCCGAAGTGAGTGTGAATTATGATGTAACGATCAAACCCTTCGATCAGAACTCTCTCATTGGTGGGGACGGGTGCGCCAGTCGCTCTGTGAGTCTCTATCTCTTCGATGACCCTTCGTACTCCGTACGGGTCCCCTGGCCATATTCGTGAGAACTTCTCAACAACGGAGGCACGAGACTTATGCTCGTCCAATAATTTATCGACCTGTTTCCGGTACTCTCCCACTCGTACAGCGAGCTCACCAGGAACCGGAAGTATCTGTCCGTCCCATCCCGGAATGGCAGCAGTGGGATCGTTGATGGGCAGAACGTATACCTTCCCGTCATCGGTGATCTGTTTCATCTGCCAGACACGTCCCTTGACGATAAAGTTCAAGCCGACATGAGCCATCGTGAGCATGAACTCTTCGCCGAGAATTCCAACCGACTGCTGGTTAGTCAGATCAACCACCTGATATCGTCGCTCATCCGGAATCATGCTCAAGTTCTCGTAGTAGTACATCCTAGTCCGAGATGTCCGGTAGAGCGTCTGATCGTCTCGTTTGAGATGCCCCATTTTCCGCATGAACTCGACAACCTTCTCCAGCTCAGCCTCTTCAAGCTTAGAATAGGGAAACGCTCTCCTCAGAACTTCTTTGACGTGGCCGAGAGGGACGCTGCCTTCTGAGTCCATCAATAGGCCGGCGATCTGATGTGCCAGGACATCTAGGGCTCTATGGTGAATGATCGTCGGTTCGAGCCGGCCTTCCTTGGCAAGTTCGATGACTCCTATCGACTCCAATAGATCCTCTGTTGAAACGGATACTAGAACTCCCTGCGAAGTCCTAGTCAGACTGTGCCCGGATCTTCCTACTCGCTGAACAAGACTGTTGACCTGTCGTGGAGACATGTACTGGACAACGAGATCGACGGATCCGATGTCGATGCCCAGCTCAAGAGTGCTTGTGCAGACTAGTCCTTTGATCTCGCGGGCCTTGAATGCTTCTTCGGCTCGGACCCGTTCTTCTTTGGGAAGTGAGCCGTGGTGAACCATTATGTTCTGGTCCATCATGTTGAACTTTGAGCCCAACATCTCCGCGTTGACCCGGCTGTTGACAAAGATCAGAGTCGAATCATGTGCATCAACAAGATCAGACACTAGTGCCAGCCGTGCGGCAGCTTCTGGGGCGGTATATAGGCGTCGTGCGAGTTCTTGATCCTCCTCGCCGGGAGTAGGATACTCAATCTTGTACCTAGTATCCTTACTGAGAGGAATCTGAACAATCCTTACAGGTTCAGAGCCACCGAGAAATCGGGAAATCTCTTCGGGATTCCCAACGGTTGCGGAGAGGCCTATCCGTTGGAAGCCGTCGGGCCGAACTTCTCTCAGTCTCTCTAGCCCAACTGTCAGCTGGACGCCCCGACGATTTCCAGCTAGTTCGTGAACCTCATCCACCACTACGGCCTTGACGTGCCGAAGGTGTTGTCTCATTCTCTTTCCAGGAAGGACGGCTTGCAACGTTTCTGGAGTGGTTATCAGGAGGTCGGGCGGTCTCGCCGCCATTCTCCTGCGATCAGCAGCAGGGGTGTCGCCATGTCTGACCTCTACCGTGAAACCCAGTTTGGCTGACCAGATTTGCAGTCGCTTGAGCAGGTCTCGGTTCAGCGCTCTTAGAGGAGTGATGTAGAGGAGCGAGATTCCTTGGCGATTCTGGTCTTGGACCATCTTGTCTATGAGAGGTAGGAGAGCAGCCTCTGTCTTGCCCGATCCTGTGGGGGCAATGACCAAGACGTTCTCGCCCCCCATGATGAAGGGAATCGCTTCTGCTTGAGGAGGAGTAGGAGTACGGATTCCGGCCTCTTGCAGCAGACCCTTCAAGGGTGGTGAGAGGAGGGTGAATGCTTCTTGCACTACTCGATTCACGATATTGGAGGAACTATCCCATTACGCTTCTGAGAGATAAACCTCCTAGGTGACGAAAAGTGTGTCCAAACCTAGGGAAGCGTATGAGCGGTAGAATTCCAAAGACACAACAGCCGACATATGCTCTACGATGGAGCTACTTTTTCTCGGTAATCGTTTTGAGGAAGTCCCTGTAGGCTTCGGGCTTCATCAGTGAGGGAAGGTCCTTCTTCAGGTCGTCTGGCCTGATCAGCGTAATCCATCCCTTCTCGTACGGGCTATTGTTAACTAGCTCAGGGGCATCAGAAAGTTTGCTGTTGACCTGAACCACGACACCTGAAATGGGGGAATACACATCAGCGACTGCTTTCACAGATTCCACTGTGCCAAGGCTCTGCATCTGTGCCACCTTTGCTCCCACCTTCGGAAGGTCAACGTATACGATTTCGTGCAGCGAGTTTTGCGCATAGTCAGTGACGCCAATTCGACAATCAGTTCCTTCGACGCGGACCCATTCGTGCTCTTTCGTGTAGTAGAACTCTGGAGGGATCTGGAAGTCGCCTTTCAAAGTCTAGACACGGAATTTTACGCTGGAAGCGTCCCGTATAATAGTCTGGTCTCTCCAAGATCTATCAGTCTAACTCTTACCTGATTGAACCCGCTTCAAGAGCGCGGGCACTTGCCGCCAGCTCTTAGCCTTCAGAACTTTCGGCATATCTCCCACGGTCCGGTTCCAGGGCCTCTCGTAGAGCACTCCCCATGCAGTTGGGCTATGTGAGATCAGGGGCATGAGGTCAGGAGCATCATCAATGTACACGTCATAATCTAGGAGAACTTTGTCTCTCCAGCCTAAGACTCTGACAAAACTCCGGTATCGAACTTTCTGGCTGTCGACCCAGCTTCTAGCGGCCTCTACGGTCCTCTTACTACGACCAGTAACGATGTCAAGCTCGCCAAACTTCTCGATCCGTGCAACCTTCTCGGCAATTCCCGGTTCTGTCGGAGGAATCTCTCGCCAATCGTCCCATGATTTGTCCAGTATTCTGTAGAAATCGTCTTTCGAGATTGGAAATCTTTTCCACCAAGACCAACTGTCAAGATCCTTCATGCTCAGATGTGTGCCGAACTCTCTGTTGGCTCGATCACACCATACAAGCATAGACTCGGCCAAGACCCCGTCCAAGTCCACTGCAATCTTCAGCTTGGCAGGAGACACATTCGACAATGGCTTTGAATTCGATAATAGAAACGAGGCTTTAACCTTGAGATTGACAACGAACCGAAATGTACGTATCCAGGCGGAGAAACGCTAAAGATATGCCATTTCGAGTCGAGCCGTCAGCGTCCTCTGAACAAACGGATCGAGACAAAAATGACAGACCCCACAGTAGTCATAATTGGATCCTTTCTTCTCGCTTTCAAGGCCATACTAGTGGAAGGAAGCGAGGTTGCTATTCTCTCCCTTGCCACGATAAAACAACTGGGCAGGAATAACATCCTCTTCGGAGTCATCGCTGGAGGACTAGGCTCTATCATCACCTTCCTTGTCGTATGGCGGATCTTCCTCCTTCTCCCCGCGATCGTTATTGATTTTGCAACCGCAATAGTCCTGTTCTATTTCTCAAGCAGGTTCCTGCGCGGATTCGTCAAATACAGAATTAGACACAAGTCATTCAGAGAAAAAATGGCTCGAATGGGAAAAGAAGTCATTGACAAAGACCTGAAGCGCGAAGGGACAACTGACTCGGCTCAACCAATCCGGTTCTCCGTTCCCAACTCACTGCCTGTCCTGACTATTACTCTCACTGAAGGCTTCGAAGCAAGCCTCGTTCTAGCAGCCGCAGGGGCGTTCAACATCCAATGGACACTCATCGGCGCAGCCGTAAGCATCATCGTCCTGATCGCTGTCTCAGCAGTCTCCTACGACTACCTAATGAGAGTACCCAGATGGCTACTCGACATAATCGCCGGAATCGTCCTTCTCACATTCGGACTAATCTTCTTCACGAGCGGAGTCATATCTTTCCTCACAGGAGCGGCCTAGAGTCTAGTCTGTCTTTCAGAGAATTCCCGCGGTCCGTCGTGAGTTTTGAAAGACCATCGAAGTGTGAAATGACAAGAAAGGGGGAGGTTGATGATTGGGCCGAAGGTCTAGTGCGTGACTGTTACCATTATGGTGAGTTCGTGTGTTATCGAACCGCTTGTCGCTGTCACTGTTATCATGTAGGTTCCGACGGGCGTAGATCGGGTTGTGGACACTGTGAGCGTCGAGTTAGAGTATTGGCCGACCATGGTCGGCAACGATATCTTTGGTCCGTTCTTCACGAGGGGAAATATTGTCGTGCTGAGACTGATGGTCCCGTTGAAACCGTTCGTGCCGTTGATAGTTATCGTGAAGGCGGCAGAGGAGCCCTTGACGAGGGCAAGGCTGGAAGGATTCGCGCTGATGGCAAAGTCTGGCGTCCCAGTGCCGAAGACTGTCACGATCGTTGATAGGGTATTGATGTCCTTCCCATTGTAGTCGCAGCCGCTACAGAGGAAAGTTCCCGTGAACGTGGCATTGTACGTGCCCGGAGTGGAAGAAGCTAACGAACAGATCAGTGTCGAGGTGCCGCCTGAGGCCAGAGTCATGCTCGTAGGGCATGACGCGAAGAGAGCGGCTGGAGATGCCGCGCTGAGATTTATGCTGCCCGCGAAACCGGCGAGGCTGGAAAATGTTAGACCTTCAACATCCGAAGAGCCGGCGTTGAAGGCGATCGACGTGGGACCGGCAATATTAAAGTCCGTAATGTTCACCGCAAGCCTCACAGAATTACTGAGTGAGCCGCTAGTCCCGGTTATCGTGAGAGTATAAGCTCCCGCGGGACGACCGGCACCGCAAGTTGGATACTCGTTGGCGACTCCCCCGGCCGGAACGAAGATCGTCGAAGTATTAGTCAACGTGGTGAACCAGCACGCAAAAGCAGTCGAAGAGGGCTTCGCGACCAGCATCACAATACCTGAGAAACCACTGAGGCTGGTTACAGTCACCATCGTCTGTTGCTCAGAGGCGACAGGAATCGAGATGAAAGTGGCACTGTCCGTGATGGTAAAGTCTCCCGAAGAGGTAGAACTCGTAACTGTCACTGTGATGGCGAGTGTGTGCGAAATTGAGCCTGCAGAACCGGTCACTGCTACCGAGTATGATCCAACTGGTGTTGTTGACAAGGTTGACACTGACAGCTCCGAGGTTCCGGTTCCTCCTGACGAGAGCATTACGCTCGTCTGAGTCAGACTCAAGATGAGGCCAGTAGGAGAGCCGGAAGCGTCAAGGGTCATTGTTCCGTTGAATCCTTGAATGCTTCCGAGGGTGAGCAGTGAGGGCCCGGTGAAGCCTTGGGAAACACTTAGGATAGTTGGACTTGCTTGGATGGTAAAGTCAGGAACGGAAGGAGCTACCGTTCTAAAGACTACGCTGATAGAGTGGGACAAACCATTGATGGTTCCGTTAATCGGAAGGCTCAACGAATTTCCGGGACCTGGAAAGCCTGTTCCGGCGAAAATCGAAAGCGTGGCTGTGCCCACTCTCTCCGAACTGAGGATCACGCTTGTCGGGCTAAGTGTCCAGCTACTGCATCCAGGCTGAGCGCAGAGGGGTGGGCTGAGAGTAGACAGCGATACTGTCCCATTCAGTCCGTTGATACTCGTTAATGTGATAGTTGATGCCGCGGACGAGCCTTCAACGATTGTGAGACTACTAGGATTTGCAGAGATCAGAAAGTTTGGCGCAGCGCTCGTGGAGACGAAGGCTGTCTCAATCGTCTCCGGTACCGGAGTCGGGGTGCCGTTAGCGAGGGTAACGCAGACGTTGGGGCCTACGCTCGTGCTTGAGCAACCGGCCTGGAAGCCTAGACTAGTCCCGATAGTCTTCTGAGTTACGTTGTATAGTGCGGTGAACAAGAGGCCAGTGGTTGGGGTCGAAGTTATCCCTGATCCGAGAGCTGAAGTTGCAGCGAGTTCAATGGTGTCAATCGTATCAGTGTTCGCGCAAGACGAGCCACTTGCCAAGATCCCTGACAAACACTCCACAATAACAGTAGGGATCCCTTGGAGGATACTACCTGTGAGGTCAATGGATACGGGACGAAGAATCGTATGGTCTGCGAGAATTGAGACGTCGAACCCGTTAATGCCGCTAGAGTTTTGCAGGAAAACTAAAACTCGGAGTTGCGATCCAACCGTTCCAGTGATTGATGCAGGAGACGAAGGACAACTTGAAGCGCCGTTGGCAATCATACAGACGACGCCCGTGGATGCCGCATGAGCAGGAACCGAAATAGCTGCGGCACCAAGAACACTCCCAACTAGAAGTAGAATGGATGTAAAGACTACTGGTAACTTATTCAAGAATTTCCCCATCAAATGCCCTATCCTCGCACAAACTGCCTGGTTAAGCCTTGGGTAAGACAGGATCCATTAGTATGGCTATGGGTTAACATGTCTCCCCGTGGCATGCTAGAATCAACCAGCAGTACCCAGGGCTTTGAGCTCTCAGGGTCGTTGACTTTACCGAGGGACGACATGATTTCTCGGTGTTATCGTTTCTTCCCGTAGACATCCCGCCCGTTGCCAGCAGTCTCTTACGACTATCTAATGCGAGTACCGAGATGGCTACTCGACATGATTGCCGGAATTGTCCTTCTAACGTTCGGGCCCATCTTCTTCACGACCGGAATCCTTTCGATTCTAACGGGTGCAACCTAGGCGTCTCACAAGCGAACCGAATCGGCGGAAGGAGACATTCTCCGAGCGTCAATCTAAAAGTAACGCCACGAAGGTTCTAGGAAAACAAGAGGGAGACAAACTTCGGACTTGCTGGATTATCTTGTCACTACCACCGTGATTGTGACCGCGTGAGTTATCGATCCGCTCGTCGCTGTCACGGTAATCGTGTAAGTGCCAACTGGGGTGGAGTGTAACGTTGACACGGTGAGAGTTGAGTTTGAGTAGGGGCCCACTATCGATGGCAGAGAAATAGTAGGACCATTCCTGACTATCGGAGAAGTTATTGTGGCGAGGTGGACTGTTCCGTTGAAGCCGTTAGTGCCAGTGATGGTTATGCTAAAGACCGCGGATGAGCCTTTCCTTATCGTCTGACTGGTTGGAGTTGCTGTGATGGTAAAGTCGGCAGCTGCAACGACAGTCACTGCTACGGTTGTTGCGTGGGATATTGATCCGCTTGTCGCTGTAACTGTGACAGCATAGGATCCTGATGGTGTAGATGCTGTTGTGCATACAGTTAGAGCCGTAGTTGCTGAGCTTCCCGAGCTGATGGAAACAAATCCGCTACTGAGAGTTGCCGTAAGTCCAAACGGTGAGACCAATGTGCTCAAGGCAAGGGTTCCGCTGAAGCCATTG
>Ga0137385_10001779_pt1 | contig 18179 bp, 13 predicted proteins | sample SagtaG_FD_104921 | JGI IMG/M metagenome (GOLD analysis project Ga0137385, IMG submission 104921) | Vadose zone soil microbial communities from Sagehorn Ranch, Mendocino, California, USA - Sage2_R_80_16 metaG | ecosystem: Environmental > Terrestrial > Soil > Vadose zone | place: USA: California... | reverse complement strand
TCGATCTTGATATCCCGGCCAGCATCAATGGGAGAGCCGCACCACGGACAGTTGGTCAACTGGCGCGGAGAGCCGACGCCCCCGATAGCACTGCCCCGCTGGTACAGGCCGCGATCCTGCCGGGCCAAGCAGGTCTTGCAGCACCAGCCGCTCCAACTCATCGCGCAGCGCTGAAGGCGAGAGCGTCTGAAGAATGGAGCGCGGAGGCTCAAGTAGGGTCTTCGTCGTTCGAGGCAGCTCCACTTCAACTAAAGGAGCAATACCACTCAGCTCTACTTGCTGTTCGGGTTCCCAGGCAACAGGAGCAACGTTATTGTTCGCGGGTCGTTTGTGCCTTGAGCCATGATGCGATTTGTCATCTTGTCTGGTAAGGACCTGTAACACTACCTCAGACAGGCTATCTGGTACTGTGTTGATACCCAGTATCTCGCTATGATCGACAAGGTCCAGGTCAGCCAGCAATACCGCTACAAAGTTCTCAGGGGCTTCTTCAACCTGGCTCCAATCCAGTTTTGCTTCGCCTGCTTGCAAACGCTGGTTAATAACTGTCAGGTCAAGATCACCAGGAAGAACTGGCGGCAGCTTAATGTTGTTCACGACACGTCCCCTCTCTAATTTCCGGCTACAGTGGATGTAGTATATCAGTTTGTGGGGAACCTGCAAGAGGAAGATTACCATGCATCGGATGAATTGTTTGTAGCAAGCAACCACACGGAAGCGGACGGCTAGATAGGCCGTAGGGGCCGATTTATCGGCCCCAATAGGCATCAAGCTAAGTGACCTGACAATGTCACCCTGAGCGAAACGAAGGGTCTGGCTGTTGCCCCCGATGGTCACGCCTCCGCGCAGCGAAGGGTCTGGTTCGATGGGCAGCTAGATGCTGAGCGCAGCGAAGCATGACAGGGTTGTCCTTTCTGTATGGATGACCCACATCATGGGTCATCCACACCCCTACTGCGTGGTGATGCGCCCAATCTTGTTCCCCTGGGACTCGGTGAACCACAGGTTGCCATCCGGCCCCGCGGCGATGCCCAACGGCTCGCAGCCAAATTTGTGCCCACACCTCGTGGGCAGGGGGAACACGGTATCGTTGCCACCGGCGGTGAGACGCTCGATGCGATTCCCAAAGGACAAGGTGAACCACAGATTGCCATCGGGCCCGGTCGTGATGCCGAAAGGCCCGCTAAGGGCAACGGGGAACTCGGTGACAAGGCCCGCAGTGGTGATGCGCCCAATCTTGTCGACATTGAATTCTGTGAACCAGAGGTTGCCATCCGGCCCGACCGTGATGCCCTCAGGCAGGCTGCTCGGTGTGGGGATGAGGAATTCGGTGAGGCTGCCACTGGTGGTGAGACGCCCGATCTGGTTGCCGGCCCGCTCGGTGAACCACAGGTTGCCGTCCGGCCCGACCGTGATGCCCTGAGGCCCGCTACTGGCCGTGGGAATGGGGAATGCGGTGAAGCTGCCCGCGGTGGTGATGCGCCCGATGGCGTTCCCCTGGAACGCGGTGAACCACAGGTTGCCGTCCGGCCCGGCCGTGATGAATTGAGGCCCGTCCAAGGCCGGTGGGGCGGGGAATCCCGTGACGCTGCCATTGGTAGTGATACGCCCGATGATGTCGGGCCCAGCGGTGAACCACAGATTGCCATCCGGCCCGGCGGTGATGCCGAAAGGGTCGCCGCTGCCCGTGGGGACATTGAACTCGGTGATAGTGCCGGCTGCGGCCCAGGCGGGAGCGCTGCTCAGGCTCAGCAGGCCGACACAGGCAACTATAGCTGTGAGAAGTGCAGTCAAGTGCGACCGCCATTCAGTACGGTTCATATTGCTTCTTCCTTTAGGTAGTGTTGTGTATAGTGCTACTCATGGATGTCACGCGAGTGTGTTCTCCTCGTTGCAACGTGACCATGCAAAGGCTGCCTGCTGTGTCAGGAAAGCCTCGCCAGGGCGGCTTCCCTCCAGCTGCCTGTCTGCGCTCCGCTGACGCAACTTGCCTTCACATACTCCTGCGTGCTGTCGGTATGGACATGTGGCCCTGGAGTGAAGAGCGATGATTCGGGCGGAACGTTTGTCTTGCCAACGAACCTCTTTCTCTTGCTTCAGCAGGGCACTTAGTCATCAAACCCCGTCCACTCTCCCTGCTCGCTCCATCCGGAGCGCAGTGCAGGGAACGAGAAGGTCCTGCTTGGTTTCAAGGCATGCACTCCGCAATTACACATATATACGTAAGAGCGTTACATAAATAAGCTCATCTTGAAATGCATCTTATAGACGTATAGTTGAGTTCCAGGGGCATCCACTGTGGGTGAGCATGACCGCTGAAAGCAAGGTGTTGAACCATATCGTCGCCAAATCGACGCATATCTTCGCCGAAAAAAGGGAGTTCAAGCAGATTAATACCTAGGCCCAACCGTAAAATACCCCGTATTCACGTTACACGAATTCGTACCGCTACGGCAAAAGTTCCCATGCAGGTAGTCACCATCTTGGTGATGTTGAACTGCTCCATAAAAGTAAAGCGGCAACTGATCGCCCGGTTGCTGCACCGTAAAAGAAAAGTTACCCTGCAGACCCACCTTCCCTCTCAGTGGATAGGCTCCCTGCGAAGGAGACATCACCGTAAACGTTCCGCTAAAGTCAGCCCTTCCCTTGCTTTGCTTTATAAACACCGAGATGTTTGTTGTCTGCCGCTTTGTCTCATCATACATCGACCCGTTATACGTCCCAGCAAGAGAGAGACCGTTGTGAGACGTTGCTATCGGAGTAGATGCTGGCGTTGGCCCAGCCAGGGCAGTATAGACAACTTCGCGCAGGGCTGTCTGGTGCTCAGTAGGAATCCAATCCCCTGCACAGGTCGTCAAATTCAGAAAGCTCCCTGCCGTATTCCCAAAAATATCCTGGACGGGAGCATCTTGCGGCGGATACAAGCCAATGCGCGTGACATGGAAACGGAGTGTTTTACCATGGGCGTCAACGACCAGCACATCGTCGCCGACGTGAAGGTTGCGCAGACGCCAAAACACTGCAGGGTTTCCACCAGGACGATCCAGGTGTCCAGCAATAACCGCGCTGCCCTGCTCGCCTGGACGCGGACCTGCATTGTACCAGCCGACATCGTTCCAGGGACGCTGCCCCGGCGTTTCCATCGTGCCATCTCGTCGAACTCCTACCGACTCGATAGGGGTGTTGATACCTAGCGCAGGAATGAGCAAGCGTCCGAGTGGGGGAGGAGCCGGACTTGCCGTGGTAGAAGCGAGCGACAGTCCAGCCACCGTGAGGGCCAGAGCCACCATCGCAGTAAGGACAGACCGCAGCAGACGAGGAGGACGGCGCGTGGTTTTTTGACGGTTGAAGGGCCAGAGACGAGTGAGTACCCCAACACTCATTCCTCCCAAAGCGAGCACTCCCAATGGCCAGGGAGCCAGCGGTGTGAACGGGGACGCGTTGGTCGCCAGTGCATTTGGATCACTTCCAGTACCAGACATGCTCGGCAGTCCCTTGACCTGTGCGACAACAAACTGCAGCGGGGGTGTTCCCTGGAACACTCCAACGATAAAGATACTGGTCACTGTGTTGGTCCCCAGGGTCACCTGATCCAGAAGGGAAAGGGAAGGCTGAGACGCGCTTACCCGGAACGTATACGGACCGGTTGGTAATCTGATGTAATTACTGGCTTGCGGATAGGACAAGACCCTAATGAGCGTATGTGCGGCTGTTGCGATGCTCACAGAGACTGGCCGTGGTGAAAATTGATAGACGCGGAATTTGGCCATGCCACTGGCCATCAGATTATTATCTACAAAGACCTGCAGCGAGAAACGAGTGGATTTGGTCCCGGTGGCTGCCACAGTATAGGCGGTACCAGCCTGGACAGAGAGCGTCTGTACAATCGCTACTGCACCAACTCCTTTACCAATAAGCGCAGCCTGCACTTTATGGAACCCTGCAGGCAGTTGACGGTAGTCATTGACTGTTGCAAACGCTACATTACCCAGGAACTTTGCGCCATCGACGAAAATAGTTACCGTTCCAACATCAGGTGAAGCATTCATGATGCGTATGAATGACGGACTCGCAGCGGAGGCCCGGGGTGCCTGGGTGTCAAGGAGGGCAAGAAAAGCGAGCAGGCCGAATGCCAAAAACACTCGCCAGACCAGGCGTATTAGAGCATGTAGAAGTTTCATTGCTGTCTTCTCCTTCCCTTGTATCTCTTTATACACGTACCTGCTTGTCTGTTAGATACAGGCAAATTTACAGATGCATGAACAGTTGGTCATCTTCATCGTTCTCCAAAGAGAGCCAGCGGATGGAAGTTAACAGGCCAGACCACAGAAAGCGGTGCGATGAATGGTCCTGCTGGGGATTGGCAGCCCAACGCTATGATATTATAGGTGTATTTTTCTTCTGTAGGCTACCAGTAGGGTAGGGGAGGAAAGTGATAATGAACAATTCTTTATCCAGGCTGGTCCCCCGGCTCAGGGAGCCAGCGCTTCAACTACTTGCTTCAGTGATTATTGTCTTTTTACTTGGCTTTGGAGCAGACATATTACTTCAGAGGGCAATAGAGTTATTTGTAGCCGGTATTGTTGAACAGGACACTCTTTTTTATAGTGCCGTGAGACAACAGGACGTCTTTGCGCAAAATATACTTGCACTTATCAAGCAGCTTTCCTTTCTTGCCTTAGGAGTCGGCTTCGTGGTGACGCTGGTATTTCTATTCATTCCATTTTATAGAAGACCCCGCTCAACAACAGTGTTTCAGAGTGTATCTAAGCAGTGGCTAAAGGCTACATTGCTCACTCTCAGAGGTATAGCTACAGTGACCTTCATCTTTCTCGTAGTAACCGCCATCTATGAATTGTTTCTGCGGATAGTCGGTAACCAACCACCTTTTTTTCTCCTTGCAGCGCTTGTCACAGCATCGATGTACGTCTTCATCCTTGCCTATTCCCTCTTTGACTATGCAAAAGAGCTCAGAGCAATGTATCCGGAAGCAGTAGCGAAAAGGAGGACCACCCACCATGAAGGGAGAAGTCGCAAATGATGGTGAAACCAGAGGCGAGAACACCAGCATGGGTTATGTTCAGCGAGCCCTCGGGGCTACCTTGATCATTTGGTTGAGCCTTGTTGTGGTGAATATAGCGGCATTTGGGCTCTCAGAGAGCCTCAGAGTAGCTGGAGTAGAGAGAAACGAGAACGTACTGATTACATTCCTCGTTTCGCTTGGATTAATCCTGCTTGCTCTGTGGCTCCTACCTCAATCGTTTCTTACTCTGAAAGAAGAGAGATGATAGAGGACTCTGATCTTGATTATCTTGAGGAATATGTAGGTTCGCTGCTTGTCCTGCTTGACCGCTTCTGCCACAAGGTCTAGATAACGGCATCTATATATACTCGTGGCTCTGACATAAGTTTCTCCTTATCTCTAGCCGTAACCACTCAGATGGCCCTCTCAATTTGTGTTTGAAATCAAATAGCTACTACCTGAGTAGTTACTCATAGAAACTTTCACACCTCTATGCATCTGGTACATCCTCTATCAGTTCAGACGTAGGAACTCCTAATGCCTGAGCGATCTTATTGAGTGTGATCGTATTCAATCCGTGGTAGGGGTCTCTCCAAACGGTCTGGATAGTCTTGTAGTTCACATCCGCTATACGAGAGAGTTTCGACATAGAAATACCCTTCTCCTGTGCAACCTCTCGTACTCGCAATCTGAGCATGGAACCAACCCTCTGTATGTGATGGGTAGAGTATAGGCCAGTTGGTGTTGCTATTGGTAGTAGGGAATATTTGGTGGTATAATTCTGGTACCAGCTTTCCACTACTATTACCACATATCGACAAGAGAGGAGAAGTATGCAGAAAACAAGGGAAGACATGTTGACACTCTGGATACTGTTTTGTCGCATGACCGAAAAGTGGGATACCCTGTATACGTTCTATGCGAGAGACCGTGAAGACGCTGAACGGCAGGCAGAGGAGATATTAAGAGAACATCCCTATGAGCGACTGGAACTCAAAGCGTACCCCTTTGGGTTCAGAATGGTCATGACACACTTACCAGGCACGATTTCATCAGAATTCCAGTCATGAAGTTTACCGGGTTTGAATACCTGACTCCTGCCCAACGGCTTGCCGTGTTAGAGCATTACCGTACCTTCCTGCTTGCCTTGCGAGATCACTGTCCGCGCGGGAAAGATACCTGATACAATAGTGCGCAAAAAGCGAGAACCTGTGATAGAGACATGACCGAACCTGCCTAACACAACCTCGGATCAGGTACCATCTCACTTCGCAGTATCTCACCATGCTCCACCAGGTCCATACCAGCGAGCAAAACCACGAGATTCCGAGTTTGACAGTGAGCGTAGCTACTATCGCTCTATTCTCGACGCAGGTCGTTTAGCAGATCCTTTAACATCTTCTGGTAGCGGGAAGACTGTTGCCAGTTCTCGAAGCTCCTGATATGACGGCGTTTGCGTATAGCGATAGCCCAGTCAATAGTGGAGTTCAAAATAGCGCTATCCAGGCAGATCGGTACCAGCACCTCTCTTTTCCCTTTGCCCTCTTTCTGCCTCGCGAGTGTCACTTCGCGTTCTACCCACTCGCTGTCCAGCGAGTTTTTGGAGAGCACAACGAGCAATTTCTCTCGGCTCTGAACGGCTTCCGTGATGTATGCAGGAAATTTCTCTCCGGCTTTCAGACTCTCGGGTGCAAACCAACAAAGGACCCCCTCTTTGCGCAAATCTTGATAGAGGTTCTCAACAAAGCGCTGGTCGTGGCTAGAATAACTGATGAAACATGTATAGTAATCAAAGGGTGCACGACCCGAAGAGTGGATGCAGGCAAGTAACTGTTCAGAGACACCTGCCCCGCGCAGAAAAACGTCGGGGATGTTTCCCCTGGATTGTTGGATGGTATCGATGCCAATCGTCGATGGTCCGAGGTGGACGACGGTTTCAAGATTGATCGTTTCGTTGAGATCCACGTTGAGAAACATTGTATCTAGTAGGTATGCTTTATGAAAGTTAGCATGCTGAAGAATCGTTTCCTTGAAAAAAGTTTTATGCATGCTAGCATGGCGAAGCCTTGCTCCGCTAAGATTAGCTTGGTAGAGGCTGGCAGAGTTGAGTGAGACGGAACAGAGCCTGGCGTTGCGTAGGTTGACACCATCCAGGTTCGTTTGTCGAAAGTCTACCCCAGATAGTACCGCTTTATGTAGATCTGCTTTTCTCAGATCAGGCAAGATTTCCGGGTTCTCTTCGCGCCACTGATTCCAGACACTTACACCTCCATTGAGTTTATTAAGATGACGCTGATCTGCCATGTAGCCTACGCCTTTCTCCATAAGAAACATGCACTATTTGGGACCGCTCTCTTCTTTAAACTGCTCATCTCAGATTCCAATACACCCCATCAAATCCCTCCAAGAGCGGACTCCGTGCCTGCAGAGGCACCAAGACCAGCAGCGCACGCATAGCCCGCGTCATACCAACAAACATGGTACGCCTATCCATCGCCAGGAACTCCTCTCGCTCCTCGGCGGGAACACTCGTAGGCACGTTCGTATACCAGCCGCTGTCGCTGAAACCGGCCAGAGCCACCACCGGAAACTCCAGCCCCTTCGCCGATTTGAGTGTCAGTACCTTGACACCTGGGCGGGAGAGATTCAACTCCTGTCCCGGCATAAAGGTGGCTTCGATACCCCGATGTGTCAGTTCCGCTGCGATAGCTTTCCCCGCCTTCGCCGTAGGACAAAGAACAGCGCAGGCTCCGGTGCTCAACCTGAACTCGCGTGCTGCCGCTGGCAAGAAGCGCGAGAGCAGTTGTACCTCTTCGCCGCCACTGCGTATCATCCGCACGACTGGCGCTGGTCCGCTGTTCACATAGCTGCGCTCCACCTGCTCGTCGTCAAGCATGCTGGCCGACAGGTAGGACTGGGCCGCCTCGCCAATCTCTCGCGTCGAACGGTAATTCACGCGCAGGATACTGGTGCGGCCCTGGAACTTCAGGCGTTCATGCACGTCAGACCAGTTGAAGCCGCTGCCATAGATGGACTGGTTGGCATCGGCAGTGATGAAGACGCGGTTGGGCTGATTGCACATGCGCACCAGCAGGCGCAAGGCGCTGGGATCAAGGTCCTGAGCTTCGTCTATCATCACCGCGTCATAATTCAGACCTACCATACCGCCCGCGATGAGACTCTCAGCCTTCGCCCGGGCCTGCTGCCACGTTTCTTCTCCGCGCTGCTGCAAAAGCTGCTTGAGCGTCTCATAGACGCTCCATACGGCCTGCCGCTGTACCACGTTCAGGCGCACCCTGCGGCCTGGACGCGGCGTTGCCAGGTACACTTGCAGCGAGTAAATCTGGCGGGCCACGATGACCTGGCTAATTTCTTGCTGGATATAGTCGCTGCTGAGCCGCTCAAGAGCCTGCCGCTGTGCCTGCTGCTGCACTGCATTCCCCGCCAGGGAAACCTGTTTCACCGCCTGCTGCACCAGGTGAGTGAGATGGTAGTCATCCACAAATTTTGTAATAGCGCCCACTCGCCCCAGCAGCTTCATGACGATCTTGTCTGCCGTCTGCACCTCCACGTAGCGCACATCATCTCCCAGAAGCTGTTGTAAAAGCTGTTCAGACGACTTGACGAGAGCGTTGGTATAGGTCGTGAAGAGAATGCGGAAATCATTGCGCCCTTTTTTGCGCAGTTCTTGCACCAGCGAGCGCACACGATACAGTGCAATCGTACTTTTACCCGTGCCAGGTCCCCCTTTGAGCAGCGTTGGCCCGCTGGCATTTATTCCCCAGGTAACGTACTTCTCCTGTTCGGGAGAGAGCTTCAGCAGGAAGCCCAGCAGCTCACCCTCTTTGTACCGCAGCAAATCGTTCACGTCAGTCAAGAGGTAATCTGGCTGCTGCAAAACCTCGACAAGAGGCCGCTCAAACATGTATTCATTGATCTTCAGCAGGTAATCATCGGGAACACCAGGGCAGTCGAGCAGGTCTCCCTCAGTCGCGATAGGCAAGAGGCGAGCATGGCACTCTTTGGGGACACGCAGGTTGGTAAGCAACTCCTCGGTGATTGGCTCTGGCAGTCGCTGTTTTTCCGGTTCTTTGGGGGCGAGAAGTCGCTCCCAATCAGGTTGTGCTTCTTTCGTCGTGCTTTCCAATACAAGGTCAAGCCCGCCCAGGAAATCAACATCCACATCCTCATCGTAGGTATCCTCACGGCGACGGCGTACGCCTAGCAGGCTAATATATGGCTCCTCGAAGGTGTAGAAGATGCGGTAATCGCCAGCGCGGATACGATGGAGCCTGGGATCTATGTGCTTGAGTTGCTTTTTTACTTTCGCGTCGGGCGTAGGGTCCTTCGCCAGGAGATTGATCTTTTCCAGCACCTGGTGTGTCTCCTTTGGAGGCAGTGCCAGCAACGCCTTAAAAAAGTCTGGTTTCTGGGTGATACGCCATTCTGTAGTCATATGCTCAATCCTCTATTTTGCACAGCTTCATTATTTCCTTGGGACCTTTAGAGACCATCTGCGAAGGCAGATGGTTTCCACGCCCTGCTGGTTGTTGTTTAGCATCTTAACCAATACCTCAAAGTTGCCATATTATGTTGGACTAGACGTATGCACATGATGTGAAATCGCAGCGGCTATCTTTGGAAGATCGTTCTGGACAAAATTTTTCCAGTGATTGCTGATCTCTGCTTCGATTTCATCATCACTCATCTCATCGTAAGGTCTTGATGTAGAAAATGAACGACTATAAATGATAGACCAGATTTTGCTTAAAGACTTAGAAGGCTTCAGTGGTGGTTGGTCGTGAGCGAATTCAAAGAGTTCTTGACGAGTTTTCTCTGGTCCAGGTCCAATATACAAGGCGAGCTTCAGTCTATCAATAGAATTGGCAAACTGGAACAGCAGGATGCGGCCAGATGGGGACCAGCCTTTCCCTGTTAGAAGAACAGGTACATCCCAATCCTTGACAGAAAATCGAATATAGGTTTTGTTAGAAGCATCCAGAATTAAGTTTGGTTCAGCTTCTATCAATTTCAATAGGATAGCTCGAATTGTTGCCTGTCGATCTGGACGACGTTCATAGATCAGATCGAGTGCTCGACGATGTTTCTGATAGATACGCAGGCAAAGTTCATCAATTTCAGTATTTTCCACGATATGCCTCCTGAGCATTTGACTGTAATGCTTTATCGCAGTAAGTACATCTGTGCCCAATGTAGAAGCGCGACTACTGGCTAGATTTTCAAGCAGCGTACAGACTAATTCGTAACTAATGGGCAGGTAAGCTTTATGAGAAGGTTCATCACCAGCAGGGGTGAGGTAGAGACCAAAGATGTTCTTCCAATTGGGATGCTGGTGGCGTACTTGCTGATAATAGCGTTCAAGTTGATCTGAATGTTCTCCCGTGCCAATTTTGTTTTCGATGATAATGGCTAACTGATGTGTTTCATCCTCCAATAAAATATCTATATTCTGCCACTCCCTACGCACAAATATTTCGTCCAGACTCCACACGTCCAGATCGATTGGAGAAACTGGTATTGTTGAACGTTCAACGTCTACCAGGATTCTCTGTAGCAATCGTTTGAGAAATGCATCTCCCAAACCATGATTTTGCTGTGGGTCGAGTAAAAAAGCCAGAAAATCCGAATGGCGCAATTCCTGCCAGACTGCCCCTATAGCCTCAAAAATGTTGAACTGGATTAACAAATCTTCCAGTCGTTCAAGCTCGTGGTTGTCTACTACAAAGGCTTCGAGTGCCTTGCGGTCGGCATCATCGTTATTAGTATAAACTACCGTTTCATCCACTTGCATTCCTCTTCTTTAGCATTATTCTGTTCATGTCCAAAACAGCGATTACCTTACGTTAGAGCCTTGCGCCCAGCTTCGGTAATTTCCCATATTCCTCGTCGAGAGTCCTCTTTCAAAAGACCTTCCCTCGCCATCCTATAGCGTTCCCATTGAGCCGCTTTTGACCAACGAGGCACTCCGTCGGCAGGAAGCGGTTCATAATCCACTTTTTTCAATACATCCCTCATTAGCTGCTCAACTCTCGTAAGCACATCCCTCATCTTGGCTGAACCGCCCATCTCATTGAGAGCCTTTAAGATAGGCTGCCGGAAGGCAGGCCCCGGCGTGCGTAATCCTCTCTGCAAGTGGTCCATATTGCGCCGCTCTTCATGAACAGCCTCTTCCTCTTCTTTATCATGATGGGAAGCCATCAGGGTTTCCCATTCTTTGCGCAGGTCTACTAATTTATCGTGCAAAACAGTGGCTTGCCTGGCACGTTCACGATGCTGCTCAACACTATCATAGTCGCTTCTTTGGAATGCATTCGCGCCAGCTTTATTGATAAAGTCAATCTCCACCTCGATCTCTTCCAGGAGCATCTCGAAAGCGGCAAATACATTTTTAGGGCTATTCTCTTTCATGCCCCGTTCCCTCCGATTCTGTACGCCACAAAATCAGGCTCATGGCTGTCCTCACTCAAACACCAGCTCCCCCTGCTCCTCAACCCCATCCTTCCCCTTCCCACTCCTCTTGCTCTGCCCCTTCCCCTTCCCCTTCTTCGCCCCCTTCTCATGCAGCCCCATCGCCTCCTCCTCTGCGTACCGCTCATGATTCAGCTTCAACAACCTGCCCAGCACCTCTCTCCTCGCCACCTCACTGATCGTATACCTCAATCCCTGCTTCGTCTCATGAAAACCATGCCCCAACTCCAGGTCATCCCACCCATACGCCTTCGCCACCGCCTCGTCCATCTCTTTATGCAACTTTCGCAATTGCACAATATCCTCTGCCACTTCCTGTGGGCCATGGAAACGGTTGTAGGTTTTGGTTAAGCCCTCTCGGCGAGAGAGCATGATTGATTGGCGATGTTGGTAATACTGCTCTCCAATGACATTAAGGCTTCGTAAATCGATGGGAAAAGGGAAGGTTTCAAAGCAATCAGTTGGAGTGTAGCGTAGGTCGCTCTTCATAGAGGAACCATATGAAAATGCCCATTCTATGTGAATTGTTGATTGTAGAACTGCGAAATTGTAATCACTATCGAAAGCTAGTACAACAGCTGCATTTGAAAATACCATATTGTTCGGGACAAAAGTAAATGCACAAGTGCGGCTTGTGAATGCTATAGTTAATACCCGCTTCATTCCGGAAATTGTGGTATAGAGGGCCGGGCATCTTCGTTTGTACTGCCACCATCTTTCTCGGACAAATCTGTCCGAGCTTAGTTCTCTTTCTGGTTTGACTCTTTCACGAACAATTTTTGCGCAATCAGGATACGTTTCAGCCAATTCCAGAGGCCAATCATGAAAGTTAATGACCCAACGGCTTGGCGCATGGTCAAAACGTGAGTTTAGGTCTTCTCCATTCAGATAGGGAGACAACACATCAAAGTTGCGCGTATTTTTGGCAATAAGGTTTCGTGCCTCCTCGGGCTCTAATACAAAACCCATTCCCAATACATAAGTACCTTGAAAGGATTTACCTGAATTAGCATATAGCATATAAGGCTTGCCTTCTACAGCTCCTGATGGAGTTAGGTATGGTGTAATATTTGAGACTGCTTTATCATCTAGCAGCCGCAAACCATACCAGCTTCCACGTTTCATCCAAACATGTGCAACCTCTAAAGCTGCATTTCCTGGCCATTTACGACTCGATATAGCACGCACTATGGTCCAATCGGCTCCCGTCATTTGATCCAACCCTACCTCGCGAGTATCACCTTGAGCAATAGTATTTGTTGCAAGCAGTCCAAATTGCCCACCTAGACCCAAGATTTGATCAGTTCGGAGAAAAAAGTAAGCGCATAAGTCAGCTTGGCCCGCTCTTTTGCCAGAAGCTAAATACTCTACCAAATACTCCCGATAATCAATACCTAGTGAACCTGTAATAAATTTTCCACCTTGAAATGGTGGGTTCCCCACCATCGCATCAAAGCCCTCTTCCCTACCAACAAACACCTCAGGAAACTCAAGCGGCCAATGGAAAAGACGACGCCCCTTCAACAGTTCGTCAACCTCCTCACGCATTGCCTTATAATCTTGCCTGAGCTTTTCCTTATGTGCTTCGGTAAATTTCTCGCGTCGCGCATCCTCAAATGCCCCCACCAGTACAGTGTAATGGACATGGATAGTCCCTTTGAGTAGTTCCCCACGTTTGGTATCGCTCAAAGCCGTGGCAATGAGCAGGTCGGCTCCTAGCTTGACAAGTTCCATGGCCTCTTCGGCCTCTGCTAGCAAGCGGGACTTGGCTTCGATGTCATGCACGTCGAGTTCCTGCATGCTGCTGATTTGGCGGCGCAGCTTGAGGGCAGTGTCGAGGGCACGGGTGATGGCAGGTTCAAACCAGGTCATCTGCCGGATCTTGCCTGTTGCCTGGTTGTTGTCCATTGACCAGGTAGTGAGCTGTCGCAGGTTGACTCCGAGCAGCGAGTCGCCGCAGCGCAGGGCGTGGTCGAGGAAGGTGAAGGGCCGGTTCTTGTTGAGCGTGATGAGCCAGAGCGAAAGCTTGGCCATCTCGACGGCGAGCGGGTTCTTGTCCACACCGTAGATGCAGCGTTCGCTTACCAGCCGCGTGGCAATGGCGAGGCGTTCGTCCGGATCTCTCGGCAGCAGCGTCTCGTGCAAGGCCCCCGTTGAGGCCAGACCCTCAGGCGTGATCTGCGGTTTCCCTGGCAGGCTCTGCTCGGCGTTTTCCCAGGCCTCCACCAGCTTTTCGGAGAGGTAGCGGCAGACCTGCACCAGGAACGCGCCCGACCCCATCGCCATGTCGCAGACCTTCAGGTCGAGGATCTCTGCCGCCGGGCGCAGTTGCCACTCCTCCTGCGGCTTGCCCTCCGCCGGCCCAATGTAGACCAGCGGGTCGAGGGTATGCTGCACAATCGGTTCGGTCAGGCTGCGCGGCGTGTAGTGCGTCCCCGTCGTACGGCGATCACTCCCCTGCGTGACATACACCGAACCAGCCGTGATGACCACCGGTTTATAGAACGTATCCGTGCGCAACAACCCCGCAAAAGGCAACACACGCTCAAACAAATCCGGGTTATTGTCACACGCCGCCATCAAATCCGCCCGGCTGAACCGTCTGGGCATTGGCGAAACCGCCAGCACATTCTTGATCGCATTAAGACTCCGCCCCGTCTTCTCCACCAAAAAATCAACCAACCGTTTTTCCTCCCCTCCTGTCTCCTCCTCCACAACCCTACCTTCCCATAAACCTCGCGCTCCCTCGTCAAATGTAGGGGCATCCCTTGTGGGTGCCCGGTTGGGTGGTGTGGCTGCCCTTTTAGCTAGCTCCTCTAAAGTCTCCAGTGCCACTTCGCTTTCATTGGCTATCGATCCGAACAGGCCCAGTATAGCGGTGGTTGCTCGACGGGCAGTATGATCGAGCAGGCCCTCGTAGACGTGCCCGATCTGCTCGATATCCAGAGCGCGAAACGAGAGGCGCCTCCGCTCGGTTGGGCCTCCTCCCGGCACTTTCACCTGCAGGAATTGCAAGGCTTCCAGCAGGTGCAGCACGGTCCGGTTGTTGATCGCTAATGGTTCAGCAGGCGTCTCTTGCCAGGAGGTGCCAGGAGCGCGCCCCTCTAAGAAGGGATAGCGGTCGGGGTCGAAGAGGTGGCCTCCATAGGCCGGAAGGCGCATATCCTGGTGCTCAACGCCGCCATAGACCACGCGGAAGATGGCGAGCAGGCGGCTCCACGCGTCGTGCCGTCTCTCCAAAACTTCTTCGCCGGACTGGTCGGCCTGCTCGCGCAACTGGGCCTGGAGGGTGGAGACGGCGTAATTGCGGTCATAGAGCAGTTCGCCGAGCAGCAAGAGGCCGCGTTCCTCCGCCGACAGGAGGAAGACCAGCCGCATCATGACCGTCAGGGCTGCTTCATACAGGTCTGCTTCTGACACATTCCTCAGCAGTTTGCGGCTCCTGTCCTTGTCGATACGGTCAAGCGACTGCACCAGCATTTCGACCGCCCGCCGCACCTGGTAGCCCAGCTGGTCGGTGACTTCCTGCTGGTTGCTGGCACTTTTCGTGAGCATCGCTTCAAGGGTCTCGTCATCCGGCACGCCAAAGAAGCGCCGCACACCCAGCAGGCTGCGAAAAGCTCTCAGCGTAATCGGCTCCTCAAGCCAGAGGGCAGCGTACCACGAGGCAAAGCCCGTCGTCTCGTTGGGAGGCGCGTCAACCAGCATCCAGCGTTCTCCGTTGGTCACCAGCCCCAGCCTCACCCCTGTTCGGCGCAAGATCTCCATCATGCGCGTAGCAGGCGACGCTTTCCAGTGCACACCTGCAATAGACTTGTCCAGGTCCTGCCCCGCCGGATACAGCTTGATAAGCAGGCGCGCCTTGCGATCCTCGGGGGAGAGCAGCGCCATATCCGGCAGCAGCGTTTCACCATGTTCCGGAATATATGCCCGCAGCCCAGGCGGCAAACCCTGGCCCTCTGCCAGCGCCTCTCGTGGCATCTCCAGCACGTTCGCCAGCACGAAGCGCAGCCACTCGAAATGAATAGCCGCCTCAGGGCGCCCTCCCGCCTGGTTATCGGCCCATTCATCATAAGCCATGTGCAGCACACGCCGCAGTTCCGCCTCCTGCTCGTCCTTTTCCAGTCCCTGTGGAAAAACAGAAAGCAGCACCGGCATACTAAGAAACGGCCCCGAAACCTCCATAAGTGACAACCACTCGGCATGCTGACGGGCAATGGACATACGTAAGCTACCTTTCTAGACTCTCCCAGCCAATGAAACAGCCGTAGGGGCCGATTTATCGGCCCAAATACGCATCAACCTATCAAAAAGCCCATCAACGTCCGTAGGGGCGAGGGCGGCGGGGATGTGGATGAGGGGGCCTTTATGGTCGCCCGTCGTCCTTGTGCCGCTGCCCCACCACGTCATCAACAAGCTGGGCTACACGGGCGACCATAAAGGACCTCCCTGCTTCCCTTCATCCTCCCTCGCCCCTACGGATCATCCGGTTTCGTTTTGCTGGGTTGATGCCTACCACCTACCCGGATGAATTTGTTAAAACTCATTAACGGCCACTACGGCCTCTTCGTTCCACTTTCGCCACCCACTCCTTTTTGGTTGATTACCAACAAACAATTCTTACACCCCTTTCTATCGCCCCATCCGTTCCGGCACAAGATAGGTCACCGCGACCGGGAAGAGACGCGGCTGCGGGTCGGCAAAACGCCTGCGGATATTCGCCCGCTCCAGCTCAATTTCGTCATCGATCTGTTCAGCACGTTCGGCCAGAGCAGTCATGTTGCGCTCGAATTGTTCCTGCTCTGCCGTGCTAAAGCCGGACAGTTGCAACTGCACGACCTCGGGCTGATGCAATTCGGCCAGGATCGTGCTGCGCAGTTCGGTCAGGATGGTGGTGATATCGTTCATCTCTTTCTCTGCCCGTTCCGCCAGGAATTTTTGCAGCCCGTTGGTGCGCTCCCGCGTGCGTGCCTCGAGGGCTTGCAGCAGAGCCTCACTGTGCGTTGGCCAGAGCTCTTGCAGGCGCTGCTGCATCTGTGGCGAGACCATCTCGGATCGGGCCGCCTCCAGCACTTCCTGTACCTGCTGGACCTGCCCAACGTTCATGCGGGCAAAGCGCCCCTGCCGCAGGTAGCCGCCGGCGGTAATCAGTTCTTCGTGCAGCCGCTGATTGTCTCCGCCCAGCAGCAGCAGCCTGCCGTGCGCGATGACGGCAGGCGTGTCCAGCACTACGTTGGGAACCACCCGCGCCGTCACCCGGTAGAGTTTGCGCTGGCTATCAGGCGACCAGATCTCGGCGCGCAGCAGGCGCAGCGACATGGCCACAAGCCGGTGGTTGAGGTGTGCCAGGACGACATCGTCTCGTCCACTGGCGGCATCGTGGTCGAATACGATGGGCCGGTCAAGGTGCGTGAAGGGGTGTTCCAGCCCCTCTTTGCAGGCCGCCCAGCTTCCGCGCAGCGCGGGCACGGCGAACACTTCAATGCTCGGTTTCTCGCCGTTGGGATCGTGCAAGGTCATGCGCGAGAGCGGTGGCTGCCCGGCCAGTTCCAGGGCGGTCTCAACCACGGTCTGCACGTGCTCCGGCGTCAGGTGCAGCTCGTACCGGCTTTCCCGCAGCTGGTCGTGCAATTTGTCTATCTGCTCTTTCAGCCTGCGCTCGAATTTCAACAGGCTGCGCAGGGGCGCGGCCTTTTCCTCGGCGGAGCGAGTCTCCAGTCGCCGCCTGCGCCCAAGCATGGCATCCTCCACTTGTTCGGCAATCACCGGGCCGACCTTGCCCAGGTCCTCGCGGATGGACTCGACCTTGCGCACGGCCCGCATCAAAAATTCCAGGTCGTCATCCAGTTCCCCAACATTCAGGTCTTCTCCCACCGGTGCATCGCGGAACTTGCTGCTGACAAAGTGGTAGATGTTGACCTCGGAGGCATGCTGGCCGTGACGGTCGATACGCCCGTTGCGCTGCTCCAGGCGATTGGGATTCCAGGGTATCTCGTAGTGAATGAGGCGGCTGCAATGGTTCTGCAGGTCGATCCCCTCGGATGCGGCATCCGTTGCCAGCAGGATCCGCACCTTCGCTTCGCGAGGGTCGGCCTGGAAAGCCGCTTTGATTCGTTCACGATCTTCGGTTCTCATGCCCCCGTACAGGGTGAGCAGGCGTTCCGGTTCTGCCAATCCCTCTCGTTCCAGCAGATCATGCAGCCATTTCTGCGTGGCGCGATACTCGGTGAAAATAATTACGCGCTGCATCGACCATACACCCCCGGGCTTGATCGTGCTGTGCAGCCAGGCGATGAGTTCGGCGGCTTTGCTATCGGCGCGGGTGCGTGCCCTCGCGGCCCATTCGCGCATCTGTGCGAGCAGCCGCTTTTCCTCGGTGGATGGCTCGCGGAAGAGCGGCGCGGCGGCCTCCAGGGCAACGGCGTGGGCCTCTTCCAGTTCGTCGTCGTTGTCGGTTTCTTCCTCGGCCTGCTCCACCTGGCGGCGCAGGATGCCCATATTGGCTTTGAATGCCGATGTGCTGCGCCTGCGGGCGTTGGCCAGCGAGTTCTCGTGCTGCCGCAGCGTGATGGCAAAGGCCTCCGGCGATGAAAAAAGACGTTTCTTGAGCAGCTTCAGCACAAACTCGCTGGCGTACTTCTCCACCTCGTCAGCGGTTTTCTCCAGC
>Ga0137385_10001777_pt1 | contig 18187 bp, 15 predicted proteins | sample SagtaG_FD_104921 | JGI IMG/M metagenome (GOLD analysis project Ga0137385, IMG submission 104921) | Vadose zone soil microbial communities from Sagehorn Ranch, Mendocino, California, USA - Sage2_R_80_16 metaG | ecosystem: Environmental > Terrestrial > Soil > Vadose zone | place: USA: California... | reverse complement strand
TAAACGTGAGGCAGAGTACTGGATTATGTGCGAGGTCCGCTCCAAGAAGGTAGCCGAATATGGCGATCTCTACCACATAATACCGTCGTTCATATTTCAGCCTGTCGTAGCGCCTAACCCAAGAAACCTCAAGGTGGAGTGGAGCATAAGGCACAATATCTACCGCGAATATCTTGAAGAGCTGTTCAGTGTTTCTGAGGTGCAGCATAGCGAGGGTGCTGTCGACCCGAGATACTTCTATGCGCACCCGAATCTCCGGTATCTTCAGCGGCTGCTCGGGGCCGGCGGAGCCACCTTAAGCGGCGTCGCATTCATATTCAACCTGCTGAACCACCGGCCGGAACTCTGCACCTTGCTCCTGATTACGGACGAGGCCTGGTACGAGGACCAGCGCCTGTTCCGCCCCGCCGCAGCCGGAGCACTGAATCACCTGAATCTGAATGACGAGTTCATGGATCATGAACATCGCTCGGATAGGCCACATGTCGAGTCGGTGACGACCCTTCCGCTGTCCGACGACCGCTGGGCACAGATCGCACGGCCATGGCTGATGGTCCCGCCCGGGGCGCCCGCTCTGATACTCGGCGCCCGCGAGGCCTGTCGTCGGCTGGGACTTGCGAAGCCAGCCTGGCTGGCGCGGTTCACAGTCGATCGGTAGTGCGGCGCCGCCGCGCTCACCGAATCATCAATCTGAAGCTGCGGCCCGGCCCGCCCCGGTCAGCGCGCCGGAGCCACTGTGAAGACCTGTCCGCCGGGCAGCATGAAGTAGTACGGGTGCCCGGGATGCTTGACCTCTTGCAGTCCGGCGTCCAGCGCGGCCTGCATCACGGCCGCTGGATCCTCGGCGCGCAGCTCGAGCCATGCCCCGAAGCGCGGGTGATCCTCGTCCGGTGCGTCGGCGGTGAACTCGACGCTGAGATTGCCGCCGCCGGGAAAATACGCCACGAGCATGGGCTCGGGCATCGCGTGATGGGTTACGTCTGCGACGCGCTGGCAGCCCATGACCGTCTCGAAGCACCGCCTCAGCTCCTCGCGCCGGTGCGGGCGCGCGAAGATGTGGACGTTGTTGCCCAGCGCCGTCACGGCGGGGTCCTGGCCAGGTCACGGACGTTCCACTCCGGGCACGGGGTCGGTGCGGCCCATTGCTCGTCCTGCACCGCGGCGATCACCAGCCCGGTGCATCGAGGGCGACGGAAAGCTGGCGTACTGGATCTGTCGTCATCGGCTTGCTCCTGGCTGTCCTGAGCTAGTGCCTGCCGTACTCCCGCGCATTATCGAGATCACCGGAGACCGGGCAGCCTGAGCTGACCTGGCCCGGTCAGCGGCGGGCCCGTCATTGGAGTGAAACCTCATCCGTGGGTGGCGTGGGCCAGGGCAGCACGGTCAGGGTCGGCCATTGCCGGCGCCACCGCGTGGTCTTGGCCTGGTAGACGTGGCCGGGCGCCAGCACCGGGTTGGGGCGCACGACGAGGTTGAACACGTCGGCGAGCCCGTGCGGGGCGTAGATGCGCCACCGCCCGCCTGCCTCGGCGCGGACGCCGAGGCAGGCGGTAGTGGCTTCGAAAGTGTCGATGGCCGCCTCGGTGGACTCATGCGACGGGCAGGGCACGCCGAACTTCTGCTCATACCACAGGTGTACGCGGGCCTGGTTGCGGATCTGGACCGGGCCGGGCAGGCCCGCGAAGGCCTTGCGCCCGGCCTGGATGACCGCGTCCTCGGCCTCCCAGGACAGGTCAGAGCGATCGAAGTAGGCGAGGTCGTAGTCGAGGATGCCCGCCTCGGGCGGCTGGCCGGTGACCACGTTCCAGACTGTCTGATACAGGCACCCGGCGGCCAGGTACCAACTGGGCAGGTCCATGGCCGCGGCGCGGGCGAGCACTTCGGTCAGCGTGCGGTTGCGGCGCAGCGCCTCCCGGAAGTGCGTCACCTGCTCGTCGAGGGGAAGCTGCCCGGCCCGCATGCTGAATGTCTATCAGCCCCGTCTGCCCAGGGGATGTGCTGGCCGCCCGCGGCGGTCCCTCGTAGCCTTTGGCATGCCGACCCGCAGGAACGGTCGCTGTCACTGGCCAAGTGGCCGAGGCGGTAGGCCGGGCGCCGCAGGGCTGGCCTAGCAGGTCAGCGCGCTGGGTAGGCATCCAGGTGGCATGGGGGTGATCCGTACGGGGGAGCAGGGGCAGGCGGGCCGGCTGCGGCCGATGCTGGCGACGACCGCTGGCCTCCCGCCCGACGACGGCGCCTGGGCCTACGAGATGAAGTGGGACGGCCTGCGCGCGCTCGCCGGGATCGACCGCGGCAGCCTGCAGCTCTGGTCACGCACTGGCCGTGACATCACCCGCGGCTACCCGGAGCTGCAGGAGCTCGCGTCCGCGGTCGGCGCCGGGCAGGCGGTGCTCGACGGGGAGATCGTGGCCTTCGGCGGTGAGGCGTGGCCGAGCTTCGAGGCACTGCAGCAGCGGATGAACATTTCCGCCCCAGCCCAGGTCCGGGCGCTCATGACGTCGGTGCCGGTCACCTACCTGGCTTTCGACGTGCTGTTCCTGGACGGCCAGTCGCTGCTGGACGAGCCCTACTCCGCGCGGCGCGAGCTGCTGGAAGGGCTGGAGCTGAACGGCCGCCACTGGCAGACCCCGCCCTCGTTCACCGAGGCCGCGGGCGCGGACCTGCTGGAGGTCTCCAAGCAACATGGCCTGGAAGGCGTGGTGGCCAAGCGGCTGCAATCGCGTTATGAGCCTGGAAGGAGGTCGTCGGCCTGGCGCAAGATCAAGAACGTGCGCCGGCAGGAAGCCGTCGTCGGGGGCTGGAAGCCGGGCGCGGGCGGCCGGGCCGGCCAGATCGGCTCGCTGCTGATCGGGGTGCAGGGCCCGGGCGGGCTGCAGTACGCCGGGCACGTCGGCACCGGGTTCACCCAGCAGGCGCTGGCCATGCTCGGCCGGGAGCTGGCGCCGCTGCGCCGCGACACCTCCCCGTTTGCCACGCCGATCCCGCCCGAGCACGCCCGCGCCGCCGTCTGGGCCGAGCCGCTCCTGGTGGTGGAGGTGGAATTCGCGCTGTGGACCAACGAGGGGCGGATGCGCGCCGCCTCGTACAAGGGGCTGCGCGACGACAAGGACCCGGCCGAGGTCATCCGTGAGCCCTGAGGCCGCGAAGGTGCCGGTCAAGGTCGAGGGACGGACGCTGGTGCGCGGCGGCCTGTCTCTATACTGAACGCCAGTGTTCTCCCATGCGCATTACGCCACGCTGGGCGAGCTGTTCGACCCGACGGCGCCGTGAGCGACCGGCCCGGCGGCTCCGCGGGCGGCCTGTCGTCCGGCGCGCGCCGCGGGCGGCGGCTCGGCGGGCTGCTGTGGCAGCGCAGCTTCCGGCTGCTGTGGATCGGCGAGACGGTCAGCCAGGTCGGCAACGCCATGGCCGTGGTCGGGGTGCCGCTGATCGCGGTCCTCGTGCTGCACGCCAGCACGTTCGCGGTCGGCGTGCTCACCGCGTCCGCCTGGCTGCCGTGGCTGCTGATCGGCCTGCCCGCGGGCGCCTGGGTCGACCGCCTGCCGGCCCGGCGGGTGATGATCGCGTGCGACGTGATCTCGGCGGTGCTGTACGCCAGCGTGCCGGCCGCCGGCTGGGCCGGTGTCCTGACCATCGGCTGGCTGATCGCCGTGCAGCTGGTGGCGGGGGCGGCCAACGTCATGTTCATGACCGCCTACCAGGTCTACCTGCCGTCGCTGGTGGCGCCGGGGGAGCTGATCGAGGGCAATACGAAGATGCAGGGCAGCGCCTCCGCCGCGGCCTTCGCCGGGCCCGGCCTGGCCGGGCTGACGGCCCAGCTGCTCGGCGCGGTCACGGCCCTGCTCGGCAACGCGATCAGCTTCCTGGTGTCGGCCGGGTGCCTGCTCGGCACCCGGCCGACTGGCCGCCTGGTGCCGCCGCCCAGGCCCGCCCCCAGCGAGACCACTCAGCAGCTGACCACGGGGCGCCGGACCGTGCGGCGCAGGGCCACGCGCGGGCGCCGCGCGACCTCGCTGCGCCGGGAGATCGCCGACGGCACGCTGCTGGTGATGCGGGATCCGTTCCTGCGCGTGCTGAGCGTGTACGGGGCCGCCGCGAATCTCGCCCTCACCGGGTACTCGGCGCTGCTGGTCGTGTTCCTGGTCCGCGACATCGGGCTGGGGCCCGCCTCCGTCGGTCTGCTCACCGCGATCCCCGGTGTGGGCGGCATCCTCGGGGCCCTGACCACCGGGCGCATCACCGCCAGGTACGGCACGGCACGCGGCCTGCTGGTGTGCACGCTCGGCGCGGTGCCGTTCGCCCTGCTCATCCCGCTGACCGGGCCGGGGCCGCGGCTGGCCTTCTACGTCGCGGGCGTGCTGGTGGCGACCACCGGCGTCGCGGTCAGCAACATCATCATCGCGGCCTTCCGCCAGTCCTACTCCCCGCCGGGAATGTGCGGCCGGGTCACCGCGACGATGCGCGTCCTGATCTTCGGCACCAGCCCGCTCGGCGCCCTGCTCGGCGGCGCCCTGGGTACCTGGCTCGGCATCCGCAACGCCCTGTGGATCCTGCTCGGCGCCGTCGCGGCGTCAGGAACGCTGCTGCTGACCCGCGCTCTCGTCACCCGCCGAGACCTGCCCGGCCACCCACCCGCCGACACCGGCGGAACATCGGCGCAGGCGTCGGCCGTCGGAGTCGCCGATCACAGCTGACGCGCGTCGTGGATGGACGCTTAGGCCGGCTATAGCGTCGCAACAGCCGGCCTTCCTGTCCATCCATGAAGACCGTCAGTCACCCGGGGTGTAGAACTGGGCCACGATGCGGTCGGCCACCTGAAGTCCGCTCGGCTGCAGTCGTTACTCTGACCGCAGGGCCGCCGCCGGGTTCTGGTGGGCGGCATGCCGTCCGGACGGGTACGTGACTGCGTTCGCCGCGAGGACCGCCGCGGGCGGGGTCAGAATCACCAGCAGCAATGGCGTAATGGCGCTGTTGGAGAGGCCTACTTGCGCGGCGAATAGCCCCCAGGCCCAATGGCCGGCGGCCACGCCCAGCGGCAGGCCGACCAGCAGCGCGAGCACGGTGAGCGCCGTGACCTGCCAGGCGGTGACCGCGGTCAGCTGCCGGCGCAGCAGCCCGAGGGTCTTCAGGATGGCGAAGTCACGGCGGCGACGGCGCGCCGAGGCCACGGCGAACTGGCCGAGCACCGCGAGCCCGAGGAGGGCGAGGATGCCGGCCAGCACCTCGGGCGTGGCGTCGATGCGGGCGTAGTTGGTGGCGCCGTTCGGGCGCTGGTCACTGAGCACGCAGGTGGGCTGCTGGACCGTGGCGCAGAAGGGTGCCATGGCCCGCCTGAAGGCGGCGATGCCCGCGGCCTGGCGCGGCCCGGGAGCGAACCGGAGGAGCACGAAGTTGTAGCCGGTGCCGTTGGCGGCCGAGGCTTGCGGTTCGAGCGTTGCGGCCGTCATCACCGCGCCCTCGCCCAGGTCGGTCGGGGTGAAGCTGCCCTGGCCGAAGTTGGGGAAGACGGCCCGGCCGACGACCACGGCAGGCTCTTCCCGGCGGCCGCCGGCCGTGACCCGCACCGGCTCCCCGACAGCGGTGTTGGCCCGGCGCAGGACCGAGGTGCCGAGCACGATCTCGTGGCGCGTGCGCGGGGGGCGGCCGGCCAGCAGGGTCGGCGATGCCAGTGGCCCGTGGCCCGGGGCCAAGCCGATCGCGGGAATGACGGCGTTGCCGATCTGCACGGTGCCCTGCACGCCGAATGTCCAGCCGGACAGGCCGGGAACTCGCGCCGTCAGGTGGTCGAACTGCTGCGCGGTGATGGTCCCGAATCCGAGATCTACCTCAGCGTCCCAGTCCTGGCCGTACAGGCGCGGCGTGTGCACGAGGTGGAGCAGGTTCGCGCCGAACGTCGCGGCGGCGGCCACGGCCGCGGTCGACAGGATCAGGCCGAGCAGGGCGCTGCGGACCGGGACGGCGGTGCGTCCCTGGCCGCCGGGGTCGAAGGCGAGCCGCACGCCGGTCACGGCCGTAACCGGAGCGCCGGAGCGCGCCAGCCGTTCGGCCGCTTGCGAGCGCTGGCCTGGCGTTCCCGCCGCGTCGCGCCCGGTCGCATACCGGGCCGACGCCAGCCGCCAGGCGGGCCAGGCCACCCGCGCCAGCAGCAGGGTCACAATCGCGGTGAAGCCGACGGCCAGCACCTTGACGTCGGCGCTGAGGCCGGGTTCTGGCTCCGCCAGCTGGGCCGGCCCGATCGACATCAGCGGCGAGGCCGCGATCGCCACGCCGCAGGCCAGCACCGCCCCGGCGGCCGCCGCCGCGGCCACCTCGATCAGGCCTGCGGTCATTAGCTGGCCGCGGGTCATCCCGAGCGCCGCCAGGGTGCCGTTGTCCCGGGCGGCCGCCAGCAGCTGCCGCGACGCGACCTGGCCCACCACGAGCAGTGCGGTGATCGCCAGAGCCAGCGCGAACAGGGCCAGCGCGATCGCCTGCGGGCGGATTGACCGCTCGATCGTGGCCGCCTGCGCGCCTTCGTCGGCCACGAATATCTGGCCCCCGGTCTCCGGGTACTTGCGTGCGAGCGCCTGGGCCCGGCTGCTGAAATCACTCACCGTCACGCCCGGCTTCAGCTTCACGTAGGCCCCGTCGTACCCTGCATAGCGGGTGCCGAGCTCGCGGTACAGCGCATGGCTGGCGATGATGACGGGAACCTCGTCCAGTTCGGTGACCGGGACGATCGACCCGCGGGTGACCATCACGCCGACCACGCGCTCGGAAAGCCGGCGGACGTGGCTGAGGTCCGAGCCGGCCATCGCCCCAATCTCGAGTCGGCTGCCGACCCGCAGGTGCAGGTCCCGCGCGGCGATCTGGTCGACCATCACCTCGTCCGGGCGGTCCGGCCGCGGCTGGCGCCCGGCGAGCATCCTCGGAATCTCCAGCGTGCGGCCGAACCTGCCGTTCAGCGGCGCGGCCACGGTAGCGGTACCGTTCAGCTTCCCGCCGGGGCCCAGCGGCAGCGCCTGCAGCCCGACGAGCGGAGCGACCGCCGCTACGCCAGGCAGCCCGGCCAGCGCGTCGTCGTAGCCGCCTAGTCCGTTGCGGGCCGGGCTGACGAGCACGTCGGACGCCCGGTAGGCCACCAGGAACCTCGGATAGGCGCTGTCCGTCCGCCGGGCGCCCGCCGTCGCGGTGAGCACCACACCTCCCGCCAAGCCCACGATGAGAGCGAGAACAGTCCAGCCCAGCCACCGGGCGCGGAGCTCATGCGCGGCCAGGCGCAGCACGACCCGCATGTCCGTCACCCGCCCCTTTTATCGCCAGCCCATCATCACCATGCTGCTCCTTGCCGGCCCGTAACGGCAGGGTGGTGCCTGGCCCGGGCTCGGTGTGCCCACCACTACCTTGTGCGCACAGCACCGCTGGCCGATGCCGTCTCCGTGGGCGTCCTGCTGGCCAGCGACCGGTCATTCGCTTCACCGGCCGGTGGTTCGCAGGATCCTGGAAGTCACGGGCCTGACCGTTCACTGCGAGATGGACGAGGTCGAGGCGTAACCCGGGCCGGGGTGCGCCGGGGTGCGTTACCCGCCGTTTTGACAGCTCGGCAGTCCGCTCCTAAAGTCTTAACAGGTTAAGACTTTAGGAGCATGACACGTGACCAAGGTCCGGGTGGCTGTGGCGTTGGCTGGCCTGGCGGCGCTGACGGCTTACCTGCTCCCCGGGCTCACGAATCCCGGCGCCCAGTGGCCGCTCTGGGATGTCAACGTGTACTGGTGGGGCGGGCAGCGAGCCGTGCATGGCGCGGCGCTCTACGCCGCTGGCGGACGGGGCAACTTCACCTACCCGCCGTTCGCCGCCGCGCTCTTCGGGATCGGCGCGGACGCGCCGGTGAGCTACCTGAAGGCCGTCATCACCGCCGCGAGCATCTGCGCGCTGCTGGTGCTGTGCTGGCTGGCGCTGGGCGCGGCCGGCGTGCGGCGGCGGCCAGAGACCGTGTTCGCGGTGACGGCACTCGCGTTGCTCACCGGGCCAGTCCGGGACACGCTGCACCTGGGAGAGGTCAACCTGATCCTGGCCGCGCTGGCCGGAGCCGACCTGCTGCTGCGCCGCGACGGCGGCTGGTGGCAGGGGATCGCCACCGGGCTGGCGGCCGGTATCAAGCTCACACCGCTGATCTTCGTGGTCTACCTGCTGATCACCCGCCGGGTCCGCGCGGCGGCCGTGGCCGCAGGGACCTTTGCCGTGACGGTCGCCGCGGGCTTCGTGTTGCTGCCATCGCAGTCCCGGGCGTTCTGGCTGGGCGGGGTGTTCCTGGACGAGCGGCGGGTCGGCAACCCGGTCAACCCGGCGAACCAGTCGCTGTCCGGGGCGGTGGCCCGGCTCGCCGGGGGGCTTGACGCGGTCCGGCCCTGGTGGGTCGCGGCCGCGCTGCTGACCGGCCTGGCCGGGCTCGCGATCGCCGCGTGGGCTCACCGGCGCGGCCACCGGCTGGCCGGGGTGGCGTGCTGCGGCATCACCGGGCTGCTGGTGTCGCCCTTCTCCTGGACCCACCACTGGGTGTGGGCGGTGCCGCTGCTGGTGACGCTGGCCACGACGGCGTGGCGGCGGCGTTCGCTCTGGTACGGCCTGGCCGCAGCGGCGGCCGCCATCGTGTTCTGCGGGCCCTTCCCGCTGTCGTGGCTGGGCCATCTGGCCGGCCCGGGGCGGCTGCTGGCGGATGACCTCTACGTGCTCTGCGGCCTGGCCGTGCTGGCGGGCACGGCCCTGGCCCTCGCCCGGGAGCGGCCGGCGGCCGAGCCACTGGCCGCCATGGGCCACGCGCCGTATAGTCTTAGTAACATAGGACTTTGAGGAGGCCGGAGACGTGATCAGCTTCCGGGTTGATGGCCGCTCGGTCGTGCCCCCGTATCTGCAGATCGTGCAGCAGGTCCGGCAGGCGCTGCGGATGGGCGTGCTGGATGTGGGGGACAAGCTCCCCACGGTGCGGGAGGTCGTGGCGGCGACGGCGATCAACCCGAACACCGTGCTCAAGGCCTACCGCGACCTGGAGCGGGAGGGCCTGGTCGAGCCCCGGGCCGGGCACGGCACGTTCGTGCTGCGGCGCCCGCCCGGCCCGCCTCCCGGCACCCATTCGCGGCTGGGCCGCAGCCTGGCCCAGTGGGTGCAAACCGCCCGCGAGGCCGGGCTGGACGACGAGTCGATCGAGTCGCTGCTGCGCATCACGCTGCAGGAAGAGGGCGAGGAGGCGACCGCATGACGGAAGGCTCTCCCGTGATCGAGACCCGCGGGCTGTCGAAGCGCTATCGCCGGGTCACCGCGCTGCGCGAGGCCACCATCAGCGTTCCTGAGGGCCGGATATCGGCGCTGATCGGCCCGAACGGCGCGGGCAAGACGACGCTGCTGCGGCTGCTGGCCGGGCTGGCCACGCCGACCGGCGGGGAGATGGCGGTGCTGGGCGGCTCACCCCGCCAGGACCCGGCCTTCCTGGCCGACGTCGGTTTTCTCCCCCAGGAAATCTCGCTGTACCGGCGCCTGACCGCCACCGACCACATCGGCGCAGGCGCGCACCTCAACTCCCGCTGGGACGCCGCGTCCGTTCGGCACCGGCTCAAGAGCCTGGACCTTCCGCTTGATCAGGCAGTGGGCACACTGTCGGGTGGCCAGCGCACCCAGCTGGCGCTGGCGCTGGCGCTGGCCAAGCGGCCGCGGCTGCTGCTGCTCGACGAGCCCGTGGCGGCGCTGGACCCGCTGGCCCGGCGGCAGTTTCTCGCCGCCCTGGCCGAGGCGGTGGCCGGTGGCGGACTGACCGTCGTGCTGTCCTCGCACCTGCTCGCCGATCTGGAGCGGGTCTGCGACCATCTCATCCTGCTGGCCGCCTCCCGGGTGCAGCTGCGCGGCGACATCGAAACCCTGCTCGCCGAGCATCAGGTCCTGGTCGGCCCGCGCAAGGACACCACGGCGATCGAGAAGGCCCACACCGTCGTGCAGGCCGTGCACACCGCCCGCCAGACCACTCTGCTCATCCGCCGCGGCGGCCCGGTCATCGATCCCGCCTTCCATGCCGACGGCGTCGGCCTGGAAGAGCTGGTGCTCGGCTACATGGGCCAGGGCGCCGCGCAGGCGCCGCTGCACCTGACCCCGGTAGGAGAAGGCCAATGACCTGGCTTGTCTGGCGCCAGCACCGCAACCAGGCGTACTTCGCCGCCGCCGCCCTCGCCGCCTTCGCCGTCCTGCTGCTGTTCACCGGCCTGCAGATGGCGTCCGAGTATCATTCCGCCCTCGCCGCCTGCACCGCGAGCCACACCTGCGGCAGTCTCGCGAGCGTGCTGACCCTCGGCAGCCCGCCGGTGATCTTCCTGGTCTTGCTGACCATGGCCGTGCCGGCCTTGCTGGGCGTGTTCTGGGGCGCCCCGCTGGTGGCACGGGAACTCGAAACGGGCACCAGCCAGTTCGCCTGGATGCAGAGCATCACCCGACGGCGCTGGCTCGCCGTCAAGACCGGCTGGATACTGCTCGCCGCGGCCGCCTGGGGCGGTGTCGTCTCGGCCCTGGTCACCTGGTGGTCCAGCCCGGTAAATGCGCTCAAGCAGCAGAACTTCAAGCCCGGCCAGTTCGATATCCAGGGCATCGTCCCTGTCGGTTACGCGCTGTTCGCGGTGGCCCTCGGCATCGCGGTCGGCACCCTGGTGCGCCGCGTGCTGCCCGCGCTGGCCATCACCCTCGGCGTCTTCGGCGGCGTGCGCATGCTGATCGCGTACTTCGTCCGCCCGCACTACCTGACTCCGGTCACGTTGATCTCCAGCATTGACCATCCCGGCGGGCCGACCGGTTCCTACTGGTCGCTCGCCCTGGGCACCATCGGCCCGAACGGGCAGGTGCTCGCCAGCAACGGGCTGCACAATTTTCTCGGCTATCCCAGCGTCAACAACGGCATCCCGTCCGTCTGCCGCGCGGCCCTGGGCCGGGGGATGGGCAGGGCCGCGGAGAGGATCGCTTCCTGCATGAGCGCCCACGGGTACCGCGGGTTTATCACCTACCAGCCCGCCAACCGGTACTGGACGTTCCAGGGCCTCGAGACCGGCATCTTCGTGCTCCTCGCCGCCGCCCTCATCGGCGCGGCAGTGATCATGGTGACCCGCCGCGACGCGTAGGTGTCGCGCATGCGGTCACGGGTACAGATTTCGGGGCGATGGTGCCGGGTTCATCCCAACTGGGTGATGCCCCCTCCGCCACGGCGCGGCAGGATGCGGGCGTAGCGGAGCGCTGAGCAGGACTGGCCGCCTCTCAGCCCAGGTCGTTCCGGCGTTGGCCGTGCACGGGGAGCGCGCTCGTGACCCGGCGCCGGGCGGCGTCACGGCCTGAACGGGAGGTGGTTCGGATGGCAGTGCGGAAGACCGCGCATCCGAGCATCAGCGAACGCGAAGCGATGGGCTTGGAGGCCCGGGATCGGGCAGCTCTGTCGAGCCATACGAAGTGGAGACCGGCCGCGGACCGCCCCGACCCGGTTGCCTTGCTGGAGGAGCAGAACCTGACCCGAGAGCCGGATCTGGTGCCGGTGCGTCATGGCCGGATGATGGTCTCGCCGTTCACCTTCTACCGGGGCGCGGCCAAGATCATGGCTGCGGACCTGAAGGACACGCCGGTGGCCGGGCTTGGCGCCCAGCTGTGCGGCGATGCCCACTTGTCGAACTTCGGCCTGTTCGCCTCGCCCGAACGGCGGCTGCTGTTCGATTTGAACGACTTCGACGAGACGCTGCCGGGGCCGTTCGAATACGACGTGAAGCGGATGGCGGCGAGCTTCACGATCGCTGCCCGCAACAACGGATTCTCCACGGCGGACACGCGCGCGGCAACGCTGGCGTCGGTGAGCGCCTACCGGGAGGCGATGGCCACATTCGGGCAGATGCCGACGATGGACATCTGGTACGCCCACCTGGACGAGGACGAGCTCATGGCCTCGATCCGTGCCACCGTGGCCGGGACGGCGAAGGGGAGGAAGGCGGCAAAGAAGGAAGAGAATGCGGACAAGCAGGAGAAGGCGCCGAAGAAGCGGGAGAAGCGGGCGGCGAAGGGGGAGAAGGCGGCGAAGGAAGAGGTGAAGGCGGCGAGGACAGGAGAGAAGCGGGCAGAGAAGATTCGCGAAAAGGCTCACACCCGCGACAGCCTGCAGGCGCTCTCCAAGCTCGGCGAGATGGTCGACGGAACGTACCGGATCGTCAGCCAGCCGCCGATCGTTGTCCCGGCGCGCGACCTGGCCGCCACGTATGGTCTTTCCCCGGACCAGGTCATGCCGGTGATCCACGAGCAGTTCCGCGCCTACCGGGCCAGCCTGCAAGACGACCGGCGACAGCTGCTGGAGCGCTTCGAGGTGGTGGACACGGCCCGCAAGGTCGTCGGCGTGGGCAGCGTCGGCACCCGGGCGTTCATCGTTCTGCTGCAGGGACGCGACGCGCAGGATCCGCTGTTCCTGCAGATCAAGGAGGCGACGGCATCGGTCCTTGAGCCGTACGTGCGCAAGAGCCGGTACCGGCAGCATGGCGAGCGGGTGGTGCAGGGACAGCGGATGATGCAGGCCGCCAGCGACATCTACCTCGGCTGGACCAAGGGGATGGACGTGCGCCGTCACTTCTACTGGCGCCAGCTCCGCGACATGAAGGGCTCGGCGGATCCCGAGCTGATGATACCGGTCGGGCTCACGTTCTACGCACGCACCTGCGGGTGGACGCTGGCGCGGGCCCATGCCCGGTCCGGCGATCCGGTCGCCATTGCCGAGTACCTGGGCACGAGCGATGCGTTCGACAAGTCGATCACCGACTTCTCGGAGCGGTATGCCGATCAGAACGAGCGGGACTATAAGCAGTTCGTTAAGGCGATCCGATCCGGGCGACTGGAAGCGCTTGAGGGCGTCTGAGAACGGACAAAGGGCCAACCGGCCGCCGCGTTCGTGGTGCCGATCGCCGGCCCGCTCTTGATATGCCCGGCCTCATCGAACTGATCGGCCGGCCACTCGCGCAGCCAGGCCAGGCATCACGGTGGGCACGGGCTAGTTGACCCAGGATCATCGGGCTCGTGATCACTTTGGCGCTGCCTTCTCACCCGGCGAATGTGTCGTTACCTCGCCCTAGGCTGGCCCGGCCTTGGCCGTGCGCTGCTGGCGGGGTTCCGCCGTCTATTCCAGGCGGCCAGGCGCGCGAGGACGTGAGCCTGATTTTCCTGGGCGAGACGTGCCAGCGCACCCAAACCGACTACGCCGATGATCACCTGCTCATGGAAGCGGCGGCTTCGCAGAACGCGTGCCAGCATGACCAGCCCGATCCCAAGCCAGACCATGCCATGCTGACGGCTCACCGCCCGCGACCGCCGCGCTGGCCTGCCGGCTCGTACCGAGATCACGGCTCCCGGCTCTTTACGAGAATTCCGCCCTGATCCAACCTCAGTCGTCATTTCGCCCCCTTACCCCGACCCCGGTGTGAGCTCGGTTAACCCTCCGGACCCAAGCAGCGGCCGGGCCCATACTGCGCCGTTAGGCAGCCAGGTTCTCGCGGCTGCCGTAGGCAACGGATTGGCGGAACCTCGAGTCCGGTCCCTTACTTACTTGCGTCATCACGATCCACCTCGTGGCGGGCAGCGGCATCCCCCCAACCGGATGAAAATGGAGAGGCCGGCCCCTTAACGGTCGAGGAGGTTAAACCCCGCGCTTGCACGGCCGTAGTAACACGGCGTTAGCCTGCATCTTTCGTGATCTTGGCTGGGTGGCCTGAGGACCTTCGTGACGTGCCAGGGGCTGGAGCCGGGCCAAGCCCCAACCCGGCCTCGCCTTCGTCGATCATCGCCAGCCTGCGCAGAGTCTCCTGGAATCTCGCCGTCTGGCTCATACATCTCCGCTCGCCCGCCGAGGCCACCATTCCACCTCGTGCCGGGGCGAGATCCATCACCCTGATGGCATGAAAGACCTGATCGTCACCTCTCCAGGAGTCCCAGCTCGCGGGACCGGGTGACCGCCTGGCTGCGTGAGGAGGCCCCCAGCTTCCGGTAGATCGAGTTCGCCTCGGACTTGATGGTGTGGCGGGAGAGGAACATCTCCTCCGCGATCTCGGGGAACGACAGATGCGTAGAGAGCAACGGCAGCAAGCGAAGCTCGGCAGTGGTCAGCGACGACACTCCCAGGCGCTGGAACCGCGCTCCTTGGCGAGCTCGGCCCGAAGCACCTTAGCCTCGCCGACCAGGTTTCCCAGGCCAGGCCGACGCCGGAGCAGCTCATCCACCTCCCGCATGAGCGTCCTGGCACCTGCTAGTTCGGCGAGCGCGATGTGGACGCGAATCAGCTCGATCCGGGCCTGAACCGCGAGGTGCGGGAGCGCATAGGTCAGCAAAGACCGCAGACGCTCGCTCGCACAGCGCGATCGCGAGATCATCGGGCGCACCGGCTTTCTCCCCGACGCTGACCGCATCCGCGAGGGTTGCGTCGCCGCTATCGAGGTCACCGGAAAGGACGCGCGCGAGCCCTTGCGTGAGCGCTGGTGTCGGTGTCACGAAGCTCACTGCCGCGAACCTGCGCACGGCCTCGTCGGCGTCGGCGCGCATCTGCGCGGCCCCACGTCGGCACAAGATGGCCCGGAGCAGGGCAGCCCACGCCTCGACCGAAGGGTCATCGGGCCGGGTCGTGTCCCCGTAGTGCCAGCGATCGACCGCATCGGCCCATCGCTCAGCCTCGACCGGCCGCGCCGTAAATGCGGAAAGGAGCGAGGCCAGCACGGCGGCCATCGGGTGTCCCTCCATCCCGCCTCGGTCTTCCAGCCACTGGAACCACCGCTGGACGGTTGTGACCCGGCCTAGCCGGTGGGCCGGCACCGCGAGTTTCTCCACCAGGCGGGCAACCGTACCGGCATCCCCGGCTGCCATGAAGTACTCCAGCGCTTCCTCGGGCAGGCCGTTCCGCAGGCACCAGCGCGCGGCCCGGCGCCGCAGGACGGGGATCAGGCCGGGCCCCAGGCGGTGCAGCGCCGCCACGTCGTCGTCGCCTAGGGTGAGGCCCGCGCCGCGCAGCAGTGACGACGTCTCCTCCGCGGTGAGCGACAGATCACCGGTGCCGATCTCCAGGATCCTGCCCTCGGCGCGCAGCCGCGCGATCCGCAGCGGCGGCTCAGCCCTGCCCGCCAGCGCCAGCGGCGAACCGTCCGGCACATGATCGGCCAGCACCGATAGCGCGGCCCGGCATTCCCGGTTACGCAAAACGTGCACGTCGTCCAAGACGAGCGCGACCGGCGAGATCATCGAAGAAAAGCTGAGCCGAGCCGGGGGACAACCGAGCCGGGCACGGAGCTCACCGAGGAGGCAAGCGCATCGAACACCCGTCCGTCGATCGGCTCGACCGAATCGAGCGCCTCGGCGACGTAGCTGAGGAGGACCTTCGGGTCGTTGTCCGCTTCGTCGACCGACACCCACGCGAAGGCTTGGCCATTGCGCTCAGCCCACTGCGACAACAGCGTCGTCTTCCCATAGCCAGGCGGCGCGACCACCGGCACAATCGGACGCCGATCACCCCGCGCCAGTCGTTCGATCAGCAGCGAACGACGCACCGTCCCGGGCCGCATCACCGGACGCCGGAGCTTCGACACGACGAGGTCGAACACCGGCCTGCCCGCACGCTGTGACAGGCCAGTCTGCTGACGCACGTCGCCCACGCCCCCGACGATCCCTCCAGAAGGGTCTGCCGATTCATAGTCATCCCGGACCACGGATCAGGTCACGCGCAGGTAAGGGGCTCATCGGCCTAGTCCCAAACGAGGCAGGACTGCGCACGATGCGGACGGCGGCTGGAGGCAATCACGGTCCAGCAGAACCGCGTACCTCACGCTGGGGTCTCATCCCGCAGCGGGGCGGTCGCCAGCAGGCACGAGCTCAGTCTGGCCGACGAAAGTCCGGGTTTCATCCCAAGCGGGTGATGTGCCTCCCGGCCGACTAGCATCTGGGTGGCTGTGAGGGCGAGCGCTCTCCAAGACCGGGGCATGCGGCCCGGCCGGTGTTACAACCTGTGATCTCTAATGCGAGCGGGCCCCGCCGCGATCGGCGACGTAGACGTGATCGGTGACGGCGCGATCAGCGATTTCCCTTCCCCCCTGGCCGCGCGGCGACCCGCGAGCGGCGGATGAGGCGTCGTTCGGGTACCTCGGCCAGCTCAGTCGGGCCGACGGCTCCCGGTGGCGGGGTGAGCCGGGCACCGTAGCGCATGGCCAGCGGGTCGGCGCTCAGCCCGTGTGCGAGCACGCTGAGCAGAACGGTGAATGCGATCACGGTAACCGCGGGTTTCGCCGCGGACTGGGCCAGGTCCTCTAGAGCCAGCAGCCCGAAGACGACCGACGCTAGACCGCGGGGGCCGAACCAGCCCACGAACAGCACAGCGGGCCAGCCAAGCCGTGCCCCGGCCAGCGCAACAGCCACCGGCAGCATCCGGATCACGCTCAGGCTCAGCACGGCATACAGCACCGTCTGCCAGGTCAGGCTTTCCAGGGCCGGCACCACTGCGACCACCCCGAACATCAGCCAGACCAACAGCGACAGCAAAGCGCCAGTCTCCTCTACGAAGGGAACCAGCCTCACCGCCGAGCCGCCCGCGGCGGCGAAAGCCAGGCCGCCGGTGAACGCGGCGATGAACCCGTTGCCTTGCAGCGCCACGGAGGTGGCATAGGAGCACAGCGCTAGGCCCAGCACCGCGGCGCCTGCGAACCCCTCAGCCACCCAGCCGCGGTCGCGGCCCACCTTGACCAGCCAGCCGCCGCCACCGCCCACCGCAACCCCGATCAGCAGGCCGAGCGCCAGTTCTGCGACCGCCGCCCCAGGCCCTGGACTGGCGACATGCTCAGCGGTTCCCGCACCCGCGATCGCGACCAGCACGAACGGGGTCGCGATCCCGTCGTTGAGCCCGCTCTCGACGTTGATCAGCCGGCGGATTCTGGCCGGAACCGCCGGGTTGATCATCATCCCCGCACCCAGCGCAGCATCGGTCGGCGCCAGCGCCGCGCCGACCAGCAGGGCAAGCCAGATGTCGCTCACCCCGGGCAGGATGAACGCGAGCAGCATCCCCAGGCCGATGGCTAGCGGCAGTCCGATCCCCAGCAACCGCAGGCACAGCCGCAGGTCCGCCCTCAGGTGACCTAGCCCCACCCGGGAGGCGTCCGAGAACAGCACCAGCACCAAGGTGGCCTCGGCCAGTACCTTAACCACTTCCTTGCTGGGTGTGACCCCCAGCGGCGTCAGCGGGCCATGGGTCAGCAGCACGCCCGCAAGGGTGAACACGATCGGCGCGGTCATGTCGAAGCGTTCCAGCCGCGCCGACAACGTGCCCCACGCGAACACCAGCCCGGCGATGATCGCCAGATCTGCGACCGTCACCGGTTCACCTCTGGTCGGCTGCTATCCCAATGGCCAATTGGCGGGCCGCGTGCACGCGTAGTCCGGCTTCGGGGTCGTGAATCAGCTCTCCGCTGACGCCCACCCCCACGGTGAGGATGGTGCCGGTGAAGTTGAAGGGGCTGGCGTAGGGGAACGCAACGTCCGGCTCAAAGTCGATAACTGGCATTTGGGACCTCTCCACCGATTGCTCTGCGCTCCTGATGGCCCGATCCTGCGGCGCCGTAACGGAGCACACATCACCCGGCAGGGACGATTACTGCTCCCGATCGCGCCTTCCCGTTCACGGTGGCCGTGCAGATGGTGGCCGGCACCTTCGTGCCGTCCAGTGGGGTCTTGCTGCTGTGGCCCTGCTCGGCAGGTTGTACGCGAGGGCGATCCAGGCCGCCGCAGATGCCGACGGTGGTCGAAACAGGGCGTGCGTCTTCACCTTCTGTCTACGCATTTTTCACCGTTTATATTCCGTTCCTTTACTTGCGGGTACTGGCGGCACGCCAGACTCATCTGCGGTAGCTCGGATGCGCGCTGGCTGTTGTCTGGCGCCGGGGTCAGATACTTATTGCGCCGAGGAATGGGAGTCTTTGATATGCAACGTCTGCGCATGCAGCGGGTCACGACGGCAGGGCTTGCCGTCGTCGCGATGGCTTTGTTCTCAGCCGCCTGCAGCTCGTCATCGAGTAGCAGCAGCAGCAGCGGGTCAGGCAGCAGCGGCGGCTCGAGCCTCTCGGGCACGCTCAACGCGAGCGGATCGACGTTCCAGCTCACCTTCCAGCAGGCAGCCATACAGGGCTTCAAGTCG